>Ga0209341_10000723_pt1 | contig 33764 bp, 40 predicted proteins | sample RifCSP13_2_FD_184020 | JGI IMG/M metagenome (GOLD analysis project Ga0209341, IMG submission 184020) | Soil microbial communities from Rifle, Colorado - Rifle CSP2_sed 13_2 (SPAdes) (version 2) | ecosystem: Environmental > Terrestrial > Deep subsurface > Rock core/Sediment | place: Rifle... | reverse complement strand
AAAAGCCTCAAGCTCTATCTCTGGACGTACCGCGAGGAAGGGGTGTTCTGTGAAGCGTTGGCGGCGCGTATTTGGGACGATCTGGCCCGGGCACTCGACCCGCAACTATTAAGCGTGACGGTCACGCAGCGACCGCGCGGCGGCATCTCGATCGAAGCGACCGCGAAAAATTTTTAGGAGGTCACTCATGAGGACGGTAGCGATTGTCAGCGGGGGAATGGATAGCGTCACGCTTGCTTATTTGCTGAAGCAGCAAGGCGACCAATTGCATTTGCTTTCCTTCGATTATGGTCAGAGGCATCGAAAAGAATTGCTCTACGCGGAACACTGCGCTGCGCGCTTAGGCTGCGGCTTTGACGTGATCACGTTACATGCCCTCGCCAATCTGATCACGGCCTCAGCCCTCACGGGCGGCGCGGACGTGCCGGACGGCCATTATACGGAAGATTCGATGCGAATCACCGTCGTCCCGAATCGAAACGCGGTCATGCTGGCGCTGGCGTTCGCCGTGGCGGTCAATGAAAAGGCCGACCGTGTGGCGCTGGCGGTTCACACCGGCGATCATTTCATCTATCCCGATTGTCGCCCGGCCTTTCTGGACGCTTTTCAAGCCATGCAGAATCTAGCCACTGAGGGCTTTGGGCAGCCGCGCCTCTATGCGCCCTTTCGTGAGATGACGAAAGCGGAGATTGTCGAAACAGGCGCGTTGATCAATGTGCCCTATCAAGAGACGTGGTCATGCTACAAGGGCGGGGGTCTTCATTGCGGGGTGTGCGGGACGTGCACCGAACGGCGCGAAGCGTTTGAGCTGGCAGAAGTGCCCGACCCGACCGAGTATGCCGATCTGACGCGGCATTGGTGATCGATCATGGACTTGATCAAGGTTGCAAATCTGTACTATGACTTGCTCGTTGAATTGGGATACGACCCCGACGATCCCGATCTGCGACGCACGCCGGAGCGCTGCGCCGCCGCCTGGTCAGAGTTTATCGACTACGACCCCGGCAATACCGACGTGACTTTTGAGACGGTCAACACCAACGCCCTGGTTGCGGTATCCGGTATCGAAGTCTGGTCGATGTGTGAGCATCACCTGCTGCCCTTTCACGCGGTCGTGAGTATCGCCATGATTCCCCGCGCGGGGCAGGTCTTGGGCTTGTCGAAGTTTGCGCGCATTGCCCATCAATTCGCATGCCGCTTGCAGAATCAAGAGCGCTTGACGGCTGAGATTGCGGGCGAGGTCATTGATCTGAGCAAGTCGCCCGACGTGGCGGTCGTGATTCAGGGCAGCCACTTGTGCGCCGTGATGCGCGGCATCAAATCGCCGATGACCATGCACACCGCAGAAATGCGCGGCCTGTTTGAAACCGACCACGCCCTGCGCGCCGAATTCTATCAGTTGATCAAGCCGGGGTTAGCATGGACGAAATGACGATCGCTGAATTCAATCAGGTCTATCCCAACACGCTCAAACGCTTGCCGGGGAAGGGCAAACGCGGGCACAAGTACCGTGCGCAGCCTACGACGATTGACGGTCAACGCTTTGCCAGTAAGGGCGAGGCGGAGCGCTATCTCGTGCTGCGCAATCTTGCGACGCATGGGCAGATCGACGATCTGCGCTTGCAAGTCGCTTACCCGCTCAAGGTGAATGGGCAATTGATTTGTACCTATGTGGCCGACTTCGTTTACACTGAGCATGATCGCCAGATCGTTGAGGACTATAAGGGCGTGCGCCTGCCAATTTATAAGCTCAAGGCAAAGCTCATGAAGGCAATTTATGGTATTATCATTCACGAGACAGGCCGCCAACGCTAACCTATGAGAATCGCCAACCTGACAATTCATGCCCAACAAACGCTTTACCAATCCTTATAGCCTGCCCATCGATGACAAGGGCTTCTGTCTTGACCCAAAAACGGGCAAGCGTGTCTGCGGGGCAGAGCGTAACGGCGGTACAAAAGGGCCGTGTTATAAATCGCCTATGCCGAATGGCCGCTGTAATTTCCACGGTGGGGCAACACCCAACGGCATCGGCAGCCCGCACTACGAAGGGCGCGGCTATAGTAAGTATCTACCCACTCGTCTGAAGGACGATTTTGGGCAAGCGCTTGAGTCTCAGACCTTGACGCAGTTGACCCATGAACTCGCATTGATCGAGACGCGGTTAGGCGAAGTGCTGCGCCAACTAGGGACAGGCGAAAGCAGTGCAACATGGCAAGCGGCGCAGGCGCATCTGGACGGCTTGATCGCCGCCCTGCAAGCGCAGCCCGCCGACCCGCAGCGGCAGGGGCAAGCGCTGCGCGACCTATCCCAAGACATCAAGGCAGGCGCGCGAGATGCGCAACTCTGGCGCGAAGTCCAACAGTTGATCGACGGCAAACGCCGTCTTGTCCAGACTGAAAACCAGCGCTTGATCAACGCGGCGGACTATGTACCGATTCGATCGGCGCTCATTCTATTCGACGCCTTAATCGGGGTGGTCATTCAATATGTCACCGACCGCGCGATACTCGCCGCTATCCAAGACCAGTGGAATCGCGTCACTCGCGGAGCGGGTATCCTTCCGCTTGACAGACGCGATACAGCCGACGCCGTTATCGACGGCTGAGGGGGCGGTCGGGCGTCATCTTGATCTATTGGACTGGGTACTGTTGCACCGTCCCTTACTCGTGCCCGATCGCCCGTTTGACATCGACCACCATCCTTACCTCGCTGACATCTACCGCTGCCGCGCTCAATCGCTTGTGATCGATAAAGCCTCGCAAATGGGCGCGAGTGAATACCTGATCTCTTACGCCCTTCACGCCGCCGATGCGCGCGGCGCGACCATTCTCTATATCATGCCGAACGATCTGGTAGTGGGCGACTTCTCATCAGGGCGCATTGCGCCCGCGCTGGAAGCCTCGCCCTATCTAACGAGGCGCGTGATTGAGGGTGATGAGCGCGGGGCCGACCGCGTGAAGCTCAAGCGGGTGGGCAATCGCTTTCTCTATCTGCGCGGCGGGGTGGTGAGCAAGTCAGGGCGCGCGCCGCAACTCCGCAGCGTTGACGCCGACATTGTCATCTTCGATGAAGTGGACGAAATTGACCCGCGCGCTCTTGCCCTCGGACGGAAACGCCTACGCGCATCGTTCATGCACGAGACGCGCTATGTGTCTACGCCGACCTATGCGGGCATCGGGATCGAAGCTCTCTGGCAGGTGTCCGACAAACGGCAATGGCACGTGCGCTGTGATCATTGCGGTGAGCGACAACCTCTGAGCATCGATGATTTGATTACAGATTGGGACGATCTTGATCGTCCGATCGACTGGCATGGGCGATCAAATGGCGAAGCGTGGATTGTCTGCCGTCACTGTGCGCAGCCGCTTGATCGACGCGGGGCGGGGGAGTGGGTAGCAGAATTCCCGACCAGACCTACGGCGGGCTTTCATCTTTCGCGCCTGTTTGCGATTGACGATCTGCATTCGATTCTGGACGGCCTGCGCAGTGATGACATGGAAGAACGTCGTCAAGCGTGGAATCAAGACTTGGGGCTGCCGTTTGCGATGAAGGGCGGGCAACTGACCGACGCTGATCTGGACGAGTGCCGCGCGGACTACAGTCTGGGCGCAGTCAAAGGCGAGGCAACGGTCATGGGCATTGACGTGGGCGGGCGCTTGCATGTGATCATTCGGGCGCGTCCGCACGTCGAAACGGGGCAGATGAAATTGCGCTATGTGGGTGCGGTCAGTAGTTGGGACACCTTGACAAATCTGATTATCGATTATAATGTAACCAACGTCGTGATCGATGGGCAGCCCGAAACGACGAAGGCGCGCGAAATTCAGAGCGCCGTTTCACCCGACCCTCAAACAAGGCGAGTATGGTTGTGTTTCTATCACGACCAGCCAGCTAAGGCCTCTGTGTACTCAGCCGACCCCCAACAAGGCAATTTGAACGCCGACCGCACGCGGTCACTTGACGATCTGTTTGCGTCTCTGCGCGGGCGCGCTTTGCTGTTGCCGCGCGAGGCGCGAGACATCCCCGATTATTACGACCATTTGAAAGCGCCGCAGCGCGTGATCGTGACCAATGCCAGGGGTGAGCAAGTCGCCCGCTATATCGAGGGCAATGAGGCCGATCACTTTGCGCACGCGGAAAACTATTGCTTGCTTGCGATGCGCGTCCCGCTCGTCTCGTTTCTGCCCACGACTGCCGGGCGCGCCAAAGTCACGTTGATCAGCAATCTCTAACAGGAGATCAAACATGGCCCTTAAAATCAATCGCACCAAGATCGGTGAGAAAGCATGGGGAGAGGTAGACAAGACGGCGTTAGGGAATGCCTTAGCGAAAGCCTACGCCGCAGGGGATGCGAGTAAAGCCCTCATTCGTTTTGTCTATCTTTATGCGCCCGACGATGCTTTTGATAAGGATTCGGACGGCAACCCGACCTTTGCCCACAGCAAGGCGAAGCTGCCCATTTGCGAAGTCAGCGGCGCAGAGGTGTTTGTCAATCGCAATGGCGTTCATGCTGCGGCGGGCGCATTGGGCGGCGCGCGCAGTATGCCCGACATGCCGTCGAACATGATGACGGCGGCCAAACGCCGCTTGCGCGGCCTCTATCGCAAACTAAAAGAGGACATCCCCGACAGCTTGAAAGAAGCGATCGCAGCCCTGACCGTGGACAAACCGATCGAAGAGCTGGTCAAGGGTAGTTTGCAGTATGCGCAAGAGGCGATCGAACAGGCATTCAAAGCAGCATTTCAATGGCCGTCTCCCTGGTCGCCCAATGAGATATATTGCCCTTATCGCATTCTGGATACCTTTGCGGACGCCGTCATCGTGAAGGCATGGGGCGATATGGACGATCTGATGCCGGACGAGTTTTATAAAGTGACGTTCACCAAGTCGGGCGAGGGCTATACGTTTGCGGCGTTTGAGGATTGGGAAGTGGTTGAGCTGACCTATCAACCGCAATCGACGCCGACGCCGGCCCCGATTGCTGAACCAGTCGCAGAATCGATGCCGACCGCAGCCGTCATCGCTGAAGCCTTAGCGCACAAGGTCAAACGAATCAAACGCTTCCAGGAAATCGTGGGTGCCGTCACGGGCGACGGCAAGAGCATTCGATCGAATGCCGTCATGACGGCGGGCATCGTCAACGGCAATCAGCGCCGCTATCCTCAGAAAGTCATCGAGGCGGCCATGCTGCGTATGCAAACGCACCTTAACGAAAGCGCCGGACAAGGGCGCTTCATTCAATATTTGGGCGAAGTGGGACACCCCTCTGATAAGAAACAGACACCGCAACTCCTTGAGACAGTCGTCAAATGGGATCGGGTCGGCTTCGATGGCAAAGACTTATCCATCGCGGGGCGCTTGATCGATACGGCAAAGGGCAAGGACGTGCAAGCATTGGCGGCGGGCGGCGTCAAGCTGCCACTCTCCATGCGCGGTTACGGGGATTCTCGCTTCATCACGGAGGGCGGGATCACGATCGAGGAAGTCCTTGATCTGGAATTCACCGGTTTTGACCTCGTGGAACAACCGGGATTCGATCAAGCCCTCTCGATAGTCGAATCACAAACCGATCCCATAGGAGAAGATGTCATGGACATCGAACAGTTGAAAGCATTGATAGCAGCGAATCCCGATCTATTCAAAGACATGGTCAAGGGCGACCTTGACAAGATGAGCGCCGACGCACTCACGAAGGTCGAGAGTCAGATCAGGGAAGCTTTGAAGCTCAAGCCTGAAGATGATTTGGCGAAGACATTGACCGAAGCCCAGATCGCCCGCGAGACGTTGGCCGCGCAGCAACAGCAAGCCGCCGTCGACAGCGCAATCGCAGAGGCGACAAAGGAACTGCCTTACGGCAAGCGTAATCCAATTTTCATCGAAGCGGTGCGCGCGGCAGTCCCGGCCACCCCTGAGGCGGTCAAGGTGATTGTCGAAAAGCAGCGCGCCATCTTCGACAAGATCGCCGCCGACGATAAACTCGCGTTGATGGGTTGGGTAGGACAGCCGGGCGTGAAAGTGACCGGCCCCGTGATCGAGCGGGAGCTGGGCATTCCCGCCTTCGCGGTCGCGTCCTACGAATTCACCGAAGCGCTGGTGCGCCGCAGCCTGGGCAAGCACTACGATTACCGCAAACCCGACGTCTCAGTGAATGAGATGTATGCCCGCGTCGTGCTGGAGCGCTTCGACAAACTGTGGGGCGGCTATCTGCGCCAAGAGGCGCGCCGCCTTGAGGAAGCGGAACAGACGGTCGATCTTGATCTGCCCTACAGTGCGGCGCGCGCCGTCATCGCGCAAGCCCTGCCGCAGTTGATCGCCACTTCTGTTTTTGACTTCGGCACGATCGATGCGTCACCGACTAATGTCTACTACGAGGAATATGCCGCCGAGACGGGGCTTATTCCGACCATCACCGACGAGTCGATCGATAGTGACGAAAGTGCCTGGGTCGCCTTAGCCCATCAGCACCTCACACCCGGTACAGTCGTCGTCACGAGTGATCCCGCTGGCACGACCTACGAAGAAGGCGTCGACTATGTGATCGATTACCTCAATGGCTTGCTGTATACACTGCCCGCACCTGGGGGGACGATCGGAGATGCGACCGCACTCTTGGTGGACTATACCTATACTGCTTTGCGCGAGGGGGAGATGGCCGAGATTGAGCGCGGTAAGGGTCAGATCACATCGACCACGCTGACCTGCAAGGCCGATCGTCTCGCGCAGCAAATCAGCAGCGAAGCGGTCGTGTTCTCTCGGAGTCAACTCGGTTGGGATGCGACCGCGCGGACGCTGGCGATGCTGACCAACGATGTACGCCGCAAGATCGATCAAGGCGTCATGTATCTAGCGCTGGCGGCAGCGCTCAGTGTGGCCGCAAACAGCGGCGGTACATGGGATGCGACCGCCGACCCGCTCGACTATGAGGACTTCAGCAAGAAGGTGGGTATTGCGCGCGTGCTGATCACGAAGCGGTTTTATACCCCGACTGCCGTGCTGATGTCTACGACCAATTCAGACTTGATCGCCAACAGCGCGCAGTTTACCGCTGCGGGCGCGCGGCCTGATATGGACTTGAATGCCAATGGCTACATGGGGAGAATCAAATCGCTGCCCGTGTTCGAGTCCACCGAATTCACCGACGATTATTCGGTCGTGGCGAATCGGGAGCTGGTTGCGCACCGTGTCTTGCAGCCCTTGCAGATCAAAGGGCCGTATCCGACCTATGGTACAAACCGGGAGCTGATCGCCGCCGATCAATACTACATGGAAGAATATAATGGCAGCGTAGCGCCCATCCCGGGCAAGGGGTCATACGTCAAGATCACCAACGCCTAACCCGTCACTTTGTCACCATCACACTGAGGGCGCGGCGTGCGCCGCGCCCTCATTTGAGGAGTCTCACATGAGCCGCATGAGTCGGATTGCCGTGATCGTTTTGATCGTTGCCTTCCTGTTGGGGGCGTTTGGGACATTCGTTTCTGCCGCGCCCGAAACCGCACCGCTGCCTTATGCGTCGTGGACGGTTAAAACGATCTACCCGCAAACGATTTTGACCACGACCGTCACAAGGTATAGTGAATGTGCGACCGGGCGCGCCAGCGCCGATCTGTGCACCAGTGGGCGCTACACGCAGGCCGATATATTTCTGACCGTCAATTTCTCAACCACCGGCGCTATCACCTTCACGCCGCAATATAGCGCCGATAGCGTCAATTGGTCAAGCAGCATCGAAGTAGCCGAAATCATTTCGGCCAGCGCCGATGGCACGAGCTATGTCGTCATCGCGCCGATGGGCGGTTACTTGCGCTTTGCAGTCGATTCGACGGCGACAGCTAGTCAGACCATCACTGCCACTGTCAAAGTCGTTTACAAGAATCCCTAGAGGACAAGAGTGGGCGCGCGAGTCCCCACCGCGCGCCCACTCTGAGTCACGCCCATGACGATCTTACTTACCGATCTTGAGGAGATTTTGGCCGCGGACGTGCCCGCGCGCAACGGTGTGCCCACCGGCGGGCAGGTGACGCAATCGATCAAGGACGCCGTCGCCCTTTTCAATCGCCGCGCGTCTCGTGTGGCCGTCACGACCGTAGCTGTTACGGCGGGTGTTGCGGACTACAATCTGCCCGCCGACTTTTGGAAGCTCATCAGTTTGCGCCCGATCGTCTCTAACGACGGCGCGGTTGGATTTGCCACCAGCGGCAAGCTCGTGCCCATCCCGCGCACCAGCGCGCCCTGGGCAGACGAGCGGCATGTCATCGTCGGGCTAGTATTGACGATCATCCCCACCCCGACCGTGACACTTGATCGGGAACTGCGCTACGGGGCGGGGCTGGTGCTGGACGATGACGGCGACTATCTGGACATGACAGACGAGCAAGCGGTTATCGTGATGCTGAAGGCGCGCGCGATTGCGCTAGGCTTGCAGGCGACTGCCGCGAGTCGTGAGGCGTTCCAATATTCATTTGGGGACGCGCGCATCAGCAAGGAAAAACTGGCGACCGAGCTGCGCGCGCAAGCAGACGTTTTTGACAGGCAATTCGATCAAGCCGTGATCGCCTACATTGGGCATGTGGTGGTAGTGGGCTGATGCTGACAGACGACGATCTGATCGTCATGGCGCGTGACCTGCTTGAGATTCGGGACGATCTGCCCGCGTCGATTGCACTGCGGCGCGGGGCGACCACGCTCTCCGCACAGACCGTGCGCTTGGGGCGCAGCGGCACGACCGGGCGCGGGACGCGCGTCGATAGTCCAGCCGGTCAAGAGTACCGCGCCCCGACGATCGTCTTGGGCGCGCCCGCGCTGGACATCGCGGTCGAAGATCGATTCAACGCGGCGGGCGTGCTGTATCGCGTGATCGAAGTCACGCGCTATGCCGGTCTTGCAACGTTTGCGACCACTGAAAAGGTAGAATGATGCCGGGTTTAATCGATCGCATTACGTCTTTGTGGAAGCCGCGCGCCGTCGTTTCGACGCCCACGACGATTGATGAGCAACCCCCGGCGCGCGCTTCAGCGATCGCCTTCACCTACAGCACCGAATGGGATCGGCGCAGCAAGATCAACGAGGCGCGCGAGATGTATAAAGACGCCCGCGTCAAGCGCATTCTTGGCACGATTGCGCGTGATGCGACCCGCGCCGGATTCTCGATTGAGAGTAACGACCCCCGCGCCGTCGAAGTTCTGACCGCGCTGGTGAAGCGTATTCACTTGACCGATGTACTGGACGATTGGGCGCGGCAGACTTTCCGAGACGGCGATATATTTTTAGAAGTGGGGATCGGCGCTGATCTCTTGATCGATCTGGTGACGCGCAAGCCTACGCTTGAGATGCGCCGCGCGAGTGATGCGCGCGACCAATTCCCCGACCCCACCCGCGCCTTTTGGCACGCCGATCAAATGTGGATGAGTAACGACCCCCCACCCGATGCCCTGTGGTTTGCCGCATGGCAGATCGTACATGGCCGCTGGGCGCATGACGAGGGCAGCCGTTACGGGACGCCGATGTTTGCCGAAGCGGGCAAACCCTTTCGACGCCTTGATCAAGGCGAGACGGACATCGCCGTGCGCCGTCACACCCGCGCCGGGCAGCGCTTGCACCATACCGTCGAAGGCGAAGAGGGCGACGTGATCAAGTATCAAGAGCGCAACAAGGACGCTCTTGAGAATCCGTTTGCGGCACAACTCGACTTTTTCAGCAACAAGCCGGGTGGCATCAGCGTGATACAAGGGGACGCGCACCTTGAGGAAATTGGGGACGTGATGCACCATTTGCGCACGATGTGGACGGCCTCCATTTTGCCCATGTCGTTGATCGCCTACGGGCAAGACCTGAATCGAGACATCCTGAATGAACAGCGCGACCAATACAATGACGATCTACCCACCGTCACCAAATGGGTTGAGGATGAATTCGTGCGCCCAGTGTGTGATCTGCAATTGCTGTTAATGGGCATTCTGCCTGAATCGGCTACTTATAAAATCGCGTGGGTATCACGCCAAATCTTAACCCCCATGATGTTGAAAGACCTAGCGACGGCGGCAACCTTGCTGCGCTCGTTTGGCCTCAACGACGAAACGATCTTGACGTTAATCGGGCAGTTCACGCCTAACGTCAAGCTAACCGTCGATATGCTGGCGGGCAATGAGGCAGGACGACTGGCCGACATCGCAGCGGGGGCAGCGGCATGACCGTCACTTCATTGGCCGATATTCAGCCCGCGCAGGCGCAGCGGTATCAACAGATAGCGCAGGCTAAGTTGCAACTCTATTTGACCGGCGAAACACACCGGCTGATGATCGAAGCGGGCGAGACGATGCGCAAACAGATCATTGAGGTAGCGGGCGACAAGTTGGACTCGTTGACCGGCAGCAGTTTACAACGCGCGTTGACGGCGACCGATCAAACGTGGGCGACGACCTTCACGACTTGGCAGCAAGCATTAGAGACGTGGCGCGAGGTTGCGGCGGGGCTGCCGTTTGGGACGCTGGCAATTTATCAAGAGTGGGTGCGGGCGGCGGTCGATCGTTTACAAGAGGCGCACGAGTTGCCGCTACAGGGCGTATTCAATCCGCAGCAGCAAGCCGTCATGGACGCGGCGAATCAGCATCTTTATACAGACGGCGCGCGCTTGTCCGATCGGGTGTGGCAACTGAATCAAGCAGCGCGGGCTGGCATTCAACGCACCCTCTACGCGGGCGCGGGGCAGGGCGCGAGTGCATGGGATACGGCCGCTCTGCTAGAGCAATACCTGGGCGCGTCTCAAGGCTGCCCGCGCTGGACGCGGACGCGCCTCTATCAACTGAGCAAGAAGGAAATAGCGGGCGGGCGGCGAACTGGTTTGAAAAGTGGGGCAGAGTGCCGGGGGCAGGGTGTGGCTTATAGGGCATTGCGTCTCGCGCGCAACGAGACGCAAATCATCCATCACTTAGCGACCGACGCCGTCATGCAAGCCTCGCCCTTTGTGCTGGAAGAACAAATCAACCTGAGCGCCGGCCATCCCGAACCGGATATTTGTGATACGGTCGTGACCGGGGGACGTGAGGGACGCGGTATCTACCGCGTGGGTCAAATTAGTCTGCCACTTCACGTTCAATGCTTGTGCTACAAAACTGCCGTGCTGATGTCTCAAACGGAGTTGACGAGCAAGCTACGGGGCTGGTTGGACGGTTCGCAAGGCTGGCCGCAGATGGACGGCTATAGCAAATTGATCGGCGGGAATGCGGCGGCCTCGATGCTCAAGATACAGCAGGCGCAGGACTTGCAGGCGTGGATATTCGACAACCCGCACGACTTCATGAATTAAGAGGCGCGGCGATGCGCGTGATCAGATTCAGACGCATGGTTCAGCGGCAGGGTGTATGGCAGCGGGCGCGCTCAGGACATTGGGAAATCGCTTTCAGCGAGGCGCGCCTGTTGGCTAAGCTCAATGGCGATTTAGCCGAGATAATCATGCCCGCGCGCCCATTTTGGATTCGCTGGCTGCGCTCCCTCCTACACTAGGGCGTTTCAGCGTGTAACAGCGGCCTAATTCAAGGCGGCGCGCGAAAGACGACGCTAGGGTCGTCTTTTTGAAACAAACGCGCTGCCGCGCGTCCTAGAGCGTTTTGAGAGAGGAAAAGATGGACGGCCAACAGTATTTTGTCTTATCTGCTATCGCGGTCAAAGAGGGCACGCGCGTGCTCTTGCTGACCGCTGAATTGTTGACGGCGCACAGTCAAGACGAGCTGGCCGCACAAATCGCGGCCTGGCGTGAGAAGATCAAGGCTGAAGGGTTTATCGTGATTGACCTTCTGATGACGACGATCCCGAAATGACGATCACGGCGCAGGTCGTCACCCGCTTGACGAGTGATAGTGCCCTCATGGCGCTGTTGACCGGGGGTGTGTTCGACGGCGCGATCGTCGGGGAGATCACGCGCCAATCAGCGGCGAGCGCATTCGACAGCAACGCGGAGATTGAACCGTGCGCCCTTGTCACCGAGGCTGAAGAAACGGCGATCGCGCCTTATCTGACCAGCGCGCGATTGACCCTCTCTCTCTATTTTTATCAGCGGTCGGGTTACGCGGCGATCGGCCCGGCTGCGGCGCGCGCTTATGCGCTGTTGCAGCGCACGAAGATCAGTAATGCGCCGATCTGGCAAATCAGGCATATGACCGATCTTCATCAGCAGGAAGATCAAGCGCTGCAATGCAGCCTCGAAATCAGTCACTACGAAGTTTTGAGGCTCAGGTGAAGATCAATTTAGGCTGTGGGTTTGAGATATTAGCGGGGTATTGCAATGTAGACAACCGGGCAATGCCCGGCGTGAATGTGATTCACGATCTGGACAGCCACCCCTGGCCGTTTGATAATGATTGCGCGACCGAGATCATCGCCTTTGATGTCTTTGAACATTTGCAAGACGTGATCGGCGCGATGAACGAATGTTGGCGCATTCTCATCCCAGGCGCATTTTTGAGGATACGCGGGCCGGTGCCTGAGTCAGAGAATCTATGGGTGGACGTATCCCATCGTCGCGCCTTCGTGGAACATTCATTCGATCACTTCGATTGGTCTACCGATTTCGGGCGCAAGTATCGTTATGGGGTCGGGCCGTGGCAGATTCTAGGGACGCTGCGGCACGATGGGAACATCAATTTTGATTTGCTGAAAAGGATGGCGAACGATGGATAATGGGGGCATGACCGGGGCAGAAGAGGCCGTCATGAATGCGCTGGTGCGGGCGTGGGATAAGTACGTCGAATTGCAAGCCGCCGCGCCTGCGCAATTCAGACCCGACGATCTGGACGACTTTCGACGCGCGATTCACGACGCGCAGCGCTTGATCGGAATGCGCGTTGTACGGCGCGACCATCCCGACTATTGGAGTAGTGCGACGTGACGACCTTCTTGGGATTTCACACGCCGCAAGATGGCTACGGCATTCCGACGATGGAGATTGCCGCAGCCTTGCAAGCCCGCGACCCTGCGATCGGTGTGATCGATATGACCGCCATGAGTCAGTCGGGCGCGCCGCAGTGGACGATTGACGATCGAGTCGTGGCGCTGTGTACCCCCGACTGGTATCCTAAGATCGAAGCGCGCGAGTTGATCGGTTATACGATGTTTGAGGCGAGTGAACTCCCGCGCGGGTGGGTCACGAAGATCAACGCCTGTTGTCAGTCGGTGCTTGTGCCCTCACCCTGGTGTCGTGAAATCTTTACGGCAAACGGCGTGCTCAAGCCGATCGGCGTCGTGCCCTGGGCGCTCAATGCGCAACATTTCAATTATCAAGATCGACCCGCAGATCGCTTACCCTTTACATTTCTATGGTCTGGGACGCCCGACTTGCGCAAGGGGTGGGATGTGACTTATGCCGCCTTCGATCGCGCCTTCAGAGGGCGCAGCGATGTCAATTTGCTCATGCACTTTCGAGCCGCACTGCCCGGTCAGCCGACCTTTGCCGATCCCAACGTCGAGATGATTGTGGGCAAGGTCGATCGAGCGGGCTGGCTTGATATGTTGCAGCGCGCGGACGCCTTCGTGTTCCCATCACGCGGCGAGGGTTGGGGCTTGCCCCCGCGCGAAGCAGCGGCCACCGGTCTGCCTGTCATCGCAACCTATTTTGGCGGGATGGCATTTGACTTACTTAATTGGGGTTTGCCCGTGCGTGTGGGCACGACGCCGCGCCCTGCCGCTTACGGCTTTTGGGAAGATGGTACGCTCGGTACATGGCCTGAACCCGACGTGGACGATTGCGCAGCGCAAATGATCTGGTGTGTGGAACATCGCACCGCCGCGCTGCTATTTGGGCGCAGCGCCGCAGCCTATCAACATTTGACGACGTGGGCAGACACCGCGGCCACCTTGCTCTTGGCCGCTGAAGGGGTGAAGATATGATTACCTCTCTGAGACTGAAATACACCGGCGCAGGCACGCGCTTACTCGGTGCTTTCGTTTGGTCGAAAGATAACGGCTATACCTGTACGGTCGATGACGCGGGCGTGGCGGCCAATCTGTTGACCTATCCCCACCCCTCGTTTGTCATCGCACCCGACGAGCCTTTACTGGCGACGATGACGATCGAACAGATCACGATGGCGCTGATCGATCAAGTGACGACGATTAGCGCGGACGATGACGCGGCGGCGGCGTCAAAGCCCAAACGATCCCGCCGTAAACCTATCGAGGATTAGGAGGATTCAATGGCGACTTATGGTGACAAGCCGTTTGGCTTGCATATGATCAAGGTCTACCCGCTGCCGTCCGGTACGGGCGTGCGGTTGAACGTCGAACAAACCCTGAAGTTTAAGGAACGCACGCGCAGCGGGCAGCTATCGGGCGGCGATGCGCTTGTGGCCGTTGCGTCTCTGAGTGAGGCCGCCGACTTCGAGCTGGGCGCGGGTGGCATTCCGCTAGAAGCCTATGCCACCATGACCGGACGCACCGTCACAGTCAGCGGTAGCACGCCCAACGAGAAAACCACCCTAACCGGTGAAGCGCGTCATCCCTTCCCTTACTTTCAGATTCAGGGGCAGGTACTTGGCGTCGAAGATGACGACGTCCATATCGTGCTGTATAAGGCGAAGATTCTTGACGGCCTGGAAGGGTCATTTCAGGACGGCCAATTCTTTACCAGCGGCGCAAAAGGGATTGCCGTTGACGACGATGTGAATGGCGTGTGGGATTTGATTCAGCACGAGACGGCGACCGCGATCGCTACGAGCTTACCGTAATCATGAGCAAGCCCAAGAGTAAAGAGGACACACGCGCCGCGTTAGCGCGCTGGCGTGCGGGCGAGGAAATCACGCTGCCCCAATCGGGGTTAGTGGTGCGCGCGCGGCGTGTGGGTCTATTGGATATTGTGACGCAAGCAGGCGATATCCCGGTCATGCTCGGGCCGCAGATCGAACGCCTGAAAGGCGGCGGGATTTTCGACGTGGCGGCGCTGGTCGAATTCGAGCCGGTCATCAATGCGCTGTGCAAGCTCGTGATCATCGACCCACCCGTGACGGACGAACCTAGCGAGGATACACTAGGGATCAAGGAATTGCCCTTTGACGATCGCGTCGTCATCTTGCAATGGGTGACAGGCGAGGCCGCCCTGTTACAACCCTTTCGCGTTGAGTCGAAAGAATCTGTGGAGACTGCATAGTCTCGCCCATGCTTACGGGCAGCGCCCTAGCACGTTTCTCGGTGCGGGCTTGACGGACTATCAAGCATATCAAATCGACGCGGCGACCTTGCGCGTGGGGCAGGACATCGAAGCGGGGCTGGCCGATGGGCAGACGATCGAAACGCTGTTTAAGCCCGCGCCCCAGGGCGCGCCTGCGCGTCCCTCTGAATATGCCGACCCGCGATTCGCCGCCCGCGCGCGCCGCATCAAAAAGGTAGATTGATGGCTGCCGGAGCTTACTGGATAAAACCGCCGTCCCAACTCGCCGCCGCGCTGCGCGAGTATCAAGAGAAACTCAAAGCGGCAATCCGCGCGGCAGCGGCCTATACCGGGCAGAAGATGCAAGACGAGGCGCGCCAGCGCGCGCGCTGGTCAGACCGCACCGGCAATGCCCGATCGGGATTGTTCTACGCGGTAGATGGCTTTGGCTTTCCCCCCATCGTCGGGCAGACGGCTGTCACCTTTGATCAACCGGTGCGCGATGTCATCACGGAGAGCGGCGGCGATGGCTATCTGATCTTGTGTCTCGGTCACACGATGTGGTACGGGAAGTTTTTAGAGCTCTCAAACGGCGGGCGCTATGCGATCGTGCTTTCGACGTTCAACGCGAATCTTCCGATCTTAGAAGGCGTATTGAAAGGTGTTTTAAGATAGTATGATAAAGCATCCAACACCTGAACCACCCACTTCCCGGCCACCCATCGACCGAGCAGGAGCTGGTCTATTTTTCTGGCTGGTCGTGGTCGTCATCGTGATCACGACCCTGGCGGTATCTCTGGTCTTGTGGGCTGCGTTTATCGCGCTTTTCTCAGGCGGTTAGAATATGGCGATCACGCTAGGCAGCGCTTACGGAAAAGTCGAGATTGACTTCACGGGCATTCAACGCGGCGTGGATGCGGCGGGGCGCAGTCTCACGTCGCTAGAGAATCGCCTAAAAACAACGGGCGCTGCCGTGAAGCAGGTCGGCGATAACCTTTCGCGCGATGTCACTTTGCCCCTCGTAGCAGTCGGCGCAGCCTCTTACAAGATGGCCTCAGACTTCGAGGCCAACATGCAGCAGATCGTCGGGCTGGTCGGCGTCTCGCAAGACCAAGTCGACGCGTGGTCGAAGCAGTTGATCACGCTCGGGCCCGAGTTAGGGCGCGCGCCGAATGAATTAGCGAAGGCGTTGTACTTCGTCACGAGCGCCGGGCTATCAGGACAGGAAGCCCTCGACACCGTGACCGCCAGCGCCAAAGCCGCCAGCGCCGGGCTAGGCGAAACGCAAATAGTGGCCGATGCGGTCAGCAGCGCTATCAATGCGTTTGGTAAAGAGAACCTCACGGCGGAGCAAGCGGTCGGCGTCTTGGTGGCGACGGTGCGCGAGGGCAAGGCCGAAGCCTCAGAAATCGCGCCCGCTCTGGGCTCCGTCATCCCCGTAGCCGCGCAGCTCGGGATCTCGTTTGACGAAGTGGGCGCGGCGCTGGCCGCAATGACGCGCGTCGGTTTCAATGCTGCCGAAGGGGCTACGAATCTATCCGGCATCATGTCGGCCTTTCTCAAGCCGGGCAAGCAAGCCTCAGAGACGATGGAAAAGTTTGGCCTGAGCGCCGATGAAGTCCGTAAGACCATCGATGAAAAGGGCTTACTGGTTGCGCTGCGCTTGATTGCCGATCGTCTTGGCGACGATGACGAAGCCTTAGCCGCCATTTTCCCCAACATTCGCGGCTTTCGCGGCTTGCTGTCCCTCGTGGGTGAGAATGCAGAAGAAACGGAAGTCATTTTTAGCAAGCTGGCCCAAACGACCGCCAAAGACCTCGATACCGCTTTCACCGTAGCCAGTAAAACCGCCAAGTTCCAAATGAATCAGGCTATGGCCGAATTGCAAAGCACCTTGATCGTTTTGGGCGGCGCAGTGCTGCCCGCCATCGTACCGGTCTTGAAAGACATCGCGGCCTTTTTGCGAGACGTTGCCAAAGCCTTTCAAAGCCTCAGCCCTGAGACGCAGCGCGCGATCGTCACGATCTTGATCTTCACTGCGGCGCTGGGGCCGGTACTGTCAATTGGCGGGCGCTTGATCGGGACGATCGGGAATGTGGCTGGACTCGTCAAGACATTAGGGACGGCCTTCATCGAAGGCGCGGGGGCCGCGATAAAATTTGCTTCGACCGGCGCACAGGTCGTGCAATATCTCATTGAGGCAGGCGTGGCAGGGCTGGCCGTCGTGGGCGCGTTTGCGGCGCTGGCTGCGGCGCTGGTCATCGTGATCAAGTTTATTGAACAGGCGGGCGTTGCGGCTAAGGCGACCAATGATGAGCTGATCGCCATGTCTCGCAGCGGCGATCTATTCATGCAAGCGGGCGCGTCGTTTGAGCTCATAGTCAACGGGACGAAGCGCATCAATGAGGTCTTGGCGGCGCACGAGCGCGAGATGCGCGTCGTCGCAACGAGCTACGGCGAATATCGCACCGAGGTCGAGCGCGCGGCAAAAGTCGCCGGGTATTTGGTCGATGCTGAGGGCAATCTGATCAAGGTCACACAAGGGCTAGGATACGAAACGCGCGAGGTTGTTCAAGCGAATTATGCCATGACCGAATCGGCCTATAACCTCGGTGTTGCGCAGCGCACGAATGAAGCCATCATGGATGAGGGTGAGCGCGCCTTAAAAGGTTACGCGACCGCCGCGAAAGAAACAAAAGAGGCCGTGACTGAATTAGCGGAAGCAAGTATGGCCGACATGCGCATTACGGCGATCGCGTCCGGGCTGGCAATCGAGTACACCGACAAAGAAAACGCGCTCAAAGACAAGCTCAAGGAATTGCGAGACGTTGAGGACGAAATCGCAAAGCGCGGGGTGGCTCATAACGCGGTCGTCAAGAATGCCAAACTGAGCGCAGATGAGCGGGCGACGGCTGAAGCGAGGCTGGCCGCCGTGACCGAAGATGTCACCCTCGCGCAGCGTAAAAAGAATGAAACCGACGCCGAATACACCGCGCGCATGGCGGGCTTGAAAGAGAAGCAGGGCGAATTGACGACGAAGCTAGGCGAGCATACGGTCGTCGTGGGCGGGGCGACCAAAGCGCAATTAGAGCATCGTCAAGCGGTCTTGGATGACATTGCCGCGATGGAACGATCGGCTGAGGTTGACCGCGCGCGCGATGCCTTTGACGCATTGGGGCAAGCCCTCAAAGCGGGTACGCTGACTGGCGAGGAATATAGCGCGCGGGCAACGGCCTTGAATAACATCACGCATTTATACAGCACCGAGGCGCTCTTCGCTGCGATGTCACAACAGCAATTGATTTCAGCGTTGACCAATCCCGCCTCGGCCAACTGGCAGGCAGAGCTTGCGCGCAATAAAACCTCGCTGGATGGCGTAGCGAATGCGACCCTAGCCGCAGGCGGGCAGCTTGAAAACTTCGCGGGCATTCAATTACCCAAGACAGAAGAAGCGGGCGCAGCCGCAGCTAGAGCGTTGGGGCCGCTGGCAAAAGTCGTCACGGATGCCAAAACCGCCGCCGCCAAGAAAACGGAGATCGCGCCCGTTGATGTGGGCGACCCGCGCGCGGCGCTCGGGCCGCTGGCCGATGTGGGGACGCAAGTCAAGACGACGACCGATCAATCTGCGGCGGCCTTCAGAGGCTTAATGGCGACGGTCAAGGACGAGGGACGAAAAGCCCAACCCGCACTCAAGCCGGTGGGAGATGCGTTTAATGCGACCGAGAAACAGGCGCGCACCAGCACGAAGGGCGCTACCGATTTGACCCAGGGCATGATCAATACGATTGGCAGCGTCGTGACCGAACGATCGCCGACGCTGTTGACACCGCTTGAGATTGCATTCAATCAGCTCCAGATCAAACTGGGCGCGAATATCTCAGCCATTATGACCAGACTATCAAACTTGATTCAAAAGATTCAGGACTTGGGTAATACGCCGATCAGTATTCCATCGCTGCCGACTGTGACCGGCGCGGGCAGCACATCGATCCCGACGCATCCGGGACGGCAGCAGGGCGGGCCGACCCGCGAGGGCTGGCATTATTTGCATGACGACGAGTATGTCTTGTCGTCCGCCATGCGCCGCGGTCAGCAACCCATTCCCGCTGAAGCCTTAGCGCTCACGCCGCGCGCCAGTGGAACCGGTGCGCCCATCAGCGGCGCACTAGGAAACACTGAATGGAAAATCACGATCGCGCCCGTATTCAACGTGACTGCCGCGCCGGGCATGGACGTAGACGAGTTAGCGCAGCGGCTAAGTCAGCGAGTAGGGCGTCTCACACAACGGGCGATAAATAACGGGCAGGGCTGGCAGGGGATATGATGTCACATAGTCCGCGCGCGCCGCTCCCTCCGCCTGATCTCGATTTGATGACGCAGCCCGAAGCGTCTAGCTGGCTTGATGATATTCTGTGCCTGGTCGTTGCGATTGGGATGATCGTCGGGACTTTGATAGCGATGAGGTTGATATGACAGCAGCGTTGAGATTTATCAAAGGCGCGCGATCGCTAACTCTGCGAGACGATCGCTTCACATTTGAGCGAGGCTTTACGCCGCCTGCTACTCACGTCGAACGTCAAATAGCAGCCGGGACCGCGCTCACGCCGATGGGCGGGGCGCTCGTGAGTAGCCATGCCGTCAATCGGGATTGGTCGTTTGATATTGGATTCAAAGAGACGAGCATACTAGCCGTGCGCCGGGCGCAGCGCGATATTCAATCGTTCCTGAGTGAGGCCGGCGACGAGCAAGAACCGCTCTTGATCGAATACAGTCCGGCAGGACTGCCCGCGCCCCTGTGGGGGCAGTTGACCGCGCCGCTGCGCTATGAGATTGTCAGCGGCGATGTTGAAATGCAGCGCTCGGGCGGCCTCGCCTGGAATCATTTGCCACTCGCTCAAATCAATCTCCAGATCAAGCCCTGGGCGAGTGGGCTGACGCAGCGTTGCGCGTCGGCGATCGGTGGGGTCTACTACGAAAAGGTGGGCGTGCCCAATCAAGGCCGACGCGGGCTGGTCGTGGCAGAGGCCACTACGAATCTTGTGACCAATCCCACCTTTGGGTCCAGCACCTTTGATAACGATTGGTCGGACGCTTACGGGGTACTGGCCGCGAATATCGATCCCGCTTACACTTATCCGGACGAAGGCGTGAGTGCGCGATTTATTGCGAATGACATCCTGAATCTTGGCACGCTGACCCAAACGATCACCGCCAGCGGTACGCATACCCTCAGCCTATACGTGATGCTGCCCGATCTGAGTACCCCCGACATCACCCACCATCGGATCATCTTTGACGGCGCAGAAGTCGATCCCGTGATCAGCGCCGTGGGCGAGGGGATTTATAAATTGACCTATAGCGCCAGCGCGTCTGGCGCTGCGACAACTTACGGGATAGGTTTGTGGCCGGGCTATTCGATCTATCTGTTGGGCGCACAGTTGGAAGCGAAGGCTTACGATACCCCGCTCTGCGCCGGGCACTTCATCGGCTGTGCATGGAGCGCCGCAGCGCATGACAGCAGCAGCACGCGCGCGGTGGGCCGGGTGCTGGCGTTGATTGAGGGTCAGCAGGTGGACGGCGCGATCGTGCTCGCCTGGAAGCCCCGTTGGTCTAGCACGCACCCGACCGATCAAGTGCTATTCTCAGATGCGGGCGGCGATTTGAAAGCCTGGTACAACGCCACTCAAGATAGAATTTATTTCACGGCAGGGATCGGTGGGCCATATACCGAGGTCTTGACCTTCGCGGCGGGGGATGTGTTGCGCCTGGCCTTTGTGTGGAGTACGGCGGGCATTCTGATCTATCTCAATGGCGTCTTGGCCGCCAGTCAAGTGGGATCGTATCTGCCCAGCGTGCCCGATCAACAAATGTACCTCATGTCGAACGATGCCCCCGCGCTTCAGGCGGGCGGCGAGCTATTGCGCTGGTCGATCTTCGCGCAGCCCTTGACCGCTGAGCAAGTCGCTAACGACGACGCCTTCATGGCGGCGCTGACCGATGACGATTTTAGCGCAGAATCGATCCCCTACCTCTGGACGAAAGACGGCAACGATCAAATCGACAATAGCGATGACAGTACCCATGATAATTGGGCGCTGGTGGACGGTGTGCCGGGCACTGCCCCGGCGCGCAGTCTGATCGAATTTACCTACGCGTCAGCGGGCACAGAACCGCTCGTGTGGCTGGCGCAGCACGACCTGGAGCATTTCATCGAACCAGAATCGGCAGGCTTGACTTATGGCGGTAGTGAAGTGCTATCGATCAACACGAGCGAGGTTGAATTCACGACCGCCCAGCGCGCGGTCGATAATCGCTTGCTGGTGGGGGGCGATGCGTATGTCTTGCTGCGCATCACGGACGCAGGCGCGAATCTGATCGGCAAGGTGCGCGTCAAGTATTCGGGCGTGACGTATGATAGCGACTTCGTGACGCTGGCCGCCGATGCGACCGCGCGTCTGTTCCTGTTTGGGCCGATCCCGATCAAGCCGGTGGATGCCCTGTATGATTGGGTTGAAACGATCGGCCTGTGTCCCGTGATGAAACGCAGCAGCGCGGGCGCGGCAAACGTCACGATCGACTATGTGCTCGTCACGGCCTTCGATTCACTCAAGATCGTCTCGCCGTCCGGGATCATGGCGGGCACGATTCTCGTGGACGGTATCCAAGCTGTTTCCCGCACGGCGACGGCGGGCTACTATATGGGCGTGAATTACAAGCTCAACGAATTCTTGACGACGACCGGCGCAGCGATTGAGCTCACACCGCAGCGCCCCAATCTTCTGATGGCGGCGCGCGGCGCATTGGGGGCGGCCTTTTCGTTGACGAAATTGATCGATCTGGTCGTCACGGTCACGCCGAGGTATCACTTGCTATGAGGCCGTCCACGCTCAACCCTCTGCGCGTCGAAGTTTACAGCAGCGGCCTGATCCCGGTACTGGATGTGGACGGTTCGCTGGCGCGCGCTCAAGTGATCTCGTTTGAGACGTTCTACCCGGGCGGGCTGTTTGGCCCGGCAGAGATTTTCGTGCCGCGTCCCGTTACGCGCGCTTGGCTGGTGCGCGAAGGGCAGCGCATGGCGATTTTTCGCGGTCAGCAAATCGTCTGGGAAGGCAAGATCGCCGCAATCGGGATGCGCTTGAGTGACGATCAAGGGATCATCCTCACGGGCGCGGGGGCGTGGGGGTCATTGCTCAATCGTACCTGGCTTAAAGTTTGGGCAGATAATCGCGTCTCTGAAGATCGTTGGGTGAGGCAGTCACAAGGCGATCAAGACGCCGCCGCGAATATCGATCGCTTACAGCGCATTCAGATCGGGCCGCAAGCGATTGCCTGGACGAATGGGCAGATCGTGGCCGCCTTTCGCTACACCATGCCGACCGGCGAGACGATCAAGCGGGTGGTATGCAGTAGTAAGAACCGCACGAGTGGGCAAAGTTGGGAAACACGTTTGAGAGATACGGTTGGCGCATCGAACATTTGGAGTCACACGGCAGATGGCACAACGGTTGCCCATGATGATACTTTGGGCACGCCGCGCCAATACCTTGAATTGCAATTCTTGAGCAACGCCAATCAAACGCCTGCGGCGGCGGTCTATGGTTGGATTAGCGGGCTGATGGTCTACAGCGAGACAGGCGGGATCACGCCGACCAGCGTCATGCAAGATGTCCGCGCGCATCTGTCAGAACTCAATGCAGATGAGTCGAAGATTGCGAGTAATACCTACGTGCTAGAACCGTTTTACACATCCGGGGCAGAACCGATCAATGCCATACTCTCACGCGCGGCAGGCTATGGTGATGCGAGTTACAATCCCTGGGCGGCCTATGTAGACGCCAGCGATCGCGCCGCCGTCCCTGATGGCAAGCCCATCTTGTGTTATCAGCCCTACCCCGACCTGTCCGCTGCGGATTATCTGATTCGACTGGACGAAGGTAATCTTGAGGGTGATGTCGATATGGAGCGCGCGGTATTGGGGGCTGTGATCAATTACATCATTCTCCACTATCGAGACGACGCCAACAGCCGGGACGTGTGGTTGACGCCCGACGATAACGCGGCGCTGAAAGATACGGCGTCGATCGCGCTCTGGGAACAGCAGGACTATGTGCTGGATGCGGGCAGCGCGAATGAGGCAGAGGCGTTGAATTGGGCGCAGCGCATCCTGGCCGCGAATAAAGACGCCCGCTATAAGCTCGCCAGCGGCGTGACGGTCAAGGGCACGCTGCGCAGCACACAGGGGCCGGCGCGGCCTGTTTCGACGGTGCGCGCTGGACAGCGAGTGCGGGTCGAGAATTTTCTCAGTGACGTGGTGGGTGTGGCCGACGCGGGCTTGACGTTTCTGATCACGGGCACACGCTATACCGCCGCCAGTGAATCACTAGAGATCACGATGGGGCTACCTGATCAACTCGCTACCTATCTCGCGCAGCGGGCGTTACTCGATAGCCGGAGGCTGCGCTAATGGGCTACCCGTTTGGAGTGGCTGAGATCATGGTCATCGATCAAGATCATGTCAATCACTTGCTGCCGACCCCGCGCGGGTTTAAGTGGAAAGAAGTCACGACGGCGGGCATTGTCGAAACCGAGGATAGCTTGCTGGCCGAAACGATTTCAGAGTACATCGCCTGGGAGATCGAAGGGGGCGGGCTGCCGCTGGAAGTATACGCCGCCATGACCGGACGCAGCGTTATCGTTAGCGGGTCAACGCCTAACGAGCAAACGAAATTGACCGGGCGCAGCGGCGAGATTTTCCCGCTGTTTGGCTTACAGGTGCGCGCCGTTGACGATCAAGGCGGGGATATGCTCTTGTTTCTGGCGCTCGATCAATGCCGCTTGACGGAGGGGCTGCGCGGCGACTTTCAGAGCGGGCAGTTTATCACACCTGGCGTCAAGGGCGTGACCTTCAGCCCTGAAGAAACGGTCGATCTATTTTCGCTCACGGCGCGATCGGGTTACTTCGCGCATCCGCTCGGGGTCTATGTCGTCGGCGTTTCACAACTTGGTGGGCCGGATGTCATTGCGTGAGGTAAATGTATGACTGAACCCAAAACGACGCTAAAAGCATATTTTGAAGATGGCGACATCCCGACCGGCGCAAATTTTTCCACGCTCATTGATTCCGCAGCGTTGATCTACATTGCGGCGAATGAGACGCAGCGCACATCTTATTTAGCAACCGCCCTAGCCGGTGATTGGTGCTATCAGACGGCAACGGATAAGATGTATTTCTGTGACGGCTCGTCCTGGATCGAAGTAGCAACCGTGATCATGTTGGTGGACGGTTATCGCCCGCTCACAGAGAAAAGTCAAGCGATTTTCACCGTTGAGGGATCATTGACCGTGGGCGCGGGCGTGATCAGAATTCGCAACCGAACCGGGCGCACCCTCACGATCAGCGAGGTACATTGTGAAGTGAACACCGCGCCGGTGGGCGCGGCGATCATCGTCGATGTTCACAAGGCTGGCGTAACGATTTTCACGACGCAGAGCAACCGGCCAGAGATTGCGGACGGCGCGAATGTCGGCAGCAGCACGACGATCGAAGTGCCGGTCTGGGCGAATGATACCTATCTGACAATCGATCGTGATCAGGTGGGCAGCACGACACCGGGCAGTGACCTGGTCGTGACGGTAGTCTATAGCTAGGAGGCAATCATGGCGCGGCAATTCACGGACGGCGCAGAGATCGGTGACGTTCTATTTTGGAGCGTGATCGCCGGGAGCGTCACCAACATCACGACGACGCCCCGCAGTGGGGTAAGGACTTATAGTGTATCCAACGCGACCGGGACGCGCAATATCACGGCGGTCGCGGAGGGATACGATCGGCGCGGGATTTTCATGACCTCAATTGGAACTGTCCATACCCTATTTCGCTGGACAAAGGCCGGGACGGTTTTGGGCGGTGTGCGCCTGAACGCCACCACGGCAAAACTTGAAATCTATACCGGTACGGCCACATTGGTGGCGACCAGTGCAAACTCGCTTTTGGCGAATACATGGTATCTCCTCGAGACGCATGTTAAGATCGACGACAGCGTTGGGCTGATCGAAGTGCGGATCGATGGGATCGATTTCGTATCGTTTTCAGGTGACACAAAACCCGGCGCAGATACCACCTTCGATGCCGTGGTCGCAACCACAGGCATCACTTTCTATCTTGACGATCTCGCATTCAACGATACCACGGGCGGGGTGGATGATTCATGGTGCGGCGATGGAAAGATCGTGATGCTGCCGCCGTCCTCTGCGGGCGATACGACGCAGTGGACGCCCAGCGCGGGCAGTAATTGGCAGAATGCTGACGACGTGCCGCCTGATGGCGACACCACTTACAATTCTGAAAATACATCGGGTGATGTTGACCTTTATAACACCACGACCTTTACCATCCCGGCTAACCATGTCGTCAAGAGCGTCTATACCGAAGCCCGCACCCGTGAGGAAACAGCGGCAGGCGATTCGCTGCAATATGGCCTGAAAACAAACGGGGTCGAATATTGGGACGCAGGGCAAGCTCAGCTCACCAGCTACCAACGCTATGTGGGCACACGGCATCGGGTCAATCCCCAAACGTTGGTCACGTGGATTCAGGGCGAATTGGATGGCTTGCAAGTCGGGGTCAAGATTCCATGAGCACCAAACGAGTGACAGCGGTTCAGGCTGAAGTGGAGTATGGCGGTTCGCAGGTGCGGCGCGTGACCGCTGAAGGCGCGATGGTCGAGTATGGCGGTTCGCAGGTGCGGCGCGTGACCGCTGAAGGCGCGATGGTCGAGTATGGCGGTTCGCAGGTGCGGCGCGTGACAGCGATCGGCGCGATGGTTGAATATCATCGTTTGCCGTTCATGCGCGTGACCGTCATCGGGATTATGGTCGAATATCAGCCTGTGTTATCAACCGGGAGAGTGCAAGGGCCGCCCGCTCAGATGACAGGGTAAGATGATCGCAGATTTCGCAATTTTCTATCACGCGGCATGGGCGCTGCGCCTGGGGCAATCGCCCTATACGGTAGCGGGCTTTTATAATCCCGTCTGGGCGCTTCTGCCCATTCTGCCTTTGACCTGGTTGCCGATCGAGATGGCGTGCGTCGTCTATAGTGGGGTGACTTTGATAGTCATTGTCACTGCGTTGTATCTGCTACACGTGCGGGGCAGGCGGCTGATCGGGGTGGTCTTGCTTTCTCCGTTGGTGTGGGCAAATCTGATGTATGCGAATGTAGACGGTTTTGTCTTGTTGGGTGCAGCGCTGCCGCCCGTGATCGGAATCTGGCTGTTAATTCTCAAGCCGCAGTGGACGATCGTCTTGATTGTAGGGTGGTCGATGCGCGCCTATCGCGCTGCGGGCTGGTGCGGCGTGGGGCGTTTGCTCGGGCCGGTCTGTATCGTGCTGACGATGGGCGCGATCGTTTTCGGCCTGCCCCGGCCTGATCTTTCAGTGATGCACAGTTGGAGCGCCGATGTATTCCCTTATGGCCTGCCGCTGGCGGGCTGGCTGATAGGGCAAATGTGGCATAATCAAGACGAGGACGCAGCGCTGGCTGCGGGGTTATTTCTCTCGCCCTATGTGGGCATTACGTCATGGGTGGGGCTGGCGTCTTTCGGCGCAAAGCGATCGGGTATTCTCGCGGTCTTGATCGGGTTGGGATGGTGGGGCATAGCGATTTTCAGAAATAGTCTATAGGAGGCTAATCGTGAGGACACTACTAGGGTTTCACGTGGCGAGCAGCAAGCGCACGGGTGTGGTCGATTTGCTCAAGGCGGGCGCACGCTGCGTCGTGATGGTCGATCAGAACATGATAGGTGAAGCGCGTGCCGCGGACGCCATCACCGCATTTCGGACGAAACAGGTCAAGGGCGAGGACAACCCGCTCGGTATCGATCACGAGGCACTCGCAAACATTCCCGCCAGAGCGATCGCCTGGATGCAACAGATCGAACCGATTTGGGCGCGCAATCTCGGGGCTACCTATTACCTGCCGAATTGCGAGTGGGACATCGGCGATCTTGACGCGGGCGCAAAGATCAACTCCTTCGCCATTGAGTGCATGAAATATGGCGAATCGCGCGGCTATCGGTTGGGTATTCTCAATTTTGCAACGGGCAATCCCAATGATAACCCCATCGCGGGCGCGCCCTGTTCGATGGAGCAGCGTCTCGATACCGTGCTGCCTGCCCTGCGCTATTGTCAGCAGCACGGGCACATGGTGAGCTTGCATATACATGGTGATCTTCTGCGCGGCGACGAAACGATCGCGCTGCGCTTCAATCGTCTCTTGCGTTATTGCAGCGCGCGCGGCTTTCTACCCCAGGTCATGATCACGGAGCTCTCAAACGGGGTGGGTGGCATCGAACCCAACCTGACCGAATATCTGGCCGCGATCGCGGCCTGGGACAAGGCCGCGCGCGCGTCTCCCTTCGTGGGGCAGCTCTTGGGCGCGGCGCTTTATGGTTTCAATGCAGCCGAAACGCTCAGGGGCGGCGTGCCACAGATTGCCGCCGTCATGCGCGCAGCGAGTGACCAGGATACCCCGCCCGCGCCGACAACTATCTCATTCAGAGGCGAGATCGCCCGCGACCAGTATGCCGCACTCGCGGCCTTCGTGACTTCGCGCGGCGGGAAGATCGAGGCGAATCCATGATGCCCTTACCCCCCGATAGTCAAGAGCTGGTCAAGATCATCAGTGAATTAGTCGCCGGACTCGCTCAGAAATGGGAGGCATTTGTGACCGCACTTCAGCAGCCCAACAGCCCCGGCGCTCCCTCGTGGCCGCCCTATCGCAGTCAATGGGATGAGGACGGCAACATGCGCAATAGCGATTGTGGCCCGACGTGTGTAGCGATGCTGTTGGAACAGCGCGGGCAAATCGTCCCGATCAATCAACTCGCGCGCGAAGCGGCGATGGATACGCACCCGACCTATACCCTGCCGCAAGACCTGATCAACTGTGCGGCGGCGCACGGGCTGCCCGTAGCGCGTGCGTTGGGCTTGACGATCGACCGGCTGCGCGCCGAAACGCTGGTCGGGCGACCGGTGATCGTGCTGGTGCATTATGGGACGTTGCATGGGCTGCCCACGCAAGATAGAAAATTCAGCGCCGGTCACTGGCTGGTCGTTGTGGCGATTGACGATCGGTCGGTCATCGTGCATGATCCCAACTGGCGCGGCACGGAGCGCGCGAAGGGCGCGGGGCTTGCGATTCCGATCAAGCTGTTTGAGCAAGCGATGGAAGATTGTCGTATCGACCGCAACACGGCCCGTCAGGGCCTTATCATCGTTTCGTAAAAGGAGCACCATGATTACCTTGACCGATCTGTTTCCCGATACCTTCGTCAATGCCTTGTTGGTGCTGTTGGGCTTGATCGTGCTTGACCTCGTGTTTGGGGTGGCGGTGGCGATCAAGCGGAAGAAGTTTGATTTTAAGCAAGTGGCCGACTTCTATAGTACGTCCGTCATCCCTAACATTCTCGGATGGGCGGTGGCCGACATTGTGCTGCGTCTCGCGCAGCAGCGGCTACCCGGTTCCGCGCTGGTCGATACGATCGTGAGTCTGGGTACAACCACGCTCTATGGACTCGTGGTCATCGCTTTGGGCGCGCAGATTGCGGGCAAGCTCTCAGAATTGCGCGCGCCCGCCGCGCCATCGGGCGGCGCGGTGACGAAGTAAGCCGCCATGCCTGCCAACGACGCGGATAGCGGTAACGAAGTCCTCACCCTTCTGCGCGATTTTCTCAACCAGCGCAAGACGACCTCCGATCTATTGGAAGCCCGTATCGACCACTTGACGGCTGCGGTCGGGCGCATCGAAGTGAAGGTCGACGGCAACACGAAAGAGCTGGCGACCGTGCACGATCTGGTGCACGGTCACGCCAAACTGTTTGAGGATAACGAGCGTTGGAAGGCAGAGACAGAGGGGCGCGTCGAGGAGTGGTTGCAGATGGGGCGGGCTGATTTAGAGCGCTTCGGAAAAAGCAATCGGGAAATGTTTTCGATGTTCCAGACCTCGCAGGATCGCCAAAATGACGACTTTGACGAGCATTGGTTAATGATGACCAAACGGCTTGACAGTGTTCATCAGGCCGACGCTCAGGTCAAGACGACGCAGATCGATTATAAAAAGACGGTGGTCGGCGGCGTGCTGGTCTTGCTGGGCTTGATCGTCACGTCGATCGTTGCGCCGTCCCTGCAGGCGCTGTTGGCGCGGCTTCTGAGTGGTGGCCCATGAGTGAGAAGAAAGGGCTAACTCAATGGCTGGACTTGATCGGGGAAGAGGCGCGGGTGATGTGGAAAACATCACCCGATATTTTGCTGCGTCTCAATCTGGACGGAACGATCGGGCAGGTCAACCCCGCCTGGCAGCGCTGGCTCGGTCACACGCTGGGCGAAGTGATCAATCAGCCATTGACCCGCTTCATCGTTGCAGACGATCTGCCGCTCGTCTCGCAAGCCATCCAAGAATTACGAGGGCACGACCTCACGCAGCTAACGCGGTTTAGGATGATAGCGAAGGATGGGCGCGAGGTTTACGTGGGCATTCGCGGCACTGCGTTTAACGGGCGCGGGCGCTCTTACCTCATCATCCGCACGATCTATTTAATCTTGGCTTACGAGCGCTTGATCGAATTTGAACGGGCGCGCGGGATAATCGATTTCGCAGAATTGATCGAGGCCGCGCCGGATGGGATCGTGGTGATCGATCAACATCAAATAATCAGCATCGTCAACCAGCGCTTTGAGGACATTTTCGGTTATACCCGGCAGGAAGTCGTTGGGCAGGCTTTGCAAATGATCATCCCCATCGAATCGCGCGCCGATCACGCCGAAGCCCTCAAGGAATATTTTGGGAATCCAACCCAGCGCTTGATGGGCAGCGGGCGCGAGGTGCAAGGACTGCATAAGGACGGCAGTTTGATTGACATTGAAATTGGCTTGAGTGGTCTCCAGACGAGAACTGGATTACGAGTTATCGCCGTGACGCGCGAGATTGGACAACGGCGCACCCTAGAGCGCGTTGTCCATCAGCAGCGGGATCAGTTTGAGGGCTTGATTCAACACAGTATGATTGGCGTCTTGCTCGTCAACGCGCAGGGTCAGATCACCTATGCCAGTCCGATTGCGATAGCGATGTTGGGCGGCGAAGCGATTGAGGGGCAGGACATCACGACGTTGATTTCGCCTGAGCATCACCCCTACTGGCTCACGCTGTTTGAGCGCATCTTAACCGAACCCGATGGACGACGGCGGCTGGTGCTGCGCTGGCATATGAAGGGGGTCTTGTATCACTCGCTAATTACGCATCTATGGCACTCCGAGACGTTGGGAGGGGTGGTCGTGAATCTATGGGAGATTGAGCGGCTAGGCTTGCCGTGAAACGCGCTCAGACGCGCGTCATGCTGCGATACTCGATAAGACGATACTTGGGGCGTCTTTTGCGCCTGCGCGCGAAAATGGCCGCTGTTACACGCTGAAACGAGGCATTCCAGGGCGATGACGAGACAACAAAAAAGCCCGATTAGAACATGAGTTCTAATCGGGCTTTTTTGCACGGCGGCCTGTGGACTGTTTAACGTCGCAAGAGTGACAGCAGCACGACGCACCGCCGCTTCTTACCTTAATCTTTCACCCACTGCGCCAGCAATTGCGCGCCCTCTGCGTGAGTGCGCCAATGCCGATGAAAGGCGACCACATCACTGTGGATAGGGTAACGGGTAAACCCGAACTTGCCGCTGCCGTCTTGGTTCAAGACGATCACCAATGATTCAGTATCCACGCCGCCGCGCTGTGTTTTGGCGTCGGTATTCTGACTTTCAAGGGTTGCCGCCATGTCCTGTAAGACCATCGTCAATTGATTGACAAATGCCATGTTGATCACCTCCTTCATGGCTAAGATGTCTTTGACCTCTTGCGGGGTCAAGAAGTAATGCCCACCCGCGCCTTCGTCAAGCCATTCGCGCATGCCCGCTTCTGTCTCAGGATGCAACATGTTTGCTTCGCTTCTTCGATTCAGGTGCGGGCGCTGTGGGGGTCTGATCTTCAGCAATCGGCATAGGCCATACCCGCAATTTTCGCAGCTCACCCCTTGTCCCATGTCGGCCTGTTGCGCGCCGCATTCAGGACACGTCACAAACTTGATTTCATCACTCATCGGAATCACCTCCCTCCTGCTTGCGGCGCTCATCACGCTGCCGCTCAAAAGCAATCTGACCCGCGCATTTGTCGGCCTTGATAAAACAGTCGCCGCAGATCGGGCCGCAGTAAAAACAGTGCTCGGGGTCGTGCCCGACATCTTGCCGACAATGCCGACAAATGTAACGGGTGGCCGGATGTTGATAGAGTCCAAACATTTCAAGCCTCCTCTGATATGAGATCAAACAAAGTCGATTGCCTGGGACGATTCAGCGCCGCCACACTGCGCGGGGATAGCCAAATCGATTCAAGGCGCGCCCCGCCTCGATTCATGGTTGATAATTTATCGAAGCGCTGCCAGCCGTGCGCCTCATAGAGCTCGGTATACAGGGGGCAGGCGTAGCCGCTGATCACGACATAGCCCGCACACGCGCGCAGCACTTCAGCCGCAGCGATGTGATCGTCGTTCGTCCACTCGTGCGCATAGACCTTTGAGTCGGTGCGCGTGTCTGAGACGTAAGGCGGATCAGCATAGAACAGCGTGTCCGGACTGTCGTATTGCTTAATCACCCACAGTGCGTCTCGATTTTCGATCTGGACTTCGTTAAGCCGATCGGCAATCAGGTATAGATTTTTCATCAGATCGGGGCGGTTCATTTCACCGGTGCTTTGATGATTGTCCGATACGAAGCGCACGCCCTGTTGACGAAAATGCGTCCCACTGAAGCTCATTGAGATGGCGCACCAAAAGCGGCGAGCTTGCTCAACCTCATCACACTCCGGGCAGGGCGCAAGGCTGGCGTAGTATTCGCTGCGCGACCAGGGCGTCAATCTGATCTTATCGATCAGCTCGTCTCGCCTGTCACGCAGCATCCGAAAGAAGTTGACCACCTGCCCGTCCAGATCGTTGTATGTTTCAATATCAGAGCGGGGTTTTTGCAGCAGCACCGAGGCCGCGCCGCCGCATGGCTCACAGTAGAATTGATGCGCCGGGAAGTGCTGAATAATCCAGGGGGCAAGATTCCACTTGCCGCCGTAGTAGTGCAGCGCTGGTCGCAAGATTGTGGGATCACTATTCATGGGGTATCAATCCTTCCAGATGTGCGAAACTCGATTGAATGACATCCCCGTTAGCACGTGCGATGGCGTCATAGTCATGGCTGATCTCAAACCCAATGAAGTGCATCCCCATTTCAAGGGCAGCCTTGCCCGTTGTCCCTGAACCCGCGCAGGGGTCTAGTACGATCCCGCCCGGGGGGCAGGCGCGCAGCAACCAGCGCATCACGGGCAGCGGCTTGCCGGTCATGTGTGTCTTGTCGCCGCTGCGCACGGCGTAGCGCATCACGCCCGCGAGACAATCCCCGCTATCCCCACTCCACCAATCGCCTTTACTGCCCCATATGATGTACTCACACTGCGCGCGGAAGCGGCCTTTTTGTGGGCGCGCGGCTTCGGTCTTGTCCCACTGCGCGATGCCACGCCATACCCACCCACCTGCTTGCAGCGCGTCGGTTGTCGTGGGGAGCTGTCGCCAATCCGTAAAGACGAGGATGGGCGCGCCGGGCTTTGCCACCCGCCAGCACTCCGCGAACCACAGCGCCGTCCAGTAATGATAGCCGCGCTGGTCGCGCGTATCGCCGTGAAATTCTGGATAGGTTTTCTCAGTGTCGAAGGTCTGGTACTTCTCACGCCCGCTTTGATTCGTGCGATCACCTCTAAACATCCCGCCGCTAGAGTAAGGCGGGTCGGTCACGACGGCGTCGACGCTATCGTCGGGCAGCGTCAACAGCAGCCGCATGAGATCACCATGCACAATTCGATCTTGATATGCTTCTGGGATTCCGTTCCAATTCATGTATGAGCTCCTAGCGATGACGGCACGCAAACCTGATACACCCGTAATTGGTGATCAGGTGTGCGCCGTCGCAAAACCGAATCAAGACGTTTCGGGGATGCTGCCCGCGTCCTGCGTCAACGAGCAATAGAACGGCTCGCCTCTGCTTTGGGCTGCGCATCCCAATACTTCCAGTCGGGGCGTGCGAAGTATAGATAGTAAGATTTGTTTTTGTAGTGATACGCTTTACTCACAATGAAATGGAGTCCGTCGATTTGCGCCAGCACATAGTCCCCAATCGCGCGCTGTTCCGCTTCAGTCAGATCGACATAAACCTCTTGAGAATCGCCGCCGATCTTGGTCACAAAATCAATCAGGCGTTTGTGACCACCCCTCGATTTGAGATAGACCGCGATGGCAAGACTACCCCCGCGCCCGGTCGAATCGACTTCAGCATGAAAGCGATCGGACTTCTCAAAACGCTTTCGCAGCGTCGTATACTCTACGTCAAGAGCGGGATTATCTTTCATGGGGTGGCCTTCTTTCGATACTGGCAATAGCCGTGATAATCACGCTCTTCGACCAGCCCCGCGTCGATCAAGGGAGTTAGCGCCTTGAGAATGTGAGCATGATAGGCTGCGCCGGACTGCGACGATTGCTTGCGCA
>Ga0209341_10000719_pt1 | contig 33875 bp, 29 predicted proteins | sample RifCSP13_2_FD_184020 | JGI IMG/M metagenome (GOLD analysis project Ga0209341, IMG submission 184020) | Soil microbial communities from Rifle, Colorado - Rifle CSP2_sed 13_2 (SPAdes) (version 2) | ecosystem: Environmental > Terrestrial > Deep subsurface > Rock core/Sediment | place: Rifle... | reverse complement strand
GGATTCCAACGCGAGATCGCACGCGACCTGATTGTCACAGCAGATTACATCCACTCGTTCGGGTCGAAGTTCATTATCGGGCGCTTCATAGGCTCGGTCTTCAATCCGTCCATCGGTGGCAATGACGACGTGGTGAACATCGAATCGTCCGTGAAGACCTGGTACGACGGAGGGCTCTTCAGCCTGCAAAAGCGCTTCTCCAATCGCTACAGCTTCAATGCGTCGTACACGCTTCAGAAATCTTTCAACTTCTCTAACGATGATCAGATCCCTTTCCAGGTTCCACCGCTCAACCCGAACAATCTGCAGCTGGACAAGGGGCCGCCGCCAAATGAAGAACGTCATCGCTTCACTTTCCACGCAGTCGTCGATATGCCTTATGGGTTCCAGCTTTCACCGATTTACACGTTGGCCTCGGATGTACCATTTGACATTCAGCTGCCGCCCGATATTGGCAGCACGCGCATCCGAACGCTCCAACGCAACGCGGGCGGGCGTACATTTCGCACTGGATCGGAGTTGAATGCCTTCATTAACGAGTTCAACTCCGGCCGTCCGGTCGCCAGCCGTCTGCCGTTGGTCAGGGACGATCTGAAATTGGGTGATTCATTTCAGTCGTTTGACCTCCGATTAACCAAGACCTTTCGCATTAGTGAGCATTTCAATATTCAAGGTATCGCCGAGGCCTTCAACCTGTTCAACGTCACAAACATTCGTGGCGTGAATAATGTGAACTTCTCCGGTTTCCAAAACACGCTTCTTCGCGACAGCCCGAATAGTGCAAATCCGGCGTTTTTGCGTTCGTCATCATTCGGGTCAGCAGTGCAGACTGCAGGGGGTGTCTTTGGTACGGGCGGCCCACGGGCTTTCCAGTTTGCGGTGCGCGTGAACTACTGATCTTAAAAGGCTGTTCGAGAGGGCAGAGAAGCAATTGGTCAAACTTATACTCTGAGCTACTTTGGTGGCGGATTCTTGGCAGATTCCCTAGACAGGTTGAAACCCTGGAAAGGCGGCGATATCATCTCGCTGTAACCAAATTCAGGACCCGACTTTTTATGGTTTCGCAGGAACTTGCCCTGCGTTCCCCGGAACCTCCAACCACAAAGGAGGTCAAAGATGCCAACGACAAAAGAGTTTTCCGTCCGCATGAACGATCAACCAGGCACTCTGGGAAAGATCTGCCAAGCGCTGGCGGATAGCCAAGTCAATATTCTAGCGTTCCAGTCGCTCCCATTTGAGGGAAAAAGCTTGGTTCGCTTCGTAGTGGATAATCCAAAAACCGCTAAGAGCGTTCTGGATAATCAGAAACTTTCCTACACAGAGACTGAAGTTGCCCAGGCAAAATTCCCACATCGTCCAGGCGAGTTGGCTCGGGCGACTTCACAGCTCGGCGACGCCAACATCAACATAAACTACGCGTATTCGGGTATCGATGCCGGTACGAAGACGCCGCTGTTGATTTTTGGCGTTGCGGAGGCGGGCCGCGCGGCGACTATTCTGGACAAAGCTGCAACCGCCGCCGCGGGAGCCTAACGTCTTTCGTTTTCTGAACTCGGAAACATATGGGTAGGATGATATGATCAACCTACCCATTCTCTTTTCCTCGACACCTTTACGAAAAAAGCTTAACCGGCCAGTCTAGTCTTCGGCTTCATGGTGAGGTATCCGCCTCTCTTGTAGTTTAGTGTGCTGTTCTGTGGTTTTTTGCCTTCGCTGTGTTCCTAACTTCCTCGTTCTTGCGCGAGTTTTCTTGAGTCCTTAGGTCGCGGCGAGCCAAATCATGTCGCTTAGGTCTCCACCCCGGAGATCGCGGAATGAAAGTCTGGCCGAACGAGCGCATCTCGGTTTGTCTTATTGACTATCGAATTAGTCGTCGCGCATTTCTTTTGTGGCGGCGAGTTCAGCCGTGCTGTGTTTTTCGTGTCTCCGTGGTGAGCTCGGCTGATGGGCCCTAAAACCTTTCGCCACTTGCCCGAATGAACTCCTCGGCTGATGCCGTTGTGTTATCATCGTCGCAAATCACAATTCCGTTCGATCAAGGGGCAGGCGATGAGAATTCTCGTCACCGGCGGAGCCGGTTATATTGGCAGTGTCGTCACCGAGGAACTGATAAGGGATGGCCATGAGGTTGTTGTTTACGACAACCTCGCTAAGGGACATCGAAATGCGCTGGTGCCTGGCGCCAGGTTGGTCCAGGCTGAGCTTCTCGATACAGAAACTCTGCGCACGACACTCGCCGACAATCAGATCACGGCCGTTATCCACATGGCCGCAGACTCTCTTGTCGGAGAATCGGTTGCACAGCCGGCAAAGTACTATCGCAATAATCTAGTAGCCGGGTTAGCGCTGCTCGACGACATGCTCGCGGCGGATGTCAAGCACATTGTCTTCTCTTCAACAGCTGCGACCTATGGAGAACCGGAGAAACAGCCGATTGAAGAGACGGATCCAACCAATCCTACCAACCCCTACGGCGAATCAAAACTGGCCTTTGAACACGCCATGCGTTGGTACGACCAGGCTTACAGCCTCCGTTATGCATCGCTCCGCTATTTCAACGCCGCAGGGGCAAGTGAATCGTGCGGTGAAGATCACGATCCAGAAACTCACCTTATTCCGATCGCTTTGCATGCAGCAGCGGGCACTCGTGACTACGTGGAAATCTACGGCGACGACTATCCAACTGAGGATGGCACGTGCGTCCGTGATTATATCCATGTGGTCGATTTGGCGCGCGCGCACATTCTGGCGCTCCACGCACTCGACCAGGGCAGTCGAATCTATAATCTCGGTTGCGGAGGAGCGGGTTATAGTGTGAGGCAGGTAATAGATGCGACGCGTCAGGTAACGGGGAAGGACGTTCGCTTGCGTGTTGGGCCGCGGCGGGCTGGCGATCCTGCTGTGTTGATCGCCAGCTCCGATAGAATCAAGCGCGACCTCGGCTGGCAACCGCGTTTCCAGGATTTGCACTTGATCATAGACTCTGCCTGGCATTGGTTACGGGCACATCCGAAGGGCTATCGATGACCAAAGAGCCTTTCTTCATGTCTTTTGGTGTGTTTTTAGTGGATCACCTTCTGTTGGCAAAAGGTTGATCCCGGAAATCACACGAAACGGCACGAAGGAAAAGCTTCTGTAACGCCCAATTTTCCGCTAGTCTTCTGGCCCTGGAAGGGTCAACGGGAGGCCGAGAGAGATGAACGATTCGAGAGGCCAGGCGATGAAAGAAAGCCAGGTCAAACGCACCCCTCAGAAACAGGGACCAGGGGTCTCTCCGCAAGAGTTCCTTCAGCTGAAGAAGCCAAAGGGGGATTTACTGCTTACCATAGGCAAGGAGCAGGTGTCATTGACTAGCCTCGACCGGCTCTACTGGCCCGACGAAAAGATCACCAAATTTGATCTCCTCTGCTACTACATTCAGATCAGTTCTTACTTATTGCCCTACCTTAAAGATCGGCCCGCCATTCTGCAGCGCTGGCCTCGTGGGATCAAGGCGCCAATGTTCTTTCAACAGGATCTGGAGAGCGCGCCTCCGTTTATCAAAGCGGTAAGACTAACGAATCTGGCAGGGCGCGAAATCGATTATGCTGTCTACACAACCACCGCATCTCTGCTTCACTTTGTCAATCTCGGCACGATCGAACAACACCCCTGGCATTCCACAATCAGAAAATTGAACAAGCCTGATTGGATTGCCATTGACCTTGATCCGAAGGAGGCACCCTGGCAAAACGTGCTCGACGTGGCGCTCGTGGCTAAGGAAGTGTGCGACGAGGTAGGACTGACCGCTTTTCCGAAAACTTCAGGTTCCTCCGGCATACATATCTATCTGCCGCTAAAGCCCACCAATGATTACGAAGACGTCGTTGAGGTTGCCAAGCTTTTGGCAGGTGAAGTCGCCCGTCGGGCACCGAAGATCGCCACTGTGGAACGCACTCTCGCGAAGCGGAAGAAGGGGCAAGTTTACGTTGACTGGATGCAGAACGCGCGAGGGAAGAGTCTGGCTTCGATCTACACCGCCCGAGCGAAGCCGCACGCCACTGTTTCCATGCCGCTCACATGGCAAGAGATCGAAACGGGAGTCAAAATCTCCGACTTTACCGTACGTAATGCCCCTGCACTCCTACAACAAGGCGGAGACGCCTGGTCAGATTTTTTTCAGAGTCGTCAGAACCTAAAATTGCGCTGAGGATAAGACTAACTTGACTAACTGACGAGCCCCCGCTTATGCTCAACCCATCAGCACGCGCCTGAGCAGGAGATGAGAACAACGCACCGCACTCTTACTCGCTACTACTATTACGGTCCAGGCTCCATTTGGAAGGACCGCCAGGCGGGTGATTGTCAGCGTACCGTGATCAGGTAGCAGAAACCGCAACAATCTTGAGGCGCCGGCCAGTGGTCCTTTAAAGAGGATCGCTGGCCGGTTCTTTTTGGCTTGGAGAAACTTTTATGAAAGTTAAGAAAAATAGCAGGCAACTGCTCTTGGACCACGTCGACATGCGGCTGGTTGGCGCTGAAACAGACGAACATCTGGCTCCAAACGATATTGTTCAGCTGGAACCAGACCATCCGGGTTTTCGCGATCCTGAATATCGTAGTCGCCGCAATGAGATTGCACGGCTGGCGTTCGAATATCGTCGCGGAGAGCCCATCCCCGATGCTCCGTATTCACCTCAGGAGCAGGACGTTTGGCGCCGCGTCTGGCAGGCTTTGCAACCGGCTCACGCGCGGCACGCCTGTGCGGAATATCTAAGCTGCGTGCAGCGTCTGCAGCTCTCTCCCGATCGTATCCCGCAATTAAGTACGGTGAGCAAATGCGTGGAAAAAGTCAGTGGCTTCAGTCTGGAGCCCGTTGCGGGTCTGGTTGAGCCTCGAGTGTTTTTGGAAAATCTTGCTGAAGGCGTCTTCCTGTGCACGCAATACATCAGGCACCATTCAACACCCCTCTACACTCCTGAGCCCGATGTGGTCCATGAGATTATTGGGCATGCGGCAACGCTGGCCAGTGAGCGCCTCGCTGAACTTAATCGCTTGTTTGGGCGGGCTGTCAAAAGAAAGCCGCAGGCTCTGGATAGATTGGCACGAATCTACTGGTTTACGATCGAATTCGGCGTACTCCAGGAAAATGGCGAATTGAAAGCTTACGGCACTGGCTTGCTGTCTTCGGCAGGGGAACTCGAAAGCATGGAGAAGGCGGAACTGTGTTCGTTCGATTTAGACGCAGCCTCTTATCAGCACTACGACCCTACACATTACCAGCCAGTTCTCTTCTGCGCCGACTCATTTGAGGAGATGTATAAGACTCTGCGTGACTACCTTGTGCGCTGGCAGTAAAGGCATGAGAACGAAAAGTTCAAAGGGATAATGGGCGGCGCTAGCAATGAGGGGCAAGCCCGAACCGGGGGCGCAGCCGAATCCTCCTTCCCGAACTCACCGGAGAGGCGAAGCCATTCGCCGCACATCGGACGGCAAAGCCGTGGCCGCAGATGCCATTACATCCAAAGACGTGGTCAAATCTTCGCACCTCCTGCGTAACTTTTCGCAATCCTGGGTTACCCGGTTCCGTCTAATTCCATCGCAATAAAACGAACGCATCATGATGAATCTGCCCAGTATCGCATAGCTGGGGAAAGCGGTACACAAAGTCACTACCCTCTGGCTGCGAAGGAAAGATAAGGAGTTCGACAAACAGATCATAAAAGCGTGTGGAGCAGCTTTTGCTTAGAAAGTAACGATTGGCACGATCAATCTTTCCCGGTGAGTGCGTTGAAATACAACACGCTTGTACCCGATATCGATTTCTGGCAGGCCATGATTCCCTGCCAGGCAGCCTGTCCTGTGCGCACAGATGCCGGGCGCTATGTGCAACTCATCGCCGAGCAGCAGTTTAAACAGTCGTACCTGGTGGCCCGTTCGCCGAATCCATTTGCGTCAGTTTGTGGACGTGTGTGCGCCGCTCCCTGCGAGGACGCTTGCCGGCGTGGCAGGATTGATGCGCCGATTACGATTCGTGCGCTGAAGCGTTTTGTCACTGAAAGATACGGTGTCGAATCCATGGATCCTGATGCTCAGGATCAACTGCGCGAAGGGGCGCAAGACGTAGGCAACAAGCAACGGGGACACCTTCCTACACTGCAAAGGAGTCGAGCCAATGTGGCGCGCGGCCAAAAAGTGGCCGTGATCGGCGCTGGACCAGCAGGGATTGCGGCGGCACACGATCTCGCGCTGATGGGTTATCGCGTCACTGTTTTTGAAGCTACGGAGCGGGCGGGGGGAATGATGTTCCACGGGATCCCGGAATTTCGCCTATCGCGCGCTATCATTGAAAAGGAGATTCAAAAGGTCTTACAGCTTGGCGTTGAGATCAAGTTCAACACACCCCTTAACAAAAACTTCGGGATCAGGGAGTTAAAACGCGAAGGCTACGCGGCAGTCTTTCTGAGTGTCGGCGTACAGAAGGGCCGCGACATGAATATCGAGGGCTCGCAACTCGATGGCGTCGTCAAAGCAATAGACTACTTACTTAATATCAATAACGGCTATCGCGTGGACCTGGGTCGCAAGGTTCTGGTTATTGGCGGCGGCTTCGTCGCATTTGATGCCGCCCGCATGGCATTGCGCGCAGGATTGGAAACTAGCGTGGGTACGGGCGAAGGCCTTGAATCGCCCGGTAGCGAGGGGCTACACGCGGCGATCGATGCCGCCCGTTCGGCCATCCGGGCCGGCGCGGTCGAAGTGCATATCGCCAGCCTTGAATCTTTCGACGAGATGCCGGTCATGAGAACAACGCAGGGCCGTGAGGAATTCGAAGAGGCTCAACGTGAAGGTGTGCACTTCGTCCCGCAACGCGGGGCAAGAAGATTCGTCGGGGAGAATGGCCGTGTTAAAGCAGTTGAGTTTATTGGCGTCAAACGAACATATGATGAAGATGGGCGTTTTAATCCAGTCTACGATCCCGAGTTCAGCGAAACCTTCACCGCCGATTCCGTGATCCTCGCAATCGGCCAACAGGCGGACCTCTCGTTCCTGACTTCCGAAGACCGCGTGGATCTCACTCCTCAGGGAACAATCAAGGTTGATCCAAAGACGCTTGCGACTTCAGCCCCCGGACTCTTCGCCGGTGGCGATGTCGCTTTTGGTCCACGCAATCTTATTGAAGCAGTGGCAAACGGCAAGCGAGCAGCTCTTTCAATTGACGATTTCCTGCGCGGAGAAAAGACCAACCTTATTGTTAATTTCCGCATTGAGGAACTGCCCACCCGCTCATACCGGCGGCCGGAAGACTACGAGAAGTGTGAGCGCCAGACGCCGCCCACCATCTCGCTGGATCGCCGGACCGGCATTTCCGAGATCGAGACGGGGTATACGGAGAACGAAGCACGACGGCAGGCAGAGCGTTGTCTCTATTGCCATATTCAAACGATCTACGATGCCGAGAAGTGCGTGCTCTGCAACCGTTGTGTGGATGTCTGTCCGGAATATTGTTTAAAGCTCGTGCCTTTGGAAGCACTCAACCTCGAACCTGAAGTCGAGCAAAGAATCATTGAGAATGAAGGGATCTCTCTGGGCGGGCCGTTGTCGGCGATGCTTAAGGACGATGAAAAGTGTATTCGCTGCGGGCTATGTGCCATTCGCTGCCCAACAGACGCGATGACAATGGAGGTCTTCTACTATGAGGAGCAAGAAGTCAGGGCTTGATAATACTGCTACGCCGACAGGCAAGCCATTGACGCCGGATGAGAGTCTGAAGGAACAGGGCATTCTGTCGGAGCGCGCGCAACCCTCCCGCCGAAAGTTTCTCGCGCGACTTGGCATCGGCGCAACACTGCTCGCAATAGGTGGTCAGACTTATGCATTCATTCGTTCTCTTGTCCCCAATGTCCTCTACGAAGATCCGCAGCGATTCAAGGTGGGAACAATCGATCAGTTCGGTGAAGGCGCAAAATTCATTGAGGACAAGCGAGTATTCGTATTCCGGCAGAAAAACACTTTCCATTGCATCTCCGCTGCCTGCACCCATCTGGGGTGCACAGTAAAGATGCAGCGCGTCAATCAGCCTAAAAAGGTGGTCGTTAGAGGCCGCGAGATCGATGACCAGGTGGAGTTTGCCTGTCCCTGCCACGGTTCGAAGTATTACAGCGATGGCACTAACTACACCGGCCCCGCGCCGCGGCCGTTGGCCCACTACAAGCTCGAACTGGCGCCCGAGGACGGGCAACTGGTCGTAGATACAGCTGAGACTGTGGACCAGGATTTCAGATTGACGGTATAGCTGTTTGTGTCCTTTGGCTGACATCGGGCCAGTGACACGAATCACTGATTAAGGACAACAGATATGGCGACGAAACGATCAACATGGGACAAGATCAAGTGGACCTGGCAGCCTGAGACCAAGCGCGAAGCGGGAGATTCGATCGTTAGAAACTTTCTGCTGCATTGGTTTCCCTCAAAGGTAACGCGTCAAAGTCTTTCATGGAACTACTCTTTCTGGCTTGGCACGATCTCGGCGGTCTTGTTCCTCATTCTGATACTCACGGGCATTCCGTTGATGTTCCTGTACGTGCCTTCCGTCGAGCGTGCCTATCTCTCCGTAAAAGACCTGGAGTTTACAGTCTCATATGGCTGGTTTCTTAGAGGTCTGCACCGGATTTCGGCACACTTGATGGTTGCTGTCGTTTTCCTGCACCTGGTAAGAGTCTTTCTCACCGGCGCGTACAAGAACGGCACGGCCGTCAATCAGAACCGGCCACTCAACTGGGTTATCGGTCTGCTGTTGCTCCTCTTGACCCTGTTGCTCTCGTTTACCGGTTACCTGTTGCCGTGGGACCAGCTTGCATACTGGGCCATTACAGTGGGCACAAACATCGCCTCGTCGGCGCCTGTCGTCGGTGAGTCGATGCGGTTTTTCCTGTTAGGAGGCAGGACGATTGATCAAAATACTCTGATACGGTTCTACGTGCTGCACTGCTTCTTCCTGCCGTTGGGCGTACTGCTGCTGTTCTCCTATCACATGTGGCGAGTACGGAAAGACGGTGGGCTCGCTTGCGTTGATCAACTCTCACTCGAACAGAAAAAAGGTCCGGTCGAGCCAATCAAAAGCAAGACCTATTCGCTGCTGGGAATCACGAGCGGACGAACGGTACACGTTGAAACTTTGATCGTAGACGAGGACCAGCATACCGTCACCGCATCACCAAATCTAACGCGGCGACTCATGGCTGTAACTCTGGGGACTGTCGCGGTAGCTGCGCTTCTTACGACATTGTTCCGGGCGCCGCTCGAGGAAGCCGCAAATCCGAGTGTCACACCCAATCCAGCGAAGGCGCCCTGGTATTTTCTTTGGTTGCAGGAATTGGTGACCGACACCACTTTTACAATAGGCGGCATCACCATTAATGGGGCGTTAATCGGCGGCATCATTGTGCCGGGTTTGCTGGTGGTCGCAGCGATTGCCTGGGTGTACCTGGACAAGTCGCCACCGGCGGCCGTCGGTGTTTGGTTTGCGAAAGAAAGACGTAAACAAAATATTGTGTTTCTAACAGTAGTGGCGGCGATTCTTATCTTCACCATCATCGGCACTTACTTACGCGGGCCGTACTGGAACTTCTACTGGCCCTGGCAAAGCTGGCCTACGATGCCGCGACAATTTTAGGAGAGGTAACTGTGTTCAAAAGAGATTCAATCTTGCTGTACTCATTCGGCGGCGCGGTCTTGTTGATCACAGGGTTCATTTTCTGGAGCTACTACACGCCTGAATGGAAGGACTATCAGACCGAGTTTCAGGAGCTGGTAGCAAAGAGGTTTGGTCCGGATAGGGCTGACCGAGTGCCCGACGGTTTGCAACAGATCTGGGTCAAGGAACTCGATCGCGTAGACCGCTGCACCACTTGTCATCAGGGAATGGAATGGAAAGGCCTTGAAAACGCGCCTAGTCCATTCCGATCACACCCGCAGGACATTCTGAAAAAGCACCCACTCGCGCAATACGGTTGCACGGTCTGTCATGGTGGTCAGGGATACGCCACTGACGTTGAATCAGCGCACGGATTTACACCGCACTGGGATGAACCACTGTTGGCGAAGCAGGTCAGCGATCTGTATCTCATAAAAGACAAGAAAGCGATGATGCAGATTAACTGCAACATTTGTCACCGCTATGATCGCGAGACCGCGGGCGCTGACTACATCAATCAGGGCAAGCAACTGGTACAGACCAAAAACTGTCGCGCCTGTCACACCATAAATGGACGAGGCGGCGTCATTGGCCCTGACCTGACGAACGTTGGCGACAAGGCGCCGGAGCAGTACGACTATTCGCGGATGCTGGGTGTAAAAACAGCGTTTGCCTGGCACGTTGCGCACATTCAGAACCCAAAAGCGTTGGTGCCCGAGACTGTGATGCCAAACTTTGGCTTCAATAGTAAGGAGGCCCAATCGCTCGCGCTCCTGGTAATGAGTTGGCAACGCGCCAGCATTCCTACGAGCTACAGACCAGGAGTACAGCTCGTCGAACAACAAACCCCGGAGGAAGCAGAGAGAGAAAAGCAGATGCTGACCGGCGAAGGGGCCTTTTTCGTCAAGAAGGGCTGCTTCGCCTGTCATTCGGTTAGCGCCTTCGACATTAAGTCAGCCTCCGATATAGGCCCCGATCTTTCCTTCGCTGTGGCTGATGTGCAGAGCCGTTTCGGAAAGACGCTTGGAGATTTTCTGGCCAAGCCGACCGGTACCATGGCTGTCGTCCTGTCAACGCAGATCCAACTTTCAGACGAGGAAAGGCGGGAGGCAGTAGATAAGTTGAAAATCGCTTACGAAAAGAAGATTAACCAGCAGGCCCAGGCTGCCCAGGAAGCGCTGAACAAAGCAACGTCGCAGGCAGAGAAGAGATGAAGGTGGCGCGCATTTCGCGCGCCAAGGCCCAATTTTTTTGAAAGGAGTTTTCTACATATGAGAGGCAATCATACGAAACTGACGTGGTTCGGCCTCGGCGTGCTCTGCGCTCTTTTGGTGGCGGGCATTCTGGTCAGTTGCTCGAAGAGACCGAAAGTCGAGCGAGGCGATGTGGCAGAAGCTGCGGTTGCGACTTACGTCGCCCCAGGTGACGTCGACGAATACTATCTCTTTTACTCTGGCGGCCACTCCGGCAATGTTTACGTCGCCGGGGTTCCCTCTATGAGGCACATCTCAACTATTCCTGTCTTCGCGCCGTATTCGGCCACCGGGTATGGCTTTGACAAAGAAACGAAGGAAATGCTTGGTGGCTATACCTGGGGCGACGTGCACCATCCCGCGTTGAGCGAAACCAAAGGTGACTATGACGGCCGGTGGCTCTTCGTGAACGACAATGCGAATAACCGCATGGCGCGCATTGACCTCCGTGACTTCAAGACCAAGCAGATTCTCGGGCCCATCCCTAATATCTCGGGTTATCATGGCGGCTCGTTTGTTACTCCGAATACCGAGTATGTACTCGCGGCATCACGCTTTTCCGTGCCACTACCAAAAGGCACATACGAGCCCCTGGACAATTACGCCACGAAGTACAATGGCATCGTTGCCGGCGTGCCTATCAATCCGCAGACAGGCGAAATGAGCGTTGGCTGGCAAATCCTGATGCCTCCATTCGATTTCGATCTGGGTGATGCCGGCAAAGGCGTCAGCGAAGGTTGGGCTTTCTGGACCAGTTATAACTCGGAACGAGCTACCGGAAAACTCGAGGTCACATCCACGCAGAAGGACCGCGATTACGTGATCGCAGTAAACTGGAAAGCGGCGGAGCAGGCAATCAAAGACGGCAAGTTCAACACAATCAGCGGGGTCCAGGTAATCGATCCTAAACAAGCTCCTGGTGTTGTGTTTCTGATCCCCTGCAGCAAGAGTCCGCACGGAGTGGATGTAAGTCCTGACGGCAGGTACATCATCGCCAGCGGTAAGCTGCAATCAATCACGACGGCCTTCAACATGGAGAAGATTCTCACTGCCATCCAAAACAAGGATTTCAGCGGTGACGAAGATGGCATTCCCGTCATTAACTATGATCACGTAAAGGATGCCGAAGTGAATGTCGGCCTCGGGCCCTTGCACACGCAGTTTGACGATCAAGGCTTCGCCTACACCAGTCTCTTTGTTGAGAGTGCGATAGCCAAGTGGAAGCTGGGAAGCTGGGAAGTGGTAGATAAGATTCCCATCAGCTACAACATTGGTCACCTCGCGGCGGCGCAAGGTGACACCATGCATCCGAGCGGCAAATATCTGATAGCCCTCAATAAGCTTTCGCATGGCCGTCACCTGACCGTGGGTCCGTCCCAGCCGGAAAGCTCACAACTAATAAGCATCGAAGGCGAAAAGATGAAATTACTTTACGACGCTTTCACGGAACCTGAGCCTCACTACGCTCAGATGATCAAGACAGAAAATCTCAAACCTATTGAGGTCTATCCAAAGGAGGAGATGAAAAACCCGAATGCTGTTTGGGATGTGAAAGACACCGGCGTAACACGCAACGGCAACAACGTCGTTGTAAAAATGACTGCTGTGCGCAGCAGCTTTGAGCCCAACAGCTTCGAGGTCACGCAGGGAGATAATGTGACTATATATCTGACAAACATCGAGCAAACTACTGACGAGCTGCACGGCTTCGCACTTGGTGAGTACAACCTCAACGTTGTCATTGATCCCGGGGAACTGAAAACTATCGAGTTCGTCGCTGATAAGGCAGGCGTGTTCCCTTACTACTGCACGAACTTCTGCTCAGCACTGCATCAGGAGATGCAAGGGTATTTGCTCGTGAAGCCCAGGTAGGAGAATCTGCGTTGGAATGGCACAGGATGGGGGTGGACCCGTAACTCTGACTTGCTGCTCCAGCTCTTAAAAGTGAAGGTCGGACGAGCTGGAGTCCCCCATCCTTTTCACCCGGGCGGCTTTGGAGGAACCGAAAAATATGAAACGCCTGATTGATAAAGCAAATACTTTTTTTGACTTGCCGCTCAATGTGAAGTCGCGCGTTCTCATCCTGATTGCGGTAGTCGCGCTCCTTCCCGCCTACCTGTTTCCGCTGTGGAACATGAGCTTCTATTCGAACCAGTATGCGGATGGGTTGTTTCTGCACATATTTGCGTATCAATTGGAAGGGGGAAAGACACCAAATCGCGATGATTTACGGGAGATCAACTCGCTCAATCATTACATTGGCATGCGCCCGCTATTGGAAAGCGATTTCAGTGAGTTTACCTGGGTACCGCTGGTAATCGGGTTACTCATAATTCTCGCGTTGAGGGCAATGGTAATTGGGAAGATGTCAAATTTGATCGATGTCTTCGTGATGTTCACTTACTTCGGATTGTTTTCCATGTGGGGTTTCTATCACCGGCTCTATCTTTACGGTCACAATCTCGATCCAACGGCCTCAATCAAGGTTCCGCCCTTCACGCCTCCAGTCTTCGGCTCGAAACAGATCGCGAATTTCACGGTGAACAGCTTTCCGGGAATTGGTTCTTATGCGTTTGTTGCCTTCTCGGTGTTGTTGCTGGTAGCGATTTTCCTGTCAGCGAAACGGGAGCAATCGAACGCCACGCGCGCGCCGGGGGAAGCTTAGGCAGGTTGCTATGGGCCAGCTGTTACTGAGAACCTTTTTGTTTCTCCTGCTGCTGGTCATTAGTGCGGTGTCTGCCGGTGCGGTGAAGCTGACTGTAGGCTCGAGTGACGCCCAATTTCAATCCATTCCAGAGGCCATCAGTGCTGCCCACCACGGAGACACCATTGAAGTGCATGCGGGCACTTACTCCGGCAACCTCGTTTTGAACAAGCAAGTCACGCTGCTCGGAATAAATCGGCCCGTAATTCGCGGCGATGGGGCCGGAAGCGTCCTAACCGTTCTGGCCGATGGTTGCGTAATCAAAGGTCTGATAGTGGAGCACTCCGGCAGTAATCTACAGGATGAGGATTCCGGCATTCTCTTAAAGTCCGACAATAATCAGATCCAGGAAAACGTCCTGCGCGACATTCTGTATGGCATCTACCTTTACCGTTCACGAACCAACATTCTTCGGGGAAATGTGATTCGCGGTCGCACGGAACTCGAGCTGGGTGAGCGGGGCGCTGGTATACATCTCTGGGATTCGCCCGGTAACACGATCGAAGACAACATAATTTCGGAAACCCGCGATGGGATGTATATCCAGAGCTGCAATGACAATCAGATTCGTCGCAACCGCGTATTCAATCTGCGTTATGGTCTGCATTACATGTTCTCCGATCGCAATATCTTCGAGGACAACCTCTTCGCGGACAATGTCGCCGGGGCGGCCATCATGTATTCCAACCACATTGAATTTCGCCGCAACGCCTTTATCCATAATCGCGGGTTCAGTTCCTTCGGTATCCTGTTTCAGGACTGTGACGAACTCCTGGCCGAGGAAAACTTTATAGTCGATAACGCTACAGGCATCTTCATGGAAGCGCTGCGCCTGACCACTTTTCGGCACAATGTCATTGCCAATAACGATGTAGGTATCCAGATGTTCAGCAGCTCTGACCGTAATGTGTTCAGCGAAAATAACTTTGTAGACAATCTGAATCCGCTACAACTGGTTGGCAAAACCAGTACAACCCAATGGTCGCAGAATGGTCGTGGAAATTTTTGGAGCAACTACGACGGCTATGACATGAACGAAGACGGAATAGGGGATGTCCCTCATCGCGTGCAAAATCTTTTCGAGTACATGGAAGGCGAGCATCCGCGTTTGCGAGTCTATCTGGAGAGTCCGGCTGCCAAAGCGATGGCCATGGCTGAGAAAACGTTTCCGTTATTCAAAAGCTCCAGTGAACGCGATCCCGCACCTCTAATGAAGGCGATCAAACTCCGATACTCATTCGAGCAACATGGCCCGGCGTCTCGTGCAGATTTTGGTTCAATGGCGATCTCCTTGCTCATGGGCTGCATGGCGGCAGCAGTCCTCCACCGCAGCCGGCGCCGGAGGCAGACGGCAGGAGGCAGCAGACGGCAGGGGCAGACGGTCGGAGGCAAGAAAGCAGCGGCGGGTTGGGAAGATAGAGGCACGTTTACTTGATGGCAATAGCAGTTAACAATCTGACCAAAAAGTACGGCGATTTTGCAGCTATTAGCGATGTCTCGTTTCAGATTGAAGACGGAGAGACATTTGCACTGCTTGGGCCAAACGGAAGCGGAAAAACGACCACACTCAAATGTCTGGCCGGGCTTACCACACCTACCGCAGGAACCATACGGGTAGGTGTTTCCGATCTGGCGCCTACCTCGCGGCGAGCGAGACAATTGATGAGTTACCTGCCCCAACGCGTCACATTCCACGAGCAACTGACAGCCCGAGAGGTGCTCACCTTCTATTGTCGCTTGAGACGGCTTCCAATGGAACGAATTGAGCACACGCTCAATGGGCCAGGCTTTCAATTCAACGGCTTTTCCGACAAGTTTATCGGCGAGTTCTCCGCAGGCATGATTCAGCGACTGGGCCTGGCCGTTGCCTGTCTGCCAGACGCTCCGGTGCTGGTGCTTGATGAGCCGACCGTCAGCCTCGATCCTGAAGGGGCGATCCATTTTCGCCAATTTCTGGCGTCAAAGAAACGACAGCGTAAAACGATTGTCTTCTCGTCGCACATGCTGGCGGAGGTGGAGCAACTTGCCGATCGGGTTGGGATAATGATGGGCGGACGATTGGTTGCCATACAGTCAATCGCCACTCTGCGTGACGACTTGACGCGCAACTCCAGGTTGCGCATCAGGCTGTTGAACCCTGATCCGCATTTCCTCGATGTGGCAACCGTCGCGGGCGCCGTGGCCGTCTCTCCGGAAGGCAATACTCTCCGGATAACTGCTGCCGCCGAGGCTCGCCTGCCAATTTTGCGCGCAATTGAAGCAGCTGGTGGACAGATAGAACGGTTCGAGACCGAAGAATTGTCGCTCGAAGATATCTACATGGAGTACGTTGGAAAGAGTGTTGAACCAAACTAGAAATGTTTTTGCAAGGCAACTTGGTTTGCGTATGCAGACGTGGAGCCCGTGGTGGTTCGCTTTATACCTTCCCGTTGCTGCCATCGTCCTTGCCAATTGTCAAAACCGTCTTCCGGAGCCCGTGGCCATAGCTCCTGAGGACATGTGTTCTTTCTGCAAGATGGCAATCTCAGAAAAACGTTACGCCGCTGAATTTATCGACAGCGATGGTCAGACGTTCAAGTTCGATGACATCGGCTGCATGATTGACTTCATTAGAGCGCGCAATAACGCCATAAAGGTCTCGGCCCAGTTTGTTGTGGACTTTGATAATAAGCAATGGGTCAACGCAGCGGAGGCCTATTACGTGCATACGCCGGAAATAAAGACCCCCATGGGTGGCGATACCATTGCCTTCAAAGAAGAAGCAAAGGCTCAGCGAGCTGCGGCCGAATATCGGGGCCGGCTGCTCCGTTACAACGATCTTCTCAATTTGTGACATGAACGCACACGCGATCACGACAATCGCTCGCCAGGAATTAGTTATTAACATCCGGAACCGTTGGACTCTCGTGTTTGCCGGGGTATTCGGCCTACTAGCCCTCGCCATCTCATACTTCGGGCTGCTAACGGCGGGTGCAACAGGTTCCCAGGGTTTCAGCCGCACGTCCGCAAGCTTAGTCAACCTGGTGCTCTATATGGTGCCGCTTGTGGCGCTGGTGATGGGGACGCTTAGCTTTACCAGTGAGAAGAGTTTCAGCGAGCTACTCTTCTCGCAACCGATCGCACGTGCTGACATCCTCGTTGGCAAACTCGCAGGACTATTCGTGTCGATCTTTACTGCGACGCTCATTGGTTTCGGACTTGCTGGAGTGGTCATCGCCGCGACTGCCGGAACCGCTGGCGCGTGGCGCTATCCGGTGCTGGTGATCCTTTCGTTGTTCTTAGCGCTCATTTTTTTGAGCCTGTCCGCTTTTATCTCCGCTCTCTGTGAGCGGAATTCGAGGGCCTATGGCGTGGCCCTGTTTGTCTGGTTTTTCTTTGTGTTCTTTTACGACCTGCTTGTAATGGGCGTTACCTTTTTTTTAGGAGAGCGAACGGCCAACGTCTTCATTTTCGGTTCGCTCTTTGGCAACCCGGTTGATCTGGTGCGCGTCGGCAGCCTGATGACCCTCAACGGTCGTGAGATCTTCGGTGCCGGAGGCGCAGCACTGCTTAGATTCCTGGGCGGCGAGCTCCGGAGCATCGTAATTCTGCTGACAATGCTTGGGGTCTGGGTGATTGCTCCGCTCTTCTTCGCTCATAGATTGCTGCAACGGCAGGACATTTGATTCCTTTCGTCCCCGGCCGCTGAACTCGTATCTCGAACCAGGAATGCGAAATGAAGAAGGTTTACTCGCTAGGAGGCGTGGCAATCACTATCGTTGCCGCAACCGTATCACTTCTTGTTATTCGTGCTAATGAGAAGCGCGAACGGGCGCATTACGAGCGCGACGAAACGCCGTTGCTGATTTCAGGCGAGCCCGCCGGCAGCTTCACATTGTTTAGGGCGGGAAAGTCGCTGCCGGATGCTGTTGAAGTTCAGCGACCGGCGGGTGAAACAAACTGGTTGAAACCGGGAAACTATTTTCTGAAAGCGGAACAAGGCGGCCGTTCTTTCTTCTTTCCAATTCCGATCATCGGCTATCGCCGTGGTCCGGATAAAGAAGGTTCCTTCGTCCTTACGGTTCGTCTTCCCGCTTCATTGAATTCACCACCGCGCCTCACAACCGACTCGCCGGAATTTATCTTTATTCCCAGTGGACACTTTCTCTTTGGGGATCGTTTGCGAGTACAAGAGCCCCACTACGTGTGGCTGAGCGGGTTCTTTTTAAGTGTTTTTGAGGTAACTAATGGAGAATTCAAGCGGTTCATGAATGACCCGCATGGATATGCAGACGATGCAAACTGGACGGCTGCGGGAAGGCAGTGGAGAGCCAAGAACCAGTCGCTGGCCACCGCACGACTCGCGCCGGGAGACCCTGATTTTCAGCGTTTTGGACAACCTGATCAACCTGTCGTACAGGTCAACTGGTTCGAAGCCAATGCATTCCGCCGCTGGCTAACCGGGAAGCTCGGTGACGGCAAATGGATATTCACTCTTCCGACCGAAGCCGAATGGGAGAAGGCGGCGCGGGGGCCTGACAATTTCGATTACGGACTTGGAGCTAGTATCAGTGATAACGAGGTGCCGTTGTATAACTGGAGAAAGAATCCAGCCGCCGAGACGACGGTAGTGGGGTTGGGAGAAACCCGTGCTAACTACTTACCTAATCGTTATGGTCTGTATCACATGTCGGGCAATGTAGCTGAATGGACCGAATCAGTCTACCGCCCCTACGGCAGACAGCACCCCTACATCAATGACGATGATCGCAACGAAGAAGAAACCCCTGGCCAGCGCGTGCTGCGAGGCGGCTCCTGGTACACCGCAACGATTGCAGTTCTCTACATTCCGTATCGAGAGAATTTTCCCGCTAGCGTGCAAACACCATATCTTGGCTTTCGGCTTGCGGCCAGACCGGTGCCGTGAGTGAGATCATGCTTTATTGAGCGAGTTTAGGTCTTGTGTCTCTATTGCCGGATTTAATCACCTGCGGCCGTCGCAGCTTCACGAGACAGCGGCCGCTGCACGTGATGGAGCTGCACAGCATCAATCATGTTCAGGCCGTGCTCGCGCACGTTCTTGAATCCCGGCTGAATCTCTTTTTCAAACGGTGCCATACCTTTGCGATTACGTTTGTGACCGGTAAAATCCAAATACATGTGCTTGCGAATTAGCCGATCGGGCACGCCCGCAAATCTCCACAAGGGATACTTAATGCCATCACCAAAGAGTTTCTTTCCCAGCATGCTGTAGTAGATCGGCACACCCAGGGAAAACTTGGCATTAACTCGTGTTCCGCCATTCCAGAACTCCATATTATACTTCCAGCAGGTGAAGAAAAACTCCCACTGCAAATCCGTCATCTCGATCAGCTTTGCGCCTTCCTTCTTCTCCATGCGCGTGTCTTCCAAAGGCACAAAGAAAGTCGGCACAAAGGTGCCTTTCGCATGGCGCAAATCGTAAAGCAGGTCGAGCGACTGCTTGGTGTCTTCATCCGTTTCGCCGGGCAGACCAATAATGAAGGTACAGAACGGAAACCAGTTGTGACGGTTCAGTATCTCCATGCCCTTTAAGACAACGTCCCGCCACTGGTGGGCCTTGTAAGGATAGGCTTTGCCTTTCATGTAGCTGTTGAAGAGCCGCGAGCTGCCAGTTTCCAAACCGATAATCGGATCCACTGCCCGCCTGTCTGCATGGGTGGAATCTTTGTGCTGCACGTGAGAGTAGGGCACCAGTAGCGGACTGAGCCGTTCAATAACGGTCGGATCCTTCACCACCGGCGCCATGGTGATATGCGACGTTTGAATCGTCTCAACGCCAGGAACGGCGATGATGTTGCGAAACAGCTCTTCCAGCGCCGGCACGTTAGTCTCGAAGTTTGGCAACTGCTCGTAGAGAAACATGTCTTCCGAAGAGATCATGATCTCAGTGGCACCTTCTCGAGCGTTCACCTTCACACTATCGAGAATGTGCGCGAGTGGAAACGAGCGCCCTACCTTTGTGGCTGGCGAACAGAACTGGCATCCACGACCACAACCGCGCGTGATCTCCACCACTCCAAAGGTGGAGCGATGACGCACAACCGGAATTTCTTCGACCGGCGCCTGCATCTCCTTCGGAATCTTGATCACTCTTGACAGACTCGGATCTGCCCGCATGATGCGCTTGAAGAGATCGCTGAAGACGTGTTCAATTTCACCGTCGATCAGATAGTCAATCCGGAACTCATCCAGCCTGCCCGCCCTCTCGAGTTGCCAGGCTCCAGGTCCTCCAACCACGATTTTGGGCCGGTACTCTTTAATCACGGGATGAGTAACTATCTTGATGAACTCATGCGCGTTTAGCGGCATGACGTTTTCGCCAAAAATCTTGGCGTAGACATCGGTGGCATATGAGATGCCGAGCGGATTGTGCGCATGAATCGCCAGTACCTTTGTTTCCGGGCCAACAAACTGATCCAGCTTGTCGAGATAACAGGTTACTACTTCAACCTCGGCATACTCCCGCAGCAACAGCGTCTCGACCATGCGCAACCCATTGGGAACATACTTTGCACGGCCGTCGGGCCAGGACTCATTGGCAAAAGTAACTTTGTTGAAGAAGGTCTTGCTGAATTTATAAGGAACTGTAGCCGACATCATCTGTTGCCAGATGCTGTGGTTCCACTCGCTCGCTTCCGTGGAAGAAGCCGTGAGCACGATTAATGGTGAAGCCAAGGGAAGCTCCTGCTTATACGAGTTTCCAGAGATCTAGATAAGAACGAACCGGAGGTACCGGTTTTCACGCCAGCACCCTACCGGCCTTCCTAATTGACCCAAAAGTCGCCGAATTCTAACACCCTAAACAGACCTTGCCAAATCATTCGTACGGAGATTCCTCAACCCGGTGCTCTCCGTTTTCTAGAGGGCTGCATTTAGCATTGAAAGGATTTCGGCAGCCACATCCGCCGCTGCTTCTTCGCCGGCAATGGGAATGTGCAGCTGAGCCAGAGCGTACTGTGGTCGTCGCTGGTCGTAAAGGAAGCGGGCTTGTTCTTCATTACGGGCCATCGGACGCTCATTGCCCGCCGCCAGAATCCTCCGCCAACAAGTCTCAAAAGTCGCATCAAGCCATATTGTTGTCGCGTCATGTTGGGTTATTAACTTCCGATTCTGCTCGACGCTAAAGGCTCCTCCACCCAGTGCAATTACCGCCGTCCCTCTGTTTTCGAGGACCTGCCGCAGCACAGCCTTCTCCACCTCGCGAAATACTGCTTCGCCCTTTTGCTCAATTATCTGTTGCGGTGTAAGGTCGGTCTGCATCTTGATCATCTGATCCAAATCGATTGACTCTCGCTCTAATGCCCGCGCCAACTCCCGCGCAACGGCAGTTTTGCCTGCCCCCATGAAGCCCGTTATGACTATCGGTCGTTTAGGCATTGACAAGCCCTCCTTTGTAACGCGTTCAGTTAGCTTGCTTGCTCAAACTAGCGGTCAGCGTTACGAGTTATCGTACCGCGAGCGACTCCAATAGCTCCAAGAAGTTTGGAAAAGAGATCTTCACACATTCAGCTCCCACAAGTTCTGACTCCGAGTCGGCAACGAGAGCGGCGACTGTGAAAGCCATGGCGATACGATGGTCCCCGGCCGAATCGAGGCGCGCACCGTGAAGCTGAGTCGGTCCGGACACCGCCAATCCCGACTCAAACTCTTCAACCTCCGCTCCCATCGCGCGCAAGTTCGTTACTGTTGCTCGAATGCGATCACTCTCTTTAAGACGTAGTTCTTTAGCGTCGCAAATCTTGATCCCGCCGAAAGTTTGAGAGCCTACGACAGCCAGCAGTGGGAGTTCGTCGATCAATTGCGGTATCAACGCACCACCAAGTACATTGGCACCGGCCTGAGGTTTTCTCTCCGCGGGGCAAGTGCCGCCAACCACGACTTTTCCAACCGGCTCATTGCACCGGACGTCGAAGTCCGAGATTGTCACGGCAAAACCTAATGCCTCAAGCGTGGTAAGAAACTGCGTCCGTGTCGGGTTTAGCCCGACATTTTCAACCTCTAGCGACGAGTCGGCAAGCAGGGCTGCGGCGGCAATCAAAAACGAAGCAGAGGAAATGTCGCCAGGAACTCTGATGTCTTTGGCCTCGACAGCTGCCGGTCCGTCGACGGCGATCTCTTTCTTGCCGTTTACGGACGTTATCTCCAGAGGCACTCCCAGCCACTGCAACATTCGCTCGGTGTGGTCGCGGGTATCTCCGAGGCTCTCTATCACCCTGGTTTGACCGGTAGCTTGCAAGCCGGCGATGAGAACAGCTGATTTTACCTGCGCGCTGGCAACTGGTAATTCGTAACAGAGCGCCCGCAGCGCGTTTGTGCCCGTGATGGTAAGCGGCGGCAAGCCGCCGGTGGATTCGATACGGGCGCCCATGAGTTCCAACGGCTCAATGATGCGCGTCATTGGGCGCGAGCGCAGCGAAGCATCCCCCGTCAGGACTGCTCTACTTTGGCAACCGGCAAGCAGACCCGCCAACATCCGCATAGTGGATCCGCTGTTACCGCAATTGAGCGGCCCACTCGAAGCGTCAAAACCAAGTCGGCCCCGGCCCTCTACTATGACTTCAAAGTTCTGCCGCGTAAACCTGACGCCGAGTTGTCTAAGACAATCGAGCGTGGAAGTACAATCAACGCTCGTCGAAAAATTTGAGATTTTGGTGGTTCCAGCTGCCAGCGCGGCGAGAATGGCAGCTCTGTGGGAGATCGACTTGTCACCAGGCAGGCCGGCTCGACCCTTACAGGCTCGTAATGGCGTTATCTTCACTCTCGCCCATCATACCTTGGGAACAGTTTCGTACGAAGATTGAAGCCCCATAAACCCAGAATCTGCACGAACAGCGGCCAATATAGATTCGTGTCAATTCTGTCACATTCAGCTCGGTTGCCGGTGCGTCCGTTAGGAAGCCCTGCCGCCCTGCCAGTTTCTTGACATGCGGGTAGATAGCGTGTTACACCCTCGATCCTTCGGTAGCTTTTGGAGGTTCCCTAATAGCAGCCAGGCTCCACCCGCAATGGCTCCGGAAAAGGCCATGCCTTTTTATTGTGACTGTAGAGACGACTGAACTCAGACTGCCGAGTCATATCGAGGCTGTTTCGGAGGCCGCTGCTACAGTTGCAGGAATTATCAATCGTCTGGCGATCACCGAGGAAGTCGCCTTTGGGATCGACATGGCCGTGCGCGAAGCGGTGACAAACGCAATTGTTCACGGCAACAGATTAGATGAGAAAAAATTCGTCGAAGTAATTCTGAAAACCTCACCCGAAACGCTGGAGATCCTGGTTCATGACCAGGGAACAGGATTCAATCCTGACGAGGTTCCTGATCCGACAGAAGAAGAGAACATCCTAAAAACTTCCGGACGTGGCATCTTCTTCATGCGTAACTTCATGGACATAGTTGATTGGTCGATCCATTCCGGCGGTGGGACGACAGTCAGGATGATCAAGCAACTCTAGCAATCATTTCGATTTTGGATCTTTGATTTTCGAATCTCTGGCGTGCTGACAGGTTAGCCTGAACTCAAAATCAAAAATTTGAAATCGAAAATCAAGAAGGAGATTCCTGATAATGGCAGAGTTAAACATTTCGGAGCGCCAGGCTGGAGACGTAACCGTTCTGGACATGAGTGGCAAGATCACGATCGGCGAAGGCAGCGTCGCTCTCCGTACCGCCATTCGTCGCCTGCTCGAAGAGGGTAAGAAAAAGATTCTCTTGAATCTGGCGGGAGTTGGTTATATCGATTCCAGTGGTATCGGCGAGCTGGTTTCCAGCTATACGGCAATCAACAAGGACGGCGGACAACTGAAGTTGCTCAACCTCACACAGAAGCTTCAGGACTTGTTGACCATTACAAAGCTCTTAACTGTTTTCGACGTTTATGAAAACGAGTCGGATGCTTTAGGCAGCTTCAAGTGATCTTTTTGCCTTATGAGCCATATCGTCCGAGACGTGATTTGCATCGGAAATGGAGATTGAAACTATGGCGGAACTTGAAGTAAAGGAACGACAGGCGGGAGACGTAACTATTCTGGATATGAATGGCGCCATCAGGATTGGCGAGGGCGCCATCGCGTTGCGCGACGCCGTTCGCGGTCTGGTGAGTAATGGCAAGAAGAAGGTGCTGTTGAATTTAGGCGGGGTAAATTACATGGATTCCAGCGGCGTGGGCGAATTGATTGCCAATTACACCACGCTCAGCCGCGAAGGTGGCCAGCTTAAGCTGCTGAATCTCACCGATCGAATTCAGAACCTTCTGGTTATCACAAAACTATTGACCGTCTTCGATGCCTACGAGTCTGAGTCGGAAGCCCTCACGAGTTTCAAGTAACGGTGATACTCAGCGAATGATAAGTGGTAAGATTTTCGATCACATAACACTTATCTCTTGTCACCGGTTTTCAGATGCTTCGTGCCACGCTTCGCCGTCTGCTCTCGTTGGACGACCCACCCGAGCGGACGGCCTTCGCTTTTTCGATTGGCGTTTTCATAGCTTTCTCGCCTTTCCTCGGGCTCCATACTCTGTTAGCGACGCTGTTCGCGTTTCTGTTTCGCTTCAACAAAATTGCCATCTATTCCGGCACCTTCATCAATAATCCTTTTCTGACGCTGGTTCCAATTATTGTTGCGTCCTACAGTATTGGCGCCTTCATGCTCGGCAGGCCATTACGCATACCGGCGGAGGGAATCGAACTGCTGCGCGACCCACACCTCCTTACGGGCTCTTATTACCACCGCTTGTTTGTTGAGAGCTGGCACCTGGTCGAGGCTTTTGCCATCGGCGGAAGCGTGCTATCTATAGTTTGTTCGCTTGCTGCTTATCCGCTAACATTGTGGGCCTTACGCGAGTACGGGACGCGGCGCGGGAGATCTCATTAAGGCCGTGTAGGAGAATGTCGGCGCCGCGGGCATCCATTAATTTGCGGAATGCATCTCCAATTTTACCTGCCGTAGTAATCCAGGATTCATGACGAAACACTTACTATTCATCCCACTGCTTCTATTCAGTTCGGGTGGGGCACAGGCGCAGACAACGCCGATACCTTCCCCTTCCAATTCTCGGCAAGCCGGAACGGTTCTGCAGGGGCAGGCCTCTAGTTTTGACATTGCGGAATATGGAGTTTCGTTCCACGCAGACCCGAGGCTAATAATAGTCGGCGCTGCCCTGGAGGCTGCGGGATTTGATCCAGCGCCGCCAGGCCGCGAACCCTCCGTGTTCCGCACTGAAATACGCAAGGCCGTCGCGAGCCTTGACCCTGATCTGCGGCTGCGGCTGCGCCAGTTTTATGCACGCAACCTGCTTCCCGCACCCGCCACTACCGCGGATCAAGCTGCGCGCTACGTCTCGCTGGCGTTGGTTCTAAGTCAGCCACCAACACTTGAAGCGCCGGAGCGCTCAGACGATCTGCCCGCCGGCCTGCTTGAGGTACTTGATTTTGCGCCACTGGTCCGTGAGTTTTATCAGCGTTCCAACTTCGATAATCGGCTTCTGGCTTATGTTCGGGCGTATCAGGCCGAGGGCGATCGGCTGCGAGCACCCGCGGCTGAGATGGTGCGTGCGCTACTCTCCTACCTGCACACGCGACCAGTGACGATGTCCAGTGAAAGAGTGGCGGTTAAGTCTCCGGCAGCCGGTAAGAAACAGAGCAAATCTGCTACCTTCACAACTCGTGAAAAGGAGCGCCGTTTCATTATCATACCCGACCTGCTGGCACCCCCCGGCGTAATAAATTTTCGGGTCATTGGTGATGATTATTACGCAATCGTACCAGTGGGAATCGATCCCAAGTCTTCGGAGCTGCGGCGCGCCTACCTGCAATACGTGATTGATGCGCTGGTCTTGCGGTTCAATCAAGAGATTGCTGCCCGCCGCGAACAGATTAAACAGATATTGAACGAACGAGAGAAGGCGGGTGCTTCGGTTACACCAGACGTTTTTCTTGCTGTTTCTCGCTCCCTCGTAGCGGCGGCTGATGCTCGATTTGAGGAGATGCGCCGACTCCAGAGTCTCTTCCAAGACGCTCAGGCTCGACTGTCGACTGCGAAAGATGATACAGCCCGGCTCGCAATCACGCGTGACACCCAGGTTGCCAAAGCTGCGATAGAGGACGAAATGGTTGCGCGTTTGGCAGACGACTATGAACGGGGCTCGGTGCTGGCCTTCTTTTTTGCCGACCAATTGAAAGGAATTGAAACGTCGGGTTTTGATATAGCGAACTTCTTTGTGGACATGATCTCCAGCTTCGATCCGGCTCGTGAGATCCGCCGGCCAGTAGACTATAAGGAACCGCGTCAGCGGGCCCAGGCCGCGAGGTTGGCCCGGCTGAGCGCCCGGCAAGCTGAGAGCGAAGCTGCGACCTATTCTGAAGCCGACGCCGCAAAGGCGGCGATCATGGTGAAGAAGTTAGCGGAAGTAGAAGATACGCTCCGTTTAGGTGACTATCCTACCGCCGAAAGCCGATTGCAAGAGCTGCTCAAAGAGTATCCTCACGAGCCGCGAATCTTCTTTGCCTTGGCCCAAACTGCGAGTCTTGCCGCCGCGGATGCCACTGATGAAGCCGTGCAGAGTGACAGATTGGGTCGGGCACTGGCAAACTACCGCTTCGCGTTGGAAGCTTCTTCGCCTGAGACCGATCGCGCCTTAATCTCTCGCGCACACGAGGCCATGGGACGCATTCATGCGTTCTTGGAGGACCCCGCTGCTGCGGCAAAGGAGTTTGAGGAAGCAATCAAGATTGGGGACGTGCGGGGTGGTGCTTATAAGGAAGCCCTTGAAGGAAAACGCAAGTTGGCCCAACCCTAAGTGGTGGGGGAGCCACTCCGTGGGCGCCCCGCCCTGGCCGTCGGCGCCGTTATCCAAACTGGAGATCACGGGACAACATTTTCCATATCACATTTGACATTCGCGAATTTTCCATTTTTCGACAGCGATAGATGACCGAAGCAGGGAAGAGCAACGGCACGCCCCGAATGAAAAAGGGACGCCACGGACTGGCGCCCCTACAAATAAGGTTGGCATCCGAAGACTGTCAAATTACTCGAGGCGATCTTCGCACCCTAACGGGCGCAATCCGAGGAAGGTAAACTTCGATTTCCGGAATCACCGGAAGCTCGATGCGCGGTGTTCGGATGTCCATCTCGGGGATAACTGGCAATTCAATTCGCGGCACAATTACTCGCCGCCCGATCTGCCGTCCAGCCCTCGGCGCCACGCCTGGAAAACTGTCTCCTTCCTTTGGAGTGACCGTGACCGATTGCTGGCTTTTGTTTCGAATGATCGTCAGGTTAACGTCTCCCTCCTTTTTCTTGTTTATGGTTCGAGACAGGTCGCCTGCGCCTTCCACTTTTTCACCGTCGGCGGCAGTGATCACATCCCCGGCCTTTATACCGGCTTTCGCCGCTGGACTGTCATCCGCGACCGAAGTAACCAGCACTCCGCGACCATCAGTCACACCAAAATAATCGGCGAGTTGTTTGGTGAGCTGCATCGTACTGATACCTATGCGTCGATTGTTTCCAAACGCAAATACAAATCCTTCGTGGTCGGGCGCTGCTTCTTCCCATTTCCACATATTCGGGCCCTCCGGCATTACGCGTCGAAGCGCCCGAAGCCCTTGCATCATGTTTTCCTGACCTTCGCGTTTACCAACCGTAACTGTAACCTCTCGCTCAGAGCCCCCTCTACTTATTGCGACACGTGCTGTCTGGTCTGGAGCAACCTCGGATACCAGGCGGTTCAGTTTCCGCACACTTGTAACGTTCTCATTATCAAAGCGCAGGATCACATCGTCCTTTTTTAGGCCTGCCTTCTCAGCCGGGCTATCCTTTACCACGCCAGTGATGGCTACGCCCTTGGGCTCTCGCAAACCATACCGACTCATGTTTTCCTTGCCGATGTCTTCAGCGTAAACGCCCAGAAAACTTCCGCCGCCGACAAACAATGAAAAAGCCTCTGGTGGTTCGTCCGGCCCTTCCGGAGGGCGTGGCGGACCCTGTCCTGGCCCGGAAGTCGCTTGCTGCGCCAGTGCTATTCCGCTAGTTAAGAGCAGGGAGACAAGAAAATATGATGCACGTCTAAAGTTCATAATAGGAGAGTCCTCCGGATAGATTTTAGGTTTACACGTCTGAGATGTCAGGTAGGTTCCCAAAAAAATATACTTCTTTCGCGCCACTTAACTCCAGTTGAATCTTGCCCTCCGAATGCGCCAGGTCAAGATGAGCCACGGCCTCCGAGACTGCGAGAAAACGGTGCACATCATCAGCGTTGGGAAACATCTCCCGTGAGACTTCCCAGGGAGTAGCTCCAGACTTAGGCAAAAGCCTCATCACCTGAGCTTGGCGGTCTCGGATTGCCCGCAGGTAACGGTTAAACAGCTCTTCATAATCCCGCACAGGTTCACCGTGCCCTCCATGGACCAGGGTTGGCGCAAACGCGCGCAGCCGGGCCAAGCTGACAAGATATTCCGCCAGGGACGGGAACCGTTTGGCAGGGTCAATCGGATCGGGTGACAGAATGGGGTTCGGCGTGATGCGCTTGAGCACACAATCACCGGCAACAATAGTGCGGTCAGCTTCACGAATGAAGGAACATGAGCCAGGTGTATGACCGGGCGTGTGAACGATTACCAGCGAACCGGTTTCGAATTCCAGTTGGGCGTCATCCACAAGGGGATTGAAGTCGTCATCCCCAAAAGAATCCGAATATAGCCGCATATTTTCATAGAGCTGGCGCATTGTTTGGATTTCATCGTCGGGGACACCCGCACGCGCAAGAAGTAAACGATGGGCTTCATATTCCAGGCGGCCGGCGCGATGCCCGGTTTCCCAGCCATGAACCAGCACTTCAGCGTCTTTGGCTTCATCCAGTAGCGAACGAACCAACCCGCAATGATCTTCATGAGCATGCGTGAGCACTATGCGGCGAATGTCCGAGAGGCGCACGCCTGCTCGCCTCAGACCGTCCCGCAACGTTTCCAAGGCTTCTTTAGTCTTGGGACCCGTATCAATGAGGGTCAGAGGGTCATCGGCAATCAGATATACATTTACCGGACCGATATAGAAGGGTGTCGGCAGTGAGATGGGAATGATGCGCATGGTCAAATTGCGGACTGCTAACTGCCTATTCGCTAAGAACAAAGAGCTAAGGGTGCTCTTTGCCCTTTGCTCTTTGCCCTTTGCTCTTTGCTCTTTGCCCTACAAGACTCCGCAATTTAATAGACCCACTTATTGGCTTCAATCAGCACGTTAGCAATGCGCTGGCGCGCTGCAACGGTGTTCATCGGAGTGAGCTTAGTAAAACGCCGCAGTGCCGCCAAAAGCGTCCGCAGTTCATCGCCTTCCGCCATGGCCGCCAGTGTATTCCTGGCGTTGATCTCAATGCGCTCCATAGCATCATTACAAAACACCTTGGTCATATCGATGAAACGCGCAGCTGCTTCTTCCCCACCGGCTTCGCTCAACTTGCACGTTCGCAAAATAGCCGACTCCATGGCGTAAGTGTCCGTTATGATGTCGGCTATTCCCAACAGGACCTCCTGCTGATCCCCAAGGGCCATCATGTATTTCTGCGCCGCCGTGCCAAGGGTCATTAGCGCTACCTTCTTGGCATTCTTAGCCACCTTCTGTTCCGCTGCCAGAACGCCTCCATCATCCTCGAACCCCCCGAGCGCCGGCGAAAGCACCTCATCCATTAGGGCCTGGGCCGCGGGCAGAAGTGCAAGACGTCCGCTCATGGCACTCTTCATCAGGCGCCCTGGGATCAACATGCGATTGATCTCGTTTGTTCCCTCGAAGATCCGGTTGATACGCGAGTCGCGGTAGGCACGCTCGGCAGGGTAATCCGCGGAGTAACCGTAGCCACCGTAAATCTGGACCATCTCGTCAGCCACGTAGCCACAATATTCAGACAGCGCCACCTTGATAATTGAACATTCAGCTGCATACTCCTCAATCGCGCGGAGCCGGGCATCCATGTCCTTGTTGTCTGCGACTGCGCCGATACCCGCCTCAATCATGCCCAACGTGCGATAGATCATCGCTTCGCCGACCCAGGTGCGAATCGCCATCTCTCCAAGCTTTGCCTTAATAGCGCCAAAAGAGGAGATCGACTTACCAAACTGCTGCCGCTCGTTAGCGTAACGCACAGATTCGTTGACCATCAGCTTCATGCCACCGCAACACATTGCGCCTAGCTTGAATCGTCCGATGTTCAAAATGTTAAAAGCGATCTTGTGCCCCTTCCCCACTTCACCAAGGAGGTTCTCAGCAGGCGTCTTGACATCGGAAAGCACGAGCGCCGTGGTGCTTGAGCCTTTAATCCCCAACTTGTGCTCCTCAGCGCCTGAGGTAAGGCCCGGCTGCCGCTCAACAATGAAAGCGCTAAACTTGTCGCCGTCGATTTTTGCGAACACCACAAAAATGTCGGCAAACCCTCCGTTAGTAATCCACATCTTTTCGCCATTGAGGATGTAATGACTACCGTCATCGCTCAATCGTGCGGTAGCTTTACCAGCCATTGCATCCGAACCCGCAGCCGCCTCAGTCAACGCGTAAGCAGTGATCAACTCACCCGAAGCGATCCTGGGAAGGTACTTCTGCTTCGCTGCTTCAGTACCAAAGTAAATGATTGGCAAGAGGCCAATGCCGCTCTCGGCACCCAACGTCGTGGCAAACGAGGCAGAGCGGCCAATGTTTTCGCCCACCAGCGCGCCGCTTGTCTGATCCAACCCAAGACCACCGTACTCCTCCGGAATGTTCGCGCCAATGAGACCCAGGTCCGCGGCGCTCTTTACCAGTTCCCGAGCAAGTTTCCAGTCATGTTGCTCCAACTCGTCGATACGCGGAATCACTTCGTTATCGACGAATTGCCGAGTGGTCTCGGCAATCATGCGGTGTTCTTCGGTAAAATCTTCCGGCGTGAATATTTCTCCTGGTAATCGCTCTTCAACTAAAAACGCCCCACCTTTGACCAATGGCTTCTGCTCTATTATGGCCGCCATATCCTTATTCCTTTCTCCAGCCAGAACAATAGTCCGATCACGTACTTGAATATCAAGCGAAGGGTCCCAACTAACCGAGAGGTATTTGCCGTTTTATCTCCTCAGGCATCCATTCCCGAGTTTCAGCATAAGTTTCCAGGATGCGCATGAGATCCAACTCATCCTTCTTGCGTTTTGTAGGACGGCGTTGGGGATCGCTCCAGGCCCAGATCTTGCCGCGAATTACATTTCTAAGTGTCGCCACGGGGACTTCACATCCCAGGACCTCCCGCGAATTGGTATCTTTCAAGAATTCCTGATAACGAGGATCCAGGCTGAGCTGGATCCGCAGATCGCTTCCAGGCCTGTTCACATTGAGTGAATGAGCAAACTCGCGAACTGAAAATCCTACTTGCCTTAACTCGTCGCTAATCGCAGGTAACTGTGGAGAAATCACAACTATGTCGGCATCCAGCGTGTATACGGGCTCCACGAAGCAATTTACCGCAAGACCTCCGATCAAACACCATGGGCCATGGCGATTTAGTATTGAGACCAGTGCGCCAAAATCACTGCTGCCGCTGCCAGTCACCGATTCGAATATCTCTGATGCAGTCATTTTCAAACCTCATAATTAAAGCCGTTCAAAAATACCGGCGGCGCCCATGCCTCCGCCAACACACATGGTCACCATTCCATAGCGACCGCCGCGCCTCTCCAACTCTCTCAGAATGCTGGCGGTCAACTTTGCTCCCGTGCAACCGAGTGGATGACCCAAAGCAATGGCGCCGCCATTGACGTTCACCTTTTCGGGATCAAGCCCCAGCGTCTTGATAACCGCCAGAGACTGGGCAGCAAACGCTTCGTTCAGTTCGATCACTTCGATATCGTTGAGAGTGAGTCCCGCCAATTTCAAGGCCTTCGGAATGGCGAACACCGGACCAATCCCCATCTCTTCAGGAGGGCATCCGGCAGTCGCAAAGGCCACGAAGCGCGCCAATGGTTTCAGCTCGAGAGTCCGGGCCCGCTCGTCGGAAACCAACACTGCTGCTGCGGCCCCGTCTGACATCTGGGAAGCATTGCCGGCAGTGATTGTGCCTTGCGCGTGAAAAGCAGGTTTCAAACTGGCCAAAGCTTCGAGACTGCTGTCGCGTCGTACGCCCTCATCGCGATCAAAGACAACTTCTTGTTGCTGCTTGCGATTCTTTTCGTCCCGCTCTTCCATAACAACCTTTAGAGGAACGGTTTCCTCCTGAAACTTGCCGGCATCCAGCGCCGCGGCGGCGCGAACGTGTGAGCGCAGGGCAAACTCGTCCTGCTCTTCCCGAGAAACTTCATACTTGCGGGCAACATTTTCTGTCGCCAATCCCATGTTGATATAGAAGTCGGGGTAATGCTCAACCAGATATGGGTTAGGCCGAATGATATGGCCACCCATCGGCATCATTGACATTGTTTCCAGTCCACCGGCAACGACTGCCTCCGCGCCACCGATCCGGATGCGGTCGGCGGCAATGGCAATCGATTGCAAGCCAGATGAGCAGAACCGGTTGATAGTCATCGCGCTCGATTCGACAGGCAGGCCGGCTCGAATAGCTGCCGCCCGGGCGACGTTCATCCCTTGCTCCGCTTCCGGCATGGCACAACCCATTATGACGTCTTCTATCTGTGCGACGTCGAGGCGGGGCACTCGCGACAGCGCCTCTTTTATCACTGCGGCGCCCATCTCATCCGGCCGCGTGTTTCGCAAAGTGCCCTTTGGGGCCTTACCAACAGCCGTACGTACGGCGGAAACAACAAATGCGTCTCTCATTAACTACCCCCCCGAAAGAATACAGAAGACAGAAGTCAGGAGACAGAATGTCTTCGCCATTACGAAGACATCTCGGCTCCCTCTCTCCACACCTGGGATCAGGAAACACGCGCAGAGATCGCTCCCGCGTACTTGGAGAGAAGTCTGCCAACTTCGTCAATTGCGACCATAAGCTCTTTCGTATCGCCGTAGCCAAGATCCCTGGTTAGAATCAAATAATATCGACATTCTTCCAAAGAACCCTGTGCTACATTCATAAAACGCGCTTTGTCCAGTCGGCCTCTCTTCTTGAAACCCTCGGCGATGTTTGCAGGAATTGAAATCGCAGCTCTCCGAAACTGTGAAGAAAGCCCGTAAATCTCTTCGCGCGGAAAACCTTTGCTAATACGATAAACGCCCAGAACGAACTGATGTGCTTTCTGCCATACAATCAAGTCCTGAAAAGTTCGAGCCGGTGATCGATCCATGATTTTTCCTCCTGTTTTCTGTCTTCTGTCTTCTGTTTTCTCTTCTTCTAGTTTCGAAGCGGCTTCCCGGTCTTCAGCATATGGGCCATGCGCTCCTGGGTCTTGCGCTTGCCGATGAGCGACAAGAACGCCTCACGTTCCAGGTCCAAAAGATACTGCTCAGAAACTCGCGTAGCATGATTTAGATCACCGCCAGTTAGAATACGCGCAAGTTGCTCACCAATCTCGGCATCGTGATCAGAGATATAGCCACCCCGCTTCATCTGGTGAATCCCCAGCTTTAAGGTTGCCAGAGCCGGAAGACCCATCGCGAGAATATCTTTACGCTGTTGCGGCTGGACGTAACCACTTGCTGCCAATGCCAGCACCTCCTTCTTCGCGTCGGCGATCAGCCGTTGACCATTCATTGAGACGGTATCTTCTTCGGAAAGAAAACCGAGCTGTTGTGCTTCTGCCGCTGAACTGGCTACTTTAGCCAGGGCGATGGTCTCGAACGCTCTCTTGACGAAAGGAAATGGATCGGCGTCAGCCAGTTTATTGGGGATGGCATCCAGTGCGCGCACAAGCATCTCTTTCGTACCGCCGCCTGCCGGAATGATTCCAACGCCGACTTCGACTAAGCCAATATAGGTCTCCGCAGCCGCACGCACCCGATCGGCGTGCAAAACCATCTCGCAGCCACCACCAAATACCATCTGAAATGGCGCCACCACGACAGGTTTGGGTGAATAGCGCAGACTCATCGTCGAGTTCTGAAACACACGCACCATCATGTCCAGATCTTCCCAGTTCTCGTCCTGGGCTTCCATCAACATCAGCATCAAGTTGGCCCCAACGCAGAAGTTTGGGCCCTGATTGCCAACCACCAGTCCCACAAAATTCCGTTCAACTTCAGCGAGGGATTGCTTAAGCATCTCAAGCGTGTCACCGCCTATAGCATTCATCTTGGAGTGAAACTCCAGACACGCCACGC
>Ga0209341_10000718_pt1 | contig 33892 bp, 31 predicted proteins | sample RifCSP13_2_FD_184020 | JGI IMG/M metagenome (GOLD analysis project Ga0209341, IMG submission 184020) | Soil microbial communities from Rifle, Colorado - Rifle CSP2_sed 13_2 (SPAdes) (version 2) | ecosystem: Environmental > Terrestrial > Deep subsurface > Rock core/Sediment | place: Rifle... | reverse complement strand
TATGAGGCAGCATAGGCTCTGGTTTGCGAAGGAGTCTTGCCTGCCCCGCTCGGCGGTGAGTCAAACAGTTGGGCGGCCAACAAAAGCCTTGCGCCTCCGTTACTTATGAAGTTGAAAAGCAATAAGCACAAATGTTGATCTATCTTGATGCAATGATTGTCCAGTACATTGCAGAATATCGGGATTTCATCTTTCAGGGCATCATCTCTGAGCATGAAGTAACGAATCCAGCCAACGAACCCAAGTTAGCAGCGGAATTACAGGCATTACGTCGGCTTGCTTTTTTAGAGCAATTCGAACATTGGGTTTTTGCCGCCCCAGCTCACCTAGTCAATGAATTACTAGCGGGTAAGCCAACTAACGCGCAGCGTGAAGCGTATAAGATTTTATCCCAAGCCTGGGAAGATTCAGCATGGATAGAGTCCATCAAAGCAAATGAAGAAAAAGTTTCATCAATAGAGAGACTGCTTTTCTTCTTGAAGATTAAAGATAAGCCCGACAAGCGTCATTTAGCAGAGGCAATGGCCCTGGGAGCGTCGTGGTTTCTCACCAACGATACGAATATTATTAAAAGGACACGCCAGAAACAACGCGAACTCAAGAATCTTACTGAGGAGATTGTGATGGATAACCCCCTTCTAACGGCTAATCAAATGCTTAAAAGGTTGCTTGATGCAACTACGGTTGCGAGGCCATCCGAATGTGTGCAAAGGGTTGAGAAATTCTTGTCCTTGCAATAAACACGCTAAAATCATGGCGACCCAAAAAGCCACCCAACCAGCGCTTCCAGGTAACCGTCTTTCGCGCTCCCTCCAGTCGCGCTCGGCCAGCGTCTGAACCTCGCCGTTGGTGGTAATATTCCGCTCATAGTCAGCAGTAAATTTTTTATTGGCGGAAGTGAGAGTTCATGGACCACACCCTATTCCGAGTGATGGTAGCGGCCCTCCTGATTGGCTTCGTCGCCCACCGCGGCTTCTACACTCGAAAAGTGAAGCATTCGACAGAGGCTGTTCGTGAACAACTCGAGCTCGGAAGAGCCTCCCAAATCGCCGGTCTGCTTGCCATCCTCGCTTTATTGGCCACAATCATCTACGTTTTCATTCCCGCATGGATATCCTGGTCGTCCCTCCTCTTACCGATCTGGTCAAGATGGCTGGGTGTAGGGGTTGCTCTGGGAGGGTTTGTTCTGCTCCAATGGTCGCAACAATGGCTGGGCAAGAATTGGAGCGATGCACCCAAACTGCTTGAAGGCCAGGAAATGGTCGCCAACGGCCCCTATCACTGGATCCGGCATCCGATCTATGCTGCCTTTCTCTTGATCTTGGGTTCGCTGCTGCTGATTTCAGCGAATTGGTTTGTTGGTGCGATGTGGATAGGAATGACGAGCCTGGATGTCGCCTCTCGGATGAACGCAGAGGAAGCGATGATGCTTGGTCAGTTCGGGGAGCGATATCAGGCCTATATGCGCAGAACCGGTCGGCTCTTCCCGCGCATCCTAAAGAGGAGAGACAGTGGAAAATAGGTCTAGATGGTTAGATACTCTCTGAATCGCAGCTTAGACCAGGCCAAACTTCTGTATGTGACCGATCGCAAAGAATGGCGCGATTGGCTCGAGAAGCACTATAAGTCTGAGAAAGATGTGTGGCTCGTGTATTATAAGAAGTATACTGGAAAGCCGCGCATCCCTTACAACGACGCAGTTGAAGAAGCGCTCTGCTTTGGTTGGATCGATAGCACAGTCAAGAGCATTGATGGGGACAGTTTTGCCCAAAGGTTCTCCTTGAGAAATCCCAAGACCCCATACTCACAAGCGAACAAGGAACGGCTAAGGGAGCTTATCAAGCAGGGCAGAGTCAGGGATGAAGTGTTGGTAACCCTGGGGGATCTTGTTGAGAAGCAGTTTGAGATACCGTTGGACATCCTCGAGGCTATCCAGGCAAACAAGGAAGCCTGGAAAAACTTTCAAAGATTCTCGCAGCCGTATATACGGATCCGCATTGCGTTTATCGACGGAGCCCGCAACAGGCCTCAAGAGTTCGAAAAGCGCTTGAGGTACTTCATCGAGATGACCGGGAAGAACAAGCAATTTGGGTTTGGTGGCATTGAGAAGTATTATTGAAGACATGCTGAACACGAAAGCCGAACCTATTTCCCAGGCGGCATTCCCTGCCCCTACCAGTTGACGTTGCTCCGCTGCGCCCCGCGCGCGGCTAGCTCTATCCGTCCGTCGACTGGCTTTCGACTGTCTCTAGAGCCGCCACAGGAAGCATCTGCTCCCCCCAATTGGCGGCCACCTGGTTCCTCCCCGATTGTTTCGCAAAATAAAGGGCGTTATCGGCAGCAGTGACGAGCTCTTCTGAGATCGAGACGCGCGCCATGGGCCAGGTCGCAACCCCCATGCTGTCCGCCACCGAGAGGGATTGGGTCTCATAACGGATGGGCGTTGTCTCGATCATGCGCCGGAGTCGTTCTCCCAAGGGGTCTTTATTCGTTCAACCTAACTTCTGAGATAGTGTGTAGAGCATTACCCCCGCCGCGACCGCCAGGTTCAGCGAGGTCACGTGCCCGCGCATCGGCAGGCGGATCAATTCCTGGCAGACCCCGTCTTGTTCAGTAGTGAGCCCCTGGCGCTCGCTGCCCATCAATAGAATTAGCGGACGCTCATAGGTCGCGATTTCCCGGTAATCGCGACTGGCATGCGCCGAAGTTCCATATATATGATAGCTGTGCTGATGCGCCCAGTGGGCAAAATCCGCAAACGAAGTCATCAACACGGGGTGCCAGAAAATAGCTCCCATGCTGGCGCGCACCGCGCTGGGGTGATAAGGGTCTGCGCTCGCGTCGAGCAGTAACAGCCCGCTGGCGCCTACCGCGTCGATCGTGCGCAGGATCGCCCCGAGGTTGCCTGGATCCTGTGGGGCGACCAGCGCTACCCCCCAGAGAAAATTGTTTGGGGCCAGCTGATCCAGACTAACCCAACGCTGGCGCGCCACGGCGATGATCCCCTGGGGATTGTCCTTATCGGCCAGGGAGTCGAATACGGCTGGAGGGGTGGCATAACAGGGTACGCCCCTGCTGGTTTGCTCTGCGATCAGACTTAGGGCAAATTCGCTGTGGAGGTAGTCCGGGGCAAAAAAAATGGACTCCAGCGTCGCGCCGGCTTCCACGGCTGCACCGACATGGTAGATGCCTTCTATTAGAAAAAGGCCGCTTACCTGTCGGTGCTTGCGCTCGCGCAAGGCACGCGCGTGCTTGACTTTGGGGTTATTCCGGCTGTATATTTCTTCCACGACAGGATGTTAGCCCCCTTGGATTACCAACTGGCAGCTAAGTGACTTGTCTCGGCACCCAGGCCATGACTGTGGTACCCTCTCCCGGCTCGGAGGCGATCTCGACGTTCCCGCCGACTTTATGAGCGCGGACGTGCATGTTCGAGAGGCCGTGCCCGAGGGTGACGCTCATCTTGCGCAGGTCGAAGCCTCTACCATTATCAGCTACTTCCAGGATGACACGATCATTGTTGGTCCACAGGTGGACGTTGACCTGCGGGGCACGCGAATGCCTGGCGACATTGGCTAAAGCTTCCTGGCAGATATGAAACAGGGCGGTAGCGTTGGGCGTGGGCAGGGTAACCAGGCCGTTCTTCGGCCCGACCAGGGTTGCCTGGGTGCGTGAGTTGGCGATGAACTCATCGACCAACTGCTGCAACCCTACCATCAGGTCTTCACCCCGAAACTGGCGTGGGCGCAGGTCGAGGATATAGGAACGGATATCACGGATGGCGTTATTCAATCCCTCAATGGCTTGCTCGATCTTCAGGCGGGCCATCCTGGGGTCTTCCTCAACCGCGCCTTGAGCATAGTCCAGCGCCAGGCCAACGGCATAGATCGACTGGATGATACCATCGTGGAGGTCCATGCCGATCCGCTCGCGCTCTTCCAAGACGGCGAGCCTCTGGGCTTGGCGGTGGAGGCGAGCGTTTTCAATGGAAAGTCCGGCCCAAGTGCCGATCGACAAGAGCAGGTCAAGGTTGCGTTTGTCGAGATGACGCTCCTGCTTGGCCACCACGCACATCACTCCTAACACGTTGCCCCGCGACGTCAGGGGGATGCAGGCAATACAGCAAAAACCGGCCTCGATCACGGCCCGGCGGAAATAACGGGCTTCTTTCTGGGGGTTAACGCTGACCAATGGGATACCCGTCTCAGCGACCTGGCCGACCGGCCCTTCCCCCACCTGGAAACTGTCACGCGTCCAAATAGATAGAAAACCATCCCCAATATGCAAGGCAAGCCGTAAAAAGTGCCCGCTTTCCTCTCTCAAGAAAATTTCCCCGGCTTCGACATCGAGATGATCCATCACCCGGCTCAAAGTCTGGTTGAGGATCTCATCAATTTCCAGCGAGCTGGCCATAGTGGCCGCCATATCATTGATCAGAGCCAGGTCCTCGGTGCGCCTGGTGAGAGCTTGATCGCGTTCGGCCATCCCCTGGTATAAACGCGCGTTGCTGATCGCAACGGCGGCGTAAGCTGCCAGGGTTTCGATCACGCGCTCGTCATCTGTGGTAAACTCGAAGTGATCTTCTTTGTCGGTGAGGTAGATTAATCCCAGCAGATGTTCCCCCAACAGGATCGGCACACCAAGAAATGAGTGCATCACGGGGTGGTGAGGCGGAAACCCCCCGCTGCGCGGGTCGGCGCCGATATCAGGAATGCGAATGGTCTGCCGCTCCTGCTTTAAGGCCCCCAATAACCCCATGCCGACCGGAGGATCACCGGTAAGGCGGATCTCCTCGGGCGTCATCCCCACCGGGATAAACTGCAGCAATTTGCCGCCGTCATCCACGACACCCAGGGCCGCATAGCGCGCCTTGGCCTGTTCACGCGCCAAATGAATGATCCGCTGGAGAACTATATCCAGAGACAGATCCCGCACCAATTCCAAGCTGGCCAGGTGGAGAGCAGCCAGTCGTTCTTCTAATTGTTCACGCGTCAACAATACCATTGTATGAACTCATCCCCCCTTTATTTTACTCGAATTCTGTCTGAATTGGTAACTATTAAGATTTGATAGTTTTTGCCAGGAAAGCGCGGCTATCAATGCTTGCGTGGTTAATCCTGGCGAAGGAGAAAGAGCGATCAAATGACGACTGCTTCCAGCGGGTCACGCCTGCCCGGGTTTTATAACCTCAGCCTGAAAGAACGCCGCGCGCTACTGCTGCGCGGGGGTTGGCTGACTGAAGAGGAATTTAATGCCTTGAGCGGCGAGGTGGGCCTTACCGCAGCCCAGGCCGACCATATGATTGAAAACGTCGTTGGGCTGTACGCGCTGCCATTAGGGATAGCATTGAACTTTCTCGTCAACAATCGGGAGGTGCTGGTGCCTATGGCGATCGAGGAGCCATCGGTGGTGGCAGGGGCGTCTTTCATGGCTAAGCTGGCGCGGGCAGGTGGTGGTTTTACCGCCCAGACCACCCCGCCCGAGATGATCGGCCAGATGCAGCTGTTGGATGTGCCTGACCTTGCCGCAGCCCGCCAGGCTCTGCTCGATCAGAAGGATCGCTTACTGGCTGAGGCTGCCCAAATCGACCCTGTTCTGCAGCGCCTGGGAGGCGGTCCGCGCGATATAGAAGTGCGCCTGATCGATTCTCCTCCGATCGGCCCCTTTTTAGTGCTACATCTGATCTACGATGTGCGCGACGCGATGGGAGCTAACGCCGTCAACACGGCAACGGAGCGGCTGGCCCCCCTGGTAGAAGCGATCAGCGGCGGACGCGTCCACCTGCGGATCCTTTCTAACCTGGCCGACCGCCGCCTGGCGAGCGCCCGGTGTACCATCCCCCTCACCGAGCTGGCTTTTGAGGGTTACCTTGCAGAAGATGTGCGTGACGGGATCATCGCAGCCTGGGCGTTCGCTGCGGGTGATCCCTACCGGGCGGCGACACACAACAAGGGCATCATGAACGGAGTGGACGCGGTGGTGATCGCTACCGGCAACGACTGGCGAGCGATCGAGGCAGGCGCCCACGCCTACGCCGCCCGCGGCGGGCGATATACCAGCCTGAGCACGTGGGGAAAAGATGGCGAGGGCAACCTGATCGGTTCGCTGGAGATGCCGCTGGCGGTAGGGATTGTCGGGGGTGCGACCAAGGTTCACCCCACCGCAAGGGCTGCCCTGAAATTGATGGGCGTCAAAACCGCGGCAGAATTGGCCGAGATCATTGTCTCGGTGGGGCTGGCGCAAAACCTGGCGGCCTTACGCGCCCTGGCAACGGAAGGCATCCAGCGTGGGCACATGTCACTGCACGCCCGTCAGGTAGCCATCGCCGCTGGCGCCCAGGGAGAGGTTATCGAGCGCCTGGCGAAGCAGCTGGTGGCTGAGAAGACCGTGCGGATCGACCGGGCGGACGAGATATTGAGAGAGTGGACGAACGAAGAATGACGAATGCATTCCTCCGTCCCTGGTCATTCGTCGCTCATCGGTCATCAAGCGATCATAAGCAAGGAGAGCAAACCAACTCATGAGTGATCCAACCCTGCTCAAACCTTCCCGCCCGGTCGGGATCGCCGGTTACGGGGCGTATGTCCCCCGCTACCGGCTGCCAGCTAGCGAAGTCGCCCGGGTCTGGACGGACGGCGAAGGGGGCCTGCCGATCAAAGAAAAAGCCGTCGCCGGGATTGATGAGGACGTTGCCACGATGTCGGTGGAGGCGGCCCGCAACGCGATGGCGCGCGCGGGCGTATCACCGAGCCGGATCCGCGCCGTATGGGTGGGCTCCGAATCACACCCCTATGCTGTCAAGCCGACCTCAACCATCGTGGCCGAAGCGATCGGCGCAGTACCCAATGTACAAGCTGCCGATTGGCAGTTCGCCTGCAAAGCCGGCACGGAGGCCATGGTGGCGGCGATCGGCTTTGTGGGATCGGGTATGGCTTCCTATGCCATGGCGATCGGCATGGACATCGCCCAGGGTCGTCCAGGTGATGCTCTGGAGTACACCGCTGGCGCGGGCGGTGCAGCCTATATCCTCGGGCCAGCTGAAGACTCCCTGGCGACGATCAACGCCACCTACTCCTACGTGACCGATACGCCTGACTTCTGGCGGCGCGCCTACCAGAAGTACCCCGAACACGGGCAGCGCTTCACCGGCGAGCCGGCTTACTTTGCCCATATCAGCGAGGCGGGCAAAGCCTTGATGGATGCGACGGGCACCAGCGCGGCCGACTACAGATACGCTGTGTTCCACCAGCCTAATACCAAGTTCCCGCAACGGGTAGCCGGCATGCTTGGCTTCAACCAGGAGCAGATCGCGGCTGGCCTGCTGGTCCCGGTGATCGGCAACACCTACGCCGGGGCAGCCATCATCGGGCTGACCGCCGTGCTGGACATCGCCGAGCCCGGCGATCGCATCCTGATGGTCTCCTTCGGGTCAGGGGCTGGCTCCGACGCCTTCGATATCCAGGTCACCGAGGCCATTCGAGAGCGGCGTGAGCGCGCCCCAAAGACCAGCGATTACATCGCCCGCCGCACCGAGATCGACTACGCGACCTATAGCCGGATGCGCGGCAAGCTGGTCATGAAATAAAACGTGAAACGTGAAGCGTGAAACGTGATGCGTAAGGCGCATCTTCATGGTTTACGTTTTACGAGATGGAGGATCGATGACAGACGTCGTTATTGCTGGCGTAGGGCAAACCCCGGTCGGGGAACATTGGGACATCTCGCTGCGCGAGCTGGCATTGAAGGCAATCGAAGCCACCCGGCAGGACGCCGGCGGGTTAGCCCCGCAAGCCTTGTTCGTCGGCAACATGCTCGCCCCATCCATTTCCGGCCAGGCGCATCTGGGCGCGCTGATCGCTGACTTCGCCGGGTTAACGGGGATCGAAGCCAGCGCGGTCGAAGCGGCCGGGGCATCTGGAGGGGCGGCGCTGCGCCAGGCATACCTGGCGGTCGCAGCCGGTGCAGTCGACGTGGCGCTGGTGGTTGGTGTCGAGAAAATGACCGACCGGACTGGCAGCAGTGTGGAGGCTGCCATTACAACCACCATCGACGGCGACTTCGAAGGCGTTCAGGGCCTGACGCCTACCGCCCAGGCTGCTTTGCTCATGCGCCGGTATATGTACGAGTTTGAAGTAGCCCATGAATGCTTCGCCGGTTTCCCCCTCATCGCCCATGCCAACGGCGAGAGCAACCCAAACGCCATGTTCCGCAAGGCGATCAGCGCCGAAACCTATCGGCGCGCCGGGATGGTCAGCGATCCGCTCAACATGTTTGACGTCGCCCCGAACGCCGACGGCGCAGCGGCCCTGCTCTTGACCCGCGCCGAGCTGCTGCCGGCGGGCTTTCTGCACCCCCTGGTACGCATCTCGGGGTCGAGCATGGTGACAGACACCCTTGCCCTGCACGATCGCCCAGACCCGCTGGCATTCCACGCAGCCCGCCTTTCAGTGGAACGCGCCTGCCGCCAGGCTGGAATTCTGCCTACGGATGTCAACCTGTTCGAGTTGTATGATGCTTATTCGATCTTCGCCGCCCTTTCTCTAGAGGCCGCCGGTTTTGCCGGGCGGGGCCAGGCGTGGCAGCTCGCCCAGGACGGCGACGCACATCCGTTGCGTTTAAACCTGCATGGTTCCCTGCCGATCTCGACTTTCGGCGGGCTGAAAGCGCGCGGCAACCCCGGGGGTGCAACCGGCGTTTACCAGGCAGTCGAAGCCGTTATACAGCTGCGCGGCCTGGCCGGGAAGAACCAGGTGCCTGGCGCACGGCGCGCCCTGGTGCAATGCCTGGGCGGTCCGGCTTCCTCCGCCGTGACGCACATTATCGAGGTAATTTAACAGGATGAAGAGGATGCGAAGAGATAAACAGGATAATTATGCTGTATAAGGAACTAACTGGGAAGATGCTGGAAGCCTGTTTTGAAGTCAGCAATGAGTTAGGCTCAGGCTTTCTTGAGTCTGTATATCAGTCTGCTCTCGTGATTGCGTTGAAGCAGAAGGGGTTGAGCGTGCAAGCACAGACTCCTTTATCTGTCCGTTTTCGTGGCGAGCAGGTGGGCCAGTTTTTTTGCAGACATTCTGGTGGAAAACAAAGTATTTGTCGAACTGAAGGCCGTGAGTGCATTAACAGGGGAACACCAAGCACAAGTGCTCAATCACCTAAAAGGCAATGGTAAGGAAGTTGGTTTGCTGATTAATGTTGGCAGACCTAAAATTGAATATAAGCGACTTGAGTATCCATCCCATTCAGGTAGCTAAGAATATCCTGAATATCGTTTATTATCCTTTCTATCTTGTAAGCAGATCTGATAGTTCTTGATAGTTCCATAGCGCGAAACTTCACAACGTAAGCGCTGTTAAAGTGTTATCCGTATAAATCAGGAGTTGCTAAACATGGAAATCCCACGCCATTGGCGTCTCAAGAACCAACGTTACAAGCTGGTCGGTGAAGTCTGCCCACATTGCGAAGCCAAGCTGTTCCCACCGCGCGATGTGTGCCCGGAGTGCGGAGGGGAAGCCAAGACCCTCTACACCTTCAGCGGGCGCGGTGAAGTGTATTCCTTCACGACTGTCTTTGACGCGCCCGCCGGATATGAAGAGAATGCTCCTTACATGGTAGCGTTGATCAAGCTCGAAGAAGGGCCCATGGTAACCGCCCAGCTGACCGATCTGGGCGACCTGCCGGTCGCGATCGGCACCCCGGTGGAGATGGTCACCCGCCGACTAAAATCAGATGGAGACGAGCGGGGGATGGTCGTGTATGGCTATAAATTTAGGCCGGTTTTGGCCAGGGCAAACTGAGCGGTTCACCACTAAACAGGTCTAATCAACTTCCGAGACGGGTCTCGGAAGTTTTGTTTTTCTGAACGGATAAATTCGTTCGACTGAAGGAGGTTCCAGTATATGAAAAAGATACGAAGTATCTTCAGGCACTGGCTCCCCATAGCGGTAGTCGCCGCCGGCCTTTGTGGCTTGGTTTATGAAGCTGTGCAGCAGGTGTGAAGGCAAGATGCGAATGATCCCCAAATCCAAATGGGGCAGGATACAGTGGATGCACTTTCGGGTGGTGCGGCGCTCGAATCTGTGATGCCCCCTGCTAAAATCGATATTTCTAGAAGCCTGGCACCATTCTTGATTGTGTACGACCAGGAAGGCAAAGCAAAGGCCTCGTCCGGGCTTCTGCATGGGGAAACCCCATCGCTCCCGCCAGGAGTTCTGGAACATGCAAATAAAAACGGGGAAAACCGTGTGACCTGGGAGCCCGAACCAGGAGTACGGATTGCTCCCGTGGTGATCCCCGTAGATGAGCCTGATCGAGGCTTTGTTCTGGCAGGGCGATCTTTGCGCGAAATCGAAGAGCGGGAACTTCAAGTGGAGCTTGAAGCTGGGGCAGCCCCAGAGAAAAATGGAATCGACAATCAAGCGGCGGCTTCGGCGGGCAGAGCCTTGCCCTGGACGACAGCTTTCAGGCCGCGCAGGAATGCAGCCGGATCATCGGCCTGGATCACATTGCGCCCGAAGACCACCCCACGCGCCCCGGCTTTTACTGCCTTATGTGCCAGCTCTAGCGCGTCAATCGGGCGAGGCGTTTTTTCTGCCCCAAGGGCAAAAACCGGTACTGGAGCGCCTTCGATCACTTCAGCAAAGCGCTCGCCGGTGTAGAAAGTCTTGATGGCATCGGCGCCCAGCTCGCAGATGATGCGGCACATTTTCTTGACATAGTCGTGAAATTCATCCGGTCGAGAGCGCAACCCCCCGATGGGAAAGACTTCACCGATCAATGGCACTCCCAGGACAGAGGCTTCCTCAGCCAGGGCGGAGAAAACACTTGCGTTTTCCGCATCGTGGGCTTCGCTGCCGGTCTTTAGCACTAGGCTGGCCAGGACGACTTCCGCCCCGGCGGCTACTGCTGTAGCAACCGAGATAGCTTTGGTGGTGTAGGCTTCTTTGTACTCCCAGGGTTCGCAATGGATCGTGTTCCAGTTCAGGCGCGTGATGAATGTCGGGCTACCTTTGCCAATGAATAGGTTCCCGCTAAAGCGCACCATTTGGGCAGTTAATAGCACGCCATCGGCCTCTTTCAGGCGCTCTGCGGCGCGCGTGAAGTTCTCCAAGCCCTCCATCGGGCCAAAGGTCTGGCCGTGATCCATTGCCACTACGATGGAATTCTTTCCTTCAGGGAATAGTTTGCTCAGTCGGATTTCTTTTCCAGCCATGGAATCTCCTTATTGTGGAATATCGATTGAATATGGGATTATTTTAGGGAAAGTACCTGGACGATTTCCTCGAAGACTTCCATCACTTTCTCCGCCTGGGCGTCTGTGATCACCAGAGGCGGCTTGATCTTGACTACGTTGCCCATGCCAGCGTACTTGGCGTTGCCGAACAAAACGCCGCGCTTGATGCCTTCCTTCTCGAACTGGTAAGACTCCTTGCGGGCGGGTTCCTTGGTTTTCTTGTTATAGACAAGCTCAATGCCGAGCATCAAACCCGGGCCACGCACATCGCCGATCAGCTCGTACTTGTCCTTCATCTCCAGCAGTTTCTGGGTGAAGAAAACCCCAACTTTCCGAGCCCGCTCCAGCAGCCCTTCTTCTTCGATGACGCGCAGCGTAGCAATAGACGCCACCATGGAGACCGGGAAATGGGCGAAGGTGAAGGAATGGTCCGCTGGCTTGAAGGGGGCTACATCGTTGTGGGAGAAGTGCCCGGCGATGGGGAAACCCCCGCCCAGCGCCTTGCCGAAGCACAGGATATCCGGGACGGTTTCATACAATTCCGAGGCAAACATTGCGCCCAGACGGCCAAAGCCGGTCTGCACTTCATCATAGATCAGGAGCATGTCGTATTTGTCGCACAACTCGCGCACTGCCTGGTAATAAGGCTTGGGGAAATCGATCATGCCGCCGCTGGCCTGGATAGGCTCCATGATCATCGCCACCGGCTGGCCATCCACGGCGTTCTCGATGTGCTTGCCCATCATCTTCACACAGAACAGGTCGCACTCGGGGTAGGTGCGCTCGTAGGGGCAGCGGTAGCAGTAGCCCTGCGGCACGCGGACAGTGTGACCGGTGAAATCCAGGAAGGGGGTGGGGTGGGGGTAACCCAGTCCCATGCCTGCCAGGGTACGCCCGGAGAAGCCGTCCCATGGGGTGATAAAATAGCGGCGCCCGGGCTTGGAGCGCAGCGCCAGCTTCATGGCACCCTCGATGGCGTTGGAGGCGTGCAGGCAGTAGTTGACGCGCTTCAGGTTGCCGGGGGCGATCTCTGCCAGGCGCTTGGAGAGCATCACGCGCGGCATGGTCTCAAAGCTGGTACGCACGTGGGTGAAATAATTAAGCTGCTCCTTCACGGCAGCAATCACCTTCGGGTGGCAGGCGCCGACGTTCAGGCTCCAGGCCTGCGAGGTGCAATCGATGTATTCTTTTCCATTGCTATCCCAGAAGGTGGCGCCGCGCGCCTTGGCGATCTGGATCGGCATCTCGCCGCCCACCGAGCCGCTTAAGAGCGCCTGCCTGCCGGCGGCTATATCCGCTTCAGAGGGGTTCTCGTACATCGCTCGTACCCACGAGACGTCTACATCTTTAGTCACATCTTCATTCTCTAACATCGTTCTTTACTCCTTGTTTGACTTGGATAATCCCTTATTCGATCAAGCGCTCAAGGCTCGATCACCACCTTGATGGCTTCTGGATTGCGAGTGGCGTAAAAGGCTTCAGCTGTCTGGCCCAGGCTGAAGACATCGGTGATCAGCTCGCCCATGCGCAGCTGGGGTAGCAGGCTGATGGCGTTTTGGTAGTCCTGGATGGTGCAATCGATCGAGCCGTGGAGATGGAGCTCGCGGTAGTGCACGTCGTTGAGCTGTAAGTCTAGCGTCGCACCTTTGAGATAACCGCTAAAGAAGAGCAGCGATCCGCCAGCGCGCGCCAGGTCGCAAGCCTGCTGGGTAGCCGGGAGGCTGGCGGTAGCCACGATCACCCGGTCGAATGCATATCCGTAGCGGCTCTTGAGGTCGACGGCGGTCGGGTCGACAGCCTCCACCGCGCCCATTTCCATTGCCAGCTCTCGGCGGCGGGGCAGCAGCTCGCTGCTGGTCACTTTAGCGCCCATCAACCTGGCCAATTGCACGAAGGTTGCGCCGATCGGCCCGCCGCCGATGACCAGCACCTGATCGCCGGCCTCGATGCCCACCTGCCGTAGGCCGTGCCGCACGCAGCCTACCAACTCGGCCAGGGCGGCTTCGCGGTGGCTGGCGCCAGCGGGCAGCTTCACCGCGCCGCCCACCTGCACCATCTGGCTGGGGATGTACATGAATTCACCCATCGCGCCATGTACGTTGCAGCCGATGACCTTGGCCGTGGCGCAGATGTTATCCTGCCCGTGCGAGCAGGCATGGCAGTGCATGCAGGGGATGATGGGGGCGATGCCCACCAGGTCGCCGGCGCGGTAATCTGTGATGCCCGGCCCGACCTCGACCACCTCACCGCAGATCTCGTGACCGAGGATGACCGGGTTTATGTAGCGCGCCGTGGGACCGTTGAAGAACATGCGGCTATCGGAACCGCAGATCCCGCAGGTGAGGACCCGGATCAATAATCCCTCACTTTCCATCTCTGGCAGGCTGGCCTGCTCAAGGCGGATGTCTTCTTTTCCGTATAGTAGTGCGGCTTTCATTGGCTGTCTCCTCTTCTAACGTTAAGGTCTTGGGTTGGTCAGGAATTCTCCCACGGCGCCGCCGGGATGCGTGGTCCCGAATTCCTTTGGGTCGAAGCCCTTCTCTGCGATGACCACGGCACACAGGGCATCACACATCGCCGAAAAGGCGACGGTGCTGGTTGTGGCCAGGTAACCCGCCAGCTCGAACTCCTGCGGGCTGGGGATGGGCAGGGTGTGCTGGCAGGTGCGCGCCAGAGTGGAGGCGGTGTTGTGGACGAATGCGATGGTGCTGGCCTGGCGCCGGTTGGCGATGGCCACCATCTGGTTGACCTCCTTACTCTCGCCGCCGCGAGACATAGCGACAAGCACGTCGCCGGGCTGGATGACCAGGGTGTGGCCGTGCAACCCATCTTGGGTGGAGAGGAACATTGAGCGCCCTCCGCTGCAGGTCAGGATGTGGGCAAAACGCCCCCCCACCGTGGCGGAAGTTCCCACCGCCGTCACCCAGACAACCCCCGGGCACTCGCACAGCAGCCGGGCGCACTGCCAGAATTCATCTCCTAGGAGAGCTTGCAGCGCCTGCAGAGATTCGATCTCCTGCTGGATGATGCGCTTACCGGTAGCAATGGCCTGAGAGCGGTTTTGGGTTGGCATGGGCTGTTCTGTTCTCGCGGTGAATTGACGATGGTTGGAATTTTGGATTTTTGATTAAACCAGGATGACCTGGATGCCCAGGTCGCGCAGGGCAGCGACGAAATCGAGTGGGGCGTCCGTGTCTGTGATGAGCTTGTCGATGCCGCTAACCGGCATAATGGTAGTCAGGCCGATGCCGCCGATCTTGCTCGAATCGGAGACGACGATGACTTCGGTGGCGGCCTGCGCCATGGCGCGGTCGACCTCAGCTTCCAGCACGTTGGCTGTCGTGAAGCCGTGAGAGAGGGTCATGCCGTCAGCTCCCAAGAAGATCTTGTCCACGTGCAGGCCTTTGAGCTGCTCCACCGTCTGCGGACCGACCAGGACTTCGTAAGCGGGCACATAAATGCCTCCGAGCAAGATCAGATGCACGCCCGGCCAGTGGCCAAGCTGGCGCACGACTGGCAGATGGGCGGTGATGATGGTCAGGTTGCCGGATTGGAGCAGATCGCTATCCAGGCAGCGAGCTACCTGCAAGGGGGTGGAGCCGGAGTCGAAGATCAGGCTTTCGCCCCGGTGGACCATTTGGGCGGCGGCACGGCCGATGCGCTCTTTCTTATCACGCTGCACATCCATACGGGCAGCCAGCGGGGTTTCTTCCCCGGGATCCAGCGCTACCGCTCCGCCATGGACACGCTTGAGCAGGCCGTGCTCTTCCAGAATCTGCAAATCGCGGCGAATGGAGACTTCCGAGACGCCAAGCTGGAGGCTGAGATCGGCAACCCTGACGCTGCGGATGCGATTCAGCACCTCGAGGATGGTGGAACGGCGCTTGCTAATGAGGGCAGCCATGTTTGAGGGGTGGGTTTGTAGTGTGAATTAAATTTTCGAAAGCGCTAATGTTTCAAATGAACAATTAATAATCATTAATCTTGTGATATTGTACATATTTTCACTTGAGATGTCAACATAGGTTTCATTAGAAATAAATAATGTGTTCGTTTCTGTCATTAAGAATTTCGATTGAAACTTATGGGATTTACGCAGTTCGATAAGGATGACCCCGGAAAATGGGGTGTTGGGCGGACCAGGGGTGGAGTCGAAAGATCTGATAAAGCAGCGTTGATCCTCCCCAGGAATGGGGAGGATCAACGCTGCGGGTGAAAGAGATCAAGTGACGATCACCTCGATATCCAGGAGCTGCCCAACCTGCCGGAGCTCGGTCAAGACATTGCCATAAGCAATGGCGTAATGTTGGCTGGAGATATTTTGCATGAAGGCGGCGATATCGCCGTCCATGGCGACGTTGACAAATGGATATGTGGGGCAACCCACTTCGTGGAAGGGCGGCGGCAGCTCGGCTGTACCGCTGGCGACGTGAAGCTTGAAATGCCCTTTTCGAGCGCCAAGGCGAGCCAGAGTGACGGAGCCGGTCTTGTATGGAGAGCTGTTCAACAGACCTTCGTAAAGGGCGGTGTGCTTGTTGATTAACGGCCTGTCATAGGCGTAGCTCAACGGGGCGAAGCCGCAAGCGCCCCATAACGTGTGGGTGGAAGTGGCATTGTGCAAGTCGCCGTAGCTGGTAGGCTCGCCGGTAAGGTAATGGAGCAAGAGCTGTGAAACCACGAGAGGAACATCGCCTTCGCAACTGGTGACGATTTCGTCGCCCAGGATCGATAACGCCAGGCAGGGCGCCATACCAAACGTCCGGGAGAGCTCATATTGGCATTTGACCGTCAGAGCATCCCAGGCGCGTTCTTTACACAATCCCTTGATCGCCTCCAACATGCGGAAAGACTTGTTCAGATCTTTCTTCGTTACGTTTTCACTCAGATGCCAGCCATCTGCCTGCGCCTGCGAGGCATCCGGAATATCCTCAGGCAGGTCGTTAAATCGAGCGACGATTTCGTACTGGTCCAGGTGTTCAATCTCTGGCCCGAGCTGGTGCCTGAGCTGGGTATGGTCGATAGTCCCGGTATACATACCCATCGAAGCATAACCCAGCAAGCCGATGCGGGAGGTGGAAAGCGCGCGCACCGCGGCCGCCGAGCGCGCCAGAGTCTGCACGGTTTCTACCAAACCGGGGTCGCCCGGCATGCCATACATGAACCAGAACCTGGCGTCCATCTCTTCAAGAGTCTCGCGCAATACGCCGGCTGCCGGCAGGGCGCCGAGGGTCAATCCCACACCATCTTCGGAGTAGATCGTATGGCTCCACAGCAGGATAGGCTGCGAGAAGAAGGGCCTTAGTGTGGCGACAAAGAGCGGAGCTTCCACCCAGCTCACCAGCAAAGCCAGCAGGAGGTCGAAATCGGTCGAGCGCAAAAAAGCCGCCGTCTTGGGCAAATCCTCCGAGGTGATCACTGACGGGGCGGCGATCGCCTCGACTCCGTTCACTTCGAGCAGCTCGATCGAGCGTTCGATCTGGCTCCTTATGTCAGCCTGGGGGTAATCCGGGTAGGCAAAGGGGACGACCATCACGCGCGGGGGAGACAGGCTTTTCATAGCTAACCTCCTTGATTAGAATTCTAGCAATTTCTTTAACAATTGGGAAATTTCTTTGCCTGGTGTAAGGGAAGGAGTGACACAGGGTTTTCATAAGGTAGCTTGACAAAGGTCCAACGTCATTGCGAACCCCGCAGTATTTGTACAGGTGAAGCAATCTACCAGCAAGCCTGGAGACTGCTTCGTCGCTAAGAACGCTCCTCGCAGTGACGTTTCCCTTCTTGTGAAAGCCCTGATGAGTGACGGATTGCATATTGACATAGAAAAATGTTAATTCTATAATAATTATACATTTCATTCGTAAAGTTTACAACAATATTAATACATTTACGGCATGACAACCACTGCGGAAGGCCGGCGATCTGAAATCCTGAACGTTCTCAGATTTGAACGTTATCTAAAGGTTGTAGATTTGAGCCAGCGCTTTGGCGTTTCGCAGATGTCTATCCGCCGGGATCTATGCCAGCTCGAAGAGCAAGGCATACTGCGGCGGGTGCACGGCGGTATGGTTGCCACGCCGCTCTTGCGCCTGGGGATTGAGATCAATCCTGAGGTCGTCTCTCAACTCCAAAATCACAGCAACGAGAATGAAGCAATTGCTCAGGCAGCCGCGGCTCTTGTCCAGCCTGGCGACCACCTCATCTTCGATAGCGGGATACTCTCTTACCTTACCGCCTGCGCCCTCCCCGGTGATCTGCTGACCCAGGGGGACCTGACGGTGATCACGAATTCCCTGCTGGTTGCCCTGGAACTGGCGCCCTGGCCCGGGATTGAGATGATCATGCTTGGCGGCGAATACCAGGCTGATCGCATGATGAAACTGACTGGCCCGCACACGCTGCGCAGCCTGGAAGGATTGCATGCGGATAAGATGTTCCTGACGGTCGAGGCCATCGATATTGCGCATGGGGTGACGATATCGATGAATGGAGACGAGCGCCTGTTAGCAAAGAGAATGATCGCGGCCTGTAACTGTGTGGTCTTGCTGGCACTCGGATGCAAGATTGGGGAGGTGGAACGGCACCAGATTTTAACCCCAGGCGAATTTCAAACCCTGGTGACCGATCAAGAATGCCCGGCTAAGTTTGTCTCGCACTTACGCAATCAGGGTGCGAATGTCATCCGGGTGCAGCCAATACAAAGGAAAACGTTATGCCCGTAGGACCCCACCTCGCCCGTGTGTTAACCGTATTGAATAAAGGACAGCCAGACCGCATCCCTTCCTTCGAATGGGAGATTGACGACAAGATTATCGCCGAGCTGGTGCCCGGTGGAGATATTTACGACTTTATCGAATGGGCTGACCTGGATGGGGTGGTGATCTTCGCCGATACCAAAAAGAAATATCTCGATTCCAGAACCTACACTGACGAATGGGGAGTGACCCTGCGGAAAACCGAGGAATATTACCCTATACCGATCGACTACCCGATCAAAGATGCGGCGGATTTAGCCAGCCTGGCGCCTCCCGACCCGTGTTCCGAGTGGCATTTCCAGTCCCTGGCGGAGGCGGTTGACCGGTTTAAAGACAAACGGGCGATTATCTTCCGCGCTCAGGATGCGTATTCGATCCCGCGCTATTTGCGCGGGGTGGAAAACGTAATGATGGACTTTGTCCTCAACCCGGGCTTGCTACGCCAGCTGGTCGAGATTGGTGTCTCATATAACTCGGCCCTCGCCCAATGCGCCGTCCGCCTCGGCGCGGACGCCATCTTTACGTCCGATGACTACGCCGACAACCGCGGGCCGATGATGTCGCCCCGTCATTTCCGCGAGTTCTTGCTCCCCGGGTTAAAGAGCGTGATCCAGTCCATCCATGCAGCCGGCGTGCCGGCGATCAAGCATACAGACGGCAATATCATGCCCATCCTGGACGATATACTCTCCACCGGGGTGGATTGCATCGACCCGTTAGACCCGTTGGGCAATATGAGCATAGCGGTGGTCAAAGAAAAGGTTGGCACCAGCGTCTGTATCAAGGGCAACGTGAATATCGGCGGTGCTCTCTCGCTCGGCACACCCGACGAAGTACGCGCCGAAACCCTGGCATGCATCCTGGCAGGCAAGCCAGGGGGCGCGTACATCCTCTCAACCTCCAACAGCATCATGTCTTGCATCCTGCCTGCCAATTACGTCGCGATGATCGAGACACTGCGCCAGTATGGGAGTTATGAAGCGTGAAAGAAATCCTGGATAAGATCCAGCTTTTCAATGAAGGAGAAATCCGGCAGATCCATGCCGCTTCCCGGGAGATACTCGTCAACCCGGGCATGCGGATCGAGTCGGGGCAGCTGCGGCGGGGATTGAGCGCGGCCGGGGCTCAGGTAGACGAAGCCAGCCGCGTGGTGCATTTCCCGGCCAGCCTGGTGGAGAACACCCTCGAGCAGATCAGGGACGGCATTCGAGCCGGGAAAAAACAGATCGTGTTGAACGGTGTTGTAGCTTCTCTCACACCGCGCTCGATGTGCATTAAGTTTGGCGGGGCTTGCATCGAATTTATGGATTGGAAGACGAACCAGGTGCGCTCTCCCACCCGCAGCGACCTGGTGCAGATGGTGCAATTGGGAGAAGCCCTGCCCGAGGTCACTTTCGTTGGCAATCCGGTCATGTACCTGAGCGAAGACGACGGTACGCAGATCGACCCGCGCATGCAGCGGGTGAAGACAGCAGCATTGATAGCCCGTTACACCACCAAGGCTGGGTCGACCGAGGTCTGGAACGCGGCCGAGCTGAAGTACATGATGGAGCTGGGGGAGATCGTGCGCGGCAGCCGGGAAGCGTACCTGGCTAAACCCTGCTTCGTGACCGCCAAGGAGACCATCTCACCCCTTGTCCTGGACGAAGCAGCCGGGGACGTCTTGCTCTTATTGGCGCAGCATAACCTGCCGTGTGTGATCATCCCGATGCCGATCACGGGCACATCCAGCCCGCTCAGCCTGGCGGCGAACATCGCCCTGGGCAACGCCGAGATCCTGGGCACCTTTGCCGCTATCCACGCCGCCTGCCCTGGCGCTAACCTGGTGGGTGGGGTGATCAGCGGCGTGATGGATATGAAGACAACCATGGCGGTATTTGCCTCTCCCGAAGCGGTGTTGCAGGATATTGGCCTGGCAGAAATCCACGAGCGGCTATATGGGTTCGATTTCGGCGCCGGCGGATACATCGACGCCAAGTATCCCGGTCCGCAGGTAATGTTCGAAGTGTTCGCCAGGTTTTCCGCACTGGCGCGTTCAGGCCGCTATAACGTTCCAGCCGGCCTGTTGAACAGCGGGAAACGCTTCTCTGCCATCCAGGCATTGATGGACATCGAGATCGAGCGTTGGATCGTGGAAGCCGGAAAAGGGATCGAAGTCAGCCAGGATACCCTGCTGGTGGACCAGATCCAGCGGGTTGGGATCGGGGGTCACTCGCTCGGCGAGGAGCATACCCTCAGCAACATGCGCAAGAACATTTGGTACCCGCAGTTGATGGACCACACGGGTTGCGATATCAGCCAGGAGTACATGAACGACATGGCTCGCACGGCTGCCAGGCGCATCGAGAAGGTCCTGGCGCAGGTGCATCTCTACGAAGCTGAGCCAGCCAAAATCAGAGCGATCGATGAAGTGGTGCGGGCTGCCGAAAAGGAGCTGCTGGGCTGAGATGAACGAAATAGAAAATAAGGATGAGGAGGATTTGCCATGAAGGATTGCCGTATCTCCGACAGGTGGACATTAAACGGTCTCCAAGTGATCATCCTTGAAAATGAATTGATCCGCACCAGTCTGCTGGTTGATCTGGGGGCTCGGGTGCACGAATTCATTTATAAGCCCTTAGACCGGGATTTCTTCTGGCACAACCCGCGCATCGAGCCGCGTACGCCGGTCTTCCAGGCCGATATCGATTCCAGCCTCTCGGGCGGCATGGATGAAGCGATCCCTACCGGCCATCCCTCGACGTACCGCAACGAGCTATACCCATATATCGGCGAGTTATGGTCGCTGCGCTGGGACTATGACATCCTGCGGCGAGGCCCAGACGAGGTTGAAGTGCATATGTGGCGACACACTCCGATCTCTCCCCTGCGGGTGGATCGTTGGATGTTGGTGCGGCGTGACGAGCCGGTGGTGCATATGCGCCATCGCGTCACCAACCTGTCCAGCGGAAATTTCGACTTTTTGTGGGGTTTACATCCATGCTGGGATGTGCGCGCCAGCACGCGCTTCGACCTCCCGGCAGGCGCAATGCTGATCGAAGACTCAGCTCCCAACGAGCGGCTTGGACCGAAGGGCACGCACTACCAATGGCCCTTCGCCACTGAACCTACCACTGGTCGCCAGGTCGATATGCGCTGGATGCCGCCCCCCGATTCCGGTTATGGCGAATTCCAATTCGCCACCGAGCTGAAAGCAGGCTGGTTGGCGGTTACGGATACCCAGATGCGGGCGGGTGCCGGGTTGGTATTCCCCAAAGAAATCTTCAAAGCAGCCTGGCTGTGGACATGTGCCGGCAACTGGCGCGGCTATTATGTGGGGGCGCTGGAAGCATGGACGGGCTACCCACAGAAATTACACGACGCTGTCGATCATGGCGTCTGCTACGCCCTGCCTGGACACCAGGCCCTGGACTGTGAAACTGCCCTGGTGGCATATAGTGGGGTCGAGAGCGTGAGTTACCTCGGCATGGATGGAACCGTGAAGGAATAAAACGGAGTATTAATCCAAGAATTTCTTTCGGATAGATGTCAACTAGAACAACCTATGAATGGAGGCTCAGGATGAAACCCAAAGTCGTGATGGTCCCATTTGGTGATCGTTTTTACCCTCAGGACCTGTTAGGCGCGCTGATCGAGCGCAGCGTTAACATGGTAGCCGGGCTGGATGTCGACCTGGTGACCACCCAAACCGTCAACAGCATCCCCGATGCACTGGCGGTATCCAGGCAGCTCGAGGAGACCCCTGCCGACCTGATCCTCGGCTTTATCTCGTGCTGGATGGAGCCCTCCAACTTTATCGCCGCCTTGAAGAACATGTTCCACAAGCCGATCCTGCTCTGGAGCCTGGTCATGTTCCCTGCCCAGGAAGGCAGCGACGAAATGCTCACAACCGGCGCCTTCGTGGCGGCGGCGGTGCTGCGCGAGACCATGGAAGAGATGGGGGTGCAGCACAAGTTCATCTGGGGAATGCCTGAGAAGAAAGAAGTGCAGCAGGCGATAGCTGACTATGCCCGGGTCGCCCTGGTAAAGCGGCGCCTGTCCGAAACCCGCGTCGGGTTGTTTGGCTATCCTGCCCTGGGTATCTATACCGCCACCGCCGATCACGTTTCCATGCGCCAGAAGATCGGGCCGGAGATCTTCCACATGGACCAATGGCTGATTATCAAGGGTATGGACGAGGTCGCCGATAAGGAGGCAGCCGCCTTCGCCGCCGAAGTGCGGCGCACCTGCCGTATCGCACCAGACGTCACCGAAGAGCTGCTGTTAAAAGCCGGGCGTATGGCTACCGTGCTGCGCAAACTGGGCCAGGAAAACCAGTTGGATGCCCTCAACGTCAAGTGTCATTACGAGCTATCCGAATATTTTCAATTCACCGCATGCGTCCCGTTGTCCTTCCTGAGCCGGGAGTTCGTATGCAGTTGTGAAGGCGATTTGATGGCCTCCGCTACCCAGCTCATGCTGCATTACCTGACCGACAACCAGACCGTGTATGGCGATATCCACGAAGTCTTCTCAGACCGGCTGACCTTCTCTTGCTGCGGGCTGAACCCGATTGGCATGTGCGATCCTGCGCGCTGCCTGATCTCCCGCTATAATGCTGACTTCCAGGGCATCAGCAATTCCAGCCCTTACTTGCCCGGGCAACGCGTCACAGTCGCCAGGTTAGCTGCCAGGGGAGATAACTATAAAATGCACATCACCACCGGGACCACCAAAGACACTTTCAACTGGCACGAAGTGAACTGCCCGCCGCCTCCCGCTACCGACGTCGTGCTGGACGACGATGCCGGCTGGTTTACACAAAATATCGCTTCCAATCATTATGGCATGGTGTACGGCGATGTCCGCAACCAGCTGGTTGATCTATGCCAGATGTTGGGTGTCCGAGTGGTGACCTATAAGGATTAACCACCTCAGGAGATGCGACGGATGAAAGAAAAGCTGTTCCTTGGGCTTGATATCGGCATTTCCACGGTGAAAGTGGCGCTCTTCACCGGTGAAGGCGAGCTGGTAGCGCTGGAATCGGACGAGTATATGATCATGCCAGAAGGGGATGCCATCGAAGCCGATCCCGAGATCTATTGGGCGCCGATGGCCCGCTCCATCCGCAATCTGCTCAAGAATTGGGGCGGCGCGCCGGAAAGCATCGCCGCGGTCTCCATTTCGAGCCATGGCGAGACGGTCTTCCCGATGCGCGCCGACGGCAAGCCTGCCCGCAAGGCCTTGAATTGGATGGACAACCGTTCCCAACCCGAGGCGGATGAGCTGATCAATACGCTTGGCAGTCAGAAGGTGCTTGAGATTAGCGGTCAGCCGGAAATTGGGCCGGTCTGGCCGGTGACAAAATACCGTTGGATGAGTAAATACGAGCCGGAGGTGGTCAAACAATCCGCCAGCTTCCTCCTGCCCGAGGACTATATCCTGTTTCGCTTGAGCGGTCAATTCGTTGGCGAATTTACCCTCTGGGCGTCTTCGCTGGTCTTCGATATCCGCCGCAAAACCCTCTCGGACGAGCTTCTGGCTTTTGCAGGAATCTCGGCCGCGCAAATACCCCGCCTCTATCCAGCGGGTACAGCCTTTGGAAATATCTCGCCCGAATGCGCGGCCGAAACCGGCTTGAGTACCAAGACAAAAGTAGTGACCGGCGCACTCGACCAGGTGTGCGCGGCAATTGCCGCCGGCAACGTTGCTCCCGGGATGATCACGGAAAGCACCGGCTCCGTGCTGGCTTTGGTGGCCTCGGTGAAAGAGCCGATTTTCGATGCCAAAACAAGGCTCCCGTGCCATTTGCACGCCGTGCCGGACACCTATTGCATGCTGCCCTGGAACCCAACCGGCGGCCTGACCTTCAAATGGTTCAAGGATTGTTTTGCCCTGGATCTTGCCACACAAGCGCAGGCCGAAGGCAAGGATGTTTATGACCTGCTCACCGCGCCAGCAGCCAAGGTCCCACCCTGCAGCGATGGTTTGATCATGCTGCCGCACCTGGAAGGCGCTTTCTATCCCGAGTTCGACTCCCAGGTGCGGGCGGTATTCTTTGGCTTCACCTTGAGCCACACCCGCGCCCATTTCACCCGTGCGATCATGGAAGCTATCGCATACATGCTCCGCCGTGATCTGGAAGGCCTCCAGCAACTCGGAGCCAGTGCAAGGGAGCTGCGCGTTCTGGGTGGGGGGGCGAAGAGTCGGCTCTGGTCTCAGATCAAAGCCGATGTGTGTAATCTACCGGTGATCATACCCAGCCACCGCGAAGCTGCCGTGATGGGAGCGGCTATGCTGGCTGCTGTGGGGATAGGCTATTACCCCGATATCCCGGCGGCAGCCAAAGTGATGGCTCGCCCCGGCACATGCGTCGAGCCAGACCCGGCTAACCGGGCACTATATGACGCAACCTTCAACCTGTATGTCTCTATCTACGATGCGCTGAAGCCGTTATTTCCCCGGCGCACGGAAATATTGAAGTTGTTAAGGTAGGTATCTATCTTGTGAATGAACCACAAAAACCTCTCCAGGATATCCGGGATGAGGCCAGGCGGGTAGCCAGCGCTCTGACACAGTCCAGCGTGCCTGTGCGCCTGATTGGCGGGTCTGCCATATGGCTGCGCTGCCCGAGCGCTGATCACGAGCTGCTCCGCCGAAATTATGCTGACCTGGATCTGCTGGGCTTGAGCTCGCATAGTTCTGAAATCAAACAGTTCCTGACCGGACTCGGCTATGAGGTAGATAAGTACTTCAACTCACTGCACGGACGCAGCCGCCTGCTTTTCTATGACCCTCATAACGAACGCCAGGTTGACGTCTTGTTCAATGAGATGCTCATGTGCCATAAGCTGGACTTCCGCTCCCGGATCAGTGTTGACCAGCGCACGCTGCCGCTGGCGGACCTGCTCCTGACCAAGCTCCAGATCGTACAGACCAATCCCAAGGATATGAACGACCTGGTGACGCTATTCTGCGATCACCCCATCAATGATCAAGATGGCGAAAATATCAATGGAAGTTACATTTCCCATCTCACTGCGCTGGATTGGGGGCTATACCGTACCATTCAAATCAACCTGGAACAACTCCAGGATCACGTAAGGAACCTGCCACAGATTGGTCCGTATCCGGTAGAGCAACAAATACAGAAATTGTGGACCATGATCGATGGTACGCCAAAATCGGTGAAATGGAAGATGCGCGCTCGGATTGGGGATCGGGTTCAATGGTACGAATTACCTGAAGAGGTGCGGCGGAGCTAGAAAAGGAGCATCCGATGTTGTTTAAAAAGCAACCATTAACGCGCTTGTTCTATGCCACCGATATACATGGCTCTGAAAGGTTGTTCCGTAAGTTTCTGAACGCAGCCAAGGTCTACGGGGTGCCAATCCTGGTCTTGGGAGGAGATATCACAGGGAAAGCTCTTATCCCTTGTGTCCGCCGGGGCGGGGAGTATACCTGCCATCTGATGGGGAGCGATTACAGCGCCAACACCCAGGCTGAGCTGGATGAGCTTTACCGCCTGATCAACTACAACGGTTTTTACCCCCGCAATATGGAACCGGAAGAGGTCGAACGCTTGCAGCATGATGCTGAATACCACGAGCAGGTCTTCCTGGATACGGTGCTAACTTCTGTAACAAGCTGGCTGGAAGTGGCGGCTGAAAAGTTGAAGGGTGCAAACGTTACCTGTTATATGATGCTGGGTAACGATGATCCCCCCCAGGTGGCAGCTCTCCTTTCCGCTTCAGGAATCGTAGTTAACGCCGATGAGCAATGCGTGCAACTGGACGAATACCACGAGATGATCAGCCTGGGATATTCCAACCCGACGCCCTGGAATACCGAGCGTGAGCTTAGCGAAGAGCGGCTAATGGAGAAGATGGAAGCGATGACTCCTGCGGTAAAGGCGCCTCAGAACCTGGTGGTCAACTTCCACGCGCCGCCTTATGACAGCCGCCTGGATACCGCTCCCGAGCTCAAAGAAGATTTCCAGATCCACACTCAAATGGGGCAGCCGATTCTATTGCCGGTGGGCAGTAAATCGGTGCGCGCCTATATCGAGAAACACCAACCCCTATTAGGGCTACACGGCCATGTCCATGAGTCGGACGGGATGGCCCGCATTGGGAGAACCCTGTGCATTAACCCTGGAAGCGCCTATACGGACGGGATGTTGTGCGGCGCAATCGTTGGTCTCAAAAAAGACGGTTTAGAAACTTATCAAATGGTGAGGGGATAAGTCCCACAGCCGGAGAAAGGAGGTCATCTATCTGATCAAAACGTATTCTTTACCACGCTTCATTTTGCGTAAGGATCTATCTGGAAATTATTTGGGTGTGGGTGTGGGGCTGACATCCACCTCTCCCGAATTTTGGATAGGTTCTAGGATTTTCAAAAAGAGGATTCAACTGGAGTAGGTCAATAAAGAGGAGAATTGCAATGTCTACTACTACAACCGGTCAAGAAAAAAGCGCCGCCGGCGGGCTTTACCTTCGTAAAGCTACCGGCCTGGTGCGCGAGATCACCATGGGCCAGACCATTGTCTATAACATGCTTCCGGCTGTGCCGGGCTTGATCCTGGCCTTTTCGCTGTTCTGGATCCTGGGTGCTTTCCCAGGCGTGAACATGATCTTAGGCATGGTGATTGCCTTCGTATTAGGGGCGTTCATTGCGACTGCCTTCGGCTTGCTGGCAGTTGCCATGCCGCGCACAGGCGGCGACTATATCCTGGTCAGCCGCACCCTTCACCCGGCCCTAGGGATGATCAGCAGCATCAGCCTGATGTTCTCCGGCTTCCTGTCCATCGGGTACTGGGGGTGGGCGTGGACGGTGTTTGGTTTGGTACCTGCCTTCCAGGTGGTTGGTTCCATCACCGGTAATGTTGCCCTGGTCGACATCGGGAATGCCCTTACCGGAACAGGGGCTAAGCTCATCATCGGCCTGATCGCTATTGCGATCTGTGTTGTGATGCTGGCGGCAGGTATGCGCGCCACTATGAAGGTGCAGATGGTGCTGTGGTGGCTTGCCTTCGGTGGTCTGGTCTTGATGGGCATCATCTTGCTCATCAATAACCCGGCGACCTTTGTTGAAAGGTTCAACGCCTATGCCCAGACGTATACTGGGCAGGCAGATTCCTACAATTATATGATCCAGCAGGCAGCCGCGTCTGGGATGGCATGGCCGGGGACGTATTCCCTGGGGCCCACTCTGGCAGCAGTCGGCGCGCTATTGACTTTCGGCATGTGGAGCTGGTGGTCAGTACATATGTCGGGCGAGATCAAGGGCGGCGCCACCCGCCGGCAATGGTACGCCATCTTGTGGGCGACCGTGATCCAGTACGCCATATTCATCATCTGGACCATGCTGCTCTACAAGACGGTCGGCCAGCAGTTCATGGCTTCGGTAAACTACCTGAGCACTGCTAATCCTGCTGCTTATGCCCTGCCTGCTCCACCTTACCTGGTGCTCCTGACCAGTGTGATCCCGGGTGGCTTCCTGCTGCCGTTCATCATCTCGTTCACGTTCATTGCCTGGTTGCCGCTGGTGCACTTTATCCAGTTCGTGCAACCCATCCGCGCCTTCTTTGCCATGGCGTTTGACCGCGTAGCTCCGGCAAAGCTGGCGGATGTGAATGAGCGCACACACGCTCCGATCACAGGCCTGATTGTGTGCACGGTCATTGGGGTCGTCTGCTTGATCTGGGCAATCTTCTCACCCACCTTTATGACCGTGATCTTGATCGCCGGCTTGTTCGGCATCCCTCCCATCACCCTGGTTGGTCTTTCGGCGATTGTGTTCCCTTATCGGCTGAAAGATCTATACAAAACCTCCGCAGCCAAGATCGAATTCCTCGGCATACCGCTGGCGGTGATTGCAGGTATCATCTCCATCCTGGCAGAGATCCTCTACGGATACGTGGTGTTTAAATATTTGCTCCCGCAATCGCAGTGGATGCTCGCCATTGTTATCACGGTTGCAGTGATCGTAATTTCAGCTGTGCTGTACTACGTGGCTCACTTTATGCGCAAGAGCGAAGGGATAGATATCTCCCTGGTGTTCAAGGAGCTGCCGCCTGAATAAATTGCTGGTTTTCGAATAGCGGAGTTATCCAAAAAGTAGGGGCACCGCAGACAGTACCGGCACCTAAGTTTCTTACGATGTAGCTGTGCCCCTACATGTAGCGGTAACATTCTGATTTTCGGCGTTTTTGGATACCCACCACGAGCAACCTATGACTACTTTTGCCGACCATAGGCGCTCTCAAATTATCGCGCTCCTGGATAGGCAACGGAACGCCAGCACAAGAGAGCTGAGCGCCCAGCTGGGCGTCTCAGAGGCGTCTATCCGGAAAGACCTGGAGGTCCTGGAAGAGCTCGGGCTTCTCAAGCGCGTGCAGGGTGGGGCAGTTGCGCTGCCCCATTACCGGCTCGGGAAGGACCACTCATCGAAAATGAACCTGAACCGGGAGAAAAAAGAGCGAATTGGCCGGGCGGCTGCCAGCCTGATCCAGGCGGGCGAGAGTGTCATCCTGGATTCAGGCACCACAACTTTGCAGGTTGCCCATCACATCTGCTCTGAACTGCGCCTCGCCGGCGACCTCACTGCTTATACGGCTTCCTTGCCGATCTTCCGTGAAATCGGAGACTGCCCTGGGATTCGCCTGGTATTGCTGGGCGGCATCTACCTGCCGGAATACGAGGCGCTGGCAGGTCCTCAAACCGTGGAAAATCTCAAGTACGTGGGAGCCGATAAACTGTTCCTGGGCGCAGATGGGATAACATTAGCCAATGGGATTACCACAGCCGATGTCCTCGAAGCAGATGTTGACCGTTACATGCTTCAAGCATCCAAAGAAGTGATCGTGGTGGCCGACTCGAGCAAGATCGGGGTGATTGGGCTAATAACACTGATCCCATTGGACAAAGTGAGCAAGCTGGTCACTGATACAGATGCACCGCCTGACTTTGTCAAATCGATAGACAATTCAGGCGTGGAGTTGATCCTGGCCTGATTCGCCAGGAAGTAACTAGGAGCTATCTCAAAAACACCCCAACCCACCATTTTTGAGATGAGTTCTATTCAAATCTAGAGAAAGGAAATAATCATGCCGACTACAGGAGAAAAAGTCAGGTTATCCCGCCTGTTCTCGGGCGGGCAAAATGCAGTCGTCGTTGCAATCGATCATGGCCTTTATTTTGGACCACTTCCCGGGATGATCAACCTGCCGCAAGTGCTAAATGCTCTCGGTGGAGCGGACGCCATCTTAGTGTCACCCGGGATGGCTGTACATTGTTCGAGCGTTTTCGAGCAGCGCGGCGCTCCCGCGATGATTTTGCGCCTGAACTTTGCTTCGAATTACCTCTCCATATGGAATTATTCGCACTCTCACAGTGTGCCCATGCTCTCGATTGCCGAGGCGGTGGCGCAAGGGGCAGACGTTGTGCTGGCCAGTTTGACCTTGCAAAACCCCGACCAGAAAGAAGACGCTAAGAACGTTGAGCTGCTCTCGCGATATATTAACGAGAAGCGCACTCTGGGCATCCCGTTGATCGGGGAAGTGTTCCCCACAGGCGGCGACGACGCCAATCCAGCGGACCTGCATGAGATCGTACGCATCGGGTGCCGGGTTGTAGCGGAATTAGGCGTGGACATGGTCAAGACATTCTACACGGGAAAAAACTTTGAAGATGTAACCGCCAGCACACCGGTACCGATTTTGGCTTTAGGAGCCAAGAAGACCCCATTTGAGAAGGACGCACTACGCCTGGCAGGCTCCGCGGTGCGCGCGGGCGCACGTGGGGTGGTCTTTGGCAGGAATGTGATCCAGGCGCGCCAGCCCGAACGCTTTCTGGATGCGCTCAAGGAAGTGGTCAAAACCCAGGCAGACCCGGATAAGGTAGCTGCCAAATTTGGGCTGGAGTGAAATACCCGGCTGTATGGGGAGTGGGTGAGTAATATGGATGAACTCACCGAGAAAAGGCAACGACTGCAGGTTTTTTTAGACCAACACAACCTGGATGCGATCTACCTCTCCCAGGTAGCGAACTTTGCCTGGCTCACCGGGGGCTTGGAGCCGGTCGTGATGATCAACTCGGACCGCGCCGAGGCGGGGTTGTTGGTGACGCGCAAGAAGGACTACGTAATTTGCAACTCGGTCGAATATCCGCGCCTGCGAGATGAAGACCGCCTGGAAGACCTGGGATACGAGTTTCACGTCACGCCCTGGTATCACGGAGCACCGCGCTTCGATGACATTGTCCAGGATTTGCGGTGGGCATCCGATTGGCCTGGGCTAGACGCGCAGGATCTATCGGCGGAAATATCTCGCTTGCGCTTCCAGCTTACTCCGCAGGAAGTCGAACGCTATCGCTGGGTGGGCTACCATACTGGTCAAGCCCTCGAACACGCTGCCCGCGCTGTGCGTCCAGGAATGAGCGAAGTACAGATTGCCGGGTTGATCGCAGCCCAGGCGCTCGACCAGGGGATCACGCCGATCATGTTGCTGGTGGGGGTGGACGAGCGCATTTATCGCTATCGCCACCCCATCCCCACGCAAAAGCAGCTCGAGCGCTATGCCATGCTGGCGATCTGCGGACGGCGTTGGGGGCTGGTGGCTTCGGCGACGCGCTTCGTCCATATAGGCACACTTCCGGATGAGTTAGCCCATAAACAGGAAGCTTGCGCATATGTGGACGCAGCTTTCAACGCAGCTACCACGCTCGGGAGCAGCGTTTCGGACATCTTTCAGCGTGGGATCGATGCCTATGCTCAGGTGGGCTTCCCGGGTGAATGGCGGAAGCACAACCAGGGCGGAGCGGCCGGTTATATGTCGCGCGATTACGAAGGTACTCCAACCTGCAATGAAATCGCCCTGGCTGAACAATCATTCGCCTGGAATCCATCCATCACCGGGATTAAATCCGAAGACACGATGATCGTGCACGAAACCGGATGTGAGTTCATTACCGTCACCGGAGAGTGGCCGTGTATACCGGTTGTGCTTGGCGAGCGCACATGGGAACGACCTGCAATCCTTACCTCATCGTAGGCAAGATGCTCTTCCTACCGCGAAAGCGAGGACAGCCGGCGGTCGAGGTAGCCCGGAAGGACGGGCGTTATTTATCCAATATATGGAGGTGAATCATGCTTGACAAAATCCATGTAGGATTTTCTGCATTTGGGTTTTACGGATACCCGTCGGAGGTGATTGCTCGGCGCGGCAGGGAAGCTGCAGACGCCTTGCGCGAGATGGGTATCCAGGTCACCGAGACTGACTCGATGACCGGCTTCGATGACGTGCCGCGCGGGTTGGAGCAATTGGCAGGCAGCGAGTACGATGCCATCATCGCTTGTGTGGTCGCCTGGACGGAGACACCCGTGATTGTTGGCATTCTACGTGATTACCTGCACCTGCCAATCCTGCTGTGGGGGAGGGGTGGGTATACTGTCAACGGTCGCCTGGTCTCGCCAGCCGCCCAGGCAGGGACGTCAGCCGCTCTGGACACGCTCAAGCTGCTCGGCGCTAAATCCAAGTATATCTATGATTATCCAGACAGCCCGATGAGCCTGGACAAAGTGCGCGATTTCTGCCTGGCAGCCAAAGCAATCAATATCCTGGCCCACTCCCGCATCGGTATGATGGGCTATGCCGATATGGGGCTATATTCGCTCATGTTCGATGGGCTGCAGGTGCGCAAAAAATTGGGGATCGAGGTCGAGAGTTACGATATGCTAGAGATCGAGCAGGCCATGCAGATGCTGCCCAGGGAGGCGGTGCAGGCTCAGATCAAAGAGTGGCAAAACAGCTGGGAGTTCGAGCAGCCGGTCGCCCCGCCGATCCTGGAACGCGTGGCTCGCCTGACCCTGGCCCTCAACGACAAGATCGACCAGCGCGGGTACCTGGCGGCCTCCACGAAATGCGTGTATGGCGTGACCAAGTACATGGGATGCACCGCCTGCATGGCCCAATCGATGCTGGGCGATAAGGCGCACTTTGTCTGCGAGAACGACGTGCCTGGCATGATCACCCAGACGATGCTCGGGCTGCTGACCGGGCAATCCACGACCTTCGTGGAGATGTATGAGTATTTCCCCGACCGCTTGCTGGCTGGCGTATGCGGCTTCGTGCCCACCTCTTTCATCGATGGCGGCAAAGTCAGCGTGCGTGGCCATACCTGGGGCGGATCGTCCGGCGGCATCGTCAACACCGGCCAGATGAAGACCGGGATGGTCACCCTGGCAAGGATCTCCTTGCACGGAGAGCGCTACCGCATGCACATCATCACCGGCGAGGGAGTGAAACCGCGCGCGTGGGAAGAGTTGGGGTGGGTGCCGCCTGCGCCGTACTTCCCATCTCTGGAGATCATCCCCGACGGCGGTGTGGAACAGTTTGCACATAAAGCACTGTCACAGCACTATGCTGTGGTTTATGGGGACCACCGTCAGAAATTGGGAGAACTGTGTGATCTGCTGGATATCGAAGTGATCTAAGGATCAGGTCAACCTACTTTCATCCAACATCCGGCGCGGGCGCTCTGGAAGAGCGCGTCGATGACTGCCATATTGGCGATCGCATCTTCCAGTGGAGTTGGGACGGGAGTATCTTCCAGGATCGCTCTCGAAAAAAGATCGCCCTGGATCGTAAACTGATCGCAGATAGCTAATTCGAACTCCCGCGTCCCACTGGCATTGTGCAGGAGCAGGCGAGATGGGCTGTCAACTGGAGGATTGAAGGGGATCTCGAGCTCCACCTGGCCCAGCGTGCCCATGATGTTTACTCGCTGGAAATCCGATAGCTGGGTGGAACAGGTAAACGTCGCGATTCCCGTTCCGAATTCTAAAATCCCGGAGGTCAGGCGGTCGGTCTTGAATTGAGGATCGAGCTGCATGGCGGCAAATGCCCGTACAGGCTCGCTCTCGAATATTAACCTGGACAAAGATACAGCATAACAGCCTACATCCAGCAAGCCCCCACCGCCAATATCTGCCATGTTGCGGATATTGGTGGGGTCCGCCAGGTAATAATTAAAGAATGCCTGGATGGAGCGCAATTCACCGATCTCCCCGCCTTTGACGAGCTGTTGGGCCAAGCGCCACTGCGGGTGGTGGTGATACATAAACGCTTCCATCACTTTCAATCCGGGATAGCGCCGGGAAGCCTGCAACAACTGCTGGGCATCCCCGGCATCCATCCCCAGCGGTTTCTCGCACAGGACATGCTTACCTGCCTCCAGCGTTTTGATCGACCACGGGACGTGCAGGTGGTTGGGTAATGGGATATAGACCGCTTCAATTTCAGGGTCAGCTAACAGCTCGGCATAGGAACCGTAAGCCTTCGGGATGTAAAGCTGTCGCGCGGCCTCCTGCGCTTTCTCCAGGCTACGCGAGGCAATTGCCATGACCTGGGTGTATTCGCCCTTCTGCATGGCGGGTAAGACCTCGACCAGGGCAATACTGGCAGCGCCGAGCACTCCCCAACGGACTTTCCTCATTTTCCACCTCGCTTGTTTATAGATCCAAGACCTCTGAAATTGTTTTTCCGATGCCCGGATTGTGGGAGCGGCTTTATCCCACGCTTGCCTTATTTTAACGTATCTAGGACAGATTTATTGATAGATTATCGGTTATTATGCCGGAAAAATAGATTAATGTTGTTGGATTTTGTTGTTTTTTGTCCGGAATCAAGTTGACAGCACCATTTTCTTGTGATTAAATTAACATGCTGGTCGTAATAATACTTAAATTCCCTGGCCTCATTTCGTCCGCCGGTTAGACATGCTGGCTGAGCTGAGAAGATTGCGCATCGCTGAGTATGTTCGGCAACACGAGAGTGGGATTGTCACCGTTGCCGAGCTGAGCCAGAAGCTGGCAGTATCCGATATGACGATCCGCCGCGACCTGGCACTGCTCGAGAGCAAGTCGA
>Ga0209341_10000717_pt1 | contig 33945 bp, 30 predicted proteins | sample RifCSP13_2_FD_184020 | JGI IMG/M metagenome (GOLD analysis project Ga0209341, IMG submission 184020) | Soil microbial communities from Rifle, Colorado - Rifle CSP2_sed 13_2 (SPAdes) (version 2) | ecosystem: Environmental > Terrestrial > Deep subsurface > Rock core/Sediment | place: Rifle... | reverse complement strand
CACTCAAGATGTCCTGGGTACTGGGATTCATCGTCTGCCCGCCTTCGACGATGGCTGCTACTCCCAGGCTGGCGAACACGCGGGCAATGCCTGGTCCGGGTGAAACAGCCACCACAGCGATCTGGCCTGGCTCGATGCGCGCCAGGTTAAGCCGGCCGCCGCGCGCCTTGCGTTCGATCGCCTCCATTTGTTTGATCAGATTCTCCATCGAGACCTTGGTGATCGTGCCCAGCGACATGGTGTAATCGACCGGTTCGTGGAGTTTCTCGGTGGGAACGTGGATGTGCATGCGATAAATGCCATCCCCCTCGCCTACTTGAATGGAGGTGCCCATTTTCTGCAGGTCATCGTAAAATTTCTCCAGGTTAAGCGGTGCCTGCGGCTGGAAGTCGACCACGACTTCGTAATCCTGGCCCGGCTCGATCGTTTCCAGGGTGTCCTCCAGGTTCATCGCAGAAAGGGGCTGGACGGAGGTGACCGGAGAATCGATCTGCAGACCGTTGATGTAGCGCAACATGCCTTCCATGAGGAAGAAGAGGCCCTTGCCGCCGGCATCGACCACGCCGGCTTTTTTGAGCTCGGCCAGCAGTTCGGGCGTGTGTTCGACAGATTTATCTGCCGCCGCGACCACTCGTTCCAGGATCCTGATCGGGTCCTCGGTTTCCTGGAGGGCTTCCCTGGCAGCCGTGGCAGAATCTTTGGCGACGGTCAGGATGGTGCCTTCTACCGGGCGTACGACGCCTTTGTAGGCTGTGTCACGCGCTTCGGCAAAAGCCCGCGCCATGGTTGGCCCATCCAGCAATTCCAGGTTATCCACGCCGCGGGCAAAACCGCGCCATAATTGCGAGAGGATGACACCGGAGTTGCCACGCGCCCCCATCAGAGCGCCATGAGCGACGGCATGGGCTATTTTACCGAAGTTGCGTTCGGGTGAACCGGCGATCTCGTCGTAAGCCGATTGCATGGTGAGCACCATGTTGATGCCGGTATCGCCATCTGGGACTGGAAATACGTTGAGTACATTAACTGTCTGCTGGTTAGTCCTTAGCCACGTCAGGCCGGTTTCGATCAGCTTCTTCAAAGCCTGCCCGTCTATGGGGGCGATGCGGAATTGCTCCTGTCGCTTCGCGATTAATAAAGATTGCGATTCTAATTTCATCAAGAGATCCGTGGTCTTAGAGTAGAAAGTCGAAGGGGGAATTAATCCAGATCGCTGATCCGCAATCCACTCACGTGGACGTTGACCTGGTTCACTGGCATCCCCAGGGCTTTCTCGACATGGAACCGAACGGTGTTGGCAACACTGCTGGCTACGGTCTTGATGCGTGTCCCGTATTCGATGACAATATAAATATCGATGTTGATGTTCTGGCTGTCGTAAGTGACTTCGACTCCTTGGGTCGGGTCTTTGACCAGGACATTGGTCAGGCCGTTGATCAGGTTTTTGGGAGCCAGTCCAACGACACCGTAGGATTGCAGGGCAGCTTGATAGGCAATGGTGGCGACTGCCCTGGGTGCGACATGGATGCTGCCAATGGGAGTGGTTTCTCCGGTCATATCAACCTCTGTGATGATTTAACACTTAGCTTGTAATCAGATACGATTTATGGTAAGATTGCGCGGCCCGTTTCCGGGAGGTATTCCGAACGCAGCTGTCCTGGTGAAACAAAGAATGCTGGCAGTTGGTACCTCGCCTGGGGTTGGTGCAATTATCATTCAAGAAAGGAAGACAAGCAATGGCAATCTGCGAAAATTGTGGGAAGAAAACGACTTTTGGTCGTAATCGTCCCTGGTCAAAGAAAGCTACGCGGCGGACTTTCCATCCTAACCTGCAAAACGTCTCCGTGTTTGTGAACGGGCGCAAGGTTCGTAAAGTATTGTGCGCCAAGTGCATCCGTACGCTGGTAAAAACTGACTAGCCAACTTTCCTGCACTCGAACTTCAGGAGGCTCTTGAGGCCTGGATTTTTGCACAGAATAATATCACGGCGCTGGCCGTGATTTTTATTAGCTGAAGAACTACCGGATGGGGGGGTTATAAACAAAGTATATCCACAAGAAGAAGGGAATTAGCCCTCCAACGGCGATAAAAGCGATCAAGCCCAATGCGATGGTGATCCAATCGATCTCTAAGGGGTTCACTTCTGAGCTGGCTGGCAGAACTTGCCCTGGTGTACTGGGGGAAGGGGCGGGCCGGGGGATGGGGCTTGCCCGCGACGGAAGGCTTTGGGGCGGGGGAACCCCCTCAACTGCAGCGGCCGCATGCGGGACGACGGTCATCAGCACCCTTCCGAATTGGTCGGCGGTGCGGTAGCGTGCAGCGGGTTCCTTGGCGAGGACTTTGTAAAGAATCTGTTCCAGAGGGGGAGGGATCGCCGGGTTGAGCTGGCGCGGTGCTTTGAGAATGCCCTGGCGGTGCAGGCGGGCCAGCTCGGTGGAGGAGGGGGCAGTGAAAGGCAGTTGGCCGGTGAGCATTTCGTACATCATAACTCCCAGCGAATACACGTCCGACGCAGGGGAGGGAGCTAACCCGGCTGCTTGCTCTGGCGAAAAGTACTGCGGAGAACCCCAGACTACCTCGGCCTTCTCGTCGGCGTGGATGGAAGCCAGGGCGCGGGCGATGCCGAAATCGACGACTTTCAGGCGCTGGTCAGGGGTGATCAGCATGTTCTGCGGCTTAATATCGCAGTGAACCAGGCCAGCCCGGTGGGCATACCCGACTCCAGCGCATGCCTGGATGAGCAGGGAAAGCGTCTCAGCAACGCTGAAGCGGCCACGTTTCTGAAGCAAGCTCTTCAGATCGGTACCAGATACATGCTCCATAACGATGAACAGGCGACCGGCATCTAGCCCAAAATCGTGCACCGTGACGATATTCGGGTGAGACAGGTTGGCTGCCGCCCTGGCTTCCTGGCGAAAATGTTCGCGAAACGCCGCATCCTGTGAGAAATCTGCGCGCAGGACTTTGATCGCTACCGTGCGTTCGAGCATCAAATCACGCGCCCGGTAGACAACCGCCATCCCACCACTTCCCAGAGGTTGCTCGAGTTGGTAGCGATTGTTCAAGATGTTCATATCTGGCATAACACTTTTCCCACGCAGCGGACTAAAGCGAATTTTACCACGCTGATCTTTGAATTCAGTTGTAGTAAAATCATGCCATTCTCCGTACCCAGATGAGAAGGTAGAGCGATGCCGAGTGCATTATTGGTTTATAACCCGGTCGCCGGGAGATACCCCTCCCGGTTGTTGACTGAGCGGGCAGCCAGCCTGTTGCAGAAGCACGGCTGGCAAATCCAGATCGAGACGAGCAGAGGAGGGAAGCATATCACCCAGCTTGCTCATCAGGCTGCTGCGGAAAAAATGGACGCTTTCTACGTGGTCGGTGGAGATGGCTCACTTGGCCACGCTTTACCGGGCTTGATCGGCACCGAAACCGCTTTGGGCGTTTTGCCAGCGGGGACAGCCAATGTCTGGGCGCAGGAACTTGGCTTGCCGGGATTGACCTGGACGCGCATCATGGCGCTCGAAGAAAGCGCCCGGCGGCTGGCGCAAGCCCAGGTGTGGGAAGTGGATATCGGTCTGTGCAATCAGGTCCCATTCTTGCTCTGGGCGGGTGTAGGCCTGGATGCGTTTGTCGTCCACCACATCGAACCACGCAGCCAATGGGAGAAAAACTTTTCTATCGTCCAGTACTTTGCCTCGGCAGTCTGGAATGCCACGATCTGGCACGGCGTTAATCTGGGTGTCATCGAGGGGGGCGAATTGATGCAAGGCCATTTCATGCTGGCTGTGGTAAGCAATATTCACCTTTATGCAGGAGGGATTGCAAACATTTCACCCAACGCCTTGCTCGACGATGGCTTGATGGACTTGTGGTTGTTTGAAGGGAAGAATCTGGAGGATGCTGTGCAGCAAGCCTGGAACCTGTGGGCTGGGCGCCACATCCAGTCGAACCGGGTACAACATATCCAGTTCGAAAAAATCTCCCTGGAGTCAGATTCCCCGATCTATTTTCAAATTGATGGGGAGCCGGAGAAGGGGAGTGAGCGCCTTACTATCGAAGTGCTCCCCCGCGCCTTAAAAGTTCTGGTGCCAGACATCACTCCCCGGACTCTTTTCGCCAGAGCCCCGCTTGGAGAGCCAGGCGATTGGCCGAATAAAAGGTAGAGATTAACTCATGATGCCTCTCTTTAGCTTTCTACGTAAGAAACCTCTTTCCATACTTGTCCTGGCCTTGCCGCTGGCATTGTTGGCTGAATTTGGGGATTGGGACCCGGTCTGGGTGTTTGTGTTCTCAGCATTGGCGGTTGTCCCCCTGGCTGATTTCATCGGCCAGGGTACGGAAGCGCTGGCTGCACGCACCAGCCCGCGCATCGGCGGGTTGCTCAACGCTACATTGGGAAACGCCGCCGAGCTGATCATTACCATAGTAGCCATCCGCGAGGGCTTGCTGGAGCTGGTCAAGGCTTCTATCACCGGGTCTATCCTCGGGAACCTGCTCCTGGTGATGGGTGTGGCGATGGTGGTGGGTGGAGCCCGGCATGGTGTGCAGACCTTCGAGCGCCGCCATGCCAGCCGCAACGCCATCCTGCTCGTCCTGGCGGTGCTGGCCTTGTTAATCCCGTCGATTCTCAGCCACTACCTCGGCCAGCCAACCGGGTTGCGAGTGGAAGCCCTCAGCCTGGGTGTGGCGGCTGTGATGATCGTACTGTATGTCCTGGCTTTATTATTTAGCTTTAAGTCTCATGGCGCTCCTTTGGCTCACGAACCGGCCGAGGTGTCAATCCATGAACCGGAATGGAGCGTGCGGAAGGCGCTGTTCGTCCTGGGCTTCGCCACGCTAGGAGTGGTTATCGCCAGCGAACTCCTGGTGGGCGCGGTGGAATCGGTTGTAGCCAGTCTGGGGATCTCCGAGTTTTTCTTGGGAATTATCCTGGTACCTATCGTCGGTAACGTAGCCGAACACCTGGTTGCAGTGCAGGTGGCGGCGCGCAACCAGATGGAGTTGAGCGTGGAGATCGCGGTTGCCTCAAGTTTACAGATCGCCCTGTTCGTCGCCCCGGTGCTGGTTTTTATCAGTTTGCTGCTTGGCAACCCGTTACAATTGGTTTTCAATCAGCTGGAGCTGGTAGCGTTAGTGGCTGGGGTACTGATCACGGCGTTGGTTTCGGAGGATGGCGAGTCGAACTGGCTGGAAGGCGCGGAATTGCTGGCGATTTACATCATTCTGGCCTTAACTTTTTTCCTGCTTCCCGGGTGAGCTGGCTGAATAGGATGGATCTACGTAATTTCGCGCGCTGGTTGTTTGATCCCTGGCTGGTCTTGGGTGCCATCGGGTTTGGGGTGGTCTTGTCAGCCGCCACCCTGCTGTTATTATGGGTGACGCGCTCCCCCCGGGCGGCGGAAGGCTTACCGACTGCAGCGGTGACAGTCGTCGCGCTCCCGACAGCGACGCAAACTGCGCCCTCGCCGACTCCCACCACGCCGGTCACCCCAACGCCAGTCCAATTACTTCCGCCGGCGCCAGGCAATATATCTCTGGATGCCTACGTGCAGATCTCAGGGACAGGTGGGGATGGTCTCCGGCTGCGCACTGAGCCCGGCCTGGGGAGCGAAGTGCGCATGCTTGGCCTGGAGGCAGAGGTCTTCCAAGTCAAGGATGGCCCGCGCGAGGTGGATGGCTACAACTGGTGGTATCTGGTGGCTCCGGTTGATACGACGCGGCGCGGTTGGGCGGTTGCCAATTACCTGGCGGTGGTGCAAAACCCTTGAGGAACCTATGATGGATAATCTTAAACCAACCGGCGTCACCGCTGACCGGCAGGCTCGGGAAATGAGCCTCCAGTGGAGCGACGGACATACCAGTGTTTATTCTTTCACATTATTGCGGAGCGCCTGTCCTTGTGCGGAGTGCCGCGGGGGACATGCGAATATGAGCGCCGATCCGGACCTCCAAGTCTTCGTGCTGCCGATAGAGGATACCCCTGCAACCCGCATGCAAAGGGTAGAAGCCGTCGGGGCCTACGCCTTGACCATCGAATGGGAAGATGGCCATCACTATGGCATATACACCTGGAATTACTTACGCAAGCTTTGCCCGTGCCCGATCTGCCGGGTAGAAAGAACTTAAAAGTTAGAGATAGTCTTTTAAGTTATGCTCCACAGCGTAAGCCGCGGCCTCGGCGCGATTGCTTACCCCCAGTTTCGAGAGGATGCTGCTGACATAATTGCGCACCGTACCTTCGCCCAGGAAGAGGGCTTTGGCGATCTCGCGATTCGTTCTACCTTCCGAGACCAGCAATAACACGTGTCGCTCTTGCTGGGTGAGGGCAGAGAAGGCCGAGGCTTCTTCTTCTTTAGCCGCTTTGCGGACTTCCTGGAAGATGCGCTGAGTGACCGCCGGATCGAGCAAGGCCTCCCCCCGGCCTACGGCTTCAATCGCCCGCACCAGGTCTTCTCCTCCTATTTGCTTGAGCACGTATCCGGATGCCCCGGCCCGGATGGCCGAGAAGAGCATTTCGTCCTCGGCATAGGAGGTCAACATAATTACCTTGGTTTCCGGGTGTTTTAAAGCGATTTCCTCGCAAGCTTCGATCCCCGAACCACCGGGCAACCGGATGTCCATGACGACAACGTCTGGGGTGTAAGCCGCCACCCGTTCGATGGCCTCCCTGGCAGTGCTCGCTTCGGCGACGACTTCAAAGTTGGGGTGGCGATCGAGGAGGGCTTTTAAACCCAGCCTGACGACCTCATGATCGTCTACCAGCAAGATGCGTTGCTTCGGCATTGGATGACTATCCTCAGGGGGAGAGTATAGCCTAGAGTTCGCGGACTGGCAAGGTCGGAATAAGGAACCAGAGGAGCCAGAAGGATGAGGGGTGAAGGCGAACTTCGAGTGGCCTGATCCAAACTTCGCTGGGCTACATCTCTGAGTCTTTTTGACCGCGACGAAAGTCTACAAAGCGGTATCCGACGCCTCGCTCAGTGAGGATGTATTTCGGATTGGCCGGGTCTTGCTCGAGCTTTTGGCGCAGGTAATTGATATACAGACGGACGTAGTGGGGTTCGTCGCGGTACTCGTATCCCCAGACTTTGGTCAGGATTTGATCGTGGGTCAGCACCCAGCCAGAGTTTTTCACCAGATGATACAGCAAGCGATATTCAGTCGGACGGAGCTTGACCAACTTGCCTTCAAGCCATACCTCGTGCCGGCCGAAATCGATTTTCAGACGGTTGTCGACTTCGATCAGGCCATGCGTGCTGACCCCGGTCATCTCCGTGCGGCGCAGTACGGCTCGCACGCGGCTGACCAGTTCGCGCGGGCTGAAAGGCTTAGTGATGTAATCGTCGGCGCCCATTTCCAGGCCGCGCACGCGGTCCTCCTCCTCGCCTTTGGCAGTGAGCATAATCACCGGCACCGTGCTGACCTCGCGAATCATGCGCAGCACTTCGAAGCCATCGAAATCCGGCAACATCACGTCCAACAAAACCAGATCAGGCAGGTTACTGCGGATTTTGTTGATCGCCTGGGATCCGTTAAATGCTTCGATCACCTGGAATCCGTCATATTCTAGATTCAGCCGGATGAAGCGGACCATCCGCTCTTCATCGTCGACGATTAAAATGCGGCGATCCTTGAAGCTCTCTTCCATGGGTTTACTCCCTGACAAAACCAAAGACATCCTCGTCTTCCTCTCCGGAGAGGACTTCGATGAAGGTAATCTTATCAAGTGGCCAGAGAACTGTCACGACTTTATCCATCAGGTAGTCGAGGTCTTTGCCCTCGACACTGCGCGGGTTGTTGAGCTTGATCAGCTGGTCGCGCGGGTCGGGTAGCTCGTCGATTTCGGCGAGCACCCGACCTCCGCCTTGAATGTGGAGCACAACTGAGATCGACATGTTGGGTTTCCTGTGGGCGTGAAAAATGCCTGGACTTATGGTGTCGGCCCGGTCAGTCTGGCAAGCGGATAAGGATGGCGGTGATGTTATCCGGCCCTCCAGCGGCGTTGGCGGCTGCGACCAGACTTTGGCAGGCCTGGGCTGGGGAGGGAGCGGAGGTGACCAGATCAAAGACTTCCTGCTCGGCAACCACCCCCCATAACCCGTCCGAGCAGAGCAACACATAACCGGATTTCGGCGAAGGCACGGTGACGATCTCGGCGTCGATCGGTTCTCCCTGACCCAGGGCGCGGTAAAGCACATTTCGTTGGGGATGCACGGCTGCTTCGGCGGAGGTGATCTGGCCAAGTTCGACCAACCGCTTGACCAAGGAGTGATCCCGGGTGAGCACCTGAATACGCCCATCTGGATGGATGGTATAGGCGCGGCTGTCTCCAACGTGAGCGATGGTCATCTGATCGCCCAAGATGAGCACACCCGTGAGGGTGGTTCCTCCTCCTGGAGTTTGTTTGAGGATGGCCAGGTGCGCCGCCTGGATCCCTCTCCGCATGATCTCTTGCAGCGATTCGGTTGGATCGGTAGGGGGCAGGCTGATCAAGGGGGAAAATACTTCGTTGATCACAAGGCCGGCCATAGCGCGCACGGCGATCCCGCTGGCAATTTCCCCATGCTGGTGGCCGCCCATCCCATCGGCGACAATATACAGGCCAAAAGGCAGGCGGATTTCGTCGCTGAACAAGGTTGAAGTGAGGGTGAACAACGAATCTTCGTTGTGATCGCGCTGCTTGCCTGCAGAATGGCCGATGCCGACGATCAGCTGTGGGGGCTTCAGGAGCGTTTGATCGGGCGATCTGTCTCCGGCCGTCTTCTCCGCCGGAGTCTGCTCGGCAGCGGTCTCCGCCAGCGGCTTCGAATGCGGCTGGGTCGGTTGATCCGTTGAAGTTTCTGCGAGATTCGTCTGCGGTGATGTTCTTCTTTTCCTGAATAACCTTTGGAAAAATCCTGGCACGGTATTTATCTCTCCAATATTTGGGAAGGATCGCTTTCAACCAGGTTTCATGTGGCTGGGAGGGCGTAGAAGCTGTGATCGGTGGAGCCGATGTAGATGACATCATCATGGATGGTTGGGGTCGCCGTGATGGGATTGCCTGTGGGGAACTTCCAACGTAATTGGCCGGTGCGGTATTCCAGACAGTAGATAAAACCATCGACCGACCCACAATAGAGCGCATCTTTATAGATAACGGGTGAACCGGTGACCTGGTGCTCGGTAGAAAAGCGCCAGGCTTCCTTCGCCGAATGGATATCTACACAATAGATGTTGCCATCCACGGAGCCGGTGAAAATCAGGCCATCCGCCAGGCAAGGAGTAGAGATGGAGCCTTTGTCCAGGTGGAAGCGCCAGATCACCCAACCTGATTTCGCTTCGAGAGCGTAAAGCATGGCATCCAGGGAGCTGATGAAAACAAAACTGTCAGAAACAACCGGTGAAGAGGTGATGGCGCGCTTGGCTTTGAAACGCCATTTGATCCTGCCATGGAAATCGAGGCAGAATAATTCACCCGCTTCATTTCCGAAGTAAATGTCGTCCTGGTTTACCAGAGGGGTGGATCGAATCAAGGCTCCGCTATCCATCTTCCAAATCCCCCGGCCATTTGCCAGGTTGACGGCATGCAAAGAGGCATCATCCGAACCGATGAAGACGTGTCCGTGGGCGATGTACGGTGAAGAGCGTACCGGACCATTGGTGAAATAGGTCCAGGTCACGGAGCCGGTGCGGGTAGATACGACGTGCAGGCGGTAATCTTCGGATCCAGAATAAACATAATCGCCAAAGACCGCCGGTTTGCTGACAATGCCGCCATCGGTGGCGTATTTCCAGAGCAGTTTTCCGGAGGAGGCGTTGAGGGCATACAGGTGATGGTCGTATGAACCAAAATAGATGACATCACGCACATAAGTAGCCGTGCCGCGAATTTCGTCAGCACAGGAGAATGTCCACAGCGGCGTGATGCTGGCCTGGGGGACTGCGACCTTGGTGGTATAAGGGGAGGTTGGTTGGGATAGTCCGGTCTTTCTGCTCACATCCAGCAGCGCGGCTTTCATCCCCTCAGCGGTTTGGAAGCGTTCGGAGGGATCGTATTGGAGAGCGGTAACGAGCACGCTTTCCAGCTCTGGGGAGACCTGTGGGTTAATCTGGCGAACCGGGCGTTCATTGAAGGAGAATGGCGGTTCAAACCTTGGATCGCGGCGGGTGAGCAGATGGTGCAAGGTTGCCCCCAGAGCATAAATATCTGCCTGAGCAGTTGCCTCGCCGCGATATTGTTCAGGCGGCGAGTACCCTTCTGTGCCGATTATTGTGCCTCGTTCACCAGTCTGGAAGGTCTTTGCAATGCCGAAATCCACCAATACCACGTGATCGTGCTGGTTGATCATCACATTAGAAGGCTTCATATCTCGGAAGATGATCGCTTCCGGTTGGTGAGCATGCAAGTATTGCAACACGTCGCATAGATCGACGGCCCAACCCACCACCTTACCTTCGGGGAGGAAGCCAGTCGTTTCCTTGAGGATAGTTTCGAGGTCCTTACCGGAAATGAACTCCAGGATCAGGTAAGAGCGTTCTTTATGGGTGAAGTAATCGTAGATGCGTGGGATGGCGGGATGAGATAGGGTTGCCAGGAGGTTGGCTTCACGCTCAAAATTGCGCAGGATGGTCTCCCGGGCGAGCGGATCGCGCGCCTGGTTGATCATTTCCTTGACGGCAACCAGTTTGATTACATTCGGGAAATGCAGATCGCGGGCGCGATATACAGCTCCCATCCCGCCAATCCCGATCGCCTCCTGGATCAGGTAGCGATTCGAGAGGGTCGTGCCGGCCTGTAATTGCCCAGTGAAACCTGTATCGATATTACTATCCAAGCTCTGCGCGGCAGCGTGGTTTTCCAGACGGAACCATCCTTGTGTTGGCGATAATATCCTCTAAAATCCACCCCATTATAGCCAGCATAAGACGAGATTGCAAATAAAAATGGGTGAACTTACCTTTTCGTAGGTTGGAAGATTCCGCTCAGGGATTCTGCCCACCCTTTCGCCGTTCTTTAATTCCGCTTCGCCGCTGAATGCCAGTATAATTCTAGCAGGTTGTTGAAGGAAATTTTATGTCAGATTACGAGACTTACCTTTCCCCGTTCAGCTGGCGTTATGCCTCGCTCGATATGCGCCGCCTGTGGTGTGAGACCTATAAACGGCGTTTATGGCGGTCGATATGGGTCGAGCTGGCCGAAGTGCAGAGCGAATTTGGCCTGCTGCGCCCAGAACAGGTCGCTGACCTGCGCGCCCATGTCGAGCAGGTCGACATCAGCCGCGCTTTAGAAATCGAGGCCGAGATCCAGCACGACTTGATGGCCGAACTGAAGGCTTTCGCCGAGCAATGCTCGCTTGGCGGTGGAGCGCTTCACCTGGGAGCCACATCCGCGGATATCGAAGACAACGCTGATGCTCTCCGCGTGCGCCAATCCCTGGATTTGATCCTCGAGAACCTGCGTTCCCTGCTATTGCTCTTCGCCGAAAGAATCGAAGCCTGGGCTGAGACTCCCCTGATCGCCTTTACCCATCTGCAGCCAGCCGAGCCTTCTACGCTGGGATATCGTCTGGCACAGTATGCCCAGGACTTGCTGAGCGATTGGGAAGACCTGCGCCGGGCGCGCCGCCACCTGCGCGGCAAAGGGTTTAAGGGCGCGGTGGGGAGCGGAGCGTCTTATGCAGAATTGATCGGCGCGCAGAACCTGGCCGAGTTCGAGACGCGCCTCTCCACCCGCTTAGGCCTGCCCTTTTTCCCGGTCACCACCCAGACTTACCCACGCAAGCAAGACTACCAAGTGATCAGCGCCCTGGCTGGTTTAGGCGCCACTCTGCACAAGTTTGCGTTCGATCTGCGCCTGCTGCAGTCCCCGCCGATTGGGGAGCTGGCCGAACCTTTTGGCAGGCGTCAGGTTGGGTCGTCGGCAATGCCCTTCAAGCGCAACCCGATCAACGCTGAGAAGATCGACTCCCTGGCGCGTGCCCTGGCTCAGATGCCACGCCTGGCCTGGGACAATGCAGCGCATTCATTGTTGGAAAGGACGCTGGACGATTCCGCCAATCGGCGGATATTGTTGCCAGAAGCCTTCCTGATCAGCGATGAGCTGCTGCAGGTCAGCCTGCGGATTTTACGGGGTTTGCAGGTGAACGAAGCAGCCCTGGCGCGCAATCTGTCCATCTACGGGCCATTCGCCGCTATGGAACGGGTGCTGATGGCCTTAGGGAAGGCTGGGGCAGACCGCCAGGCGATGCACGAACGCTTGCGGGGGCACACCCTGGTCGCCTGGGAAGCCGTTCAGGCCGGGCAGTCGAACCCCCTGGTGGAACGGATTTGCCAGGACGATGTTTTCCTGGAATACATCAAAGAGCCTCAGCTGCGGGACTTGATGGAAGCGCGCCATTACATCGGCGACGCGCCACAGCGGGCGCATGCCCTGGTAGAAACCATCCGCCAGGCGATTGGGTGATCCGTTCGGCATAGCCTGAGCCTGATCCCAGGCTGTGCTGGCGTGGCTGGAGATTATTTTTCATCAGTTGGAGGTAGAAAATGACTAAATTCGACTATAAAAAGGATTTAAAACAGCTCTATTTCCCTCCGGCGAAGGTGTTCACGTTCATCGAAGTGCCGCCCATGAATTTTCTGATGATCGATGGGCATGGCGACCCGAACAAAGTCCCGGCTTTCCAGGAAGGGATGGAAGTCCTGTATGCTATGGCGTACACCATCAAATTCGCCCTTAAACCGCGGGGCATCGAGTACGTGGTACCACCGTCAGAGGCGCTGTGGTGGATGGAAGATATGTCCCAGTTCGGCCTGGAAACCAAAGATGACTGGGACTGGACGATGATGATCATGCAACCGCGGGAGGTTTCGGCGGAGGTGGTCGAGCAGGCGCGAGCGACGGCGGCGCGCAAAAAAGAGTTGCCGGCGTTAAGTAGATTGCGCTTCGAAGGCTACCACGAAGGACTTTCGGTTCAGATCATGTACTTTGGCGCGTACGCCGACGAAGGCCCTACCATCGCCAGGATGCACGCCTTCATTCATGAGGAAGGCCATGAATTAACTGGCAAGCACCACGAGATCTACCTGGGCGACCCGCGCCGGACGGCGCCGGAGAAGCTCAGGACGGTGATCCGGCAACCGGTCAAGTTGAAGACTTAGCGGAAGTCCTCTTCGGGTTCAGGCCGGTTGTCCAGGATGAGGTCGATGCGCGCCATCACCTCCTCGGTCAGGCCTGGGACCATGTCAAGAGCAGCCATGTTTTCGATCACCTGTTCAGGGCGAGAGGCGCCGGTGATCACTGTGCTGACATGCGGGTTATTGAGACACCAGGCCAGGGCCAGTTGCGCCAGACTGCAGCCAAGCTCGGCGGCGAGCGACTTTAGTTCTCTGGCTTTTCCTATCTTGTGCTGGCCATCTTCGCTTTCGAATTCCTCGCGCAACCAATCATAGCCTTTTACTGTAACCCGACTACCCTTGGGGATCCCCCGGCTGTACTTACCGGTCAGCAGGCCGCTGGCCAGGGGGCTAAAAGTGGTCGTGCCCAGGCCGATCTCGTGGTACAGGCGGGCATACTCACGCTCCACGCGGTGGCGGCTGAACATATTGTATTCGGGCTGTTCCATCAGCGGCGGGATCAAGCCCGCGCGGCGGGCAATGCCATAAGCCTCCATGATCCGTTCGGCGCTCCATTCGCTCGTCCCCCAGTAGAAGGCCAGACCCTGGTCGACGATAAAGTTCATCGCCCGCACGGTTTCTTCGACCGGGGTATAGATGTCAGGGCGGTGGCAGAAGATCAGGTCGACGTAGTCCAACTGCAGGCGGGCCAGGGAAGCGCGGATACCCTCGACGAGGTGCTTGCGCGATAAGCCAGAGTTGTTTGGGTTTTTACCGCCCCAAAAGATCTTGGTTGAGATCACCAGGTCGGAGCGCTTCCACCCGGAGCGCCTTAGCACGTTGCCCATCATGATCTCGGCCTCCCCGTGGGCGTAGGCCTCGGCGTTGTCGAAGAAGTTAACCCCGGCCTGATAGGCAGCCTGCATGCACTCGTAGGCCACGTCTTCACCGACTTGCTGGCCAAAGGTCACCCACGCGCCTAATGATAGGGCCGAGACCTGCAGGCCAGATTTCCCTAAGTAGCGGTATTCCATTTTCTACCTCCCTATGTGTCATGGTTCAATTCTGGACATGATAACATCCAGTATATCGGTCAAAACATCATCTCGGCCTGATCTGCTCCCGGGCTTTTATTGCCAGTTCCGGTGTGGCGGCGGCCAGGGTGGGGAAGTCCTGCGCCCGGTAGTCGAAACCGGGGATCAGCGGGAAAGGCTGGGACCCGTCAAACGTCTCGATCACGCCCCGGGCTTCACTCACCAGCAGCCAGCCGGCGGCGATGTCCCATATTTTCGGCGTGGCTTCGAACCCGATGATGGCCGCGCCGCGCGCCACTGCGCACCAGGTGTAACTGGCAGAGCCCAGGATGCGCGTTTTGTAGCGCAGTTCCACCGCGTACTTGCGGTGTGTGCGCGTGCAGCATGAGAAGAAAGCAGTGGGCTGGCCTGGGATGGGGGGCTTGACTTGAATGGGTTCCCCATTCCGAAATGCACCTGCGCTGGTCTCGGCGGTGTACAGCTCGTCCAGGGCGGGAAAATACACAGCCGCTACGCTTGGTTGGCCTTCAACCAGGCGGGCGATGCTCACCCCCCAGATGGGCAATCCTAGGCTGAAGTTGGTGGTACCGTCCAGCGGATCGATCACCCACACCGTCGAGGAATTTTCGCCCAGCGTGGTTTGGAGTTCCTCGCTCAACAAGCCGTCGCCTGGGTAAGCCTTCCGAATGGTGTCTGCGATCAGGCGGTCTGCAGCCAGGTCGGCCGCGGTGACCACACTGCGATCGGATTTAAAGTTGGCATGGGTGCCGGTCGGTTTGAAGTAATCCATCAGCAGGCCACCGGTCTGGCGGGCGAGTTGAGCGGCAAACTGCTGGTTGGGATTCATGGGGGGATTTTAGCATAAAGGGTAAAGATCGGGGAAAGGGTGGGATATAATTATTACTCAATGAAAGCCGAATCTGAAACTCAGAGCCTTCAAGGTGGGTAAGAGTGAACTTTAAGACAGTAGACGATGTAGCTCTGATCCACCTGATCGCCCAGGCGTACCCAGAAGCCTTGAGTGAGCTGTATGACCGCTACGGCCGATTGGTCTACAGCCTGACGCTGCACATCCTGGGTGAGGTTGAAGCCGCTGAGGAGGTGACCCAGGATGTTTTCTTCCGCGTTTGGGAGAAGGCTGCATCGTACCGCGCCGAGCAGGCTAAGGTCAGCACCTGGCTGTCCAGCATTGGACGCAACCGGTCGATCGATTTGCTGCGGGCGCGTGGGGTGCGGCCAGAAGGGCACAGCCTGGGATGGGAAGAGTTGACTCCCGGCGCTATGCCGAGAAATGAAGGCCTTGACCCAGAGGACAGCGCCATGCAGATTATGCAGGGCGAGCGGGTGCGGGCTGCCATCGCCAGTTTGCCGGCTGAACAACGGGTCGCATTAGCAATGGCATATTTTCGCGGTTATTCCCACAGCCAGATTGCCGAGGAGTTGCACGAACCCTTGGGGACGGTCAAAACGCGCATCCGCATGGCGATGCAGAAGTTGCGCAGCTTGTTGGTGGAGGAATTGTGAGCATGCGAACAAATCCAACGATTAACCTGCTGCGTATCAATATCCAGGAAGAAAGTACTACTTAATGGCGAACAACATGCATGTAACTGAGTTAATCCCGGCGTATGCCCTGGCTTGCCTGGAGGCAGACGAGGCCAAGCTCGTCGCCGAACACCTGGCGACCTGTGGTCTTTGCCGCGCCGAGTTGCACAGCTACCAGGAGGTCGCCGGGCAGATGGCGTATGCGCCCCCTCAGGTAGAGCCGCCACAAGCGTTAAAAGCTGCATTGCTGGAGCGCCTGCCGGCTGTTTCGGGAAAGCCAGGGGCGAATGATCGGCGCGCTAGCTGGTGGCAACGAAATGTTTGGCCAGCAGTTCAACTGCCGGCTGAACGTGGGACGGCTGGACAAAGAGGTGGGTTGCCCCGCTTGGCGCCAGCGTGGGCGTTAGCCAGTTTGGTCCTGATCTTGTTCCTGGGGGCAAGCAATGTGCTGCTCTGGCAGCAGATCGGGGATCTGCGCGCCAGCCAACCGACACCCCTGAAGGTGGTAACGTTGACCGGCAGCCAGGTTGCTCCAACCGCTTCCGGTTTGATCGTGATCAGCAAAGATGGTCACTATGGGACCCTGGTGGTGGATGAACTGCCGGCGCTAGACGAGGCGCGCCAGTACCAGCTGTGGCTGATCCAGGATGGGCAGCGCACCAGCGGGGCGGTGTTCTCGGTTAGCCCGGAAGGGTACGGTTCGGTTTGGATATCTTCCCCGCAGCCGTTGATCGATTACTCGAGTTTTGGCATCACCATCGAGCCCAAGGGGGGCAGCCCGGGGCCAACCGGAGACAAGGTATTGGGGGGAGACCTGTAAAACAAATCGGGGTTAAGACGCTGACACCAGCTCAGCGTAATCTTGAGTCACCGTCTCCTGCGGGGAAATCCCCAGGACTTGCAGCAGATCGCTGGCAATTAATGCCTTGTGTTCGGCGTCCCTGCGGCTCCAGGTGCGGCTTTTGACTTCCAGGAAATGTCCGAGCGCGGGCTGATCGACGCGGTCCAGGTTGATATAGAATTCGGTGCCCTGGTAGAGCACACGCCAGCGCAGGCGGTGTTTTTCGATTGAAATTTCCTGTGCAGGTTTGAAATACTCTCTGTAAAACCGCAGGCTGTGCGTGGCGGGGGCGATGTAGCGGCTGCGAGAAAGCAGCACGTCGCTGGCAAAATGGCCCTCGCGGGCGGGTCCGATCAGGGTCAGGCGGTAACGGACATTGGTGATCTGGTCTTTATCGTCGATATATTCGTCCTCCCGGTAGCGCAGATAACCTTGGGAGGGATCGGTAAACAGCAAGTAGACATCGTATTCGTGGTAATGGCGCGAATATAAGATTTCGAGCTGCGACGCTTTGATCGCCGCGAGAATGGGTTCCGGGTTGGTGATGCGGACTTTGACCTGCACTTCGAAGCTCTCACCTTCCTCCGCTCCCCCAATGGCGATCAATTTAGATAACATAGATTGCTCGCGTTCGATCAGGAAAGCGTCGATCCGCCGGGCGTACTCTCTGGTCTGGTCGACCAACTCAGCCTCGTTCAGGGTTGTCAGCTGGCGGTGGCGCATTAACCACCGTCCGTTAACCATTACATCGCTCACATCGGAGGATTTGGCTGCATAGGTCAATTGGGAATAGAGGCTGGAAGCGTCGCGGTTAAAGCGTGGAGAGTTGTGCAGCGGAGAAATGTCTACCAGGATCAGGTCGGCGCGTTTGCCGGGTTCCAGCGTACCGACAAGGTGATCTAGATACAAGGCTCTCGCCCCCAGGCGGGTCGCCATCGCCAGGGCGGCGTGGGCAGGGACAGTCGTCGGATCTCCGGTGACGCCCTTGGCCAGCAAGGCAGTCAGGCGAATTTCCTCGAACATATCCAGGTCGTTATTGGAGGCAGGGCCATCGGTGCCAATGCCGACGTTCAACCCGATCTCCAGCATTTCGCTCACCGGGGCCGCTCCAGAAGCAAGTTTCAGATTAGAGGAAGGGCAGTGGGCCACGCCAGCGCTATGATGGAGCAGGGTGTGCATCTCGCCTTCATCGATGTGCACGCAGTGGGCGGCCAGCAGCTTGGCCTCAAAAAGGTTCTGTTTCTTTGCATACGGAATAACGGGCATGTCGTGTTCGGCGCGAGAATTCTCCACTTCCAGAACGGTCTCGGCCAGGTGAGTGTGCAAGGGGACGTCGAACTCGACTGCCAGCGCCGAGGTGGCGCACAGAATTTCTTCTGTGCACATGTAAGGGGAGTGGGGGGCCACCGAAGGCACGATCAGGGGGTGTCCCTTCCAGCGCTGGATGAACTCGCGCGCCGCGGCCAGGGATTCTTCGTAGGATTGAGCGTCTGGGGAGGGGAATTTCAGCACGGTTTGGGAGCAGACTGCGCGCAGGCCGGCTTCGGCTGTGGCGCGAGCGACCTCTTCTTCGAAGTAGTACATGTCAGCGAAGCAGGTAACACCGGAGCGGATCAGCTCCACGCAGGCGATCTGCGTCCCCAGGCGGACAAAGTCTGGGCAGACGAACTCGCGCTCGACCGGCATCATGTACCCCATCAGCCATACATCCAGGCGCAGATCGTCCGCCAGGCCGCGCAGCAAGGTCATCGGGACATGGGTGTGGGCGTTGATCAGGCCGGGCATGAGCACTTTTCCGGCGCAGTCCACGGTTTCCTTGGCGGAGTAGGCCTGGCGCAGCTGCGCATCCGGCCCGACGGCCAGGATGCTGTCCCCGGAAACAGCCACGGCGCCGGGCTCGAAATGGGTCAGGCTTTCGTCCATGGTCAGGACGATGGCATTCGTCAGGAGCAGGTCGGTGGGGGTGGGTAAGGTCATTGGGTTGATGCCTGATAATCGTGAAAAGTGAAACGTGAGGCGTGATATGTTGATTCACGCTTCACGTTCAGAAGATGTCCATCTCTCGCAATACTTCATACCTGATTTTACAATAATATTGGGATTGAGTCACGCTTGGGATGTGTGAAATGTGGAGCGTGAACCGTAATTGCGGGGATTGGATCCTTTAGAGGCTGCGGAGCAAGTCCAGGCTGTGGTGAACCGCCCAGCGCGGAGCGTAGCCAGGCGGACCGCCGTAGGGGCGGGTGAAATGCTGCAATCCGTCTGGAGTGATCAGCACCAGGTAGACCTCCTGTCTCTCCACGCCCGGTAGGATGGTGGCGCCTAAGCCCACCTCTGCCCCACGCGCCTGGCGGTAGGCTGCGGTGAGCGCGGCGAGTTCTTCCTGGCTGACAGGGGCCGGGAATACCTCGCCTCCCAGGTAAGCCTGGCTGGAGGTAGCCAGCCGGCGCGCCAGCTCCCCGCCCAGGCCGGCTTCGACCACCGCCAGCTTCCAGCCCCTGGTTTGTAAAGCCTGGAGGGCGACCTGTTCGAGTGTTTCCTGGTCGGCGCCATAAACCCAGTCCCCCAGACGTTGGCGCAAGGCCTGTTCCACCGGAGAGATCAGAGTGTCGGCCTCGGCCTGGGAGTTTGCTTTGGCGGTGATGCGCACATCCACCTGCCCGGAATGAGCCGCCAGGCCAACTGTGGGGTTGCTGAGCGCTTCCAGGTCACCGATCAGATCGTCGATCTGGGATTCTCCGACCCCAGCCGTGTGCAGAACACGGGCTTTGATCACCGAACGGAGGTTGAAACGGTGGCGCAGGTAGGGGATAACGGCGTGCGCCATGAGATGTTCCATCTCGTGCGGCACACCGGGCAATGCGATGATGGCGCATCCGCCGGTTTCAACGATAAAGGCCGGCGCGGTGCCAACCGGATTCTCGACGACGCTGGCACCCTGGGGAATATAGGCCTGGCGACGGTTGTTCTCGGTGGGAGTGCGCCCAAAACGCTGGAAGCGGGCCTGGATCTGTTCCCACAGTTCAGGACGATACTCGGTCTCGACGCCGACTGCCAGGGCTACGGCCTGCCGGGTGGGATCATCCACCGTCGGCCCCAGGCCGCCCGTGGTGATGATAATATCGGAGCGTTCCATGCTCTGCTGGATCGCCTGGGCGATGCGGGCTACGTTGTCTCCCACGGTCGTTTTGCGGTAAAGGTCAATCCCCTGGTCGCGTAGGGTGCGGGCCAGGGAACGTGCGTTCGTATCCAAGATCTCGCCGAGCAAGATCTCGGTACCGATGGTGATGATCTCCGCGGTTGGCATATCTTTTCTTACGTTTCAACGTTCGAACGTTCAAACGTTAAACGACATTGTATTCCTGGATCAAGCGACCTTCCGCGAAGCGCGCCAGGTCCAGCATGGAGACGTCCACGGTGTGCGCCTGCCCATCCAGGATGAACTCACTCATCAGCTGGCCGGTGACCGGACCATGCATGAAGCCATGGCCGGAGAATCCAGCGCAAAGGTAAAAACCTTCCACGGGCGTCTTTCCGAAGATGGGATGCGCATCAGGGGTGACTTCATACAAGCCAGCCCAATGGGAGACCAACCCGGCTTTCTCCAGCAGCGGCAAGCGCGCCGCGGCCGCCTCCAGGTGCACCAGCTCCCAGGCCGGATCGATCTCCTGGTCGAATGCGGGCTGCTCGTGCGGGTTAGACATGCCGGTCAGCAGGCCTTCACCCTCGCGGTGGAAGTATAAGGACTGGGTGAAATCGATGACGAATGGAAAGTCGGGCGGGATTTCCGGCAAGGGCGTGGTGGTGAGCATCTGGCGGCGCAGGGGGGTGATGGGAATGTCAACCTCTGCCATCTGGCCTACCAATCCAGCCCAGGGGCCAGCCGCGTTCACCACGCAGGGTGTGGCGATTTTCCCACTGGTGGTCAGCACAGCGCTGATCTTACCGCCCTCAACTTGAATGCCGGTCACCTCCACCCCGGTTAGAGCTCTGGCTTTCAGGCGGGAGGCGGCCTGGGAGGCGGCCTGGGAGGCGGCCTGGGAGGCGGCCTTGATGTAACCCATGACGACACTGTTGGGGTCGACCAGGCCATCCCTGGCGTTAAAGGTAGCTGCCTGGACATCCTCCAGGCGCATTAGCGGCAGGCGTTCTCGCACCTCATCTCCGCTCAACCAAACAGTCTGAACCCCCAGGCGGTTTTGCAGCTCGACATTGCGCTGGAAAACAGCCATCTCATCCTGCCGGGTGAGCATGATCAGATAGCCGCACTGCCGGTAGTCAATCGGCTGCCCGATCTCCTCCTCGAAGCGTTCCAGCATGGGCAGGCTGGCCAGCGATAAGCGGATATTGACCTCGGTCGAAAATTGGTACCTGACCCCACCGGCACAGCGGCCGGTGGCTCCCTGGCCGAAGAACTGCTCTTTCTCCAATAAGACCACGTTCTTCTGGCCGCGCGCAGCCAGGTGATAGGCGGTGCTGGCGCCCATCACGCCGCCGCCGATGATGACGATATCAGCGGTTTTTGGGATAGACATGGATGGAGGCATGCGGATTTCGTGAGGCGGAATACGTGAAACGTGAAAAGTGAAACGTGGGGCGTAATTCGGATTGTTTAGATGGCTACCAGTTGACGACCTGGCCCAGGCCCATTTCTTGGGCGTTTGACAAGGCCAGGCGGGCAGCAGCGGCGTCTTGAACGGCTACACCGACGGACTTAAAGAATGTCACCTGGGTCTCGCTCTCGCGTCCGGGACGCTCGCCCAGTACGATCTCGCCCAGCTCGGCGTGGATGTGAGTCTCGCTGATCAGCCCCTGGCGGATGGGTTGGATCAGGTCGCCCGCTTCGCTGAGCGCAGCCGGACGTGAATCGACCACCAGCAGGGCGCGCCGGACGGTTTCGGAGGGGACCTCTTGCATCTCGGGGGTATAAGACCCCACACCGTTGATATGTACGCCTGGCTTCAGGTGGAGGTCAGCGAATACAGGGATGAGCGAAGTGGTGGCGGTGCAGATGATGTCTGCATCGGCGACAGCCTGTTCAGGGCTGTGGGCAGCGCGCAGGTCAGCGTGTAACGGACCCTGACCGGCCATTTCGTGTATGAACCCCTCGCTGCGCTCGGCTTGCGAGTCGAAAATCCAGGCAGTCTCGATCTTGCGCACGGTGCAGACCGCTTCCAGCTGTGTGCGACCCTGGACGCCGGCCCCAAAAATGGCGACCACCCGGCTGTCGGGGCGGGCGAGCAGGTCGGTGGCCGCGCCGGAGGCGGCGCCGGTGCGGATAGCGGTCAGGATGCTGCCTTCCAGCAAAGCCAATGGCCGGCCGGTGTCAGCTTCCAATACAAGCACGGCAGCGTGGATCAGGGGCAGGCCGCGTCCTGGGTTGTGTGGAAAAAGGGAGACGATTTTGACCGCCAACGCTTCGCCAGATTCATCTTGCAGAAAGACCGGCATGAACAGGCTGACCGCTTCATGCGGGGGAATAGGCAGGCGCGACCGCAAGGGAACCTCAACTTTCCCGGAAGACAGGGCGGCATAAGCGCTTTTCATGGCGGCGATGGTCTCCGCCATCGGCAAAGCTCTGCGGACATCGGCAGCGGGTAGAATCAGCATATACTTCAGGCAGGATATTCGCACAGGTTAGAAAAAACGCAGTGGAGGGCATTTTACCACCACTGCATCGGGGTGAAACGTAAGACGTAAGAAGGGATTTCTGGTCATCCCGCTTCATGCATCACGGTTTGCTAAGTGATCCCCAGGTAAGCCTTCTTCACCATCTCGTTTTCTTGCAGATTTGCAGCTGTGTCATGCAGCACAATAATGCCGGTTTGCATGACATAACCACGATCGGCAATTCTCAAGGCCATCAACGCATTCTGCTCGACCAGTAGGATAGTTGTTCCTTCGTTATTAATTTGCTGAATGGTCTCGAAGGTACTTTCTACCAACACAGGCGCCAGGCCCATTGAAGGTTCGTCGAGCAGGAGCAGCCTGGGATGTGCCATCAAGGCACGCGCTGTAGCTAACATCTGCTGTTCTCCACCTGAAAGAGTACCAGCCAATTGATGGTGGCGTTCCTTGAGACGCGGGAAGAGGTTAAAGACACGTTCACGGTCAGCATCGATATTCTTATCTTTCCGGGAATATGCCCCCATTTCCAAATTTTCAGCAACGGTTAACCTGGCGAAGATGCCACGGCCTTCGGGTACCATGGAGACGCCTTTGTACACGATCTCATTGGCTTTGTAACGCAAAATCTCTTCCCCGTACAGGCGTATTGTGCCTTCGCGTGGTTCAAGCAAGCCGCAAATGGTGCGTAAGGTCGTTGTCTTTCCCGCCCCATTAGCCCCGATTAAAGAAACAATTTCTCCTTGATCTACGGACAGCGATATACCCTTTAGAGCGTGGATGTGACCATAGAAAGTATGAACGTTCTCGACTTCTAGAATTGCCATGACTGATCACCCTGTTGTTGAAGATGTCGGTATGGAAGGGGCGGTTGACCTAGCGGTTTGGCTCGCAGCAGCGACACCACGCCCGAGGTAAGCTTCGATGACCTTGGGATCGTTCTGAATCTCGGTGGGCGTCCCCTCCGCAATTTTGAAACCGTAATCCAGGACGGTGATTCGCTCGGATATGCCCATCACCACCCGCATCTGATGCTCGATGAGCAAGATGGCGATATTGAGTTCATCGCGTAGGCGGCGTATTAAAGCCATCATCTCTTCAGTCTCATATGGATTCATACCTGCGGTGGGTTCATCCAACAGTAGCAATTTTGGGCGAGTAGCGAGGGCCCGGGCAATTTCAAGCCGGCGTTGAGCCCCATAGGGTAGGTTCTTTGCGAGAAGATCCCCTTGACCGGCGAGTCCAACGAATTGGAGCAATCGTCCTGCTTCCTTCCAAGCAGACTTTTCCTCCTGACGAGTGCCGCGGGTTCGCAGCAGCGCACCTATCCAACTTGAGACCAGGTGGAGATGCTGACCAACCAGAATGTTTTCCAGAGCAGTCATTTCTGCGAACAGTCGGATATTTTGATAGGTGCGCGAGATACCTAAATGAGCAACCTGATCGGGACGGAGGTGATGAATCGGTATGCCGTCAAATATAATTTCACCTTCTTCAGCCTTTTCAAACCCAGTGATGCAGTTAAAAAAAGTGGTTTTACCGGCGCCATTCGGGCCAATGATGCTGGCGATGGCGTGATTTTCAATCTCGAAATCGAAGGAGTCTACGGCGACCAAGCCACCAAACCGTTTCGTCACTTCTGTAGCAGTTAAGATAGCCATAACCGTGCCTCATTCTAAATTTGCCGAAGCAACGCTGATTGAGGCGTCGCTCGGTTCTTCCATCTCCTCAGCCACATGCAGTTCGCGTTGAACGATCGCGGATGGAAAAAGCCCTCCGGGTTTGGCTAGCATCATACCGATCAGCGCTGCGCCGTAGAAAAGTAAGCGGTATTCCGCAAACTCACGAAAAGCTTCGGGTAGCCCGATCAGCGCAATCGCACCTACAACTACACCAGGAATGCTCCCCATGCCGCCAACGATGATGAGGCAGACCACATTGATCGAAACCAGAAGTTGCATACTGCTGGCGAAAATCGAACCCACCAGAGTGCCGAAGATCGCACCACCCAGGCCGGCAAAGGAGGCGCCCAGCATGTAGGCCAGCAACTTGGTCTGAATCAGGTTCACACCCAGAGATTCGGCCACGTCTTCATCCTCGCGGATCGCCATCCAGGCCCGCCCCAAGCGCGAATCGCGCAAGCGCGTGGCGACGAACGCCACGAGAATAGCACTGATGACGGCGAGATAGTAGATTTCTTTCGGCCCACCCAGTTCCAATCCATTGCAGACTCGCGGGATGCCCACTCCCAGATACGGGCCCAACCATCCAATACAAGGTTTTTGAATTCCGATCACCCCCTGCGGCCCACCTAACCACAGCCCCAGGAAGTCGGAGCCGGCCAGGAGGCGGACGATCTCGCCAAAGCCCAGCGTCGCGATTGCTAGATAATCACCGCGGATGCGAAGCACCGGAAGCCCTAGGAAGGCTCCGATCATAAATGCGACGAATATGGCGATGGGTACGACAGCCCAAAAAGACAAGTGCGCCAACCCATACTCGCCGTACGATGTCAGCAGGCCGACGGTGTAAGCGCCCATGGCAAAGAAGGCTACGAAACCCAGGTCCAGCAGGCCAGCAAATCCCAGAGTGATGTTCAACCCCAACCCCATCAGGATATTAATGCTGATTAATACGATTACTTGGGCAAGAAATGCCCCAGAGAACAATGGCAGCGCCAACGCCAGAATGAACGCCAGGCCAAAAAATGTCCAACGCAGGGCTGCCTGGCCGGCGGGAGGCCATTGCCTGACGCGTTCCCGCATTGCTTTTCCCCTTGCCGACCATACCGCTACGATTCCGCTGATAACTACAAAGGTGGTCAGCGCTCCGGCTGGCGTCACACCGGTTGACCCGAAGAGGAAGCGCCCCAAGGCCTCAGGCCAGCCCCCCCAGACAATCAGCAGAGGACGCACCAATCCCGCGAACAGCCCTGATAATATTACCGCAGTCAGCCCGCGCACCAGTGGCCGCTGAATCCAAGGGGGGGTCTTATAGGTCAGCGCGCTCAAAGCCCCGAGAAAAGCCCCGACCCCAGGGAGCAACCAGATGCCCGCCGGTCCTCGACCAAAGGTGAGTAAATCGTATAGAACCGGGGAGGCAGTGATAAATACGGTGCGGATATTGATTCGGTAGCCAATCATTACGAAGATGGCCACCACAGCCCCCGTCAGGAATCCCGACAAGATGCCCGCCAAAAATGGCCATAGCACTCCCTTTTGCATTTGGTCAGATGCACTCTTTGCCGCTATGTAACCCACACCCAGCGCGGAGAGAAGTATTGAGAACTGCCCAAGCGAGATGATGCCCTCGATCAGGCTGCGCTTGTTGAAAACCCCCACTATGCCGACCAGGCAGAGAAAGAGTGCAACCAACCCCCCAATCAATCCGATTCGCGCGGCTCTGCCGAATGTTAAACGAAGCTGATTGTTCATCGTATGGTCATCCTTGCCTGATTCGATCCTAGGCTTTCTTGACTGCCAGCCGCTCGCCCAGAAGGCCGGAGGGGCGGAAGAGCAGCACCATCACCAGCATGATGAAAGCGATGGCATCTTGGAGTTGATAGGGCCGGGTGATTCCGAGGCCGTCCAGAAACAGGGCTGGCCCAATCGACTCGAAGATACCGAGGGTTATGCCGCCTAACATCGCGCCAGGAATGTTGCCAATGCCGCCTAACACGGCCGCGGTGAAAGCCTTGATCCCGGGAACGAAGCCCATGAAGAAGTTCACTTGGCGGAACATCAGTGCGTAGAGCACACCGGCAGCGCCAGCCATTGCCGCCCCGATCATGAAGGTGGCTACGATAATGCGATCCACATCGATGCCCATCAGCGCGGATACGTCCTTGTTTTCAGAAACGGCCCGCATGGCTTTGCCAATCTTGGTGCGCATGACGATCGTATAGAGAATCGCCATCATTATGAAAGCCGCCACGGCTACCAATACCTGCATTCTTAGGATTCCTATCCCTAGAAGTGTCCACTCCCCTTGAAGAATCGTGACTGGCGGGTAAGCATAGATCCCAGGACCGAAGAAACCCCGGAAGGAATACTCTAGAAAGAAGGAGGCGCCGATGGCGCTGATCAGCGGTACGAGGCGCGGCGCTTTTCGTAGTGGGCGATAGGCAACTCGTTCCAGGATAATAGCTATGCCGGTTGCGACGCCCATCCCGATGAGTATAGCCCCCAGCAGCGTCCAAATCGGGTATCGATCCAGAAAGCCAGACCGGCTCAGCGCGGCGGTGAGAAAATAGCCACTAAATGCTCCGGCCATGAAAACATCGCCGTGGGCGAAGTTGATCATGCGCAAGATACCGTACACCATGGTGTACCCAAGCGCGATAAGAGCATAAATACTGCCGCGTGCAATGCCAAACACTACAAAATCAATCCACTGCTCACCACTATATTTCCCGGTCCGAATGGTGAGAATGGTTCCCGCCACTACCACGAACACGACCAGGATGCGGAACCCCCATAGAGAAACGGCGACAGCCAGTTCAGCAAGTCTTTCTGTCAGAGTCGTGCGCATGCGCGTCTCCTATTTTCTGATGTTGGATGAGCCAGGCATCCTACCTGGCTCATCCATGTAACGCATCGCGATTATCGTTCTTGGTTTACGGATAAACCTTCAAGGGATTCACACCAGGATTCCATGTTGTCGGGTCGGAGTCCACGATCTGGTAAACCGCGATCACCGGGGCACCGCAGTCACCCAACTCACTGCATGTTAGACTCCCTGTGATACCTTGGAAGTCCTTCGTGGCATAAATGGCGTCACGTAAAGCCTGGCGCCCGATATGGATGGTTCCATCAGCATCCACGACAGCGACTTTCTCAATCGCCGCGAAGATGATATTGGCCGCATCGTAGGCATGAGCGTGGAAGATGCTCAGCGGTGCCGTGCCATATTTCTCTTTATACTTATCCACGAAGGTATTGTAGCCAGCTGGGAAGAGGCTGAAGTCGGGGCTGGACAGGTACATGTCCTTGGTGGCCGCGCCGCCCGCGGTGATGAAGTCGGGCGAGAACATACCGTCCGAGCCCATCAGGATGGTGTTCTCCAAACCAGTCACTTCTTTCGCCTGGGCTGAAATGTAGCCGCCAGCGGCGATGAAGATCGGGTAGTAGAGAAGCTCCGGGCCAGCTGCAGCAACCGTGGTCAGGACAGCGTGCATGTCGGTATCCGTTTTGGCGACCGCTTCCTGGGCGACGACTTCACCGCCAAGTGCCGTGAAGTTATCGACAAACACCTGCTGGAGGGCCTGGGCGTAGGAGCTGCCGTCATGGATGGTGGCAGCTTTGGTGACCTTTAGCACGTTCCAGGCGAACTCCGCAACTGTCTTTCCCTGGAAAGCATCGCTGTGGGCAGTGCGCAGGTAGCCAGCGTAGTCTGGGCCACGGTCGGGCGCCGTCAGTACAGGGCGTGTGTTGGATGGTGAAATGGTGGTCAGGCCAGCATTGGTGAGGGTGGCGATACCGCCCACCGTCTCGTCAGAGCAGCTCGAGCCGACCAGTGCCACAATGGTAGTGTCAACTGCTAGCTTGGTGGCAGCCGTCGAACCGCCCTCGGGGGTGCAGAGCCCATCTTCGGTGGTCAGCTGGATATCGTGCTCGAGTAGTGTCCCGCCCCTGTCGTCGATGGCGATTTCAACGCCGTATTGGGAATCTTGACCGAGCGTCGCGTCGGCGCCAGAGAGAACTCCCCAGAAGGCAACGTGGACCGGATCGCCGGGGGCGACGTCCACGCAGCCGAGGGCATCGGTGCATTCGAAGGCCGCTGGCTCTTCGGTCACGACTTCAGTGGGCGCTTCCGTCATGACCGGTTCCTCAGTCATCACTTCCGTTGCGACGGGCGCTTCCGTCATGACCTCGGTGGGTGGGGGCGGCGCTTCGGTGGCCGCAGGGGCGCAGGCCGCCAGGATCATGCTGGCCATGACCAGCAATGACAGGATGGTTAACAGTTTCTTATTCATTCCTCTTTCCTCCTCCGGAAAGGTTCGGGTTGGTCCCGCGAATGCGGGTTTTAAAGATGGTTAGGATTGTGGGTAAGTCGGTCGTTCCGGATGTTCTGACCTCGTCAGGCATCACCTCCTTCAGACGCATGAAAAAACTGCGGGTACTGTTTTGGTTTAACACCGGATGGGGGTAAAAGGTTGCGAGAAATTCTTCTGGCTCCGGTGATCTTACAAAGTCGGCGTAGACTATAGATTCTACCGGTTTGAATTGGGATGTCAAGGGGCAATTGTATAAATTCTAAATGGGCAAGAGTGAAACCCGTATGGTAAAATGAACCCGGCTTGATGAACAACAACGCATGAAGAGTAGCGACTCCCTGGCATTGCCTCCTTCTCCAAACCTGGTTTCAGCCTTTCGGGCGGGTTTTGATGCCATCGCCAACCACATTGCCCTGATCGCCTTTCCGGTCATCTTAGACCTGTTCCTGTGGTTGGGGCCGCGTTTGCGATTGACGGAGTTGATCCGGTCGATGATGAAGCAGCTGATCGGGTTGTATAGCTTCCAGGATGCGGGGATGACCGATATGTTGGAGGCTGGAAAGCAGGCGTGGTCCCTGCTGGCAGAACAGTTCAACCTGCTGGCAGCGCTGCGCTCTTATCCGGTTGGGATTCCCAGCTTGATGGTTTCCAAGCTGCCCATGGCAGCCCCGCTTGGCGGGCCAGTATTGGTGGAGATCCACTCCATAGGAGGGGCGTTACTGGCCTGGGGTTTGATCACCCTGTTTGGACTGGTTATCGGAACCCTGTATTTTGCTGTTGTCGCCCAGGCGGCGCTAGTCGGGGAAGTCAACTGGCGCCAGGCATTGTCGAACTGGCCGTGGGCATCTTTACAGGTCCTGTACCTGGCGCTGTTCTGGGCGGTCGTCATCCTGGCTGTGAGTATCCCAGGCAGTTTCATCGTTACCCTGGTAGCTTTCAGCGGTTTCTCCTTAGGCCAGTGCGCCTTGCTCTTGTACGCGGGTTTCGTTTTTTGGTTGATCCTCCCCATTGTTTTTTCGCCGCACGGGGTCATAGCCAACCATTATAAAATGTATACTTCTATCAAGGTCAGTGTAAATCTGATGCGCAAGACACTTCCGACGACGGTTTTGTTTGTACTAGCCGTTTTCTTATTGGGTAAGGGGTTGAATATCCTGTGGCTGTTCCCGGCGGAGACTTCCTGGTTTACCTTAGTCGGCATCATCGGGCACGCTTTCGTCACCACGGGTTTGCTGGCAGCCAGTTTTGTGTATTACCGGGATGCGGTGCAATGGGTGAGCGCAGTTTTTCAAGCTAAGGAAATTATTCATAATGCGTGATACGTAATACGTAATACATAGGTGGAGGTTTGAGTGGTAAAAGGTAACGGTCTTGGGGTTTCCTATGATGCAAAAGATATCCAGGTCTTGGAGGGTCTGGAAGCTGTCCGGCGACGTCCGGGAATGTATGTCGGCGGGACCGATATCAAGGCGTTGCATCACTTGATCTATGAGGTGGTGGATAACTCGATCGACGAGGTGCTGGCGGGGGCGTGTGACCAGATTGAAGTGATCATCCACGAAGATAGCAGCGTGACAGTGTCGGATAACGGCCGGGGAATCCCGGTGGACATCCACCCGCAGACCAAAAAGCCAGCGCTGGAAGTGGTAATGACCACCTTGCACGCCGGTGGGAAATTCGGTGGGGGCAGCTACAAGGTATCCGGCGGTCTACATGGGGTGGGCGTGTCGGCGGTCAATGCGCTTTCCGAATGGTGTGAGGTGAACGTGAAGCGAGATGGCCGCCTGCACCGCCAACGCTACCTGCGTGGCTATCCAAGCGGAGCGGTAGAAGTCGCCGGTAAAGTAGCGGCTCATGAGACTGGAACGAGCACTACATTTAAGTACGATCCTGAAATATTCAAAGGCGATCTCGACTATCGCTTCGACACGCTGGTGCAACGCTTCCGCGAGATGGCCTTTGTCACGCGCGGTGTGACGCTTTACTTTTTGGATGAGCGCACCGAGCGGGAGATGACCTTTTATTTTGAAGGCGGGATCACTTCCTTCGTTAAATACTTAAACCGCAACCGGGAAGTGCTGCACTCGGTGGTGCACGTCGAAAAGGAGATCGATTCGATCACGATTGACGCAGCCATCCAGTTTACGGATGCCTACGCTGAGTCGGTGTACGCCTTTGCCAATACGATTAACACGATCGATGGCGGCACGCACCTGACGGGCCTGCGCGCCGCTGTGACGCGCACCATAAACGATTACGCCCGGCGCACCAGTTTGCTGAAGGATTCAGACCCTAATTTCACCGGTGATGACACGCGGGAGGGGTTAACGGCGATCATCAGCGTCAAACATCCTGACCCGCAATTTGAGAGCCAGACGAAAGTCAAATTGATGAACCCCGAAGTGCAGACCCTGGCCCAGCAGGTGGTGAGCGAAGCCTTCGGCACTTACCTGGACGAGCATCCCTCCGAAGCCAAGGCGATCGTGCAAAAATGCCTGACTTCGGCGCGGGCGCGCGACGCGGCCCGTAAAGCCCGCGATCTGGTGATCCGCAAATCAGCCCTGGAAAGCCTCACTCTGCCGGGCAAATTGGCCGATTGCTCCGAGCGCGACCCGCAGAAGACCGAGCTCTACATCGTTGAGGGAGACAGCGCCGGCGGCTCTGCCAAGCAAGGCCGCGACCGTCATTTCCAGGCGATCTTGCCCTTGCGGGGTAAAATCCTCAACACGGAGCGTGCCCGCCTGGATAAAATCCTGGCCAGCAACGAGGTCAAAGCCCTGATCTCCGCCCTGGGTACAGGTATTGGAGAAGGTTTCGACCTGGCGGGGCTGCGCTATGGGCGCACGATCATCATGACTGATGCTGACGTGGATGGCAGCCATATCCGCACCTTGCTGTTGACTTTCTTTTTCCGCTATATGCAGCCGCTGATCGAGGAGGGCCATCTTTTTATCGCCCAGCCCCCCTTATATCGTATTGTCCACAAGAATCAAGTGCATTATGCCTATTCGGAGGCGGATAGAGAACGCCTGCTCAAGGAGCTGGGCATCAGCGCGGACAAGGCTTCACTCTCACGCTATAAGGGGTTGGGCGAGATGAACCCCCAACAGTTGTGGGATACCACGATGGATCCTGGCAAACGCACCCTTTTGCTGGTGACGATCGAGGACGCCGCCGAGGCAGACCGCACCTTCGATATGTTGATGGGCGCCGCGGTACCGCCGCGCCGCCGGTTTATCCAGACCCACGCCAAAGAGGTGCGTAACCTGGATATCTAAGTTTTGAAATATAATATTACGGGCTGACAGGTGCTGAAAAAAGGACCAGGTGGGGATGGGCGAAATGAGGAGCAATTCGTTTCCTTTTGTTCGTGGTAAATTATGACATTGGATCGCGGCTCTCTACTGAACAATCGCTACCGGATTGTCGAGATTCTAGGCCAGGGTGGGATGGGCTCGATTTATCGCGCCGTGGACGAAAACCTGGGGGTAGATGTGGCCGTCAAGGAGAACTTGTTTACCACCGAAGAATACGCCCGCCAGTTCCGCCGGGAAGCGGTGATCCTGGCTAACCTGCGCCACCCGAACTTGCCGCGCGTCACCGACCATTTTGTAATCGAACCGCAAGGGCAGTACCTGGTGATGGATTACGTCGAGGGGGAAGACCTGCGCGAGCGCATGGAACGTGATGGCACTTTTTCCGACGCGGATGTCGTCATCCTGGGGGCCGCGGTTTGTGACGCGCTGAGCTATCTGCATTCTCGCCAACCGCAGATCGTCCACCGCGATATAAAGCCGGGAAATGTGAAAATATCGCCGAGCGGGCAGATCATCCTGGTGGATTTTGGACTGGCCAAACTGATCCAGGGCGGCGAAGCGACGACGACCGGGGCGCGCGCCATGACGCCCGGTTATTCCCCGCCTGAACAATATGGCACAGCCCGCACTGACCACCGTTCAGACGTTTATTCGCTTGGGGCGACACTCTATGTGACCTTAACTGCAGTGTTGCCGGAAGATGCCCTGGCACGCGCCATGGGTCAATCCGAGCTGACACCGATCCGTAAATATAACCCCAAAGTTTCGCGCCGGTTGGCGGTGGTCATCGAAAGAGCGCTGGAGCTGCGCCCGGATGACCGCTACCAGAGCGCCGAGGAATTCAAGCAGGCACTGCTCAATACGCGGGTAATCACCGGTCGCAGACCAGCGAACGGACCCGCTCTGACCTCACCCCTGGCGGAGGGGCAGGGGGAGGCGGTGGGTTCGAATTGGGTTTCCGCCGGTGTGGGGGTCTCTGAGCCGGTGAAACGCCCCTCGCCCTCCCCAGCCCAAATTTCACCCTTCCAGCTGCCGGCGAGCGCCCCGGTCGCCGGGCCTGGCGACCGCCTGGCAGGACGGGCGCGGCGCAAGAAGCGCAGCGGTGGGTGCTGGATCGCTGGCGTGCTGCTGTTCAGCCTGGCGATCCTGTCCGCATTGGGGGCTTATGCTTATCAGCCCACAATTATCGACCAGGCCGCGGGCTGGATTGCGCCTTACCTGCCATCCTTTCGGCTGCCCTTCCAGGGAAGTACCCCCACGCCTTCAGCTTCGCCTCCCACCACGCTCGATACGACCCCCGCTCCGGCAACCATCACACCGGCACGTACTTCCAGTTCTCCTTCGTCCTCCACGCAGACTGCCCTGGCAGCCCTCCAGGCAACACAGAGGCCGACCGCCACCCGGCGTCCAACGCAAACCTCCACGCCGACTGCCACGCCAATCGGAGGCGGAGCGGGGCAGATCGCCTATGTCTCCAACCTGACCGGCTTGCCCCAAATCTGGCTGATGAACGCCGATGGCACAGCCCCGCGGCGGATCAGCGAAATGCCTGAAGGAGCCTGCCAGCCCGCCTGGGCACCAGACGGCACCCGCCTGGCTATTATTTCGCCGTGCGCCTTTAACCAGGAAACCTATCCAGGCGCCAGCATTTTTATCATCACCGTCGATAGCACCGAAGTGGTGCGTTTACCGACCGTCCCTGGCGGGGACTTTGACCCGGCCTGGTCGCCCGATGGCACGCGCATCGCATTCACCTCGTTGCGCGACTTTAACCGCGCCCAGGTTTATGTGATCAACCTGGCAGATAATACGGTCAAGTCAATCTCGGCCAACACAGTGCGCGACAGCCAGCCGTATTGGTCCCCAGATGGGAGACAGGTCGTCTTCGTGAGTACGCGGCGCGGGCCTTACCAGATCTGGACGATGTCAAGCGATGGGGGGGATCAAACCTTGTTTTCCCGCAGCGGCAGTCTGAAAGACACCCATCCGGTTTGGTCACCGGATGGGCAGGCGATCCTGTTTACGCAAAGCGAAGTCTTGGGAGGGGTGCCGAGGTTGGTGGCGATCCGGGTAACGGAAGGCAATTTCACTGAAAGCCGGGTCGTCGAAGTATTGATCCCGATGCGGGAGGCTACCTACTCCCAGGATGGCGCCTGGATCGCGTTTGAGGGCTGGCCAGATGGCAGCAACCACGATATCTTCATCATGACTTCGAACGGTTTGGGTCGCCAGCGTTTGACGTACGACGCAGCATTTGAATTCGATCCAGCCTGGCAACCGCTGCCCTCCCAACCTTGACCGGCTGGGTGCATTTCGAATTGTGGGGAAAGCTGACACTCTTCCGGTAAACTAAAACGCACCCGGCTGGATAAAACGCTTGTAAAATTTCTCACTTTCGGAGATAATGGGCTTGTAGACTGGCGGAGCAACCGAAGCTCATTTCTTCGGCTGCCCGCTTGAAATCTTCCAGGAGGTATCTTTCAGGTA
>Ga0209341_10000714_pt1 | contig 34010 bp, 33 predicted proteins | sample RifCSP13_2_FD_184020 | JGI IMG/M metagenome (GOLD analysis project Ga0209341, IMG submission 184020) | Soil microbial communities from Rifle, Colorado - Rifle CSP2_sed 13_2 (SPAdes) (version 2) | ecosystem: Environmental > Terrestrial > Deep subsurface > Rock core/Sediment | place: Rifle... | reverse complement strand
GATAGAGGTGGCGAGCCCTTCCGAACCCGCCCGTCCATGCCCGCAACCTCTATCACCTGTCGGCTGCGATGTGGGACGCCTGGGCGACCTACGACTCGACCGCCGACGGTGTCTTCGTGACCGAGAAGCATACCGCCTCGAACGTCGAAGCGGCCCGGGCGGAGGCCATCAGCTTCGCCGCCTACCGGGTCCTGTCCGCCCGCTTCATCAAGTCCGTCGGCGGCGAGGAATCGCTGTCCGAGTTCGCCGACGTCATGGACTCGCTGTGCTACGACCTCACCGTCGAGACGACCGAGGGCGACAGCCCGGCGGCGGTCGGCAACCAGATCGCGAAGGTCGTCCTCGAGACGGCCCTCGAGGACGGTTCCAACCAGGCCAACGGCTACGCCGCGCCCGACTACACGCCCCTCAATCCGCCGCTCGTCGTCGCCGAATCGGGGACGGTGCTCATCGACCCCAACCGCTGGCAGCCGCTCCAGATCGAGCACATGATCAGCCAGAACGGGATCCCGGTGACGAACGGCGTCCAGGAGGCAGTCGGACCGCACTGGGGTCACGTCACGAGCTTCGCCCTGCCGTCGGGCGGTCCGGCCGGCACGCCGATCGACCCCGGACCGCCACCGCTCCTTGGAACCGCCACGGATGACGAGTACAAGGCCCAGGCCGTCGAGGTCATCCTGGACAGCAGTCTGCTCGACCCCACGAATGGGGCGATGATCGACATCGGACCCGGTGCCCGTGGCGCCAACTCGCTGGGCGCCGATGACGGCACCGGTCACCCCGTGAACCCTGTCACCGGAGAGCCGTACGCGCCGGATATCGTCAACGAGGGCGACTTCACCCGGGTCATGGCCGAGTTCTGGGCAGACGGGCCAAGGTCCGAGACCCCGCCCGGACACTGGAACGTCCTGGCGAACCTCGTCTCGGACGAGCTCGATCCGGAGCTCCGCGTGGGCGGCGCCGGGGAGCGCGTCGATCGGCTCCAGTGGGACGTCAAGCTGTACCTCGCCCTGAACGGCGCCGTCCACGACGCGGCGATCGCGGCCTGGGGCCTCAAGGGCCGCTACGACTCGGTTCGCCCGATCTCGATGATCCGGTACATGGGCGGACTGGGCCAGTCGAGCGACCCGGACGGATCCTCCTACCACCCCGACGGCCTGCCCCTGGTGGCCGATCTCATCGAGGTCGTGACGGCGGAGACGACGGCCGCGGGCGCCCGACACGAGGCGCTGGCCGGCCACGAGGGCGAGATCGCGATCAAGGCCTGGCAGGGCAATCCGGAGGATCCGGCGACCGAGATCGGCGGCGTCGGCTGGATGCTCGCCGTCGACTGGGTCCCCTACCAGCTGCCGACGTTCGTCACGCCCGCCTTCCAGGGCTTCGTCTCCGGCCACAGCACGTTCAGTCGTGCGGCGGCCGAGGTCCTGACCGTGTTCACCGGCAGCGAGTACTTCCCGGGCGGCGTCAGCGGCTACACGATCGAGGCCGGCTCGCTGAAGTTCGAGAAGGGCCCCACCACGGATATCCGGCTCGAGTGGGCGACGTACTTCGACGCCGCCGACCAGGCCGGCCAGTCGAGGCTCCTCGGCGGGATCCATATCCAGGCCGATGACTTCACCGGGCGACGAATCGGCTCGCAATGTGGCAAGGAGGCCTGGGCCCTGGCCCGACACTACTACGACGGCACTGCGTCGTGACCACGGGACGGCCACGCCGCCTCGCCGGGCGGCGGTGACCCGCCGACAGGCCGGACTGCTCGTCGTGGCCGTGGTCGCCGTCGCCGGCGGAACCGGCGGAGCCGCGCTGCTGTTGGGGAACCCGACGCCGTCGACGGCCGCCGGGCCACCGACGTTCATCGACGAGACAACGTCGTCGGGTGTCGTCCACCGTTACGGCGGCGACGACCGCTTCCAGGTCGGCGGCGGCGTGGCCGTCCTCGACTGCGATTCGGATGGCCGGCAGGACCTCTACCTCGCCGGTGGCGAGGGTTCGGCCGCGCTCTTCCGCAACGCCTCCGAGCCCGGTGGGGAGCTGCGCTTCGAGCGGCGGTCCTCCGCGACGACCGACCTCGTCGACGTCAACGGGGCCTACCCCATCGACGTCGACGGCGACGGGCTCGTTGATCTCGCGGTCCTCCGGGTCGGGGAGAGCACCCTGCTTCGCGGTCTCGGCGCCTGTGTGTTCGAGGCGGGCGGCGACACCCTCGGCTTCGCCGGCATCGACGGGCACACGACGGCCTTCAGCGCGACCTGGGAGGGCACGGCCCGGCTTCCGACGCTCGCGATCGGCCGCTACCTGACGCTCGACGCCGACGGCGAGACGACCTTCGACTGCGACCTCAACGCCCTCGTCCGGCCGGCGGCGGCAGGCGAGGGCTACGATCCGCCGATCGTGCTCGCCCCCGGCTTCTGCAGCCTGTCGATGCTGTTCAGCGACTGGGACGACTCGGGCCGGCGCGACCTCCGCGTGACGAACGATCGCCAGTACTACCGGGACGGCATGGACCAGCTGTGGCGCGTGGCGCCCGGTGAGGCGCCGCGGCTCTACACAGCCGAAGACGGCTGGGTTTCGATGCAGATCTGGGGCATGGGCATCGCCAGCCGCGACCTGACCGGTGACGGGCTGCCGGAGGTCTACCTGACGAGCCAGGGCGACAACAAGCTCCAGACCCTGACCGCCGGATCGGACCGGCCGACGTACCGTGACATCGCCCTTCGTCGCGGGGTCAACTCGGCTCAGCCCTTCGACGGCGGCGGGAGTCTCGCGTCGACCGCCTGGCATCCCGAGTTCGCCGACGTCAACGACGACGGCTTCGTCGACCTCCTCGTCACGAAGGGCAACGTCGGCGCCCAGGCCGGCTACGCGATTCGAGACCCGAACGATCTCTTCCTCGGCCAGCCCGACGGGACCTTCGTCCAGGGAGCCGAGGAGGCCGGCCTGCTGCGCTACGAGCGAGGGCGGGGCGCCGCTCTCGCCGACCTCAACCTCGACGGCCTCCTCGATCTCGTCGTCGTGAACTACCGGGCCGACATCGTGGTCTGGCGGAACCTCGGGAGCGGGACGGCCGGCGAGCCGGCGCCGATGGGCAGGTGGGCGATGATCGACCTCGTCGACGGCGGGCCGAACCGAAACGCCATCGGGGCCATGATCGAGGTCCGGGTCGGCGAGCGCACGACGACGATCGAGCGGACGATCGGCGGGGGCCACCTCGGTGGCCAGCTCGGCTGGATCCACCTGGGCCTCGGCCCCGCGACCTGGGCCGAGGTCCGGGTCACCTGGCCGGACGGCGAGGCTGGACCCTGGCAGCGTCTCGAGGCTGACGCATTCTGGATCCTCGAACGGGCTGCCGCCCCCGTCCGCTGGGCGCCGGGGGAATAGCCCGATGCCGGCCCGTCTCGCAACGCTCGACCTGCCGATCCTCGCCCGGCCCGAGGTCGCCCCCGATCTGCCGGCAGCGCTCCACCGGACGCGCCTCGAGCGCCTCCGCGAGCGGGCCGCGGTCCGTCATTACGACCGTCTCGTCGTGTACGCCGACCGCGAGCACAGCGCGAACCTCGCGTGGCTGACGGGCTTCGATCCCCGCTTCGAGGAGGCGCTGCTCGTCGTCGGCGCGACCGGCAGGCCGGTCCTCCTCGCCGGCAACGAGTGCATCGGTCTCGCGCGCGCGGCACCCCTGCCGGTCGAGGCGGTCCTGTTCCAGGAGCTGAGCCTGCCGAGCCAGCCACGCGACCGCTCACGGCCGCTCGCCGAGATCCTCGCCGGCGCCGGGATCGGGCAGGGATCGCGAGTCGGCGTCGTCGGCTGGAAGGCTCACCGCGACCGGGCCTGGATGGAGGCACCGGCCTTTCTCGTCGACACCCTTCGTGATCTCGTCGGGCAGTCTGGGCTCGTCGAGAACGCCACGGACCTCCTCATCGATGCCGCCGACGGGCTCCGCGTCATCAACGAGCCCGAGCAGATCGCGGCCTTCGAGCACGCGGCCTGCGAGACCTCGTGCGGCGTCCGGAGCCTTCTCTGGGGGCTGCGGCCCGGGATGCGGGAACGGGAGGCGGTCCGGCTCCTCGAGTGGAGCGGGGCGCCGCTGTCGTGCCACCTGATGCTGACCGCCGGGCCGCGGGCCCGGTACGGGCTTCTGAGTCCGGGCGATCGGGTCATCGAGCGGGGCGACCCGCTGACGGTCGCGTTCGGGATCTGGGGCGCCCTCAACTGCCGGGCTGGGTTCGTCGTCGAGGATGCGGCCGAGCTCCCGGCGGGGATCGGCGACTACGTCGAGAAGCTCGTCGCCCCCTACTTCGAGGCCGTCGCCGAGTGGTACGGGGCGCTTCGGATCGGGACGACGGGCGGTGAGCTCCAGGCCATCATCGATCGCCGCCTCGGCGACCCGTTCTTCGGGATCTTCCTGAATCCCGGCCACCAGCTCCATCTCGACGAATGGCTGAACTCGCCGGTCGGTCCCGACAGCCGGATCGAGCTTCGGTCGGGGATGGTCATGCAGGTCGACATCATCCCGGCGACGGGCGGCCCGTACTTCACGACGAACATCGAGGACGGCATCGCGATCGCCGACGCCTCGCTGCGCGCCACGCTGGCCAGCGCGTACCCGGACCTCTGGGTGCGCGTTCAGGCACGTCGCGCGTTCATGCGCGAGACGCTGGGCCTCGATCTGCACCCGGACGTGCTGCCGCTTTCGAACATCCCGGCCTACCTGCCGCCGTACCTGCTCCGACCCGACCGCGCCATGACCCTGGCCGGTTGATGGCCGCCGAGATCCTGCGGATCGGCGGGGGCGAGCTCGAGCTCGAGCTCCTGCCGGCGCTCGGCGGCCGGCTCCACCGCCTGCGTGTGTTCGGCATCGACATCCTGCGCACGCCCGACGACCTCGAGGTGCACCGGAGTGACCCGTTCTACTGGGGCGGCTACGTCATGGCGCCATGGTGCAACCGGCTCCTCGCCGAGCCGACGACCGTCGCCGGCCGCGAGGTCCGGCTGGCCGCGAACTTCCGTGACGGGTCGGCGATCCACGGCCAGGTCTACCTCGCCCCCTGGTCGGTCGAGGGCGAGGGGCGGCTCGTCGCGCGCGGCGGCGGAGACGGCTGGCCGTGGGCCTACGAGGTCGAGCAGCGGATCACCGTCGCCAGCACGGACCTCGACATCGAGCTCTCGGTCACCAACCTCGCCGACGGGCCGATGCCGGCCGGAATCGGCCTCCATCCGTGGTTCCGGCGGCCAATCGAGGTGCGGATCGCGGCGTCGACGGTCGTGGCCGCGAGCACGGACCCGGCCGCGACGATCGTGGCGGTCTCGGGCGACGTGGACCTCCGGGTCCGGCGGCCCATCCCGGACGACGTCGATTCGGCCTGGCCCGATCCCGGCGACCCGGCGCTTGAGATCTGCTGGCCGGACGTGGACATCGGGGCCACGCTTCGGCTGCGATCAACGGCCGGCTCGGCGATCGTCGCGGCCAGCCCGGCCGGCCTCGGGTTCGCGGCGATCGAGCCGCAGACCCACCTCCCGCAGGGCCTCGGCCGCATGCTCCGGGGAGAGCCCGGCGCGCTCGAGCTCCTCGGGCCCGGCGCCACGCTCCGGCTCGTCACGGCCTGGCAGTTCAGGCGTTGAGGACGCCCGGGCGGCCCGGCGGGGCGGCCCCGGGATCGCCTACACCTTGTCGACGAGCTCCCGACCCATGAGATCGACCATGTCCAGGTCCCGGGGCAGGAAGTCCTGGAGCATGATCCGCTCGACGCCGGCATCGGCGAAGCGGCGGACCGTCGCCCGCGCCTCGTCGGGCGTCCCCAGGATCCATCGGCCAATCCGAGCCTCGTACCAGGGATCCTCCTCGGCCGCATCATGGCCGAGGGCGGTCATCAGGGCTGCCCGCCGGCGGTCGAGCTCGGCCGCGCTTGCCCCGAGCAGCGTGCCGACCATCGCCGAGTGGGTGATCGAGGCCGGCTCGCGGCCCGCCGCCCGGCAGGCCGCGTCCAGCTCGGCGTACTTCCGGGCGGCTCGTTCCGGGGATGACGACGTCAGGTTGAACTCGTCGGCGTACCGGGCCGCGATCCGGAACCCGCGTGGCGAGCCCTCGCCGCCGACGAGGATCCGCGGCCGGACCCTGCCGTCGGCGGTCCTCGGGCGGCCCGGGACGTCGACCGGCCGGGGCCGCAGGAAGCCGCCCTCGACCCGGACGCGATGGCCCTCGTATGACCAGCCATCGGGCTCGGTCCAGAGGCCGTGGAGGAGCGCCAGCTGGTCCTCCATGAGGTCGGCCCGCTCGCCGATCCCGGGGAACGCCAGGCCCAGTGGCCGATGGTCGTCGTCGTTCCAGCCGGCGCCGACCCCTACCTCGATCCGCCCGCCGCTCATCTCGTCGACGGTCGTGACGACCTTCACGAAGTTGCCCGGATGGCGAAACGTCACCGGGCTCACGAGCACGCCAAGGGTGATTCGCTCGGTCTCGCGGGCGAGGCCGGCGAGGATCGTCCAGGCGTCGGTCGTAGGGCCGTCCGCGGGTCCCGGGAAGCTGGCGTAGTGGTCGCTTCGGAAGAAGGCCTCGAAGCCCGCGGCCTCGGCCCGCCGGGCGAGCGCCAGCTGGTCGGCGTAGGAGAGGCCCTGCTGGGCCTCGATCATGAGCGCGAAGCGCATCGATCCCTCCCGGCATGTCCCGCTGATTCCTCGCGGTTGACCGAATGGTTGCCAACGAGTAGATTATTCACTACATGCGAACTATTGGTGTCGGGCCCTCGACTCCGACCGTGGCCGGCGAGGCTGCCTCGCGCCGGATCGCCGCGGGCATCCACGACATGATCGCGGGATTCCGCTGCGCCGGCACCGGCCGGCTCGTGAAGGCCGGCGTGAGCATGACCCACATGCACGTCATGTGGCTGCTCCAGCATCACGGCGACCTGACGATGAGCCGTCTCGCCGACCTCATGGACGTCTCGCTCAGCAACGCGACGGGAATCGTCGACCGGATGGAGGAGCGCGGGCTCGTCGAGCGCGGCCGGGTCCCCGACGACCGGCGGGTCGTCCTCGTCCGGATCGCCGCCGGCGGTCTCCAAACCCTCGATACCGTGGAGGCCATCAAGCAGGATCGCCTCGGGGCGATCCTCGGCCACCTCGACGCGATGCAGCTCGATCGCGTGGCGTCGGCCCTCGACGATCTCCGCGGCGCGGTCGCCGCCGAGCTGGGGCCGGACTTCGGGGCCGGCCACGACCACGTTCACGCAGCCCGCACGGAAGGAAGGTCCTGACCCTCATGGAAGCGTTCCCCGCCGAGAACGACGCCACGGCGCCGTCGCTCGACGAAGACCCGGCGCTCGGCCTCAGCCGGCGCACGAAGTTCGAGATCCTGGGCGCGGTCATGCTCGGCATGTTCCTCGCCGCGCTGGACCAGACGATCGTAGGCCCGGTCCTGCCGAAGATCGTCACCGAGCTCCAGGGCGTCGACTATTACACCTGGGTCGTCACGATCTACCTGCTCACGAGCACCGTGACGGTCCCGATCTACGGCAAGCTCTCGGACCTGTACGGCCGCAAGCCCGTCCTCATGATCGGGATCACCCTGTTCCTCGCCGGCTCGGCGCTGTCGGGTGCGAGCCAGACGATGTGGCAGCTCGTCCTCTTCCGCGGCATCCAGGGGCTCGGCGCCGGGGCACTCTTCCCGATCGCGCTCGCGATCATCGGCGACCTCTTCACGCCCGCCGAGCGCGGCAAGTACCAGGGCCTCTTCGGGCTCGTCTTCGGGGTCGCCTTCATCATCGGGCCGTGGCTCGGGGGAACGCTGACCGACACGTACAGCTGGCACTGGATCTTCCTCGTCAATGTTCCGATCGGGCTCGTCGCCCTGGCCGTCGTCTGGCGCCTGCTCCCGAACATCAAGCACATCGAGAAGGCCGGCGAGATCGACTGGCTTGGCGTCACGACCATCGTCGCGGGCCTCGTGCCGATCCTCATCGGCCTGACTGTCGCCCAGAACGAGGGCTTCGGTGATCCGGTCACCTGGGCCTGGATCCTCGGCGGCCTCGTCGTCCTCGGCGTCTTCGTCCTGGCCGAGCGGCGCGCGATCGAGCCGGTCGTGCCCCTCCATCTCTTCCGCAATCGGACCTTCTCGGCCTCGATGGTCGCGATCTTCTTCGCCGCCTTCGGCTTCGGGGCGCTGGTGATCTTCCTGCCCTTCTACTTCCTCATCGTCGAGGGTGTGTCGGCGACGGAATCGGGCTACCGCTTCCTGCCCCTGATGTTCGGCCTCATCGCGAGCTCGATCGCCTCCGGCCAGATCGTGAGCCGCACCGGTCGCTACAAGCCGGTGATGCTGGTGGCCCTCGCGGTCCTCATCGCGGGGCAGGTCCTGCTGACCGCCCTCCACGTCGGGATGAACGACACGGACCTCGCGATCCGGATGTTTGTCGCAGGCCTGGGCGTCGGTCCGACGTTCGCCGTCTTCACGATCATCGTCCAGAATGCCGTGCCCTTCCACGAGCTCGGCGCGGCGACCGCCGACCTGACCCTCTTCCGGCAGATCGGGACGACGGTCGGCATCGCGATGGCGTATACGGTCTTCCGGGTGAACTTCACCTGGGACCTCCTCCGCGAGCAGGTCATCGCGGCCGGAGCGCCCGCCCAGCTCCTCCCGACCTCGGCCCCGGCCGGTTTCGACATCGGACAGTTGACCTCGGTCGGCGGGGGCGGTACCGACTTCCTGGCCCAGGTCCCGGCCCAGTTCCAGGCCGTCTTCGTCCAGGGCTTCCACGGTGCCCTGACGACCGCGATCGCGAGCAGCCTGTGGCTCGGCGTCGGGGCGGCCGCGGTGGCCCTCATCGCGACCGTCGCCCTCCGCGAAATCCCGCTCCGGACGACGCTCGGCGCGACTCGGGCCGCTGCCGGCGACGGGGCCGCCGCTCGTCCCGAGCGTCCATCCCCGGCACCCGCGGTGGACTGATCGCGGCCCGCGGCCGCCTCGCACGCGGTCCGAGCTCCCATCGCTCCTCCTCGCGTCGTCGGCCCCGTCCCGTCCCCGGGCGGGGCCGACGTCACACCTGCGCTACGATCGCGGACCAGTGAAGACCGACGCGTCGCCGGCTCCGGCTCCGTTCCCGGCCGCGCTCACCGCCCCGGGTGCGGCGCGCGGCGCCTGGACGGCGCTGCTCGAGGCCGCGGACATGCCCCCGGGCGCGATGCGCCGAGTCACCCGCGGCGAGCTCGACCTCCTCGTCGTCCACACGCCGGCCGGGATCGTCGTCACCGACGACCGCTGTCCGCACATGTCGGCGCCGCTGTCGATCGGGACGCTCGAGGGCTGCGTCGTGGCCTGCCCGCTCCACGAAGGCCGGTTCGACCTGTGCTCGGGCGACCCCGTCCGGATGCCGACGACCGGCGGCCTCGATCCCGGGGGGGTCTACCACCCGACCTGGAGCCCTTCGGGCGGCCCCCCGAAGATCGATCCGCCGGGGCTCAAGGCCGAGGCCCGCCGGCTGACGCGCGTCCGGCGCTTCCGCTACTACCCGGTCCGAATCGCCGACGGCGTCATCGAGGCCTCCCTCCCGGTCGAGAGCGCCTGAGGTCGGGCCGCGCCGACGCTCGCGCGGTCAGGCGCGGGGCTCCTCGGCCCGTCGCCGTGAGGCACGCTTCATGATCTCGACGACCTCGTCCGGGTCGTCGGTCACCACGACGAGATCGAGATCGCCCGGGTCGATCATGCCGTCGCCGACGAGCCGGATCCGGATCCAGTCGAGGAGGCCACCGAAGAACGCCGACCCGACGAGGATGATCGGGAAGTGCTCGATCTTGCCGGTCTGGATGAGCGTGACGGCCTCGAACAGCTCGTCCATCGTGCCGAAGCCGCCGGGCATGATGACGAAGCCGTCGGCGTACTTCACGAACATCGTCTTGCGGGCGAAGAAGTAACGGAAGGCGACGCCGAGGTCGATGTACTCGTTGAGGTCCTGCTCGTGGGGCAGCTCGATGTTGCAGCCGACGGACATCCCGCCGCCTTCCTGGGCCCCGCGGTTGGCGGCCTCCATGAGCCCCGGGCCGCCGCCCGTGATGATCGCGTAGCCCTCCCGGGCGAGGCGGCGGGCGATCTCCCGGGTCTGCTCGTACACGGGCGACTCCCGGCCAATCCTCGCGGATCCGAAGATGGTGATCGCCGGCCCGATCGTGGCCAGGGCATCGAAGCCCTCGACGAACTCGGACAGGATCCGGAGGGCGCGCCAGGGGTCCGTGTTGAGGAACGCCGGCCGTTCCGTCGGCTCCAGGAGCTTGCGGTCCTCGGTCATGCGCGGGCCGCCGGCCATCTTCGCCGCGGCTCGCGGCCCGATCGTCAGGCGGCCGCTCCGCCGGTGATCGCTGATCGGCTCGCCGCGATGGTCGTCGCTCGCCTCGCCGCGGTCGTCGCGGCGGTCACCGGGATCGTCGCGGCTGGCCACGATCTGAACCTCCGATTCCTGCCCCAGGGGAACGTGGATGGCATCCTACGCCGATGGATGCCCCGAGCTCTGCAACGCCACCGCCGTCGCCAGCCGGTGGGACGCCTCCGCCGGCTCGGCGGTCGCCGCTTCGCCTCGGCCTCGCCGCGGCAATGGTCCTCGCGGGGCTCGTGTGGATCGGCCAGGGGACGGGCGTCCTCAGCGCCGGCGGCAGCTTCATGATCGGCGACCCGGCATGGGCGGTCATCGGGTTCGTCGCCGCGGCGCTCGGCGGGCTCGTCGCAGTTCGCGAGTGGCGGCGAGGATCCTGACGGACGTCCTCGCCAGGGCCTCGTTGGCTGGGCGTCACGAATTTCCCGCGAGACGTCCATGGATCAGCCGCGCCGGGTCGCCGGGCGGGATTTGTTGACTGGGCGTCACGAATCCGGGCACGAGACGCGGTGTATCGGCTACGCCGGGTCGCCCAGGCCGGGTTTGCTGACTGGGCGTCACGAATCCGGGCACGAGACGCGGTGTATCGGCTACGCCGGGTCGCCGAGGCCGGGTTTGCTGACTGGGCGTCACGAATCCGATCAGGCCCTCTGCAGCAGCGCCTTCCAGCCGGCTTCGTCCCGGCCGGCGACGAATCCGTTGCCAACCCGGACGAGTGGCAGCCGGAGCAGGCGCTGGTCGGCGAGGAGGCGCGCGGCGAGCTCCGCGTCATCCATCCGGAGGTAGCCGATGCCAGCCTCGGCCCAGGCCCTGCCGGCCGTGTCCACGAGTGCTGCGGCGCCCAGCCGCTCGGCGAATCGCCGAAGCTCCCCGGCCGCGATCGGCTTCCGTCGGAGGTCGACGAATTGGATCGCGAGGCGCCGCTCCTTGAAGAATCGGAGGGCAGCCCGGGTCTCCTGGGAATCTTCCCGGCCGAAGACCTGGATGAGCGGCGCTGCTGGCGGCGGGGCAGGGCTCAAGTGAACCTGGGCGACGGCATCGGCCGAAGCGTAGCGGTCCGGTACCATCGTGGGCACAGGAGGTGCCCGGTGACGGTCTGGTTCACGGTCCAGCTCGACGACAGGCCCGGCTCGCTCGCCCGCGTGGCGACGGCGCTCGGCGAGCGTGGCGTGAACATCACGGGCATCGTCGGCGTGGCCGAGGACACGGACGGCGCGCTCATGCTCACGACCTCGGACGCCGACGCGACCCGCGCCGCCTTCGAGGGCCTGGGCCTCGCCTTCGAGGAGCACGACGCGTCGGGCGGGCTGGATCCCCACCGGATGAGCGTCTCCGATCTCCGCGGCCGCTGACCGCGACCGAGCCACCGGACCCCCGCCGATGACCCGCCGCCAGGCGCTCCCGCCGACCGTCGCGGTCCACGTCGCGCTCGACGACGGCCCCGCGGCGATTCCCGCCCTGCTGGCCCGGATCGCGGAGGCCGGCGGAATCCTCCGGACCCTCTCGACGGTCCGGCGCCTCGCGCCCGTCGACGACGCAGCGCCGGCCGGGGTCGAGCTCGATGTCGAGGTCGAGCAGCTCGCCGAGGAGCCGCTCGTTCGATCGATCGAGGCGACGCCGGGCGTCCGGGCCCAGCGGCTGACCCGATCCCTCGACCGCGTCTTCGGCAAGCGCGTCATCGTCATCGGCGCCGGCGCCCAGGTGGCCCAGGTGGCCCTCGGCGCCGTCAGCGAGGCGGACCGGCACAACCTCCGCGGCGAGCGGATCTCGGTCGACACGATCGCCCTCGTTGGCGAGAAGGACATCGCGGCCGCCGTCCGGGCGGTCGCCGACCTGCCGCGCGCCCGCCTCCTCGTCCTGGCCGGGTCGATCATGGGTGGTGAGATCTCGACCGCCGCGCGGGAGCTCCGCGACCAGGGCATCCCGATCATCTCGTTGAACATGGTCGGCTCGATCACCGATGCCGTCGATCTCGTCGTCTCCGACCCCGTCCAGGCCGGGACGATGGCGGTCATGGCCATCGCCGACACGGCGACGTTCGACCTCGCCCGCCAGCGCGGCCGGCGCTACTAGGACGTCGACAACCGTACCCGGGCGGCGTCACGCGATATCGCCCGCCTGCGTCGAGTCGACGTGACCATCGAGTCGATTCCCCCCTCGCCGGGCGTGGGCCGTACCCGACTGTCCGATCCGTCGATTCGATGGCTGATCGCCGCCACGCTCCTGGTCTGGGTCGTCGCTCTCGCCGAGTGGTTCTTCGCCGCCGCCGTGATCAACAGCGTGTGGATCCTGGCCCTCCTCCTTTGGGCCGGAACGGGGGTCCTCGCGTTGTCGCTGACCGTCGTCCTGCTGTTCGTGCTTGTCCGACGGAGCCGTTTCCTCTCCGCGGGCGGCGTCGTTGTCGCGGCGATTCTCGTGTCGACTACCGTGCTGTCGGTCCCCTGGGTGGAGGCGTACCCGAGAATCTGGTTCGCAACGCACCGCGCCCAGTTCGCTCGCGCTGTCGATCTCGCCGCATCGGGCTCGCTCGAGCCTGGCCTCGACGAGTACATGGGCGCGCCGCTCCCAGCCGATATCAGCGCGATTTCCGTCTCGGGCACACTTGTCAGGATCCTGGCCTTCGATACCGAAGATGGCGGCACCCCGAGCGAATGCGAACCGGCACTGTTCGCCCCAGCGATGTTCGGCATTCCTGATGGCGCAATAGGCTTCGTCTACCTGCCATGCGCAGGGCCGCCGGCTGACTTCTACCTCGATGCCTACGCCGACGGGATCGTCCCGCGGATCGAGCTCGGCGACGGCTGGTGGTGGGCCGACGGAGGTTGACCTCGACGCGCCATCAACCACCGACTTCGAGCGCACGGTACCCTGCCACGAGATGCGGATCGCGACCTGGAACGTCAACTCGCTCAAGGCCCGGATGGAGGCCGTCGAGCTGTGGCTGGATCGCGTCCGGCCGGACATCCTCCTGATGCAGGAGACGAAGCTCTCCGACGCCGACGCGCCGGTGATGCCGTTCGCGATGCACGGCTACGAGCTCGTCCACCACGGGGAGGGCCGCTGGAACGGCGTCGCGATCGCCACGAAGGTCGGGGCCGAGGACGTCGTCACGAACTTCGGCGACGGGCAGGTCCGCGATAGCTCGGCCGGGGCGGCCGTTGCGGTCGGCGAGGACGATTTCGATCCCTCCGACGAGGCCCGCATGGTCTCGGCGGTCTGCGGCGGCATCCGGGTCGTGGCCCTCTACGCCCCGAACGGCCGCGTCGTCGGGTCGCCCTTCTACGAGGGCAAGCTGCGCTGGTTCCGGCGGGTCGATCGCTGGCTGGCCGAGACCCGCTCCCCCACCGAGTCGCTGCTCCTCGCCGGCGACTACAACGTGACCCCGGCCGACGAGGATGTCTGGGACCCGGTGGCGGCCCACGGCGGGACGCACGTCTCCGAGCCGGAGCGGGAGGCCCTCGCCCGACTCCGCGCCTGGGGCCTGGTCGACACGTACCGGGCCGTGAACGAGGCCCCCGGCCGCTTCTCGTGGTGGGACTACCGGGCCGGCATGTTCCACCGCAACGAGGGCATGCGGATCGACCTCCTGTACGCCACCGAGCCGGTCGCCGGCCGGGTCATCTGGGCCGAGATCGACCGGCAGGCGCGCAAGGGCCCGCCGACCCCCTCGGATCACGCGCCCGTCGTCATCGACCTCGACGAACCGGGCCATCCCTTCGATCCCGGCTGGTCCGGCGCCCTCGAGCGCATCGCCGCCCGCACGAAGCCGCGCTCCCGGCGCTGACCTGGCCGTGGATCGGCCTCAGTCGAGGCTGACCTGCTCGTGCCAGATCGGGACGTGGACATCGAAGCCGAGGGCGCGGACCTTCGGCTCCAGGGCCAGTTGCGCCTCGGGGTCGCCGTGGACGAGGAAGATCCTCCGCGGGAACCCGGCGTCGCCGCGGCGGCGTCCCTCGCCGAACCGGCGAAGCCAGTCGAGGAGCTCCGGCTCGTCGGCGTGGGCCGAGAAGCCGCTGATCGAGCGGATCCGGCAGCGGACGTGCCGGACCTGGCCGTCGAGCTTCACAGTCTCGGCGCCGGCCTGGAGGTGAGCGCCCAGCGTGCCCTCGCCCTGGTAGCCGACGAACAGGAGGGTCGCCTTCGAGTCGTCGATGAGCTCGCGGAGATGGGCCACGACGCGGCCGCCGGTGAGCATCCCGTTGGAGGCGATGATCATGTAGGGCCGAGGTGACCGGGCGATCGCCTTCGACTGGCGGACGTCGTTCGTGATCCGCTGGTCGGGGTAGTCGAGCGGCGTGTCGCCCGAGGCGAGGAGCTTCGCGGTCTCCTCGTCGTACATCTCGGGGTGGCGGCGGTAGATGGCGGAGGCCTTCGAGGCCATCGGGGAATCGAGGAACAGCGGCAGGGTCGGGATCTCGCCCGCGTCGATGAGGCGATCGAGCTCGAAGACGAGCTCCTGGGTCCGCCCGATGGCGAACGACGGGACGAGCAGGACGCCGGCCGCCCGGTCGACCTCGCGGACGGCCTCGGCCAGGATCCGGATCGCCTCCGCCGCAGGCTCGTGCTCGCGCCCGCCGTAGGTCGATTCGACGACGACGTAGTCGGCCTCCGTCAGGATCGTGGGATCGCGCAGGATCGGCGCGCCCGGGCGGCCGAGGTCGCCCGAGAAGACGAAGGTGCGCTCGGGGCCCGCGTCGCTGTCCTGGACGCGGAGACGGATGATCGCCGAGCCGAGGATGTGGCCGGCGTCGAGGAACGTGGCGTGGACGCCGGGTCCCACCTCGACCTCGCGGTCGTAGCGCACGATCCGGAAGAGCGGCGGCACCGCCGCGGCCTGCCGCTCGGTGTAGAGCGGGGCGTCGAGGTCGATGATCAGCTCCGGGCGCTGGGCGCGCAGCTCGGCCTCCGGATCCGCGCCCGGCCGGCGCGGAACCCACTCGCCGCCGGGCTCGATGGTCGTCTCGACGTGCTCGCCGGTCGCCACCGAGCCGACCGCGAACACGAGGCCCTCGATATCGAGGGTGGGCAGCGTATCGGCGGCCGGCGCGACGGACCCGCCCTGCCCGGCCACCTCGCTCGGCCGCGCCGGCTCGCCCGGCGCTCGGTCGGCCGCGGCCGCGTCGTGGTTGCGCTGGGCCTCTTCGAGTGCCTCGACGTACTCGGCGGCATCCTCGCGATCCTCCACGATCGCCTTCTCCGGGTTCCGCGCCTCCCAGCGCGACTGGCGCTTGGCGAACTCCTCGTGGAGCCGGCCGCTGTCGAGGAGGACGAGCGTCGCCAGCTCGGCGGTCGCCGCCGTCGCAAGGATCGGGCCGCGATAGCCCTCCCGAACGGCGATCGGCAGGAGCCCGCAGTGGTCGAGGTGGGCGTGGGTCAGGAGGATCGCGTCGAGGGTCGTGGGATCGAACCCGAGCGGGATCCGGTTCCGGATCGACTCGTTGGGGCTGCCCTGGAACATCCCGCAGTCGATGAGAACGCGGGCCCGCTCCGTCGTGAGCAGGAAGCGCGAGCCGGTGACGGTCGTCGCGCCGCCGAGGAAGTGGAGGTCCATGCGCGGAGTGTGCCAGCGCAGCGGGTCGGCCGCCGCCTCGCCGGCCGCCTACGATGCGGCCATGGAACCCCGCTTCTCGACGTTCGACGGCGCCTCGGATCGATGGACCGACGACCCGGCGTTCGCGGCGCTCGAGGATGCGTACGGCGCGTACCAGGACGCCTGGGGCGCCTGGATGGTGGGCCATCACCGAGGCGCCCCGATCGAGGCCGGGGAGGGGGGCGGGCATGCGGGCGAAGCGGCCCTGACCGAGAACCTCGTGGGGTCGCGTCGCGTCCTCGGCGAGCGGATCGCGGCGATCGATGCCGAGCGGTTGGGACCGACCGATCTCGCCGCCCTCGCCAACATCCGGGCCAGCCTGCCGGACCTCGACGCGTGGCCGGAGCCGCTCGATGGGCTCGAGTTCGCGGAGTCGACGCCCGCCCGCGATGATGACGAGCCCGAGATCGCCGGCCTGCGTCGTTCCACCTTCGAGGCCTGGGGCTCGGCGATGGCCGACCTCCGCGTCGACGGGGAGTGCCTGGACCGGCTTTCCGTGGCTGCGCGCCTCGGGCGCGAGCCGGACCCGGCGGCCCGCAACCGCCTCTTCCTGGCGATGGCCCCCGGCTGGGCCGTCCTCGACGGGCCCGGCGGCCCGAACGATGGGGACGGTCCGTACCGCCGCCTGGTCCGCGCGTCGGCCGCCCGCTGGAGGCGCGACGGTTCGCCAGTCGCGGCCAACGCGGCCGCCCTCGGGATGGACCCGGCCGCAGTCGAGCCGACGATGCGGAAGATCCTCGCGGCCTTTCGACGGGTGGCGATGCCGCCCGAGCTCGTCGAGCCGTGGGACTACCGCTACGTCACCGGCGGCCTCGCTCGCCGCCTCGACGCGGAGATCCCGCTGCCGCGCCTCCGCCCCATCAACGACGCCCACCTGGCTGGGATCGGGGCCGACCCCGGCGCCCTCGGGATCACCTACGACATCGTCCCGCGGCCCGGCCGCCCGATCATCCCGACGGCCTTCACGGTCAGCCTCGAGATCGCCCGCCGGACCGCTACCGGCTGGCGGCCGGCTCGGCCCTGGGTCTTCGCCACGTACACGGAGGGTGGCCTCGGCAACCTCGAGGAGCTCCTCCACGAGAGCGGCCACGCGCTCCACTACGCGGCCCTCCGGGCGCGGCCGGCGTTCTTTTCCTGGCCGGCCGATCAGACGGCCTTCGTGGAGGCGGTCGCCGACATCGTCGGCTGGACGGTCCACGAGCCGGCGTTCCTGGCGCGCCACCTCGGGGCGTCCGTCGCGACCCGGGAATCGGTCATCTCGCGCTACGCCGGCGTGATGCTCGATGCCTGCTGGACGCTCTTCGAGCTCGAGCTCCATCGCCATCCCGAGCGCGCCCCGAACGAGGTATGGGCGGAGATCGCCGAGGGCGACCTCGGCGTCGTAGGACATCCCGAATGGTCGTGGTGGGGCCACCGTGGCCAGCTCATCGACGGCCCGGGCTACCTCGCCAACTACGCCCTTGGGGCGGTCATGGTCGCGGCCGTGCGGGCCCGGATCCGGGAAGTCCGCGGCGACTGGGCGGAGGGTGATCCCGGGTGGAACGACTTCGTCGCCGAGCACCTTCTGCGATTCGCCGGGGCGCGCTCGCCTCGAGACATCCTCCTCGAGTTCCTCGGCGGCCCGCTGACGGCCGGCCCGCTGCTCGCCGACCTCGCGCGCGGCGCCTGAGCGACGTCAGGCTTCTCGCCGGCGCATCACGAGGACGGTCGTCAGGAGGAGGCCGCCGATGGCCGCAACGACGAGGAGCGGCCCGACGAGACCGCCCAGGTCGAGCTCGTTGTCTCCGCCGCCGGGGGCCTTCACGACCCGTGCGTCCGCCGGGCGGATCCGGTCGATGTCCATCGACTCGGCAATGGCCGTGCCGGAGCAGGCGTTGTCGGTGAGATCCTCGCCGGCGACGGTCAGGGTGAAGACGTACCGGACCCCGACCTCGTAGGTGCGGTCGATCGAGGTGATCATCCCGGGGTCGCCGCCGCCACCCTTCACGACGACCTCGGCCGGCTGATCCGGTCCGCGCCAGATCTCCTCGACCGCCACCTGCGCCCAGCGGTCGTTGTTGGCGACGCTCGTCACGGTGCCGACGAGAACGACGTCGGCCGTCTTCCAGGCCTCGGGCTCGACGATGACACACGAGGCGTTGACGGCCGTGGGTGCCCACAGGGCGGCCAGGCCGAGGCCCAGGGATGCGACGAGACGGGTGGCGCGGGACGCATGCATCAGGCGGTTCCTCCCGATCAGGTGGCGACATCCATGCCTGCGGGACGCCGGGCGCACCGGAAAGGTTCCGGGCGACGCTGTCGGTCCCGCCGGCCGCCAGCGCCGGGCTCAGCCGATCGGCAGCGCGTCGACCGCGACGGCGACGAAGAGCAGCGTCAGGTAGGTGATCGAGTAGCGGTAGAGGCGGATCGCCTGGGCGGTCGAGGCTTCGGGCGCCGAGCCCTCGCGCCAGAGCCGGAAGGCGCGCCACAGGAAGCCGGCGCCGAGGATGACGGCGGCGGCGAGGTAGACAGGCCCCATCTGGGCGACGACCGCGAAGACGAGCGAGATGGCAACGAGGAGGACCGTATAGAGGGCGATCTGGCGGCTCGTCTCGGCGATGCCCCGGACGACCGGCAGCATTGGCACGCCGGCCGCCGCGTAGTCGGTCCGGATGCGGAGGGCGAGGGCCCAGAAGTGGGGCGGGGTCCAGTAGAAGACGAGGAGGAAGAGCATCAGCGCCGGGAGACCCACGCCGCCGGTGACCGCGGCCCAGCCGATGACCGGCGGCAGTGCGCCGGCCGCGCCGCCGATGACGATGTTCTGGGGCGTGCTCCGTTTGAGCATGATCGTGTAGACGACGACGTAGAAGGCGATCGCGAGCAGCGTCAGGAAGGCCGCCACGAGATTCACGAACGCGGCCATCAGGGCGACCGAGATCGCGGCGAGGGCGATCCCGAAGACCATCGCCCGCTCCGGCGTCACGTCGCGGGCAGGCAGCGGTCGGCGGCGGGTCCGCACCATCCGCTCGTCGATGTCGCGGTCGAGGTACTGGTTGATCGCGTTGGCGGCGCCGGCCGCGAGCGTCCCGGCGATCAGCGTCCAGGCGGTGACCCGGAGCCAGTCCATCGGCTGGATCCCGGGCACGTCGCGGGTCGCGAGGACCATCGCCGGGACGGTCGTGACGAGGAGGAGCTCGATGATCCGGGGCTTCGTCAGGGCGATGTAGGCGCGGACCGTGTCGGCCGTCGAGCTGCGGGTCGTGGTCGTCTCGGCCGATTCGCCGCCCGCGCGGACGCCGCGGTCGGGAGCCCCCGACGCGGGAGCGACCTCCGCCCGAGCGACGTAGTAGCTCGCGACCGCCAGGGCGACCGTTCCGGCCCAGATGAGCGAGCCGAGCGCGAGGTGGAGGGTCTGGCTCCAGTCGGACAGGAGCGTCAGGACCTGGAGCCCACCGACAACCACCTGAGCCACGTAGAGCGCGAGGATCCCGACGGCCATGCCCCGCAGACCCGGCCGGGAGCGCTGGGTTCGCCAGGCCACCGCCGCGACGGCCGCGAGGACGACCAGGACCACAGCGGCCACGTAGCGATGCAGGGCGTGGGTCGCATAGAGCGCCGCCACGTCGCTCGGGAGGGACGGGTCGAAGGGGTACAGCCCGCCCGACATCAGCGGCCAGTCGAGGAACACCAGCCCGGCGCTGCTGGCCGTGACGTTCGAGCCGAACAGGAGCAGGACGAAGGTCGCCGCCGCCGCGAACGCGGCAAGGAGGGTGAACCGCTGGCTGCTGCCGCGGCCCGCGATCCGGGCGGGATACGACGCCCGCACGAGGAGGAAGACGACGACCCCGATGAGGGCCATCGCGGCAGCGAGGTGGGCCGTGACGCTCTCGCCACTGTTGCCGAGCCGGACGGTCTCGCGGCCCAGCCAGGCCTGGAAGCCGACGAGCCCGACGGCCGCCAACGACGGCCACAGGATCGAGGGCCGATCGCGGTGATCGAGGACCGCGAGGGCGGCCAACCCGAGGATCAGGAAGCCGATGACGGCGGCGATCGTCCGGTGGATCCACTCGAGCCAGACCTGGTAGCCGGCGTCGAGCCCGGGCAGGAACTGGCCTTCGAAGCAACCCGGCCAGTGCGGGCAGGCGAGCCCAGAATCCGTCGCCCGGACGAGGACGCCGATCGTGACGAGGAGGAACGTCGTCACGACCGTAGCGGCGGCGAGGCGCTGGAAGCGGGTCACGGAGCTCCTGGAGGCCGGGGGTATCGGGGATGGGACCGGTCGGAACGGCGGCGCCCATTCTACCCGTCGGCCAGCCGGGCTCCGGTCCGTGCCCCGGGAGCGCGGAACCGGGACCCCGGCTACCCTCTCCGTCGATGGATGCAGGATCCCCCCGCCGCCTCGCGAGCGCGAGGGCGGCCACCCTTCTCCTCGGTGCCGCACTGGCGGTGGGCAGCTGCGGCGGCGCGGCGTCGCCGACCCCGTCCCCGGGCCCGACCGGGACGCCCGAGCCGGCCGCCTGCGTGGCCGCTCCAGCCCCGCCCGCCGACCTGGAGGGCTGGACGATAGCGCCCGCCGAGCCGACCGTCTTCCCGGTGATCGTGAACAGCGGCGGCAGCCTGACCTGCGGTCCCAGCCGCCTCCTCTTCACCTTCCTGGACGGCGAGAACCTGCCGGTCGGCCGCCCGGACCGGAGCGCCTCGGTTGCCCTCTTCAACCTCGGCCGCGACGGCGCGACACCGACCCAGACGGTGAACGGCACGTTCGCCTGGGGCATCGAGAACGAGCGGGGCTTCTACGTCGCCGCGGTGACCTTCCCCGAGGCCGGCGAATGGGGTGCCGAGTTCGCGACCGCCGTGAACGACGCGGCCGCGGAGAAGATCCGGGTCAGGTTCGAGGTCAAGGCCAGCTCGCCGGTCGTCCAGGTCGGCGAACCGGCCCCGACGACCGACACGCCGACGGCCGCGTCGGTTGGCGGCGATCTCGCCCGGATCTCGACGGACACGGACCCTGACCCCGCCTTCTACGAGACCTCGGTCAAGGACGCGATCGCAGCCCACGAGCCGTTCGTCCTCGTCTTCGCCACGCCGAAGTTCTGCGCCTCGGCCCAGTGCGGGCCGACGCTCGATCGGGTGAAATCGATCGCCGCGGCCTACCCGGACGTCACGTTCATCAACGTCGAGCCGTACGTCCTGGAGTTCCGCGACGGGAGCCTCCAGCCGGTCCTCGACACGTCGATCGATCCCCCGACCCTCACCCCGGCCGGGCCGACCGTGGCCTGGGGACTCCTCTCCGAGCCATGGGTCTTCGTCGTCGACGGGGCCGGCTTCGTGACCGGCTCGTTCGAGGGCGTCATCGCCGATTCCGAGCTCAGGGCCGCGATCGACGCCGTCAGGTAGCGTCGGGCGTCGCGTCACGGCTGGGGATGGGGCCGTCGACGATCCGGATCGCGGTCGCCACGCCACCCTCGTCGCGCCAGGTGACCACGACCGGGACGCCCGAGGCGATGTGCTCGACGAGGTGCCCGGGCGGAAACTCGGTGGGATTCTGCAGCGCGCCCATCACGAAGCGTCGCGTCCGTCCGCCTGATTCCCGGATCGTGAACGCGGTCACGTTCGTCAGCGATGTCGAGTCGACGGCGACGACGACACCGGTGGCGGTGCCCGTGCGGGGCGCCATCGCCACGGACACGACGATCCCGGCGAGCCCGACGAGCGCCGCCAGGAGGAACAGGCGCCGGGCGATCGGCAGGGTCAGGATCCCGCTCCGGTGCTGCCCGGCGCGTGGAGCGGCGTGCCCTCGGCACATCGCGGACAGCCGGCCTGGCCCGGCTCGTACGTCGGCAGGTCGAGCGACCAGAGGGCCCGAAGCGAGTAGCTCCGTCCGCTGGCCGGTGACGTCAGCGAGGCCGTCCCGCCCGACCGATCGACGAGGACGGCGCACTCGATGACCTCGCCGCCCATGGCCTCGACGGCCGGAAGCATCGCCACGAGCGAGCCGCCCGTCGTCAGGATGTCGTCGACGAGGAGGACCCGCTGCCCGGGCTCGATCCGGAAGCCGCGGCGGAACGCACGCCGGGCGGTCACGTCGGTGGCCTTGACCTCCTCGGCGAAGATCGCCGGCGTCCCGAGCTGCCGGCCAGTCTCGAACGCCAGGATCACGCCGCCGGTCGTCGGGCCGGCGACAAGGTCGACGCGCGGGGCGCCGTCCGGATCGCGGTGGCGGGCGGCCCAGAAGGCGCACAGCTCGCTCGTCGCGGCCGGGTCGGAGAGGACCGCGAACTTCTCGAGGTAGGCGTCCGAGTGGCGGCCGCTCTTGAGCAGGAAATGGCCGTCGCGGAGGGCCCCGGAGCTCCGGAAGAGCGCCTCTGTCCGGGCGGCGATCGCGGCCCGGGCCTGGAGCTCGAGGGCCGGCTTCAGCGTCGTCATCGAGCCCGGAGTGTAGAGGCCCCGCCCCCGGCGCGCGGCCGGGGGCGGGGACGTGGCAGGCGGCGGATGAGGCGGCGCCGGTCCCGCTGCCCTCGAGGGCTACGCGGCAGCGGGCGCCGAAGGCTCGGACGGAGCCTGCGGCGGCTCGCCTGGGCCGGTCCAGCCGTCCGGGACCCGGCCCGGGAGCCGGCGACGGAGGATGAGCCAGGCCACGATGCCGACGATGGCGAGGGCGATGAGGATCGGGAGCCAGACGATCCCGAACCAGATCCCGGCGGTCGCCAGGCCCTGGAGGATCTCGACGAGGTTGGCCGTCGCCCGGTCGACCTCGGCTCCCGGATCGAACTTGTCCTGGGCCACGGTCACGGCGGCCTCGGGCTGGAGCCCAAAGCGGGCTGTGAGGGTGGAGTAGGCCGCCTGCTGCTCGAGGTGCTGCTTCTGGGCGGTCGCCTCCTCGATCTCACCGCGGACCTTCGTGAGCTCGGCCTGGACCTCGAGGACGTCGGAGATCTTCGTCGCCTGGGTCATGATCGCCTGGAGAGCCCGCTCCGTCGCCTGGAGGTTCGCGATCCGAGCCCGCAGGTCGACCACCTGACCGGTCACGTCGTCGGTCGTCGTTCGCTCGCTCACGACCTTGATGGCCAGCCCGCGGAGGGCCTTGAGGGCTGCCGTCCACTCGTCGGCCGGGATGCGGTAGGTGATCGTGGCGCTGACGTCCTCGCCCTCGCCGACCTGCTCGGAGCCGCTGACGTAGCCGCCGAGGGCCTCGATCGCCGCGTCGGCCGCGGCGACCGCGGCGTCGACCGCCTCGACCTGGAGGTCGAGGCTGCCGGTCTTGATGATCAGGAGCTCGGGACGGGCTGCGTCGAGAGGCGGCGTGACGTCGCCGCCGCCTGCCGGGACCGGGTTGGGCTCGTACGCCGGACCGGCCGTGGGTCCGGCCGCTTCCTCGCCGGTCGCGTTGCCAACGTTGCTGAGGATCGGCCCAGCGGCGCTCCCGCCTCCGCAGCCGACGACGAGGACGAGGACCGCGAGCAGCGCGGCCAGCCGTGGGAGGGTGCCCCGGGAGATGCCGATCGACGGCTTCATCGTGCGTCGCTCCAGTCCATCGCGGTGCGAGCGCCGGCCGGGCAGGCCGGTTGTCCTGCGGACGCGTCCCCCGTCGCCCTGGTTCCGCCCTGGCTCCGCCGTCATCCTGGGGCGGGCGCCCGCGATCTGCAATACGGGGAAACCCTCCGGGATTCGCTAGGGCCGGTATTCCACGCCCTTCGAGGACGGTGCCGACGCCTTCTTCGGGAGCGCCGTCCCGATGAGCGGGCGATACGACCCAAGGCCCCGCGCCCGGCACGCCTCCGCGACCTCGTCGACGAGGCGAACCGGCAGCGTGGGGTCGGCGAAGATCGCAGTTCCGACCTGGACCGCAACCGCGCCGACCGCGAGGTAGTCCAGCACGTCGGCCAGGACCGTGACCCCGCCGATCGCGACGACCGGGATCCGGACGACCTGGCAGACCTCATAGACGATCCGCAGCGCGACCGGCTTGATCGCGGGACCGGACAGGCCGCCGTAGACATTCCCGAGGAGCGGCCGCTCGCGGGTGGGGCCGACGGCGATCCCGGACAGCGTGTTGATGGCGGTGAGCGCGTCAGCGCCGGCGTCGGCGATGGCCCGCGCAATCGGGCGGACGTCGGCGACGTTCGGGGAGAGCTTGACGAGGAGCGGCAGGTCCGTGGCTCGCCGGACCGCGGCGGTGACGCCCGCCGCGGCGTCGGCGTCGATCGCGAACTGGAGCCCGCCGCGGCCGACGTTCGGGCAGCTGATGTTGAGCTCGATGCCGGCGATGCCGGGCACCCCGTCGAGGCGGCGGACGACCTCGACGTAGTCCCCGACCGATTCTCCCGCCACGTTGACGATGACCGGCACCCGCCAGCCGGCCCAGGTCGCGGCGTACTTCTCGACGACCGCGTCTACGCCCGGGTTCTGGAGCCCGATCGAGTTCAGCATCCCGCCCGGCGTCTCGGTGACGCGGGGCGTCGGGTTGCCGATCCGGGGCCTGAGGGTCGTGCCCTTGCAGCAGATCGCCCCGAGGCGGTCGACGTCGACGACGTCGGCGTACTCGATCCCGTAGCCGAACGTGCCCGAGGCGACGAGAATCGGGTTTGGCAGGACGAGCCCCCGACCGAGGTCGACGCTCAGGTCGACCCACGTCGAACTGCTGTCGGCCCCGTCGGGTGTCGCCGGTGCGACGGTCGTCGCCGACGAGGACCTCGGCCGAACCGGGACGAACGCCGACTTCAGCTTGCGGACCGTGGGCGTCCGGCGCGGCGTCGGCGCCGCGGTCCCGGCCGTCACGACCCGTCGCTTCGCCCTCATCGGCCCCAGCCCCCCTCCCAGTCGATCTCCTCGGAGGCGAAGACCGGGCCCTCTCGGCAGACCCGCTGGGGCGTGCCGGAGGTCGTCATCACGACGCAGCCCAGGCAGGCCCCGACGGCGCAGCCCATCCGCTGCTCCATCGAGACCTGGAGGAACGCCTTCCGGCGGGCCGCCGGCGAGCCGGGCGGGACCGCTTTCCCGGCCCCGCGCTTGCGGCCCAGCTTCGCGACGCCGAGCCGGTCGCGGCGCCCGACCGCCTGCCGGGCCAGGGCTCGGAGCATCGGCTCGGGACCGCAGGCGAAGGCCTGGTCCGCCCAGCCCTCGTAGTCGGTCACGAGCTCGGTCACGAAGCCGTGGTGGCCCATCGTCCCGTCGTCGGTGGCGACGACGTACTCGATCTCGTCGGGCAGGAGCGAGGTCGGGTAGACGTCGCGGGCGCTGGCCGCGCCGAACAGGAGCGTCACCTGGCGTCCATCGCGGATCGCCTCGTCGGCGAGGTAGCGGACGCCGGCCATCCCGAGGCCGCCCGCGACGAGGAGCAGGTGCCGGCTCCGCGCGTCGACCTCGAACGGCCGGCCCAGCGGCCCGAGCATGTCGATCGTGTCGCCCGGCCGGAGATGGGTGAACCACTCGGTCCCCCGGCCGATCGTCCGGAAGTGAATCGTGATCGTGCCGGTCGCCTGGTCGGCGGTGTTGATCGAGAAGGGCCGGCGGAGGACGAGGCCGGACAGGTCGCCGGTCCGGACGTGGACGAACTGGCCTGCCCGCGAGCCGGTCGCGAGAGCCGGCGCGTGGTACGACTGGAGCCACTGGCCGGGCAGGATCTCCCGGCTCCCGATGAGCTCGGCGCCCACCAGCCGCATGTCAGCCCATCACCACGTCGGGGGCGCGTCGATCAGCAGCGGCTCACGGCCGGTCGCCGTCCTTGCCGGCTCCGTCGCCGGCGTCGTCCTCGACGTCTTCGACGTCTTCGACGTCTTCGTCACCCTCGCCCTCGTCCTCGTCATCCTCGGGCGCGATGCCCGGGTAGGCATCGGCGATCGCATCGGCGAGGTCGCCGAAGACGTCGGTCGGGTCGTAGAAGCGGACCACGTCCTCGGGCCCGGAGAGATCCGTCCAGCGACTCTGGCCCTCGGGGATGACCTGGCCCCGGAAGCCCTGCCCGGCGAGCTCGAGGTGCTCGTCGAGGTCGTCGACGATGACGACCGTGCCGACCCGGCTCATGAGGGCGGCCGAGGCGTTCTCGAACTGCTCGAGGAGCCCGGCCTCGGATCGCTGGCTCCGCTCCTGGAAGTCGAGGGCCAGCTCGTAGAGAGCCGCCGCGGCCTCGTCCGGCGTGTCGGCCTGGAGGACCTCGGGCTGGCCGGCGGCCCACTGGTCGGCGGCGGCGGCGTAGGGGTCCGCGCCGGGGATCGGAGTGCCGAAGCGATCGAGCTCGGGGACCGCGGCCTCGCCGGCCTCCTCGTCGTCCCCAGCGCCGCCTCCGCCGTCCCCCCCGGTCCAGACGCCCTCAGTGGCGGCATCGGCGAAGGCCGCGAAGACGTCGGCCGGGTTGTAGAGCTCCACGAGCTCGCCGCCGGTCTCGATGATCTCGGTGTCCGACTGCCACTGCCCGGTGACCTCGTCGAAGACCCGGCTGCGACTCCGGAACGTCCCGTCCGGGGCCATCGCGAGGTAGTCGGGGTCGTCGTCAATGAGGGTCAGGCCTCCGAGCTCGCGGATCCGGTCCGACTGGTCGCGCAGGAACCGTTCCAGCTGCTCGCCCGCGCGGACGAGGAAGTCGGAGCGCTCCAGGGCGGCGTCGCGGGCCATCTCGGCGAGGAGGTCGTTGCGCTGGCGGTCCATGGCGTCCTCCCTATCCGTGGTAGTCGAGATCCGGGCCCATCCGCTCCCGGAGGAACATCGAGTGGTGGCGGGCGAAGACCCACTCCCCGGCCCGATGGGCAAAGGCCCTGATCTCCTCGTCGCGCTCCAGCTTGTCGAGCGTGGCGTAGTCGGGCAGGTCCAGCAGGATGACGTTGTCGAAGTCCCAACCGTGGGCGACGTTGTACCAGCCGAGGAACCTGATCCCGTACTTCTCCTGGTACTGGCGAGCCTGCCGGGGGAAGAGGGTCTTCATGTAGAACTTGAAGAACGGATCGCGGCCGCGGCGGACGGTGAAGTAGGTCGCGAGCACGGGCACGGAGCGCGGAACCTCCAGGAATCGGGATGGGCGGCGGACCTCGCGGCGCCGGCGGCTATTCTCGCACGCCGCCGTCAGCCGGCCCGGTCGGCGCGGCGTCGTCGATCGGGGCCTCGGGGGGCGTGGTCCGGTCCTCCAGCTCGCCGACGGTCGGGGTCGGCGAGGCGAGGGGTCGGCGGCGGCCGGCGACGCTGTGCTCCGCGGCCCGGCGATCGGCCGCCACGAGGCGGAGCAGGAAGATCACCGTCTGCCCGGCGAGAAGGAGCAGCAGCAGGACAAGGATGAGCAGGCCGCCGCTGATCCAGAAGGGCCAGCTCCAGGCGACGCTGAGCGGCGTCAGGACGAGGAGGACGGCGAGGACGGCGAGCTGCGTCCAGAAGCAGCCGAGCCCGGGTCCCTTCTCCGAATCGAGCGGAGCGCCCTTGTAGTCGACGGCGCGGACGCTCGGCGATTCGCTCGGCCCGCTCGGCGGCGGCTCGGGTTCGGTCACGCCGGCAATGGTATCGGCGCGACCTCGATCGGGCCGGAGTCCGGCGGCGGCGGGTCGTCAGTCTCGTGCGATCGGCTGGCCGGTGAGCGCCACCCGCTCGATGAGCTCGGCCGCCCGGGCGGTCCCGTTCGTGCTCCTGATCCGCCGTGACATCGACCCCATGCGCTCCCGCAAAGCCGTGTCGGCGAGGACGCGGTCCGCGGCCCCGGTCAGCTCGGCGTCCTCGAAGCCGTAGGTCGAGAGGCGCACGCCGAGGCCCAGCTCGTCGACCCGCTGGGCGTTGTCGACCTGGTCCCAGAAGAGCGGCAGCACGAGCATCGGCACCCCGTGGTGGAAGGCCTCGGTCACGGTGTTGTTGCCGCCGTGGGTGATGACGAGATCGACCTGGGGCAGGATCGCGGGCTGGGGCAGGAAGCCCGCGCCGGTCATGTTGTCGTAGAGGCGGATCTGGTCGGCGAGGGGGCCCTTCGAGACGATGACCCGATGGCGGGTCGCGCCCATGACGTCGACGAGGCGCTGCATGAGGCCCACGTCCGCGGAGCCGAGGCTGCCGAGCGACAGGTAGACGAGCCCGCCGTCGCCGTTCCGGAGGTGCTCCGGCAGCTGCCAGTCCTCGACCGCGGCGCGCACCGTCGAATCGAGACGATGCCATGCCGCCCCGAGCGGCCGGTCGCGAGCGTAGTCGCCCTCGGCGGGATAGGAGTACAGGTTGAGCCACGGCGATTCCCAGATAAGGTCCGGACCGAGCTCCGTCCAGGCCAGGCCCGGCGCCCCGCGCTCCCGGACGAAGGCATCGAAGTCGGCCCACATCGCCCGATGGGTCCGCTCGACCTCCTCGAGGAAGGCCGGCCAGGCAATTCGGTCGGCTGCCGGGTAGCCCGACGAGAACGGCGGGATCGCCGGGTCCTTCAGCTCGGCGGGGTTGCACGACACGATCCGGATCCACGGCCGGCCCGAGGCCGGGAGGGCCGCGAAGCCGACGACGTTGTCCTCGACGATGACGTCGGGATCGAGGTCGTCGAAGATCGCCCGGAGGCGGTCGTCGACGTACTTCGAGCCGTCGATGAGGGCCTGCCAGGTCGGGGCGATGAACTCGCCGAGCTGCTCGATCGTCGGCTTGCGGAAGATCGGCGCCGTGTCGCGGATGAAGTCGATCCAGAACTGGCCGGGGGCCTCGGGCGTCTCGGGCGGCGGCCCAAGGCGCATGAGGCGCTCCTCGAAGCCCTGGGCCTCGAGGTTGCCGGCGAACGACTCCTCCACGATGAACACGACCCGATGCCCGCGCTCCTGAAGGACCCGTCCGATGCCGACGCAGTTATTGGTCGGCCCGAAGGCGCCCTCCGGGAAGAACACGATCGTTCGACGCTCCGGCACGCCGCCCTCCTCGTCACTGCCCGTCCCGGCGAATGGGCGGAGTATGGCGAATGCGTCGCGCCGGGTGGCGGCCTCTCACGGTGCGGAGCGGTCCCGTACGATTCGGGCCATGCCCCGGCACGAGGACGCCGACCCCGCCCCCGGCCGTTCTGCCGGCCGCGCTCCCCGCAACCCCGGCGGACCTTCGGTCCCCGGCGAGCCCGCGCCGCCGGGCTTCCTCGATTCCTTCGCCTGGCACCCCGAGCCCGAGCTCCTCGGCGTTCGCGATGAGGCGGTGTCCCGCGAGGCGCTCCGGGCCGCTGGCGCAGCGACCTGGGAGGCTGCCCTCGACTACCTCTACGACCACGCCTTCGTCCGGGCGATGGGCAGTCCGGCCGGCTACGCCGAGCTGCGGAGGACGTACTTCGGGGATGCGGGCGGACCGGGCGCCGCCCCGGCGATTCCCACATCGTGGCCGGAGCTCCTCGACGAGTTCCGGGCCCGGATCGCGCCGCATACCGTCAGCGCCTGGCACCCCCGCTCGTACGGGTACTTCACGCCGCCGCCGCTGACCGCGTCGGTCCTCGGCGAGATGCTGTCCCAGGTCACCCAGCAGGGCGTCGACGTCTGGCATGCCGGGCCCGTTTCGGCGTTCGTCGAGGAGGAGGTCGTCCGCTGGCTGTGCGACCTCGTCGGCTACGGCCCGGGCAGCTTCGGGCTGCTCACCTCGGGCGGGGTCATGGCCAACTTCATCGCGATGGCCCTCGCTCGGGACGTGCAGGCGACGCGCCGGCTGGGCCTGGACCGGCCACCACGCGGCCGCGACCTCGAGCGGCTCCGGATCTACACCTCCGACCAGACCCACTTCTCGATCGGCCGGGCGATCGACGAGCTCGGCTTCCCGCCCGAGTGCCTCGTCCTCGTCGAGGCGGATGACGACTTCCGGCTGCGAGGCGCCGACGTCGCGGCGGCGGTGGCCGCCGATCGGGCAGCGGGCCTGACCCCGATCGCCATCTCGGCCGTGGCCGGCGCCACGAACACGGGCTCGGTCGATGCCATCGGCGAGCTCGCCGACGTGGCCACCCGCGAGGACCTCTGGCTCCACGTGGACGCAGCCTATGGCGCGGCGGCACGTCTCTCCGCCCGCGATGCGCGAAGGGTCCCGGACCTCGACCGGGCCCAGTCCGTGACGGTCGATCCCCACAAGTGGTTCTTCCAGGCCTACGACATCGGCGGGCTGATGGTCCGGCGGGGCGCCGACCTCGAGGCCGTCTTCGGCAGTCGCCGACCCGAGTACTACCGGAGCGGTCACGCCCCGATGCCCTCCCCCGAGCACGGCGGGGACGGCGATGCCGGTCACGGCGAGGCCGGCCAGCTGAACTTCTGGAAGCTCGGCTTCGAGGGGACGCGCCGCTGGCGGGCCCTGAAGCTGTGGCTGTCGTGGAAGCACCTGGGCACGGCCGGGTTCGGCCGCCTCGTCGAGGCCAACATCGATCTCGCGGCCCATCTCGCCCGGCGCGTAGCTGCAGACCCCGAGTTCGAGGCCCTCCCGGCCGTGCCGCCCCTCTCGGTCGTTTGCTTCCGCCACCGGCCCGACGGCCTCGCCGAAGGCGCCGAGCTCGATGCCCACCAGGACGCCATCCAGGCGGCCCTCGAGGAGTCCGGCGACGGCTGGCTCTCGACGACCCGGCTCCGCGGCGGGACCTGGCTGCGGGCGGGCATCCTCAACACCCAGGCCACGGTGGCCGACGTCGACCGCCTGCTCGAGCACCTTCGGGTTCTTGGCCGCGGCTAGCCCGGCCCGTCCTTGCGCGGGCCACCGTTGAAGCGCCGCCCGAACGACTGCGGCGCCGGCGGCTCGGCGTCAGTCCGCATCTCCGCCGTCCCCGATTCGAGCGGCCGGCCGCAGCGGTAGCAGGTCTCGCGCCGGGCGACGTTGAGCGAGCGGCAGGCGGGGCAGGGCCACCACGCCACGGGCGCGGCCGGGGCGATCCATCGGTCAGCCCGCCGGTTGAGCTGGCGCGCGACGAGGACGAGCGCCACGAGCGCGAGCGCGACGGCGGCGATGGGCACGACGTACGCCGTCAGGCGCTGCGGCTGGTCGCTCGGCCCGAGCCCGCCGGCGTACGCCACGAGCTCGTTGACAACACACCCGAGCTGGAGGTCCACGCCACCGGGTCCGTCGGCCGGATAGCGCTCCGCGCAGGTCAGGGGGCGGGCCGTCGGCGGAGCGTTGACACTCGGATCGGGGCTCGCAGCGGACGCGCCCGTCGTTCCCACGAGGAACGCCACGACGGCCCACGCGACGGTGATGTGCCGGGCACCCTCTATCGCCCGCCGCGAAGATCGGAAACCCGGTGACGTCAGAGGTCGGATGGTCAGTCGCACGTCCAGGTGAGCGTACCCGTCAGGGTTCGCGGCCAGGAGGCGTCCGGTGGGTAGCCCGGCTTCTGGGGCTCGATCGGGAGGTCGGCGAAGTCGACCAAGCCGGCATGGCCCCCGTCCGTCGACGTCATCAGTACCGTGCCTGTCCAGGTCGGCAGGCCGACATCGTTGACGTTGGCCGCCTGGATGCCGAGGACGATCAAGCTGCCCTCAGCCTCGACGCCCGGGCGGATCCCCGCGCTGACCATCCGCCCCCGAAGCGTCCCGACATCCGGGGCGCCGATGCCGTCGATCGCCCCTCCATCGATGACCCAGGAGCAGGTCGCCCCGTCCGAGCGGGGAACGAACTCGGGCTCGTTGGCGAGCGTGAGGCTGACGGTCCCGTTCGTCGTCGTGTAGATGGGTGCGAAGACAGGCGGTGCCTGGCGCAATCCGAGCACCGGCACGGCGATCGCGGCCGAGATCGCGCCGACAACGACCGCGGCAGCGGCCATGAGCGAGATCTTGCCGGCGGGCCGCGTCTTCTCGCGGGCGAGGGCGATGCCACCCACGACAGCGAGCAGGGCCGCGATGGCGGCGACCCACACGACGGCAACGGCCGTTCCGAGGGCGGCCCCGAGCCCGTCACTGGTCCTGGCGATCCCAAAGAAGTACCCGAGGGCAATACCAACGCCGAGGAACAGGAGCGTCACGATCGTGGCGGCGATCGCGAACACCGGCGATGTGCCTCGACGGGTCACATCGCCCGATCGGGGCGGTCCGCCACTGGGTTCCCCTCGCGAGGTGGGCGGCTCGACGTCGTTCATGCTCGAAAGACGTGCGGCGCGTTCCGATGTGTCGTCAGACGCCCGAGCCACCGTCCCCATTGCTCCCTGGGCTCGCCGGCACGCCGCGGACCGCGAGCCGGTCCTGCCAGCGGAAGAGCTCGCCGATGACCGGCAGGAACCAGGGCCGGCCCTCGTACGGCGCGGGGACGAGGCGGAACGGCAGCTTCGCCAGGGCCGGGGGCTCGCCGCCACCCAGCCACTCCGCTGCCCGCGTCCCGAGATACGTCGACATCAGGACGCCGGTCCCGGAGTAGCCCACCGCGTGCATGATCCCGCCGAGGCGGCCGAGGTGGGGCATCCGGTCGAGGGTCATCGCGACCTTGCCGCCCCACGAGTACTCGACCCGGTAGCCGGCAACCTGCGGGTGGATGTCGAGCATCCGCCCGAACAGCAGCCGGGCCGTCCGGTCGACGGTCGTCGGGATGAAGCTGACCCGTCCGCCGAAGATGAGCCGCCGGTCGGCCGACACGTGCCAGTAGGACAGGAAGTTCTTCGTGTCGAAGTAGGCCCGGCCGGTCGGCGAGACCTCCCGGGCGAGGTCCTCGGGCAGCGGCTCCGTGGCGATGATGTAGCTGCCGATCGGGACGATCCGGCGACGGACGCTCGGCGCAGCCCCGTCCGTGTAGCCGTTCGTGGCGACGAGGACGTCGCGGGCCAGGATGGCGCCCCTCGCCGTCTCGACGACGAAGCGGCCGTCGGCCTGGCGCCGGATCGCGCGGACCGGGGTGTTCTCGTGCAGATCGGCGCCGGCGCGCTCGGCCATCGCCAGGAGCCCGGCGAACCACTTCGCCGGGTGAAGGATGCCGCCGGGGTTCACGGCGAGGCCGCCGTGGTACATCGGGGTCCCGATCTCCTCGCGCAGGCGGTCCCGGTCGACAACCCGGGCGTGGACGCCGAAGTCCTCGAGCGAGCGCGCCTCCTCGGCGAAGTCCTCGAAGTGGCTCGGCGCCCAGGCCAGCTCCAGCCAGCCGGCGGGGCGGAGCTCGGCATCGATGTCGTTGTCGCGGATGAGCCCGTAGGTCAGCTCGAGGGCATCGAGCGTCTCGCGGTACAGCGCCCGGGCGAGCGGCTCGCCGTAGCGCTTCGCGAGCGTGCGCGGACCCCACTTGAACCCCGGGTGGGTGATCCCGCCGTTGCGGGTCGACGCGCCCCAGCCGAGCGTCTCGGCCTCGAGCAGGACGGCCTTCGCCCCCTGGAGGGCGAGCTTGCGGGCCGCCGCGACGCCGGTATAGCCGCCGCCGACGATCGCGACATCGACCGTGTCGGGCAGCTGCCGCCCGCTCCGGTCGTGGAGCGGCGGCATCGTCGCCCACCAGTACGGCCGGCGCTCGTAGTCGCGGTTCAGCGCGGGCTTGGCGGCCATCGCGCCCATCGTAGCGGCCGGGTGGCCCTTGCCGATGACCGGCTCGCGGGGTGATCCTCCGCCGGTGAGCGACGAAGGCGAGCGAGTGCCGGTCAGCGTGGCCTGGATCCTCCTCGCCGCCCTGGCCGCCGCCCTCTTCCTCACGACCCAGATGCGGGCTCCCGATACCCTCGAAACGGAGGTCTTCCCGGCGCTCGCGTCCGGCCTGGACGTTGTGCCGGTCGCGGATGCGATCGAGGTCCGGGAGACCGGTGCTGACACCGATGTCGCGGTGTCGGGCTGGTTCCAACAGCCCATGGTCATCGAGTGCCCCGCCCCGGGGATTCCACTCGTCCCCGTCATCGAGGGGCCGTGCGCGCTCACCGGCTGGCTTATGGGCGAGCCGGAGTCGGTTGTCCACGTCAGCGTCGAGGCGAACTCCCGAGAGCACTGGACGACGTCGGCGTCGGGACCCTCGATCGAGACGGTCTTCGATGGGCCGGGCAGTGCCTGGGCAAACCCGCTGCGGCAGAACGGGGACTCCGTTCCGACGTCGGTCGTCCTGATCGGTCACTTCAACGACCCACGAGTAGCCGCCTGCCAGGCGGAGAACCAGGCCGAGTGCCGCGACCGTTTCGTCGTCACCGTCGTCGCCTGGGCCGACGGCGTCGAGAACCCGTGAACCTCCGGCGCCCGAGCGGCATCAGGTAG
>Ga0209341_10000713_pt1 | contig 34020 bp, 27 predicted proteins | sample RifCSP13_2_FD_184020 | JGI IMG/M metagenome (GOLD analysis project Ga0209341, IMG submission 184020) | Soil microbial communities from Rifle, Colorado - Rifle CSP2_sed 13_2 (SPAdes) (version 2) | ecosystem: Environmental > Terrestrial > Deep subsurface > Rock core/Sediment | place: Rifle... | reverse complement strand
GGGCCGGCTTCGCGGTGCGCGCGGTGGCGCAGCCTTCGACCGGGGAGGGGCTCGTGGTGGCCCTGGAGCGGCTCTTCCCGCCGACCCCCAATCCCGTCTGAGCCTGCTCCCCTCCGGGGATCGCGGCCGGGGGGCCATTCCTTGACAAACGGAGACTAAGTTGCTTAACATTCAGTGTTTGGCCGGCGTACGGGAGGCTCCTGCGGGCGCGACCCGTCCCTCGGTCGGTCGCAGAATTCCAAGCCGCGGAGGTCCCGTTCCACGTATGCCGGACACTGAAAAGGCCGCAAAACCCACCCCCCTTCCTGCCGCCGCCGCCCCCGAGGAGGCAGCGCCCGATCCCGAAGAGTACGGGCGTCTCCTGGACATGTACGATGTCAGCTTCCGCAACTTCGCCGAGGGCGAGGTGGTGCGCGGCGTCGTGCTGGCCGTCTCTGCCACCGAGGCGATCGTCGACGTCGGCTACAAGTCGGAGGGGATCATCGCCCTCGAGGAATTTCGGGACGAGAACGGCCAGATCTCGCTAAAACCCGGGGATCAGGTCGACGTGCTCATCGAGAAGACGGAGGACAGGGAGGGTCACGTCGTCCTTTCGCGCGAGAAGGCCGAGAAGATGAAGGTGTGGGACGAAATCGAGCGCGCCTACCAGGAGCGCCGCGTCGTCACCGGCCGGGTCATCGAGCGGGTGAAGGGCGGCCTCGCGGTGGACATCGGCGTGCGGGCCTTCCTCCCCGGCAGCCAGGTGGACGTCCGGCCGGTGCGCAACCTCGACGCGCTGCGGGGCCAGGAGCTCCGGATGCGTGTCATCAAGGTCAACAAGAAGCGGGGCAACATCGTCCTCTCCCGCAAGGCGGTCCTGGAAGAGGAGAACGCCGGGCGCAAGACGCAGACCCTCGAGACCCTCGAGGAGGGCAAGGTCTTCACGGGGGCGGTCAAAAACATCACCGAGTACGGGGCCTTCGTGGACCTCGGCGGCATCGACGGGCTGCTCCACATCACCGACATGTCCTGGGGCCGGATCAACCATCCGAGCGAGGTCCTCAACGTCGGCAACGAGGTCCGAGTGGTCGTCCTCAAGTTCGACCGCGAGACCGAGCGCGTCTCGCTCGGCATGAAGCAGCTCCAGGCCGACCCCTGGACGACCGCCACCATCAAGTACCCGATCGGGGCGCGGGTGCGGGGTCGCGTCGTCAGCCTGACCGACTACGGGGCCTTCGTGGAGCTGGAGCAGGGCGTCGAGGGCTTGATCCATGTCTCCGAGATGTCCTGGTCCAAGAAGATCAAGCATCCGTCGAAGGTCCTCACCGTCGGGCAGGAGGTCGACTGTCAGGTCCTGGGGATCGACCAGGAGGCTCACCGGATCAGCCTGGGCCTCAAGCAGGTCGAGGCCAATCCCTGGGTGCAGCTCGCGGAGAAATACCCGATCGGCTCGCGCATCAAGGGCAAGGTGCGCAACCTCACCGAGTTCGGCGCCTTCGTCGAGGTCGAGGAGGGGATCGACGGCCTCATCCACATCTCCGATCTCTCGTGGACGAAGAGGGTCAAACACCCCTCGGAGCTGCTCAAGAAGGGGGACGCGGTGGAGGCGGTCGTCCTGAACATCGACGCCGAGAACCAGCGCCTGTCCCTCGGGTTGAAGCAGCTCGCCACCGACGTGTGGGACGAGTTCTTCGCCCACCACAAGGTCGGTGACATCGTGGAGGGGAAGATCGTCCGGATGACCAGCTTCGGTGCCTTCGTTGAGCTGGCGGAGGGGATCGAGGGTCTGGTGCATGTTTCCGAGCTCGACGAGAAGCGGATCGACCACCCCGAGGAGCACTTCCGGCCCGGCGACGCCTTCCCCATGAAGATCGTCAAGATCCAGGAGGGGGAGAAGAAGATCGGGCTGTCGATCAAGGCCCTCAAGCAGGATGAGTTCCAGCGCGACTTCCAGGTCTACCGCGAGTCGGCGGGAACCGACCGCTCGACCATCGGCGACGCCTTGCGCGCCCAGCAAGAGGCGACGGTCACGAGGGAGAACACGGAGGAGTAGGGCGATGACCAAGACCGAGCTGGTGGAGGAGGTCGCCCGCACGGCCGTCCTCACCCGCAAGCACTCCGAGGTCATCGTCGATGCCGTGTTCTCGTCGATCATCGACGCGCTGCACGGCGGGGACAAGATCGAGCTCCGGGGGTTCGGCAGCTTCCGGATCCGCCGCCGCAACAGCCGTGCGGGGCGGAACCCGAAGACCGGCCAGGGCGTGCTCGTGCCGGCAAAGCGGGTGCCGTACTTCAAGCCCGGCAAGGAGCTCCGCGAGCTGATCAACCGGGCCTGAGGCGAGCCGAGCATGCCCGCCTGGCTCTACGAGAAGGACCCCGCTTCCTCACGGTTCGTGGCGGGGGGTCCTGCCGAGGCGGAGTCGCTGCTCGGCGCGCCGCTGCCGGACCTTCCCGTGCCCGAGGTCGACGAGGGCAGGGAGGCCCTTCTCGTCCACTTCCATCCCCGGCTCGAGACCCTGCTTCGCCGCTTCCTGGAGGCCCTGCTCACGCAGATCGGTGCCGCCGGCGCGCCGCGGGGTGGCGACCCCGTAAAGGACCAGGCGGAGTACGAGGCGGCCCTCCTTCGTGTGTTGCGCGCGGTGCGGGGCGCCGACCGCCGCCAGGGGCTGCTCAACCTGTTCTGGCTGGCTCACAGCCGTGACGCCGCCGAACACCTGCGTGAGCTCGAGACGAGAGCCCCTGCCCTCCGTCGGGCCAAGCACTCGCTCTTCCCGCTGCTTCAGTCGGTCTACCGGCGACACGACCAGGAGTGCCGGCGACCGCGGGAGGGTGGAGAGCCGACGACGGTGGAGAACCCCTCGCTCGTCGCTTCGATCATCGACGACGGCTTCGCGTTCACCGAGCTCTCGGCGATGGAGCTGGACATCTCGGCGTTCCTGGCCGCGGGCAAGCGCTACCGGATCTCGCCCGAGGTCTTCCTCGAGATCCAGCGGATCCTCGTGCAGGAGACGGAGAGGCGGCTGCGGGAGGGGGACCGCGGCCTGCTCCAGCGTGCGGCACGGCATCTACCGGAGCTGCCGCGGGAGCACTACCTCAAGCCGGGCAGCCTGCTCAAGATCGTTCTGAATGGCCAGGTCCTCTCCTACCTCCTCGCCGACCCCTGGGGCACCGGAGGCCGGCTGCTCGCCTCTCCCTCCCTGCGGGCGGAGGTGGAACGGAGGGCAGGGATCGAGATCCTGGACGCCTTCCTCGACTTCGCCACCGGCCTGCGCCGCTTCGAGATCGTGTGTCATGTGCGCGACCGGGTGACGCTGCTCGGGGCGTCGGCGGGGGCGAGGGACCTCGAGGCGAAGGCAAGCCGAGGCCTGCGGGTCTACGAGTTCGGGGAGGCGGCCCAGGTACTCAACAGCGCGGTGAACGCGACCGTGCTCTTCCTCGATCTCCGGGGGTTCACCCGGACGTCGGAGGGCCACATCTCCGAGCGCGACCTCACCCGCGAGCTCTACTCTGTCTTCGACGAGTTCGTCCCCATCGTGCGGCGCTTCGGCGGCACGGTAGACAAGTACCTGGGCGACGGGATGATGGTCACCTACGGCACCCGGCGTGCGGACCCCCTCGATCCGCTGAACGCGCTGCGCACGGCGATCCTCTGCCAGGAAGCACTCCGTCGGACACGCGAGGAGGGTCAGAGCGGGTTCAAGATGGGCGTCGCCATCCACCACGGGCGCGTCTACCTCGCCCGCTTCCTCTCCGGCGAAGGCGGAGTGCAGGCGACCGTGATCGGGCGCAACGTCAACCTCGCCGGGCGGTTGTCCTCGGCGGCAAAGGCGGAGTTGGACGGCGACGAGCCGGACGCACTCCCGGTGCCGACCCGCGCCGGCGCCTCGGGGCTCTCGGTGAGCGTGGACGAAGAGGGGCACCTCCTGAACGAGGGCATCGCCATCAGCCGGGAGACCCTGGCCCAGCTCGAGGTGCACCTGGCCCTCGTCCACGTGGAAGGCGGCATGGAGTACGAGGACGAGGTGATCGACCGACGCATCCTGATCCACTACGCAGGCGACGCCAAGTTCAAGGGTGTTCGCTCCAGCCTGCCCGTGTACCAGGTCGACTTCGAGAGGCGGGGGTGAAGGGTGGAGCGGCTCTTGTCCCCCTGGAGGAGCAAGTACGTGACCTCGGCCGACAAGATCCCGGGCTGTGTGATATGCCGTGCGCGCGACGGCGTGGACGGAGCGGACCGCCTGCTCGTCCACACCGCCCCCCTGAGCTTCGTCGTGACCAACCTCTACCCCTACAACGGCGGGCACGTGATGGTCGCGCCCAAGCGCCACGTGGGGCGCCTCGCGGAGGCCACGGAGGCGGAGCTCGCGGAGCTGATGGCCCTCGCGCGGAGGCTCGAAGCGGTGCTGGGCGAGGTCTACCGTCCGGACGGGATCAACCTCGGTATGAACCTCGGACGCACCGCAGGGGCGGGGGTGACCGACCATATCCATCTGCACGTCGTGCCGCGGTGGAACGGCGACACGAGCTTCATGACCGTGATCGGGGAGACCCGCGTCATCCCGGAAGACCCCGCCGAGTCCTGCGCCCGGCTCCGGCCCTACTTCGCGCGATGAGGCGGGGGGCGGCTGGGCTCTTTCTCGCCGCGGTGCTGCTCGCCGCCGCCGGCCTCGCCCAGCAGATCGTCACCAGCCTGACGCTGTTTGCGGGCACGCCGGAAGGACTTTGGCGCTCGGCGGACTGGGGCGGCTCGTGGGAGCGCGTCCGCGGGCATTTCTCGGGAGTGAGACTGGACGGCCTGGGAGCGGCGCGCGCCATCGTGCCCCTCGGTCCCCAGGTGTACGTCGCCGGGGATGGTGGGCTCTACGTCTCGGAGGACTTCGGGGAGTCGTGGAAGGCGCTGTCCCTGACGCCGGGTGTCCTGAGCCTGCTGATGTCGCGCTACCCGAGCGCGGACCCCACGGTGTTCGTGGGAACGGGGGACGGGCTGCTTCGCTCGCGGGACGGAGGACGGAGCTTCGGCCCGACCACCCTCTCCGGGACCCCCATCCACCGTCTCGAATGGCCGGGGCCTGCCCTCGTCGCCGCCACCGGCCGCGGGCTGCTCATCACGACCGACGAGGGGCAGCACCTGACCGGGCCCGGACGGGGGCTGCCCGCGGAGGAGGTGCGCGCCTTTGCCGTCTCGTCCTATTTTGCCGCCGACCCCGTGCTCTTCGCCGCCCCCGCGTCGGGGGGGGTCTTCCGCTCCTCGGACGGAGGGGCGAGCTGGAGCGCGGCCGGCCTCGAGTCGGAGCGCGTGGGTGATCTCGTGTGGCTCGGCCCATTCCTCTACGCGGCCGCCGAGGGCGGAATCTATCGCACCGAGGACGTGGGGGCGCACTGGACGCGCCTCGCCGACAGCCCCGGCCGTCCCGCCCGATTGCTCTTCCCGCTCGCGCCGGCGGCCGGCCTGGAGGCGTTTCTCGCCACCGACCGGGGTGTCTTCCGCACCGCCGATGCCGGGCGAAGCTGGGTCGCGGCGGGCCTGGTCGGCCAAGAGGTGCTCACGGTCGCGACTTTCCCCCCACCGCCACCCCCGCCCCCGCGGCGGCGGCGCCGGTGAGCGTGCGGGGTGGCGGATGAGATTCACCAAGGCGCACGGCCTCGGCAACGACTTCATCCTCGTTGCGGAGTCCGACGCGCCGGAGGATGTCCCGGCCTGGGCGCGCCGCCTGTGCGATCGCCATCGCGGCATCGGTGGTGACGGGCTGCTGCTTCATGCCCCGGCCGCGGACGGCGTGCGGATGCGGCTCATCAACGCCGACGGCCTCGAGGGGGAGGTTTCCGGCAACGGCGTGCGCTGTCTCGCCGCCCTCGCCGTCAGCCACGACTGGGCGGGGGACCGCCATATCGTTCACACCGCCGCCGGCCCGCGCGCGGTGACGGTGGCGAGGCTCACGCCCGGGCGCTTCCGTGTCGAGACGGACCTCGGCCCCCCTCGCCTCGGGAGCCGCGACGTGCCGGTCGCCCTCGAGCCACCGCGAGAGCGCGTGGTCGACCATCGGTTGCAGGTGGCGGGCCAGACCCTGTGCGTGACCGCAACGTCGATGGGAAATCCCCACTGCGCGATCTTCCTCGACGCCCCCGCGGACGACGCCCTCGTGGCGAGCCTGGGCCCGGCCCTCGAGCACCATCCCTTCTTCCCGCGGCGCACCAACGTGGAGTTCGTCACCGTCCGTGGTCCGGGCGAGATCCGGGTGCGGTTCTGGGAGAGGGGAGTCGGCCCCACACAGGCCTCGGGCACGGGCGCCGCGAGCGCGGTGGTCGCGGCCGTGCTCCGGGGCGGAGTCAGCCGCCGGATGCGAGCGGTGTGCGACGGAGGCGTGCTCGAGGTGGAGTGGACGAGTGGGGGGAGCGTCCGCCAGACGGGCGAGGCCGAGATCGTCTTCGAAGGAGAATGGCGGGCGGCGGCCGACGTCGGGATCAGTTGACGGCGGTCGGCACCACCAGGGAGAAGGGCGCGATCACGGCGTCGAATCGGGTCCCGCTCGCCGACACCATCTGGTAGGTGCCCCGCATCGCACCGATGGGTGTTCGCAGCGGACAAAAGCTCGTGTACTCGAAGGCCTCGTTGGGCGCGAGCACCGGCTGCTCGCCGACGACCCCCGGGCCCCGCACCCGCTCTTCGTTTCCGTTGCCGTCACTGATGATCCACTCCCGGCTCACGAGCTGGACCGTGTCCTCGCCGACGTTCGAGATCCTCACCCGGTAGGCGAAGAAATAATGGCTGTCGCGCGGCGAGCTACGCTCGGGAACGTAGGCGCTGCGCACCTGGACGCGGACGCCGCGGGTCGTCGTGTCGCTCACGGCCGGGGGAGAAGAGGTGTCGCGACGGCAGCGGGTGCCGGCGCCGCGCCCAGACGTCGGGGCTCGGCGGCGGCGAGGAGGAGCGCGGTCGCGAGCAGCAGCGTGTTCCGTGCGATCAGAAAAGGACCGACGCCCCGCGTCCACGCCGGCGGCCACGAAGAGGCGGGCTCGGCGCGGGCTACGGAGACGCAACCGCAGTTCTCGACGTCGACGCCTCGCGCCATCACCGACACCGCGGCGACGGTGAAGACGATCAGCATCGCGGCGACGACGGCTGCCGCCTCACGTCGCCAGGCCCCCGCCATCAAGAGCAGGCCGGCGAGGAGCTCGACCCAGGGCAGCACGACCGCCACGAGATTCGAGGGCACCGGGCCCAGGACCTGCCACTGGTAGACGATCCGGGCGAAGCCGGGCGGGTCGGCAATCTTGTCGAGGCTCGCGTAGACGAAGAAGCCCCCGAGGAGGAGCCGCAGGACGAGATGCAGCCGCTGGCTCCGGAGCCTTCCCGTCATCGGCTCTCTCCGGTCTGGAGCGGATAGCCGGCGCCCTCCCAGGCCGGAAGGCCCTCGGCGAGGATGGCGGCGTGAATCCCGCGCTCGCGCAGCCGGCGGGTGACCACGTGGCTCGCCTCGCAGCCGTAGCCGCTGCAGTAGACCACGATGTTGAACGTGCGGCGGAGGCGGGGCTCGAGCTCGGCGAAGACGCGATCGAACTCCTCCTCCGGGAGCGACAGAGCCCCGGGGATGCGGCTCATCCGCCAGAAGTCCCCCGGTCGGGCGTCGAGGAAGAGCGCGCCCCGTTCCAAACGTGACTTCGCCTCCGCGGCCGCGATGACCTCGTCCCCGGCCTGGACGAAGACGCTCTGGCCGAGGGCGAAGCCTCGGCCGCTGAGCGCGTTCCAACTCAGGCCGCAAGCGGCCCCGGCGGCGACGATCGCTACCGCGCGCGCGCAGAAGCAGAAGAAGAAGCGGCGTGGGACCACCAGCGGAAAATAGCATGCGCGCGGAGGCGCAGCAAGAAAAGGCGGCGTCGCTGTGCTAACGTAGCGGGGTTTTAGGCTGGCGTCGCTGCCGCAGGAATGGCCCACTTCACCACCGAGGCCCTCGTTCTCCGGTCCTACAAGCTGGGCGAGACGAGCAAGGTCGTCGTGCTCCTCACGCGCGAGCGGGGCAAGCTCCGCGCCGTGGCCCGCGGAGCGCGGGGCGCCCGGCCCCGATACCGCTCGGCACTCGAGCCCTTGTCGGAGGTCCGCGTGAGCCTCTACGGTCGGCAGGGCGCAGAGCTGCTGCGGCTGGGAGACGCCGATCTCCTCCACTCCGCCTTCCGAGCGGGGGAGCGCGGGCTCGAGGTCGCGCTCTATCTCTCCTACTGCGCCGAGCTGCTGGACGCCTTCTCGCCCGAGGGTGAGGCGGAGGAGAAGGTCTACCGCCTCGCCCTCGCCGCCGTGAGGGCGGCGGAGGCGGGGACGCCTCCCGACCCCCTCGCGCGCTATGTCGAGGCGTGGCTTCTGAGGCTTCACGGCCTCTATCCGCCCCTCGAGGACTGCGCCGGCTGCGGAGCCGTGCTGCGGCCGGGGCCCCTACGCTACGACCGCGGCGCGCGCGGGTTCGTGTGTGCCGGTTGCGGATCCCCTTCCGGGCCCGTCCTGTCCGAGGCGGCACGCACGCTGCTCGCGCGCATCTTCGCCCGCCCACCGGGGGAGCTCGCCCCTGCCGACGGCCCGTCGGCGCGCGAGATCGAGCCCTTCCATCGCGAGCTGGTGTCCGCACACCTGGAGCGCGACCTCCGTTCGCCCCGTGTGATGCGTGACGTCGTCGGGGGGAGGGCCTGAGTGACGCTCCAGGAGCTCGTCTTCGCCCTCGAGCGCTTCTGGTCCGACGGGGGCTGCCTCATCCATCAGCCTTGGGATGCCGAGGTCGGGGCGGGAACGATGCACCCCGAGACATTCTTCCGCGTGCTGGGCCCGCGACCCTGGAAGGTGGGCTACGTCCAGCCCTCGCGACGCCCGGCCGATGGGCGCTACGGTGAGAACCCGAACCGGCTCTACAAGCACGAGCAGTTCCAGGTGATCCTCAAGCCGCCGCCGGCGGACATTCAGGACGTCTATCTGGACAGCCTCCGCGGGATCGGCATCGACCCCGCCGCCCATGACGTTCGCTTCGAGGAGGACAACTGGGAGTCGCCCACGCTCGGCGCGTGGGGGATCGGGTGGCAGGTGATGCTCGACGGGCTGGAGATCACCCAGTTCACGTACTTCCAGCAGGCGGGCGGGATGGATCTCGCACCCATATCCGGCGAGATCACGTACGGGCTCGAGCGCATCGCGATGTACCTCCAGGACGTCGACGACGTCTACGAGCTGCGCTGGTCGGCCGACACGTCCTATCGCGACGTGCGCCACGAGGAGGAGCGCCAGCTCTCGCGTTACTCCTTCGAGCTCGCGGACACCGATCTTCACCGCCGGCTCTTCGAGGGCGCGCTCGCCGAGGGCTGGCGGCTGCTCGGGTCGGCAGGGGGAGGGACCTACCTCCCCGCCTACGACTGGTGCCTCAAGAGCTCGCACGCCTTTAACATCCTCGACGCACGCGGCGCCATCTCCGTCACCGAGCGCGCAGGCCTGATCCTGCAGGTCCGCAAGCTCGCCTGCGCCATCGCCGCCGAATACGTCAAGGGACCGGGGGCGGAGGCGGCGCGTGCCTGAGCTGCTCATCGAGGTGGGCTTCGAGGAGATGCCGGCTCCGTGGCTGAAGGAGCTCGGCGTGCAGCTCGCGGCAAAGTTCGCCGAGATCGCGGGGCGGGAGTTCCTGGAACCGACGGGGGCCCAGGCCTTCTGGACGCCGCGCCGGTTGGTGCTCCGAGCGAGCATCCTCGGCCGCCAGCCGGACCGGGAGGAGCCGGTCTGGGGTCCGTCGCTCAAGGTGGCCAAGGACGCCAGCGGCAAGTGGACCGGAGCCGCCCAGGGCTTCGCGAAGAAGAACGGCGTATCCGTGGAGTCCCTGCAGGAGGGGGTCAAGGACCCGGCCAAACCGGAGGAGCGTTACCTGGTCTTCGCAAGGAAGACCCCTGGGCGTCCGGCCGGGGAGATCCTGCCCGGGGTGATTGCGGCCACGATGCGGGGCCTGAGCTTCCCGAAACGCATGAGCTGGGACGCTTGGCTCGACGACGGAAAAGGGGCCTTCCCGTTCGGTCGGCCCATCCGCTGGCTGATGCTGCTGCTGGACGGCACCGTCGTCCCCTTAGTGATCTACGAAACGGTCGCGGGAGCGAAAGGGCGGGCGCTGGTCACGGGCGGACCCGCGACCTTCGGCCATCGCTTCCTGCCGAAGGGCGCGGCCGGCCGGCCGATCGGGCCCATCCGCTCGTTCGAGGATCTCCAGCGCCGGCTCGAGGAGGCCCTTGTCCTGCTCGATCCCGCCGACCGCAGGGCCCGCATCGACGCCGGCCTGAAATCCCTGGTGGGCGGCGACCTGGTGGGTGGCCTCCCTGTCGACCCTTACGGCCTTCGCGAGGAGTGGCGCGACCTCGTGGAGTATCCGACCGTGGTCGCAGGGAACATTCCGGCCGAGTTCCGGGCGCTGCCCCGCGAGGTGCTCGAGACCGTCCTCGTCCACCATCAGAAGTACCTGCCGTTCCCGGGGGCAGATGGCACGGTCACCCGCTTCGCGGCGGTGACCAACACCGACGGAAGCTCGGGCGAGGCCATCGTCCGGGGGATGGAGCGCGTGGTCGTGGCCCGTCTTCGCGACGCATCGTTCTTCTACGCGGAGGACCTCAAGCGACCGCTCGCCGACCGTGTGACCGACCTGGCCGGCGTGACGTTCCACCAGCGCCTAGGCACCTACAAGGACAAGGCGGAGCGGCTCGTGCGCCTCGTGGAACCGATGGGCGAGTTGGGTCTCCTGGATTCCGCTCAGCGGACGGACGCCGTCGAAGCGGCCCGCCTGGCGAAGTGCGACCTGACGACGCTCATGGTCCGTGAGTTCCCGGAGCTGCAGGGCATCGTGGGAGGGATCTACCTTCGCGCCCAGGGCGCGCCGGAGGGCGTCGCGACCGCGGTCGGATGGCACTACCATCCACCGGGCGGCGCACCGCGCACACCCCTGCCGGCGCAGCACCGGCGTGTATTCGCGGCGGTTTCTTTGGCCGACAAGCTCGACACCCTGGCCGGCTACTTCGGTCTCGGCCTCAACCCGACCGGGAGCAGCGATCCATTCGCCCTACGCCGCGCGGCACAGGGAGTCATCCGCGTCGTGCTGGAGTTCTGGAAGCCGGCGAACGGGGAGGCGCGGCCCAACCTCGCGAAGCTGGTGGAGCTGGCCGTCCGCGGGTACAGCATGCCTCTCAAGAGCTCGGCGGCGGACATCGCCTCGGCCTTGGAGGCCTTCCTGCTCGAGAGGCTCGACTACGTCATGCGGACCTGGGGCTTCCCGGGTGACGAGGTGGAAGCGGTGACGACGGCGCCGGCGCCGTCTGCTCTCGCCGACCCCCTCGACGCCCTCGAGCGCGTCCAGGCGCTCCATCGTGTGCGAGCGCAGTCGCCGGAGGACTTCGCTCACCTGGCGGCTGCGTTCAAGCGCGCAAAGAACATCCTCGCCCAGCAGCAGGCCGCTTCCGCGATCGAGCCCGGGCTCTTCGAGGCCGAGGCGGAGCGGGAGCTGCACCGGGCGGTGCAAGCCCGGGCCGCGGCGGACGGAGACTACGACTCGTGGCTGCGCTCGCTGGCCGGCCTGCGCGCCCCCGTCGACCGCTTCTTTGACGAGGTGCTGGTCATGGCGGAGGATGCCCGTGTGCGCGGGAACCGTCTCGCCCTCCTCGCGGAGACACTCTCGCTCTTCTATCGCATCGCGGACGTATCCAAGCTCGGAGGTTAGCTCGTGACTCAGTATGTCTACTTCTTCGGGGGCGGAAAGGCGGATGGCAACAAGGACATGAAGGACCTGCTCGGGGGCAAGGGCTCGGGGCTCGCCGAGATGACGAACGCGGGGGTTCCGGTGCCGCCCGGCTTCACGATCTCCACCGCGGCCTGCAACGCCTACTACGGGCGTGGAGGCTCCCTCCCCGCAGAGCTGGACGAGCAGATGGGCAAGGCGCTCTCGCGTCTCGAGGGCTTGATGGGCAAGAAGCTCGGCGACTCCGCGGACCCCCTCCTGGTCTCCGTGCGCAGCGGGGCCAAGTTCTCGATGCCGGGGATGATGGACACCATCCTGAACCTGGGCCTCAATGATCGCTCCGTCGAGGGCCTCAAGAAGAAGAGCGGCAACGGGCGCTTTGCGAAGGATAGCTACCGGCGCTTCATCCAGATGTACGGCAACGTGGTGCTCGGGATCGAGAAGGACAGGTTCGAGCACGAGCTCGCGGCGGTGAAGAGGAAGTGCCGGGCGAAGGCCGACGTCGAGCTCGACGAGAAGGCGCTCGACGAGGTGATCACCCGCTACGAGGTGGCGGTCGAGAAGGAGACGCACCACTCGTTCCCCCAGGACCCGATGGAACAGCTCAAGGGGGCGCGGGACGCGGTCTTCAAGTCCTGGATGAACCAGCGGGCGATCACCTACCGCAAGCTCAACGACATCCCGCACGACCTCGGCACCGCGGTCAACGTGCAGACCATGGTGTTCGGGAACATGGGCGAGACCTCGGCCACCGGCGTCGGCTTCACCCGCAACCCCGCGACGGGGGCGAAGGAGTTCTACGGCGAGTTCCTGCAGAACGCCCAGGGGGAGGATGTGGTGGCGGGGACACGCACCCCCCACCCGATCGCGGATCTCGAGAAGCTGATGCCCGCGGCCTACAAGCAGCTGCGCGAGATCACGAGCCGGCTCGAGCGTCACTACAAGGACGTCCAGGACTTCGAGTTCACCATCCAGGAGAACAAGCTCTTCATGCTCCAGACCCGCAACGGCAAGCGGACGGGCCTGGCCGCGGTGCAGATCGCGGTGGACATGGTCGAGGAGGGCATCCTCACCCCGAAGGAGGCGATCATGAAGGTCGAGCCGCAGGCGCTCGACCAGCTCCTCCATCCGATCTTCGATCCCAAGGCTCGCGCCCGGGCCGAGGTCGCGGCGAAGGGACTGCCCGCCTCCCCCGGGGCCGCCACCGGGGCCATCGTGTTCACCGCCGACGAGGCGGTGGCCTGGGCGCAGAAGGGCCGGAAGGTGCTCCTCGTCCGGATGGAGACGGTGCCCGACGACATCCACGGGATGAGCGTGGCCCAGGGCGTCCTCACCGCCACCGGCGGCATGACCTCGCACGCGGCGGTCGTGGGGCGGCAGATGGGCAAGCCCTCCGTGGTCGGCTGTGGCGGCCTCGAGATCGACGCCCGGGCCAGGACCCTCCGGGTGAACGCCCGCACCCTGAAGGAGGGCGACGCGGTCTCGATCGACGGCTCGAGCGGTGACGTGATGCTGGCGGCGGTGCCGACGAGCCCCTCCGAGGTCATCCAGGTCGTGCAGGGCAAGCTCAAGCCCCAGGACTCGGTCCTCTACCAGAAGTTCGCGAAGCTCCTCGGCTGGGCGGACGAGATCCGGCGCCTTGGCATCCGGGCGAACGCCGACATCCCGCGCGACGCGAAGGTGGCCTTCGCCTTCGGCGCCCGCGGCATCGGTCTCTGCCGGACCGAGCACATGTTCTTCGCCGAAGGCCGGCTGCCGCACGTGGTGAAGATGATCCTCTCCGCCGCCCGCGGGCAGCGAGGCCTCGACGTCACCGCCCGGATCAAGGGCCGGCTCAAGGAGGCGAGGGGTGCCCAGGCCGCGGAGCTGCGTCGGGAGCTGGCCAAGGTCCGGAAGGAGTACGGCAAGGCCATCGCCGACTATACGACCGCGCTCCGGAGGCTGCTGCCGATGCAGAGGGCGGACTTCGCCGGCCTATTCCGCGAGATGCACGGAAGCCCGGTGACCATCCGCACCCTCGACCCGCCGCTGCACGAGTTCCTCCCCAAGCGCGAGGAGCTGATGGTCCAGATCGCGACCCTCAAGGCGAAGGGCGCGTCGAGGAACCGCAACGCCATCGCCCCGAAGGAAAGGCTGCTGCGGGCGGTGGAGGAGCTGCACGAGTTCAACCCCATGCTCGGGCACCGTGGCTGCCGGCTCGGGATCACCTATCCCGAGATCACCCGCATGCAGGCCCGGGCCATCTTCGAGGCCGCGCTGCAGGTGGCGAGGAAGGGCATCCCGGTCAAGCCCGAGGTCATGATCCCGCTCGTGGGCCACGTCGAGGAGCTGCGACGGCAGAAGCAGCTCGTGCTCGAGGAGGCGCGCGGTGTCCTCGGCAAGGACGGCGCCGGCGTCGAGTACCTCGTGGGCACGATGATCGAGGTCCCCCGCGGCGCGGTGACGGCGGACGAGATCGCGAGGGAGGCGCAGTTCTTCTCCTTCGGCACCAACGACTTGACGCAGATGGGCTTCGGCCTCTCCCGGGACGACGCCGGCAAGTTCCTGCTCTATTACCAGGAGCACGGCATCCTCGAGAAGGATCCCTTCGTGACCCTCGACGCGGGCGGCGTGGGCCAGCTCGTCCGCATCGGGGTCGAGAAGGGCCGTCGGGTGAAGCCCGACCTGAAGATCGGGGTGTGCGGGGAGCACGGCGGTGACCCAAGCTCGATCCGCTTCTTCCACGAGGTGGGCCTCGACTACGTGTCCTGCTCGCCGTACCGGGTCCCGATCGCGCGGCTGGCGGCGGCGCAGGCCCAGCTCGAGAAACCGAGCAGCGACTAGGCGGCAGGGGGCAGGCATCTGAGCTCCGTCGAGAGGCTCCCCGAGGACCTCGTCAACAAGATCGCGGCGGGCGAGGTCGTGGAGCGCCCGGCCTCCGTGGTCAAGGAGCTGATCGAGAACGCCCTCGATGCCGGGGCGCGCAGCGTCCACGTGGAGATCGAGGGCGGAGGTCTCTCGCTCGTGCGCGTGCGGGACGACGGGCACGGGATGGGGCGAGAGGACGCGGCGATGGCCCTCGAGCGCCACGCCACGTCCAAGCTGCGCACGCTGGCCGACCTGCAGGAGATCGCGACCCACGGCTTCCGCGGGGAGGCGCTGCCCTCGATCGCCGCCGTCTCCGAGCTCGTGCTGCGCACGCGGGACGAGGCGAGCGCGGCGGGGACGGAGGTGGCGGTCAGCCACGGGCGGCGGCGCCACGTCCGCGACGCGGGCCATCCCCGGGGGACGACGGTGGAGGTGCGCGATCTCTTCGGCGCCGTGCCCGCGCGGCGCAAGTTCCTGCGCGCGCCGTCGACGGAGGCCGCCCACGTGGCGGAGGCGGTGACGCTGCCGGCCCTCGCCCGCCCCGGGACGGGCTTCTTCCTGAGGTCGGGGGGGCGGCCCGTCCTTGAAACCCCCTCTGTCGACGGCCTGGCGCCCCGGATCCACCAGCTCTTCGGCGCCCGGTGTCTGGACGACCTCCTCCCGGTCGGCGGCGGGATGGAGTGGGTGCGGGTGAGCGGCTTCGTCTCCCGGCCGGACCGCCCGCGCCCGCCGCGGCCGAGCTTGCGTCTGTTCGTCAACCTCCGCCCGGTCCGGGACCGAGCGCTCATGAAGGCGGTGGCCGAGGCCTATCGCCGCGCAGGGGCGGGGGAGCGCGGCTTCGAGGCGTTCGTCTTCGTCGAGGTGCCGCCCCACTTCGTCGACGTGAACGTCCACCCCGCCAAGACGGAGGTTCGCTTCGCCGACGCGAGGACGGTCTGGGCAGCCGTGGAGCGCGCGGTGGCGGAGGCGCTCTCCACGGGCGTCCGCGAGCCACCGGGGGTGGAAGTCACGCGCCCCGGGACGGCGGCGGACGCGGTCCGGAGGGCCGAGGCGTCGGTCGCGGCCTTTCTCGAGGGGGAGCGCGCGGCGGGAATACGCGCCGGGGTGTGGCCGATGCCCGCCTCCGGCGCCGGCCGCGTCGCGGAGCCGGCGGGGACCAGGTCGGTGGCGGAGACGCCCACTCCGATCGTTCTCGGGCAGCACCGGCTCACCTACATCGTGGCCACGGACGGGAACGAGCTGCTCCTGATCGATCAGCACACGGCGCACGAGCGCGTGCGCTTCGAGCAGCTCCTCGAGCAGGCCGAGCGCCACGCGGTGGAGTCGCAGGGTCTGCTCCCGCCGCTGGTCCTTCAGGTACCCCCCGACCTACGGCCGGTGCTGGACGCTCACGCGGCGGCGCTGGGCGAGCTCGGCTACGAAGTGGAGGCATTCGGCGGTGGGTCAGCCCGCGTCCGTGCGACTCCGGCGATGCTCGGTGCACGCGATCCAGGGCCCGCGCTCGAGCGGCTCCTGCGCGACCTCAAGGAAGGCGAGGCCACCGACTGGCAGGTCAAGGGGACGCATGATCGGCTGGCGGCGACACTCGCCTGCCACTCCGCGGTGCGCTCCGGCCAGGCCCTGAACGCGGAGTCCATGGCCGCGATCGCGAGGGACCTCTTCCGCACCGCCCATCCCACGCTCTGCCCTCACGGCCGGCCGACGGTCGTGAGGATCCCGCGCCACGAGCTCAGCCGCTGGTTCGGCCGTACGGGGTGGCGGCGACAGTGAGGGCGGACGCTCCGCAGTGCGCGGGTGCGTAGGTCCGGAAGGCATCCATCAGCCTCCGGGTGACGGGGCCCGGACGTCCGGCCCCGATCACGGTGTCGTCGACCTGCCGCACGGGGACCACCTCCCGCGTCGTGCTGGTCATGAAGGCTTCGTCGGCGGAGAGGAGATCCTCGAGATGGAGCGGCGCCTGATCGACGGGCACCCCGAGGCCCGCCGCCAGCTCGAGGACGACCTCGCGGGTGATGCCAGCCAGGATGCCGGCGGCGAGGGGCGGGGTGCGCAGCTCCCCCCCGCGGGCGAGAAAGACGTTGGTGCTCGCGCCTTCGGCGAGGAAGCCCTCGTGGCTCAGGAGCACGGGCTCCTCCGCCCCCCGTGCTCGGGCCTCGCGCACGGCGAGGATGTTGTTCAGGAGGTTGCTCGACTTGATGGCGGGGTCGAGGGCCCGGGGATGGTTCCGTCGGATGGAAACCGCCGCCACGCGGATCCCCTCGGCGTAGTGCCGCTCGGGGTAGGCCGGGAGCGGCTTGACGATCATGACCACCGTCGGCCCCTCCACGGTGTCGAAGTTGTAGCTGCAGTCGCCCACCCCGCGGCTGACGATGATCCGGATGTAGGATTCTGCATTGGCGGCGCATTGGAGAAGCGCTTCCACCCCGTCCAGGAGCTCCGGATCCGCGCCGGGGATGTCGAAGCCGAGGCGGGCGGCGGAGGCCCGGAGCCGGCGGAAGTGCCGCCCCGGCTCGAAGGGCCTCCCCTCGTAAGTCCGCAGAACCTCGTAGACGCTGTCGCCGAAGGCAAAGCCGTTGTCGAGAACCGAGACCTGGGCCTGTTCCGCGGGCACGATGATCCCGTTGACGGAGGCAAAGAATCCCATGGCTGATGCTCCCCGACGCGTGGGAGAAAAAAGGCTAGCACCGGCTCTCGCCGGCCGTCAACGCGGGGGCCCTCGTCGGTGACCGTGGCCCGCGCGGTCGTCCTCGGCCTGTTGCAGGGTCTCGGCGAGTTCCTACCCATCAGCAGCTCCGGTCACCTGATCGTGGTCCCCTGGCTGCTCGGGTGGCCGGATCACGGTCTCGCCTTCGACGTCGCGCTGCATCTCGGCACGCTCGGGGCGGTGGGCTACGCCTTCGGGCGCGATTGGGTGTCCTTGCTGCATGCCGGTCTCCGGGGGGTGGTCTCGCGGCGGCCCTTCGCGGAGGCGAGAAGCCGGCAGCTCTGGCTGCTGGCCCTCGCCTCGATCCCCGGTGCCGTGGCCGGACTCCTGCTCGAAGATTGGGCGGAGACGGCCTTCCGATCGCCGGCGCTCGTCGCGCTGACGATGGCGGCGATGGGGGCGGTGCTCTGGGTGGCCGACCGGCGCGCGGCGGGCGTGAGCGAAGAGCGGGAGGTCACGCTGCGCCAGGCGATGCTGATCGGACTCGCCCAGGCCCTCGCCATCGTGCCCGGCACCTCACGCTCCGGCGCCACCATCAGCATGGCCCTCCTGCTGGGGCACGCGCGGGAGCCGGCGGCGCGCTTCAGCTTCCTGCTCGCGCTCCCGATCACGCTCGGAGCCGCCCTGGTGAAGGTCCCGGAGCTCTTCCGGGGCGACTCCGACACCGGGCCGGTGGTCGCGGGGATGCTCGCGGCGGCGCTGTCGGGATTCCTCGCCATCCGTGTGCTCCTGGCCTACGTGCGCGCGCGCGACTACCGGCCTTTCGTCGTCTACCGCTTTGCCTTCGCCGCCCTGGTCTGGGGCGCGCTCTTGGCCCGCCGCTCGCTCCTGCGATAGAGTCCTGGCGTGATCCCCGTCCTGACCGCGGAGGAGATGCGCCGTGCCGACCGTCACACGATCGAGCAGGTTGGGCTCCTCGGCGCGGTGCTCATGGAGAATGCGGGGGCGGCCGTCGCGCGCGCGATCGAGGAGCGTTACCCGGCCGCTCGCCGCATGGTGGTCCTCTGCGGCAAGGGGAACAACGGCGGGGACGGCTTCGTGGTCGCGCGGCGCCTGCGCGGGCGGGGAGCGGAGGCCCTCCTCCTCGGCCGGCGCGACGAGGTAGAGGGGGATGCGCGCGTCCATCTGCTGGCCTGCGAGCGGTCCGGGGGGCGGGTGACCGAGGTCGCCGACGGGGCCGCCTGGGCGAACACCCGGCCGCGGCTGGCCTCGGCCGACCTCGTCGTGGACGCGCTTCTCGGGACCGGCCTCAGGTCCCGTCCGACGGGCCTCGTGGCGGAGGCGATCGGCGAGCTGATCCGGATCGCGGGGAGCGGGGTCCCGATCGTGGCCGTCGACATCCCCTCCGGCGTGTCGTCCGACGGCGGCGGCGTGGAGTGGCCGACCGCGCGCGCGACACTGACCGTCACCTTCGCCGCGCCCAAGCGGGGCCACGTCCTCCCTCCCGCCTGCGACGGCGTGGGTGAGCTCGTCGTCGCCGACATCGGGATCACGCGCGAGACGCTCCTCGCGGCGCAGCCGGGGCTGTTCCTCCTCGAGCCCTCCGACGCCGCGGCCGCCTTTCCGCCCCGCCCTGCGGGGGCCCACAAGGGCGACTACGGCCACGTGCTGATCGTCGCCGGCTCGGTGGGGAAGACGGGGGCCGCGGTCCTCGCGGCGGCGGGGGCGCTGCGGGCAGGGGCAGGGCTCGCCACCGTCGCCACCGCCGCCCCCGCCCTCCCCCTCGTGGCCGCGGGGCGGCCCGAGGTCATGATGGAGCCGCTTCCTGCGACCGACGGAGGCGGCGTCTCCGAGCAGGCCCTGGAGCGGCTGCTCGAGCTCGCGCAGGAGCGAGATGCGGTGGTCCTCGGACCCGGCCTCGGCCATGATCCCTCCACGTGCGCGCTCGTGCGAGCGTTCGTCCCGCGGTGTCGGGTGCCGCTCCTGGTGGATGCCGACGGGCTGAACGCGCTCGGACCCAAAGGAGAAGCGGCGCACCGGGAGGCACCGACCGTGCTGACACCCCACCCGGGGGAGATGGGGCGGCTGCTCGGCCGCACGGCGGCGCAGGTTCAGGCCGACCGCCTCCGGGCGGCGCTCGATCTCGCGCGGGCCACCGGCGCCCTCACCGTCCTGAAGGGCCATCGCACGCTGGTCGCCGAGCCGTCGGGGCGGGCGGCGGTCAACCCGACCGGGAACCCCGGTCTGGCGAGCGGCGGGACCGGTGACGTGCTCGCGGGCGTGGCGGGTGCGCTGCTCGCCCGCCATCCCCCCTGGCTCGCAGCGACGGCCGCCGCCTACGTCCACGGCCTCGCTGGGGACTGCGCCGCGCGGCGGCGCGGGCAGGAGTCGCTCCTGGCGGGGGACCTGCTCGAGTCGCTCCCGGAGGCGATCGGCCTCCTGCCGACATCCGGAGGTCCCGCATCCGCGAGGTGACCACGTCCGGCGAGGCAGAGACGATCGCGCTGGCCGCCGCGCTCGCCGGCGGTTTCGGCGGGGGGGAAGTCGTCCTGCTCACCGGCGAGCTGGGGACGGGCAAGACGGTCTTCGTGCGGGGGCTGGCGCGGGGACTGGGGGCCGACCCGGAGGAGGTGACGAGCCCCACGTTCGTCCTCCTCACCGCCTACCGAGGCCGGCTGACGCTCCACCACGCCGATCTCTTTCGGCTGCGCGGCGACGGGGACGAGCTCGAGATCGGCCTCGAGGAGCTGCCCGGCCCGCGCGGGGTCCTGGCCGTGGAGTGGGCGGAGCGATTGCGGCGGGCACCATGGCCGCGCGCCCTCCGCGTTCGACTGGAGCACGCGGGGGACGACGTGCGACGCGTGCTGATCGCGGGCGAAGCGTGAGGTGGACGGTGGCGATGGTCGTCGAATCCCCGGCCCGCTTCGTGGCCGCGCCTACAGATGACAGGGCGCGCCGCGCGCTGTACGATCGCGGCCAGCATCCCGGCGGTTGCTCAAGGGGAGACGACGCGTGATCCTCGACCTCTCTCGAGACCTCCTCAGCGAGGAGATCCTCGGCCTGCGGCGCGAAGGCTGGTCGGGTGTGCTGGCCGTGACCGAGAGCGGGGTCACGAAGGGCCTCTACTTCCTCGAAGGCGAGATCGCCTTCGCCGCCTCCACCCTCGAGGAGGACCGCCTCGGTGCGAACCTCGTGCGCATCGGCCTCATCAGCCGGGGCCAGTTCGAGGCCGCGATGCGCGCCGCGCAGGAGCCGGGCCGACGGCTGGGTCAGGCGCTCATCGACGAGGGGGTGCTGAATCCGGAGCAGCTGGCGGCGGCGGTGACGGGGCAGGTCGAGCGTATCGTGTTCTCGGTGTTCAAGTGGACGGGCGGAGGGGCCCGACGCGACCCTCTGGAGCAGCCGATACCGGCCGATCTGGCCCTGGACCTCAACACGCAACGCCTGCTGCTCCAGGGGGTGCGATCGTTTCCGGACGCCGAACGGCTGGCGGCGGCGCTCGGGGCCGAGGATCGCCGGTTCCGACGCGCGGCCCGCGCGCCCTTCGACTACGACCGCCTTTCGGTCTCGGCCGCGGAGCGGGCGATCCTTGCCCGCTGCACGCGGGAGGCGTCGCTAGGCGACGTGCTCCGCCTCCCGTTCCCACGGGCGTTTCTCGTCCGGGGAACCTACGCGCTCCTCGTGGGCGGGATGCTCGATGACGTGGCCCCGGCGCGCGCATCCGTGCCGAGACCCGCCGCCGCGCCTGCCCCCGCCGTTGTCCCGCGCACCCCGACCCCCGCCCCGCCGCGCGCCTTCGAGGCGGAGCCTACGGCCCGGCCCGCGCCCGCCGCCGGGCCCGATCGCTCGGCTCCGCAGCCGCCGGAGGAGGCGGCGCGCGAGGCCCGGCTGCTGCTCGAGAGAGGCCAGCGTGACAGGGCGATCGAGATCCTCAGTTTGGCTCTCCAGCGCCGTCCGGACGCTCACGAGTGCCGGCGGCTTCTGGTGCTGGCCCGCGCCCAGGAGCCCGGCTTCCTGCCCGAGGTCGAGAAACACTTCCTGACCGCGCTCGAGGCCGACGCCAAGGACGTCGAGCTGCGCTACCGCCTCGCCGGCTACTACCGGCGCGCGGGGATGGCCGCGAAGGCTCTCCTCCAGCTTCGTCTGGTCGTCGAGGCCGATCCTTCGCACGCGGCGGCCTGGCGCGACCTCGGGGAGCTGGAGGCGGGGGAAGGCCGACGGCGATAGAGAGCGGCTACTTAACGCCCTGGCAGCGGGCGCAGACGTCGAGGAGCCGCCCCTCGAGCATGTCCTTCTTGCGCTGCTTGAGCAGGTCGCCTTTCCAGATGGCCTCGATCGAGCTCGCGAAGACGTTGGCGGTCTTGGTCCGCCCCTCGTAGTCGGTGCAGCAGGCCACGACGTCGCCGTTCCAATGCACGACGAACTGGTCGTAAGGGGCGGGGCAGTAGGTGTCGACGACCTCCGAGAGCTTGTGCGAGCCGACCACGTTGCCCCAGCTGTGGCATCGCTTCCAGATCAGGTGGACCCCGTCCAGCAGGGTGTAGCGGCTGCCGTTCTCGTCCTGGTCCAGGAAGTGCGTGCTCCGGATGCGCTTCCAGTCGTGCTGCCGCGGGACAAGGCCGTAGCGGCCCTCGAGCCCCTGGGCGAAGGCGATCCAGTCGGAGAGAAAGGCGAGCGCCTGCTCGTCCTCGCTGACGATGCGGTAGCTGTCGGCGTGCTTGGTGTTCATGATGTCGATCTCGAGGTTTGTCCGTGCCCCGAGCGCCACCTTCCCCTCGACGGCCAGGCGGACCTTGTCCCGGTACTCGTCGAAGACCAGGCGCGGCGCCTTGCGGGTCTTGAACGTGAGCGGGTCCGGCGTCTGGTAGGACAGGATCAGGTTGGTCAACCCGGCGCGGTAGAGAGCCTCCACCTTCTCCGCGGTGATGAGGCCGCAGTTGGTGTTGAGCTCGATCCCCACCCCCCGCTCCTCCGCGTGGGCGACGATCTCGACGAGGTCGGGGTGGAGCATGGGCTCGCCCATCTGATGCAGCTTCACCGGGTAGAGCGGTCCCAGCCAGGGGCGCTTCTCCGCGATCTCGTCGAGCAGTCGGAAGACACGCTCCTTCTTCATGAAGCCCCGGCGCCGACTCATGATCTCGTCCGGGCACCAGGTGCACTTGAAGTTACAGGCGTTGGTTATCTCCACGAAGAGGTAGTTGATGGGGTAGAAGCGCCCTGGCATCTTGCGGAGCTCGGGCACCGGAGCCAAGGCGGGGAAGGCCTCGAGGTCGGGCGGAGGGGCGAGGCGGGCGGTGACCCCGGCGACGACCAGCTCGCGCCGGAACTCGAGACGGATGGAAGCGCCGAGGTTCTCGGTTCGCTCGGGATCGAAGTCGGGCAGCAGGAAGACGGCCCGCCGGAAACGCCGGAGGCCCACCGCCTCCGGCGCCCAGCGCTGCTCGGCCGCCCTGTAGAGGCCCTCCCACTCCGCGCCGCGGTCGGTCGAGGCGTATTGAAGGCGGAACTCCCCGTAGCGCGTACCCAGGTACTCGACCTCGATCCAGAGGCCGGCGGCGGCGCGGCGGCGGAAGCTCTCGGGGAGGACGAGGTAGAGGTAGTACGAGGATTCGTCGGGGGCGAGGCCGAACCGGCCCTGCGTGGTGACGACCTCCCACACCCCGTCGCGCGCCGAGGGGACCGTGATCGAGCCCCGGGGGCCGTCCGGTCCCACCGTGAACGAGACCTCGTCCCCACCGTGGAGCAGGCGGCCGAGGCCCTCCCCGATGCGGGCCAGGGTCGCGCTCACGGCCGGCCCTCCCCCGGTGCGGAGAGGCGAAGCGAAGAAGCGATGACGTCCACCCAGGCCGAGGCGCGCGGGAAGACGTCCTCGCGCGCGTCGAGGCTGAGCGAGCAGGCGCGGCTGTCGGCGGTACGGTAGAAGCGCTTGACGTAGGACACGGCGAGCGAGGTCTCCGTCCGCATCACGTCCACATAGCCGCCCTGCCAGTCACGGTGGCTCACAACGAGAAAATTCTCCCCCAGCTTCGAACGCGTCCTCTCATAGTAGCCGATGAGGCCGTCGCTGTCAGGGACGGGCTCCACGGTCAGCGTCATCGCCGCGTGCACGGTCTCGCCGCTCCGCTCCGCGGAAAGGGGGGGAGAGGCGAACTGCACGAGGAGCGTCCCCCCGCCGGAGAACTGCCGGGTCTCACGCCAGGAGCCGGGCACGCGCAGGCGGAGGCCGAAGTCGTCCCACCGACGCTCCGGGTAGAGCTCGGGGCGCTCGAGGGTGAGGCTCGAGGCCATCCGCTCGAGCGCGGTCAGATGCTGCTCGAAGGCCGGCTCCTCCCCCTGGGCGTGCAACCCGACGACGCGGGCGCCGTCCTGGAGGAGCAGGAGGCGATGGCGAACCGTCCCGTTCGACGAGCCGAACACCCACGCCCGCCCCCGGACCCCCTGTCTCTCCACATCCTCCGTCGCGGAGACGCTCTGTCCCGAGACGTAGCGGCGCCCCCACTCCTCCACGAAGGCGTCGGCGGCGACGAGGAGCGTCGCCGACACCAGAGGAGCCGCCGCCGTCCCCGTCCTCGGCGGCGCGAAGTAGCGGTAGAAGACGCCCTCCTGCTCGGCCTGGTCGCTGCGCCAGCCGGCGGGATGACGGAGGGACAGGCCGTGCTCGCCGTCGAAGTAGGTGACGAGCACGTTGCGGTCGCGACCGCAGGCACTCACCAACGAGACGGCGGCAAGCGCGCCCAAGAGCTTCCTACTCAAGGCGGTAGTTGGGGGCTTCCTTGGTGATGATGACGTCGTGGACGTGGCTCTCCTTGAGGCCGGCGGGGGAGATCCGCACGAAGCGCGCCCGCGACTGCAGCTCCCGGATGCTCGCGGCGCCGCAGTAGCCCATCCCCGCCCGCAGTCCGCCCACCAGTTGCTGGACCATGGCCGTAAGCGGACCCTTGTAGGGCACCATGCCCTCGATCCCCTCCGGCACCAGCTTGTCCGCGGAGCCGTCGAACTCCTGGAAGTAGCGGTCGCGGGAGCCCACCTTCATCGCCCCGAGCGAGCCCATGCCCCGGTAGGCCTTGAAGGAGCGCCCCTGCCGCAGGATCAGCTCGCCGGGGCTCTCGTCGGTGCCCGCGAACAGCGAGCCGATCATGACCGAGGAAGCGCCGGCGGCGATCGCCTTGGTGATGTCCCCCGAGAACTTGACGCCGCCGTCGGCGATCACCGGCGTGCCGCTCGCCGCCGCCGCGCGCGCCGCCTCCGCGATGGCCGTGACCTGCGGCATCCCCGCTCCGGACACGACGCGGGTGGTGCAGATCGAGCCCGGGCCCATTCCGACCTTGACCGCGTCCACTCCGGCGGCGATCAAGTCCGCCGCCCCTTCGTAGGTCCCGATGTTGCCGGCGACGATCTGGAGGTTGGGAGACTGCTTCCGGATCCGGGCCACGGTGTCGCGTACGCCCTTGGTGTGGCCGTGGGCGGTGTCGACGACCACGACGTCGACCTTGGCCTTCGCGAGCGCCGCCGCGCGCTCGAACACGTCCGGGGTGACCCCGAGCGCCGCCCCCACCCGCAGGCGTCCGAGCGTGTCCTTGCACGCGCTCGGATACTTGATCTGCTTCTGGATGTCCTTGACCGTGATGAGGCCCTTCAGGTTGAAGTCGCCGTCCACCACCAGGAGCTTCTCGACCTTGTGCCTGTGCAGGATCTCCCGGGCCTGCTCGAGCGTCGTCCCCACCGGCACCGTGATCAGGTTGTCCTTGGTCATCAGCTCCGAGACGGGCAGGTTCGTGCGGGTCTCGAAGCGGAGATCCCGGTTGGTCAGGATGCCGACGAGGCGGGTGCCGACGGTGACGGGGACGCCGCTGATGCGGTAGCGGGACATCAGGGCGAGGGCCTCTGCGACCGGCGCATCCGGGGCCACCGTCACCGGGTCGACGATCATCCCCGACTCCGAGCGCTTGACCTTGTCGACCTCCGCCGCCTGGGCCTCGATCGACATGTTCTTGTGGATGATCCCGATCCCGCCCTCCTGCGCGAGGGCGATGGCGAGGTGGGCCTCGGTCACGGTGTCCATGGCCGCGGACACGATGGGGATCCGGAGGGCGATGCCGCGGGTCAGCCGCGTCGTGACGTCGACCTGCGACGGGAGCACGCTCGAGCGCTGAGGCACGAGCAGCACGTCGTCGAAGGTCAGGGCCTCGGGCGGCCCCGCCCGGAGGGCGTGGCGGATGGCGGGGGCGGAGGTGCGGGCGGGCCGAGCCCGACGCTTCTCCGGCCGCGCCGTCCGCCGCTTCACGACGCCCCGTGGCATTTCTTGTACTTCCTTCCGCTCCCGCAGGGGCAGGGATCGTTGCGGCCCACCTTCGGCCCCTCCCGTCGAAAGGTCTGGACCTCGTCCGTGCCGCCCTGGGCCGCTCGGGGCGGGGTGGCGCGGGCGAAGGCAGAGGGGGTGGCGGAGGGATCGTTGAAGGCGAGCCCTCTCGGCATCGACCGTGCCCCCACGAGGGCGGGCTCCGGCTCCGGAGCACGCGCGCCGAAGGCCGGCGGTCGCGCCCGCGGCGTCGCCCCCCGGGCGACGAGCTCGACCTCCTCCGCGGGCTCCGGGGTCGGCACCGGCTGGTAGAGGAAGATCCAGCGCAGCATCTCCTCGTCGATCCGGTCCATCAGCCCCTGGAACATCTGGAAGGACTCCTTCTTGTACTCCACCAGGGGGTCGCGCTGTCCGTAACCGCGGAGACCGATCCCTTCCTTGAGGTGATCGAGGCCGTAGAGATGGTCCTTCCACTGCGAGTCGACGATCTGGAGCCTGATCAGGCGCTGGTGGAGCAGCAGCCGCTCGGGGCCGATCTGTCGCTCGCGATCCTCGTACCGATTCCGGATCCGGGCGCCGAGCTGTTCCGCGAGCTCCCGACGGCCGAGCGCCCCCAGCTCGCCGAGCGTCGTCTCGAGGCCGAAGGTCTCCTTGAGGGCGAGCTGCAGGCTCTCGAGGTTCCAGGCGGCGGGGTCGTCCTTCTCGGAGCAGTAGCTGTCGAGGTACCAATCGAGCACCTCCGCGCCCAGCTCCAGGACCCGCTCCCGGGCGTCCGTCCCCTCGAGGATCAGGCGGCGCATGTCGTAGACCGCCTTGCGCTGCTTGTTCATCACGTCGTCGTACTCGAGGAGGTGCTTGCGGATGGCGAAGTTCTGGGCCTCGACCTGCTTCTGGGCGCGCTCGATCGACTTCGTGACCATCCGGTGCTCGATCGGGACGCCCTCCTCCATGCCGAGCTTCAGCATGAGACCGCTGATGCGATCGGAGCCGAAGATCCGCATGAGGTCGTCCTCGAGGGAGAGGTAGAAGCGCGAGGAGCCGGGGTCGCCCTGGCGGCCGGCGCGGCCTCGGAGCTGGTTGTCGATGCGGCGCGCCTCGTGCCGCTCGGTGCCGAGGATGTGCACGCCGCCGAGAGCCACCACCCGCTCGCGCTCGTTCGTGTCGAGCAGGGCCTCGACCTTCTGGAACTCCGGCGTCGCCGCCACCGCCTCGAGGGTCGCCCGCAGCGGATGGACGGTCAGGAAATCGACCGGGTTCTCGATCTCCGGGTAGAAGGCGCGCGAGATCCTCTCCTTGGTGGCGCGGGGAAGCTCGTGGACGGTGTCCAGGAAGGCGCCGAGCGGGGACCCTTCCGAAGCCAACGCCCGCACCGCCGCCACCGAGGGGTGGTCGGGAGCGAAGGAGGCCATGAGCCCGAGGTAACGCTGGGCAGGGCCTCGCCGATCCTCGGCCGCGGGCTTTCGCTGCTGCAGCTCGCGTCTGAACTCGCCCGTCATCTCCGCCATCACCTGCTCGGCGGCGGCCTGGCGCTCCGCGGGCGGGACCTGCTCGGGGTCGAGCTTCTTCTCGAGGAGCACCGCCTTGGCCCGGTGGTCGGGGACGCCGCCGAGGATGATGTCGGTGCCGCGACCGGCCATGTTGGTGGCGATCGTGACCGCCCCGAAGCGGCCGGCCTGGGCCACGATCTCCGCCTCTCGCTCGTGGTACTTGGCGTTCAGCACCACGTGCTTGATCCCGGCGCGCTTGAGGAGGGAGGAGAGGCGCTCGGACTTCTCGATCGAGATCGTGCCCACGAGCACGGGCCGCCCCGACTCGTGAAGGGCCCGGATCTCCTGGACCACGGCGTCGAACTTCTCCCGCTCCGTGCGGTAGACGACGTCGGGGTTCTCGACGCGGATGAGGGGCCGGTTGGTCGGGATGACCAGGACCTCGAGCTTGTAGATCTTGTCGAACTCCGCGGCCTCGGTCTCGGCGGTGCCCGTCATGCCCGCCAGCTTGGAGTACATGCGGAAGTAGTTCTGGAAGGTGATCGTGGCGAGGGTCTGGTTCTCCCTCTCGATCTTGACCTTCTCCTTGGCCTCGGCCGCCTGGTGGAGCCCGTCCGACCACCGCCGGCCCGGCATCAGCCGGCCCGTGAACTCGTCGACGATCGTGACCTGACCGTCCTTCACCACGTAGTCGACGTCGCGGTGGAAGAGCGAGTGCGCGCGCAGGCCCTGGTTGACGTGGTGGAGGATGTCCATATTGGAGGGGTCCCACAGGTTGCGCACCCCGAGGAGCCTCTCCACGTGTGCCATCCCCTGCTCGGTGAGGGTGACCGTCTTCGCCTTCTCGTCGACGATGAAGTCCCCGGTCTTCTCGAGCTCCGCCCTCTCCTCCGCCTTCTTGTCCCCCGTGATGCGGGCGCCCGGCTTCAGCTTCGGGATGATGGCGTCGATTCGGTAGTACTTGTCGGTCGACTCCTCCGCCGGCCCGCTGATGATGAGCGGGGTCCGTGCCTCGTCGATGAGGATCGAGTCGACCTCGTCCACGATCGCGAAGTGGTGGCCGCGCTGGACGTACATGGAGAGGTCGAACTTCATGTTGTCGCGCAGGTAGTCGAAGCCGAACTCGTTGTTGGTCCCGTAGGTGATGTCGGCCCGGTAGGCCTCCTGCCGCTCCTGGTCGTCCATGTGGTGCTGGATGACACCCACGGAGAGCCCCAGGAAGCGATAGAGCCGGCCCATCCACTCCGAGTCGCGCTTGGCCAGGTAGTCGTTGACGGTGACGACGTGAACGCCCTTGCCCTCGAGCGCGTTCAAGTAGGCGGCGAGGGTCGCGACGAGGGTCTTGCCCTCGCCGGTTTTCATCTCCGCGATCGTCCCGCGGTGAAGCACCACCCCCCCGATGAGCTGCACGTCGAAGTGCCGCATGTTGAGGGCCCGGCGGCCGGCCTCGCGGACCACGGCGAAGGCCTCCGGAAGCAGGTCGTCGAGGCTCGCGCCTCCGGCCCGGCGCTCCCGGAACGCCGCCGTCTTTGCCGCGAGCTCGTGGTCCCGAAGCGAGACGAGCTGCGACTCGAGCTCGCCGATGCGCTGGACGAGCGGGCGCAGGCGCTTGAGCTCCCGCTCGTTCTTCGTGCCGATGATACGGGTCAGTACGAGGTTGATCATGGCCGCGCGACCTCACCCGGGGGGCGCGAAGCCACCCCTCCCCCCGACTGCTGGCGGCCCTCGCGGTGCGGAGGCGTTGTCGCTCCCGAGATCCCGCAGGATACCAGTGCCCCGTGGGGGTTGGCAATCGAGGGGACGCGGGGGATGAGGCGCCGGCCCCGTCTTATCCGAAGCTGCGGTACTCGTCCAGGATGAAGCGGATCGGGTTCTGCATCTGGTCGCTGACCCAGACCTCGTAGTGCAGGTGCGGGGCCGTCGACCGTCCGGAGTTGCCGACGAAGCCGATCACGTCGCCGCGCTTCACCCGCTGCCCGGGGTGGACGTTGAAGCCGTCTAGGTGGGCGTAGCGGGTCATGACGCCGTAACCATGGTCGATCACGATCGCGCTGCCGTAACCCCCTTTGGCGCCCGTGAAGACGACGACACCGTTCGCCGGCACGACCACTTTCGTCCCGATTGGCGTCGAGATGTCGATGCCGGGGTGGAAGTCCCTGAGCCCCGTGAACGGGTCGATACGGTTCCCGAATCCGGCGGACAGGTACCCGCGGACGGGCCAGATGGATGGCGTAGAGGCGAGCACCTGGTGGCGATCCTCGAAGACGCTCTCGATCTGGCTCGACTTCTCGGTCAGGGCGCTCACCGTGCGGTCCAGGCTGCTGAGTGAGCTCTCGATGTCCAGCGAGGGGGCTGCGGTTTCGAGGCGAGACAGGCCGCCGACGCCGCCGACCCGCGCGTCAGGCAGCGCGTCCTCGACGCCGGCCATCAGGCCGAGCTTGGTCACCGTGTTCTGCAGCGCCAGGACCTTCGCCTGAAGCCGACCCGCGTTCTCCTCGTAGGCCTTGGCTTTTGTGGCGAGGGCCATGTTCTCCGTCCGCAGGCGCCGCAGCTCGGCCATCTCGACCGCCATCCAGGTGTAGTGGACGAGGATCCCGACCATGACGAGGACGAGGACGCCGGCCGCCGCCGCGACCCAGCGTGTCAGCAGCACCGACACCTGGAACTTGCGGAAACGGGCCCGCGCGTGAGGCACAACGATCAGCGTGTAGAACTCGTTTGCCATCAGCCACTCCGAGCCATCGGCCCGGGTCCGGCAGTGACCGGCGCCGGCTCCGGAGCCTGCCCTTCACTCCGTTCGCGCCCGAGGTTGGGCGCAAAAAACCGGAAGAGGCTAGCACGGTCGTCACACAGGCGTCAATCGAATCCCTCCAAAACCTTGAAGTGGGGTGCGGCTTTCTGGATTGCCTCGGATGGGCCGAAACTGCAGGGCTTCGGCGATATCCGGTGACTCAACTCTTTCTCTATCAGCGAGATCCGCGATAGTTCGAGCCACCCGCAGGACGCGGTCGAGCGCCCGACCGCTGAGCGACAGATGGTCCGCCGCTCGCTCGAGCAGCCGGAGCCCCTCCGCAGTGGGCATCGCCACCGCCCGAATCGCCTCCGAGGGCAGCCGGGCGTTGGTGGACACCCCCACCCGGTCCCGGCGTCGACACTGGGCCTGTCGCGCCACCTCCACTCGGCACCGGAGGGTGGCGCTCGGCTCACCCGGGGGACCCAGAAGCTCCGTGAACGTCGGCGCGGGAAGCGACACGAAGAGGTCGAGCCGGTCCAGGAAAGGACCCGACACCCGGCCCGCATAGGCGCGGACCTGACGGGCGGTGCAGAGGCAGCTCGAGGCGAGCCCCCCGCACGGGCACGGGTTCATGGCCGCGACGAGCTGGAAGCGTGCAGGAAGCCACACCGCGCCCCGGGCGCGAGCAACCGTGATGTGACCCTCCTCGAGCGGCTGCCGTAGCGCCTCCAGGGCGGCGCGACGAAACTCCGGCAGCTCGTCGAGGAAGAGGACGCCGCGGTGGGCCAGGCTCACCTCACCCGGGCGTGGCGTCGAGCCTCCGCCGACGAGGGCTACGTCGCTCGCCGTGTGATGCGGGCTGCGAAACGGGCGCCGCCCGCGGGGGCACGGGAGCGGATGGCCGGCCGCAGAGTGGATCGTGGCCACCTCGGTGAGCTCGTCCGGCTCGAGCGGCGGCAGGATGCTCGGCAGCCGAGACGCGAGCATGGTCTTGCCGGAGCCGGGAGGGCCCACAAAGAGCAGGTTGTGCCCACCCGCGGCCGCGATCTCGAGTGCCCGGCGACCCAGGCACTGGCCGCGGATGTCCGCGAGGTCCGGGGGGGGAGCCCCCTCCACGGCCGGGACGGGTGGAACCGGGCGGACGGGCGGCAGCTCCTCGCCCGACATCAGGGCCACGGCCTCGGGGAGGGAGGCGACCGGATGGACGGCAAGTTCGGGTGCGAGCGCGGCCTCAGCGTGGCTGGCCGAGGGCACGACGGCCGCGGCGAGACCGTGCCGCCGGGCCACGAGCAGCATCGGCAGCACGCCCGACACCGGACGCACCGAGCCGTCGAGGGCTAGCTCACCGACGACGAGCACGCGGCGCAGGTGCGCCGCCGGGAGCGCTTGGTCGGCGGCCAGGAGCCCGAGGGCGGTGGCAAGGTCGAAGGACGAGCCGTACTTCCGCAGGCTCTTGCTTCCCGGCGCTCTTGGCCTCGGGCGCGGCGCGGATCCGCGCCTCGCTCTCTCTCACTGCGGAGTCCGGAAGCCCGACGATCGTGAAGCGTGGAAAGCCACACGCGGTGTCTGTCTCCACCCTTACCAGGTGCGCCTCGACGCCGACGATGGTCGCGGTGAGCGACGTGGCGAGCACGGCCCCTCCTTCCTCCCAGGGCCGGCGCACCGCACCCGGCGGATCCTTCGGGGACCCGTGCCCGGGGCAGCGCGGGGAGAGGCCGGCCGCGTCAGGATACTCGGCAGGCCGGCCGGCGGAGGTCCGTCGCGGACGGTCCTTCTACTCGCCCTCGGAGCTCATGTAGATCGTGAGCGTGTCGCCGATACGCGTGCCACGCAGGCGGTTCCACTGCTGCAGCTCGCGCAAAGAGCCGGGTCGCTCCTGACACCGTTCGGACTTCGCGTGGGTCCGTCGCTTGCCGCGGGCGCCGTACAGCTGCGGCTGCTCTCCCGGCTCTCGCGGTCGAGCGAGGAGACGCACGCAACCGCCGGCAAGACCCTCCAGGACCACGTGGTCGTGCTGGGCTACGGCGTGGGCGGGGAGATGCTGGCGGAGGTGCTCGAGCGGGCCGCGGTCCCGCACGCGGTCGTGGACATCAACGCTACCCGCGTGCGGCAGGCGCGACGAGAGGGACGACCCCTCCACTACGGCGACGTGACGAGCCCGGAAATCCTCGCTCACGTGGGTGTCGCCCGGGCGCGCCTGGTGGCGGTGATGCTCAACGACCCCGATGCGACCGTGCGGGCAGTTCGTGCGGCGCGCCGACTTTGCCCTGGCGCGCGCATCCTCGTGCGTGCGCGCTACGTGGCCGAGGTGCCGCGCCTTCTCGCGGCGGGGGCGACGGAAGCGGTCGCGCAGGAGTTCGAAGCCTCGCTCGAGCTGATCGAGCGGGTGATGAGGGAATTGGCGGCGGAGCGACCGGAGCGCGCCGGACGCGAGCACATCGAGGGCCTCGGGCCGCGCCTGCCCGCAGGTCTCGAGGTCGAAAGCGTCCCCGTCGGCTCCGAGGCCTGGATCGCCGGGCGCAGCCTCGCCGAGTCGCGCCTACGCGCGAGGACGGGGGCGACGCTCGTGGCGGTGAGCCGCGCGGGGACGGCGACGCATCCCGATCCCGAGGACCGGCTGGAGACGGGCGACGTCCTTTGTCTCGTCGGGAGCGCCGAGCAGGCTGCCCAGGCGCGCCGTCTGATCGAGCACGGACCGGCGGACTGAGGCCCGGCTCGAGCCCTTCAGAGCCTCCGCAGCACCATCATCGTGAGGTCGTCCGTCCGGGCCGCACCCGCCTGGAAGCCGGCGAGGTCGTCCCGGCAGGCGCTGATCAGCGCGGGAGGGGACAGGGAACGGCCTCCCGCCACCGTCCGAGAGAGCCGATCGAGGCCGTAGGCCTCGTCGGATCGGTCGAAGGCCTCGGAGAGCCCGTCCGTGTAGAGGAAGACGGTGTCGCCGGGGCGGAGGCCGAACGTCCTCGTCTCGTACTGCGTCTCCCGAAACAGGCCGAGAGGCATGCCGGTCGCGGGCACGCTCGTCACCTCTGCCCCGCGCACCAGGAGCAGAGGGCAGTGTCCGGCGTTGCAGACCTCCAGCTCCCCGGAGCTGCTGCACGATCCGCAGGCCAGGGTGGCGTAGCGGTCGGTCATGGTGCTCTCGCAGAACAGGCGGTTCGCCCGCTCGACGAGCTGGCTCACGGGTAGCCGGTAGCCGAGCAGGCTGCGAAACATCGCGTGCAGATGGGCCATTAGCATCGAGGCGGCCACGCCCTTGCCCGAGACATCGCCCACGAAGAGGAGCAGGCCGCCGCGTTCCTCCTCGTCCTCATCCAGCACGTCGCAGTAGTCGCCGCTCACCGGCCCCGCCGGCTCGTAGTGGTACTCGATCTGCCAGCCGTGCCGTTGCAGGCCAGGCCGGGGGAGCAAGCCCCGCTGGACGCGGGCGGCCGATTCGAGGTCCTGCTCGAGGGCCCGCTGTTGGGGAGGGGTGAGATCGTCGAGGCAGAACCGGGTGAGGGGATCGGCTCGCAAGCGGTGCTCCTCGATGGCCCCCTTGCACGCCTCGCACGCGCCGAACGAGCCCTCGTCCATTCGTGCCAGGGTGGCGTCCACTTCGCGCAGAAGCTTCAGGATGGGCTCGCGCTGCCGGAGGCCGCCGACAGTGCCCTCGAGCCTCTGGCGCCGCTCCATGAGTTGGCGGCGGAGAACGAGCTGGTCGCTGGCTTCCATCGAGTGCATCTCCTTCGCTGGCGGGGCCACCTCGGTAGCTCGTGTCCCCGCCGGTCCGGCGGAGTGGTCCATCATCGTTCCCCCGCCGCTTGTCGCTCTTGTTCCAGCAGCCGTCGCTTCCGCTTGACGCCCCAGCGGTAGCCACCCAGCCCGCCGTCGCCCCGCACCACACGGTGGCAGGGCACGACCAGGGCCACCCGGTTGGTGGCGCACGCGCGGGCCACCGCCCGCGTGGCCTTGGGCCGGCCCAGACTGGCCGCCACGTCCTTGTACGACCGTGTGCTGCCGGGCGGGATCTGCTGCAGCGCCCTCCAAACGCGCCACTGGAAAGCGGTGGCGTGGACGTCCAGCGGCAGCTCCAGGGTGCCGGCTTGACCCTCCAGATAGCGGGAGATGGCGCCCGTCCATCCCTCGGAATCGCCCTTGGTGCGCTCGAGGTGCGCTAGCGGGTACTCGCGGCGCAGCTCCTCTTCGAGGTAGCTTTCGCTGTCACCCAGCATGACCGCGCACACCCCGCGCTCTGTGGCGGCCACCAGGGTCCGGCCGAGCGGAGAAGGAACGACGGCGAAGCGGATGCGCATTCT
>Ga0209341_10000712_pt1 | contig 34022 bp, 35 predicted proteins | sample RifCSP13_2_FD_184020 | JGI IMG/M metagenome (GOLD analysis project Ga0209341, IMG submission 184020) | Soil microbial communities from Rifle, Colorado - Rifle CSP2_sed 13_2 (SPAdes) (version 2) | ecosystem: Environmental > Terrestrial > Deep subsurface > Rock core/Sediment | place: Rifle... | reverse complement strand
ATACCAGGCCAGATCGGTCAGCAGGTCGACCACCGGGCCGACGAAGAGCACGAGGACGAACAGCACGCCCAGGATCACCAGCAGGCGCCGCGGCCTTCCCCCTGCCGGCAGGGTCACGGTCCGGCGTGGACGCGACGGCGGCGGCGCTCCATCATCGCCGTCCGATCCGTTGCCGCGGTGGGCGGGTCGCGGCGGAAGGGGGCGACCCTCGCGCCGGGCGTCCTGCTCCTGCTGCCGGCGTTGCAGCTCCTCCAGCAGGTTGTCGAGCCAGGACGACATGGCTACTCCCACTCGATGGTGGCGGGGGGCTTGGAGCTGATGTCGTACACCACCCGGTTGACGCCCGGCACCTCGTTCACGATCCGGGCCGAGATGCGCGCCAGCAGATCGTAGGGCAGCCGCGCCCAATCCGCCGTCATGCCGTCCTCGCTGGTCACCGCCCGGATCGCGACCACGTTGGCGTAGGTCCGCCCGTCGCCCATCACGCCCACGCTGCGGACCGGGGTCAGGATCGCGAACGACTGCCACAGCGACCGATACAGGCCGGCGGCCTTGACCTCGTCGATCACGATCCAATCGGCCTCGCGGAGGGTCTCGAGCCGTTCGGCGGTGACCGCCCCGATGATCCGGATGGCGAGCCCCGGACCCGGGAACGGCTGGCGCAGGACCATCGCCTCCGGGAGGCCAAGCTCCACGCCGACGGCGCGGACCTCGTCCTTGAACAGGTGGCGCAGCGGCTCGATCAGGCGGAAGCGCAGGTCGGCCGGCAGCCCACCGACGTTGTGGTGGGTCTTGATCTTGGCCGCGGCCCTGGTCTCCGGGGTGGTGGACTCGATGACATCGGGGTAGAGCGTGCCCTGCACCAGGAAGTCAATCTCCCCCATCCGACCGGCCTCCTTCTCGAAGACCCGGATGAACTCGTCACCGATGATCCGGCGCTTCTGCTCGGGGTCCTCCACGCCGGCCAGCCGGCCCAGGAACCGGTCGCGCGCATCGACCATCAGCAGCCGCATGCCGAGGTGCTCGGCGAAGGTCGTGCGCAGCAGCTCCGACTCGCGCTTGCGCATGAGCCCGGTGTCGACGTAGATGCAGGTCAGCTGGTCGCCCACCGCCCGATGCACCAGCGTGGCGGCCACCGCACTGTCCACGCCGCCCGACAGGGCGCAGATGACCCGTCCGGCACCGACCTGCTGCCGGATCGCGGCCACGCTGGTGTCCACGAATCCGCCCGCCGTCCAGGTTGCCCGCGCGCCGGCGATCCCGACCACGAAGTTGCGCAGGATGTCGCGACCGGCGGGGGTGTGGATCACCTCGGGATGAAACTGGATCCCGTACAGGCGCCGGTCGGGATCGGCCAGCCCGGCAAAGGGCGAATCGGGCGTGTGGGCGGTCGCGCTGAACCCCTCCGGCAGACGGGTGATCGCATCGCCGTGGCTCATCCACACCGGCTGCTCGGGGGGCAGCCCGCGGAACAGCCCATCGCCGGAGGTGATGGTGACCGATGCCGGTCCATACTCGCGCAGGCTGCTGGCGACCACCTCGCCGCCCAGCTGCTGGGCCATCAGCTGCGCGCCGTAGCAGATGCCGAGCACCGGAATCCCGCCCGACCACAGGGCCGGGTCCGGGTGCGGCGCACCCTCGTCGTAGACCGAGGCGGGCCCGCCCGACAGGATGATCGCGCGGGGCCGTCGCCGCTCGATCTCGACCCAGGGCGTGTCGTGCGCGAGCAGCTCCGAATAGACGTTCAGCTCGCGCACGCGGCGGGCGATCAGCTGCGCGAACTGGCTGCCGAAATCCAGGATCACGACGGTGTCCGGCTGGGTGGCATCGCCCTCGAGCCGCTCGGGTGGCGGGGCGTGGAGTGCCTGCTCCAGGTAGGCCTCGACCTCGAGGTCGTCGGGAGCCAGGACGCGGTGGCCGGCGTTGGCCGGTTCGCCGTGAACGGTCCGTCCGCGCTCCGCCGCGTCAGGCACGCCGGCCTACTCCCCGCCGGCCAGCTGCCAGGACTTGCCCTCGGTGGCGATCGAGGGCGCGATCACCATCTCGACCGTGTGCATCTCGGCGATGGTCCCCGCACCGAGAGAGGCCATCGACTGGCGCAGCGCACCGACCAGGTTCTGGGTGCCGTGGCTGGTCTGGGCCGGACCGAACAGGATCTGCTCGAGCGGGATTCGCTCGCCGATCCGGATCCGCGTGCCGCGCGGGAGGGTCGGCGACGGCGCGGCCATGCCCCAATTGAAGCCGCGGCCGGGCGCTTCGAGGGCAGCGGCGAACGGTGAGCCGAGCATCACCGCATCGGCGCCCGACGCGATCGCCTTGGCGATGTCGCCGCCGGTCTTCATCCCGCCGTCGGTGATGATCGGGACGTAGCGTCCGGTCTCGCGCAGGTACCGATCGCGCCCCGCGGCCACCTCGAGGGTGGCGCTGACCTGCGGCACGCCGATGCCGAGCACCTCCCGCGTGGTGCACGCGGCGCCGGGCCCGACCCCGACCAGCACCGCGACCGCGCCCTGCTGCATGAGCTGGTAGGCGGCCTCGCCGCTCACCGTGTTGCCGACCAGGACCGGCATCTGCAGCGCGCCGGTGAGGTCAGCCAGCGAGAGGACCCGGCCCGAGGTCGAGATGTGCCGCGCGCTCGACACCTGGGACTGGACCAGCAGCATGTCGGCGCCGGCCGCGGCGGCCACCTCGGCGTGCCGCCACGCGCTGGCCGGGGTGGTGGCGACGGCGGCGACCCCACCTTCGGCCTTGATCCGGGTGATGAGCCCGGCGATCAGGTCGTCACGGATCGGCGCGGCGTAGGCCTCGGCCAGGATCGCGGCCGCCGCCGGGTTGCTCTCCGCTGTCGCGACACGCTCGATGATCTCCGACGGGTCGGGGTAGCGGGTGTGAAGCCCTTCCAGGTTGATGAAGGCCAGCCCCCCGTGGCGACTCATCCGGGTCGCGAACGCTGCGTCGGACACGGCGTCCATGGCCGCCGCGAGGAAGGGGATCTCCAGCCGTCGGCCACCGATCTCTACCGAGATGTCGACCTCGATGGGATCGACGGTGACGCTGCCCGGCACCAGCGCGACCTCGTCGAAGCCGTAAGCGCGGCGCAGTCGCTCCCCGACGACGTCACGGGTGGCGATGCGGGACTCGAGCATGGGGAGCCCGAGTATAAGGTTGCCGCGCGGGCGCGGCGCGGAGGGTCAGCTCCGGATGCTGCGCACCTTGTCGAAGCAGCTGCTGCAGTAGACCGGGCGGTCGTTGCGCGGCAGGAACGGGACGAGCGCCTGCCCGCCACACTCGGCGCATACCGCGGCGTGCATCTCGCGCTGGCCGCCCATCCCGCCGCCCATTCCGGCGCCGCCGCCAGCCCCGCTGCTGATCCCCATGGCGCGGTTCTGCTTGGCCACGGCGCGGCAGGTGGGGCAGCGCTGGGGTGGGTTGAGCAGCCCCTTCTCCGCGTAGAACTGCTGCTCGCCTGCGGACCACACGAAGTCCATCTCGCAGTCGCGGCACCGGATCGTCTTGTCGCCGAACACCCTCGTCTCCTCCGTCGCACGCCCGGGCCGGCTGGACGCGTTGCTGTTTCCTCGAACCCGATATGGCTGATCGCGTGCGACAAAAGGCCGGATCGGTGGTGACTGAGGTCGAGCTGCGGACTGGGCGTTCCGGGGCCGATCATGCCACGCGGGTCAAGCGCTGGGAAGGGTGAACTCCAAGCCCCTAGGCGCGCGCCTCCTCGGCCTCGCGCGCGACCGGGTAGAAGCGGGTGTTCGTCTTGCGGAACTGGAGCGGGACCTCGCCGATCGGCCCGTTGCGATGCTTGGCCACCTTGGCCTTGACCATCTCGACATCGCTCTCGGTGGCATGGTCCTCGGCGCGGTACAGGAAGATCACCACGTCGGCATCCTGCTCGATGCTGTTGTGGACGACCACACCGTCGGCGATGAAGTTGTGAGTCCCCGGTACGGTCGCGTCGTACACCATCTCCTCGCCGAGGCTATCGATCCCAACCACCCGATCGAAGAAGAGGTCGCTCGTCGAAAGCTCACCCAGATCCGGATCGTCCAGGCGAGCGGCGAGCAGCTCCAGGCGGGGGCGGCTGGGCGCATGGCGATAGAACGATGATCCGGCGTACGCAGAGCCGACGGCCGCCTGCAGCGCCCGTTCACTCATGTGGCGCCCGCTCATGGCCAGACGAACGCGCCGCCAGACCTCGATCGGCACGGTGTCCACGTTGGGATTCGCCGTGACCCGCTCCACCCTGGCCAGGGCCCTCCTGACGGCCACTTCCCGGGCCCCGTGGACCCCAACCTCGCGCAGGAAGCGTGCCTGATCCGCGGCACCACTGATGTCAAGGGTGTAGCCGAGCCGCCCACGAGGAGGTCTGACTGACCGCAACCGGCCGCGGATATCAAGCCGCAGCAACAGCGACTGGAGATCCTCGGCAAGCCGTCGACTCGTCGTTGCGTAGTAGACCCGGACCGCACCGGCTCGCGAGACGGTCACGGATCCATCCGTGGCCCACAGGTGGCGCAGGAAGAGCCGAAGCTGGTCATCGGCGAGCGAGAAGAGGGCTGCCGGCAGGAACTTCTGGTGGGCACGAGCCCCGTAGAGCCCGTGGCGCCCGAGCCAGGCCGCGATCGGGTTGCGCCGCCCGCGGGCCAACTGGAAGGGCGCCGGCAAGTACACATGCGCCCAGCTGCCCTGCCGCACTCGCCTCGGCGTGATGCCGAAGTGCCGGGCCGCCTCCTCGACGGCGACCAGGTTCGCGCCGTCGGCACTGGTGTAGTGGATCGGCTGGCGCGAGGCGATGGTGCCGTCGCCGAGCAGGTGGGCGAGCATGACCACCTCGGCTTCTGGCCAGGGCTGGATGCGGTGCGGAGGTGCCACCCGGCGGGGGACGGCCAGCCTGCTGCCGGGGACCAGCTCGTCGAGTCGCCGCCACCCATCGACGGTCAGGAACGGGTGGTTGGCGCTGGCGTTCACCTCTCGCCCAGAGGCCAGGCGGAGTCGGAAGGTCGGTTTCACGCCACTGGGAAAGACGTGAGTCATGACCCGCGGGACCAGGTGCAGTCGGTCGTCCACCGACCAGACCGGGACGTTCCGTGCACCCGCAGCCAGGAGCTCGCCGAGGGCTACCAGCTCCCCCGTGTCGGCCCGCAGCACGCGAGTGTTCGCCGTGAGGCATCCCGATTCGCGCAGGTCCGACAGGCGTGGCTCCTGGGAGCCGCGCTGCTCCACGCCGCGCGACAGCTGGGAGAGCGCGAGCACCGGCACCTTCAGCTCCCGGGCGAGCTGCTTGAGGCCGCGGCTGATCTCGCTCACCTCCTGGACCCGGTTGGCATCCTTGTTCGACACGGTGCCCTGCATCAGCTGCAGGTAGTCCACGATGATCAGGTCGATTCCCCGCTGCTCCACCTCCAGGCGCCGGGCGCGGGTGCGCAGGTCGAGCACGGTCAGCACGGGGGTGTCGTCGATCCACATCGGTGCGTTGTGCATCGCGTTCATGACCTGGGCGATCTTGCTCCAGTCGGTCTCATCCACGAACCCGGTCTGCAGCGGGCGCGGATTGATCCCCGACTCGGCCGACAGCAGGCGCAGGGCGAGCTGCTCGCGGCTCATCTCCAGGCTGAAGACGGCCACCTTCTTGCCGACCCGGATGGCGGCGTGCTGGGCGATGTTCAGGGCCAGGCTGGTCTTGCCCACGCTCGGGCGGGCCGCCAGCACGATCAGGTCGGAGGGCTGCAGGCCACCCAGCAGGGTGTCGAGCCCGGGCAGCCCGGTGGGGATCCCGAGCAGCTGGCCGCGATGCTCGTGGAGGTACTCGAGCCGGTCATAGGCCTGACCCAGGAGGGTGGCCAGCGACTCAAAGCCGCCGACCGTCCGGCGCTGGCTGATCTCGAACAGGATCCCCTCGGCCCGATCGATGGCCGCCGCCGCGTCGTTGGCCTCTTCGTAGCCGACCGCGGCAATCTTGCCGGCAGCGGCGATCAGGTTGCGCAGCACCGCCTTCCGCTCAACGATCCGCCCGTAGTGCTCCACGTGGACCGCGGTGGGCACCGTGTTCATCAGGCTGGCCAGGTAGGCTGGGCCGCCGATCCCCTCCAGCCGGTCGCGGCGGGTCAGCTCATCGCCGAGGGTGACGAGGTCGATCGGCTCACGCTGGCCGTGGAGGCTCAGCATGGCCTCGTAGATGTCGGCGTGCTGCTGGCGGTAATAGTCCGCGGGGCGCAGGAAGTCGGCGACCTTGAGGACCGCCTCCGGGTCGATCAGGATCGAGCCGAGCACACTCTGCTCGGCGTCGACCGCCTGGGGGGCGAGCTTGTCGATGCTCATTCGGGGCCTATTGCGGGCTGCGACAGATGAGTCCATGGGAATGCTGAGGCATCGCGGAAGTGGTTTTCCACGGTCCACAGACGGTCCGCGCGACCGCCTCTGGACAAACCTGCCCCTCCGGGTGGATGGGTGGTGGACAATCCGTCGGAATAGAACGCCTGATCTACGACAGCTAGCGTGTCGCGGAGCCTGTCGCGTTTTCCACAGCAGATTTTCTCGCCGGTCAGTGGACGCCGGCCGGGGCGGCCTTCGACGGCGTCAGTTGCCCTCGGGCCGGCCTGTCCGCGACGTGAATCGGAGCCCCTCGACCGCGCCTGCGACGCCGGCAATCGTTCCGGCCACGCCCAGGACCGCGCCCTGCCACACGGCCCGCTGATTCAGCTCGGAACCGAAGATCCACATTCCGATGAGCAGCACGAGCAATGACCCGACAATGGCTGTTCCGAACGAGTATCCAATCGCCTTCAGGGTGGGGAAGCTCCCGTTCATCACGCGCTCCGTATGGACGGCCTACACCGCCACCACGCTCACCGACAGCTGGGCCGCGATACCGCTCGCGAGCCGAACCTCGGCCCGGAACTCGCCGAGCGTCTTGATCGGTTCGCGCAGGTGAATCAGGTGCCGATCGACCTCGATCCCGTGCACAGCCAGCTGGTCCGCGATCTCGCGGTTGGTCACCGATCCGAACAGGCGGCTCTTCTCGCCGGCCTTGACCGCAATCTGCAGGTGCAGCTCCCGGATACGAGCGGCGATGGCCTCGGTGTCCGCGTGGAGCGTCCGGTCGCGCTCTTCGCGTTCGCTGCGGTGGCGCTCCCACTCCCTGAGGGCAGCCGCGTCGGCGGTGACCGCCGCGCCGGTCGGGATCAGGAAGTTGCGGGCATGGCCGCTCTTCACGTCCTTCACCTCGCCGGCGTGGCCGACCCCCTTCACGTCTCGCTTGAGGATCACCTTCATGCGTTCATCTCCTCGACTTCAGTTCAGGTCCGCGGGCAGGGTCGGCGCGGATGCCGGCTGGGCTCGGCTACCCTGGCTCCACAGCCGCACGGCCCGCCAGCGACCGAGCAGCTCCTTCACCCCGTGTGGGCCGCGCAGTTGGCCGTAGCGCTCGAGCAGGTCGGGCAGGCGGTCGCGGATCTCGTCATAGCGATGGCCCAGCAGGGCACGCAGCGCTGACAGGTCCCGATCCAGGTCGGCCGTGCCGTTCCGCGCCCGCTCGGCGTGCTCACGGCGCACCTCGGCGGGGGCGTTGGCGATGAACAGGTCCAGGACCAGCAGCAGCACGGTGAGGTCGTCGGCCTGCCCGAGGATCGGGATCGCGTCGGGGATCAGGTCGAGGGGAACGACCAGGTAGGCGAGCCCGGCCCCCAGCAGGGCCTTGAGCGGGAGCGGCGTCCGTGGATCGCGGACGATGCCCCACACCATCCGGGCATAGGTCGGCAGCTTCCAGACGAGGCGCGCGAGGCGGACGCTGCGCCAACGGCCGGGCAGGTTCATCGGGGCCTCCGGGGGGTGGATGGAGCCCCGATCATAGCAGAGGGCCGCGCTCAGTCGGGTTGACAATAGAACGCCTGTTCTGCTAGCGTGGGCGGCGGATGACCAAGCACGACGCTGATCGCCGGGGGCGGATTCTGGCCTGCATCGCCCGCACCGTGGACGAGCGCGGATACCCGCCGTCGGTTCGCGAGATCGCCGACATGGTCGGCTTGGCATCCACCTCGGCGGTGCACCACCACCTGCTGTCGCTGGAACGCAGCGGCCACCTGGAGCGCGGGACGCACTCTTCGCGTGCGCTACGACTCACCGAACGCGGCGCGGCAGAGCTGGAGCTCGCCGATCGTCGCCCCGGCCAGCGCCCGGCCCGGGGCCGGGTCACGCCCTTCCGGATGCCGATCGAGCGCGACCTGCTGCACCTGCCGGTCATCGGTGAGATCGCGGCCGGCCAGCCCATGGAGGCCTATGCCGACGGAACCGAGTCGCTGGAGGTCCCCCGCTCCCTGCCGGTGCGCGACGACTCATACGTCCTGCGCGTGCGCGGCAAGAGCATGATCGACGCGCTGATCGACGACGGCGACTTCGTGGTGGTCAACCCGCAGGCCGTCGCGCAGGACGGTGACATCGTGGTCGCGCTGCTCGAGGACAACGGGGTCACCCTCAAGCGGTTCTACCGCGAGCCGGGCCGCATCCGCCTGCAGCCGGCCAATCCCGAGATGGAGCCCATCTACGCCACCGATGTCCAGGTCCAGGGCAAGGTGGTGGGTGTCATCCGCAAGCTCGGCTGAGCGCGTTCCAGCGCGCGCGGCACCGGCAGTCCGCTAGTCCCGTGCGCCGCACCATCCTGCACGCCGATCTGGACGCCTTCTTTGCCAGCGTCGAGGTCCTGGACGATCCGAGCCTGCGCGGAAAGCCGGTGATCGTGGGTGGCTCGCCCGAGGGTCGCGGCGTGGTCTCCGCCGCCTCGTACGAGGCACGCCGCTTCGGTGTCCACTCGGCGATGCCGCTCCGCACCGCCCGTCGACTGTGCCCCACCGGGGTCTTCCTGCCCGGGCGCTTCGACCGCTACCAGGAGCTGTCCCGCGGGGTGATGGGCATCTTCCGCTCGTACACCCCCCTCGTCGAGCCGATCAGCCTGGACGAGGCCTTCCTGGACGTGACCGGGAGCGCCGCCGCGTTCGGCGACGGTGAGACGATCGCCCGCGCCATCAAGCGGCGGGTCCGCGACGAAGTCGGCCTGGTGGTCAGCGTGGGGGTGGCCACCAACAAGCTGTGTGCCAAGGTCGCCTCCGACCTGCGCAAGCCCGATGGGCTGGTGGTCGTGCCACCCGGCGAGGAGGCCGGCTTCCTGGCCCCGCTGCCGGTTGGCCGGCTGTGGGGCGTCGGCCCACAGGCACGCCAGGCACTGACCGATTACGGGGTGGCCCGCATCGGTGACCTGGCCGCCCTGAACGAGGGCACCCTGCGGCGCAGGTTCGGCAGTCACGGTGCGGAGCTCGCCAGCCGCGCCAGGGGGATCGACCCCAGCCCGGTCGTGGCCAGCCGGCCGGCCAAGAGCATCGGCCACGAGCTCACCTTCGAGACCGACGTGCTTGACGCCAAACGCCTGGAGGTCACCCTGCTCGACCTCGCCGAGTCGGTCGCCGGCCGCCTGCGCCGGCATCGGCAGATCGCCGGATCGGTCCAGCTCAAGCTGCGCTACGAAGGGTTCGAGACCCTCACCCGGCAGGCCCCGCTGCCCTCGCCCACGCGCGACTCGGCGCCCCTGTACCAGACCGGCGTGCGCCTGCTGCACGCCGCGCTTCAGCCGGGCCGCGGTGTGCGACTCATCGGGCTGACCGCCATCAACCTGGCCGATGCCCAGCAGCTGACCCTCTTCGACGAGCCCGGCCGAGGGGACCGATTGACCGAGTCGATCGACGCGCTCCGCCACAAGTTCGGCACTGACGCCGTCACCCGGGCGGGCCTGCTCAACCGGCGCGACCGACGCCGGCCCGACTTCGGGCAGCGGCCGACGGAGGATCCCGACCGGGCCTTGACAGACTAGAACATCTGTTCGTATCCTGTTCCGCATGGCACTCGTCGCAATCAACCCGATCGAGGCACGCGTCCGCTGGGACCGCCGCGCAGGAAGGCCCGTCGAGGTCGCCTGGGCGGATCGCTCGCTGGTGGTGCGTGGCCTCGACGCGGTCCGCGACGAGCTGGCGGCCTACCCGGCCAACCGCGGACCGCGCATCACGTTCGTGATCGAAACCGATGCCGGAGGGGCCATCCTGGTGTACGACGGTCGGCGCCGGCGCTGGTTCGTGGAGGCGATCGACCAGGCCGCCTGAGGGTCCCGTTGAGACCCATGACCGATGGGCCGCTGGTGCCCCGGCTCGACTCCCCCTACAATCTGCCTCGGCGCCGCCGGCGCCACCGCACGAGGACCCGACGACCGACACTCGTTTCGCTGACCTGACCCTGCACGACTTCGCCGAGCGGCTCGCCAGCCGCGACCCGGTCCCGGGCGGCGGAAGCGCGTCGGCGTTGGTCGCCTCGCTGGCGGCCGGACTGGTCAGCATGGTCGCCGAGCTGTCCATCGGCCGCGCCGCCGCCCCCGATGCCGAACCGCTGCTCGAGCGCGCGCACGACGCTGCGACCCAGCTGCGGACCGACCTCCTGACCCTCGCCGATGCGGACGCGGCTGCCTTCGGCTCGGTGCTTGCCGCCCGCCGGCTGCCGCGGGGCAACGAGACGGAGCGGAGCGTTCGCTCCGAGACGGTCGGAGCGGCCACCCTGGAGGCCGCCCGCGTCCCGCTGCGGGTGGCCGAACTGGCGGCGCAGGTGCTGGAGCTGGCGGCGCAGATCGCCCCGATCGGCAACCCGAACGCAGTCAGCGACGCCGGGGTGGCCAGCCTCCTGGCCGCCGCGGGCGCGCGCGGCGCACTGCTGAACGTCCGGATCAACCTCCCCGGCCTGCCGGCGGAGGGCCGCTTCAGCGCGGAGGGAAGGTCGATCCGGGCGGCAGCTGACCTGCTCGAATCCAACCTGGAAGCGGCCGAACGGCGAGCGATCGCCGAGGTCAACCGGAGGATCGGGCCTTCGTGAGCGCGCGGATCCTCGACGGACGGGCGGTCGCCTCGCGCCTGTGGCGCGACCTGTCGGACCGCGTCGCCGACCTGCGCGAGCGCACGGGCAGCGTGCCTCGGCTGGCCGTGATCCGCTTTGATGCGGGCAGTCCGTCCGCGGTGTACGCCGCGAGCATCGTGCGCTCCGCCGCCAGCATCGGCGTCGACCCCCTGCTGGTGGAGCCCGCTGACGGGGTGACCCTTCCCGACCTCGCCGCCCGGATCGGTGCCCTCAACCGCGATCCGGGGGTGACCGGGATCGTGGTCGCGCGGCCGATCCCCGGCCACCTTGACACCGAGGCGGTCACGGCGCTGATCGACCCGGCCAAGGACGTGGATGGGGCGACGCCGCTCAACGCCGGCCTGGTGGCACGTGGCGCGTCGACCTTCGTGCCGGCCACCGCGCTGGCGGTGATGGCCATCCTGCGCAGCTACCAGATCGACGTCGCCGGCCGGCGGGCGGTGGTGATCGGTCGCTCGGCGGTGGTGGGACGGCCGACCGCCGCGCTGCTCGAGGCTGCCGACGCGACGGTGGTGGTCTGCCATCGGCGCACCCGAAACCTCGCCCGCGAGACACGGCGCGCCGAGATCCTGGTGGCGGCCGCCGGCGTGCCGGGCCTGGTGCGCGCCGACATGCTCAACCGCAACGCGGTGGTGATCGACTGTGGGATCAATACCACGCCGGCCGGGATCGTGGGCGACGTCGACTTCCCCGCGGTGCGGCCGGTGGTGGCCGCCATCACCCCGGTCCCGGGAGGCGTCGGCCCAGTGACGATCATGATGCTCCTCGACCAGGTGGTGGCCGCCGCCGAGCGGGCGGCGGCCGTTATCGACCCCGCACTGGGGCGCTTCAATCTGCCCGCCGCGCCGCACTCCGTGACGCGAACCAGCGACTCGTCATGAGCCGGGTCAGCCCGAGGCGAGCCCCAGGCGTTCAGCGACCCGGCGCCGGCCGGTGGAGGCATCCGGCGCGTCGAGGCACTCCCGCGCGAGGTCGCCGGCCTCGGCCAGGCTGATCGAGCGCAGCGCGCGCTTGACTGCGGTGAACGAGGCCGGCGACATGCTCAGCTCGCTGATCCCCAGTCCGACCAGGACCACCGCCCCAACCGGGTCGGCGGCCATCTCGCCGCACACCGCCACGGGAACCGAACGCGCGGCACCCGCGCGTATCACCGAGGCGATGGCGCGCAGGACAGCGGGATGCATCGGGTCCTGGCGCGATGCCAGGGCCGGGTTGGCCCGGTCGGCGGCAAGCAGGTACTGGGTCAGATCGTTGGTGCCGATGCTGAAGAAGGCCACCTCCTGGGCCAGCTGGTCAGCGACTAGGACTGCGGAAGGGATCTCGACCATCACCCCGAGATGCGGCTCGAGGGAGCGACCCAGCTTGAGGCCGATCGCGGCAGCCGCTTCGGCGAGGGCGCGATGGACCATCCGCACGTCGCCGAGGTCCGCGACCATCGGGGCCATGATCCGCGGATCCGACACGCCCGCTGCCGCGGCCGCGGCCAGGATCGCGCGGAGCTGGCCGGCGAGCAGCTCGGGCCGGCGCTCGGCCACGCGAATGGCGCGGACGCCGAGGAATGGATTGGCCTCCGGCGCGAGGTCCAGGTATGGGAGCGGCTTGTCGCCACCCACGTCGAGCAGGCGTATCACCACCGGGTCGCCTTCGAAGGCGCGCAGGACGGCCTCGTAGGCTGCCGCCTGGGTCCGCTCGTCGGGCGGGCTGGCCTGGCCCGTGAACAGGAACTCGGTGCGCAGCAGGCCGACGGCCTCAGCTCCGGCGGCCCTGGCCGGGGCGGCCTCCTCCACCCGCCCGATGTTGGCGCCGAGGGTGACGCGGTGGCCGTCTGCGGTGACCAAGGGCTCGTCGCGCAAGCGGTCGTCATCGGCCTGACGCTCATGCCGAGCGTCGGCCCAGGCCACGACCCGCCGCAGAAACGCGGAGTCTGGGTTGAAGGCCACCTCTCCGGTGCCGCCATCCACCCCAACCTCGTTCGCGCCACGGGCAGCGGCAACCGCTCCGAGCACGCCCACCGCGGCGGGGACCCCGAGAGCACGAGCCAGGATCGCAGCGTGCGCGGTCGGCGATCCGCCCTCCAGCACGATCCCGGCCAGCAGGGACGGCTCCAGCTCGGCGGTGATCGAGGGTGCCAGGTCGGCGGCGACCACCACGCAGCGGCGCTCCAGGCGCGGAGGCTCCACGTTGTGCAAGGCACGCATCAGTCGTGCGGCCACATCGCGCAGGTCGGCTCCGCGGGCCGCCAGCAATGGGTCGGGGAGCCGTTCCAGCACCTCGGCCGCTTCGTCCCCGGCCAGCCGGACCGCCTCATCCACAGCCACCCCGGAGGCGACCCGCCGACGCACGCCATCGAGCAGCTCGGGGTCGGCTGCCAGCATCGATTGCGCCTCCAGGATCCCTGCTTCATCGGTCCTGCCGGCTCGACGCAGACGTTCGGCCAGCGCATCCAGCTGGCGTTGCGCCTCGGCGACTGCCTCCCCGAGCGAGCGCTGCGGGCCACCCGCCGGACCCACGCTGGGCGCCAGCACCGCGGGCGGCGCGGCGGCCAGGCCCGGGGCGGCGGCGATCCCCTGAAGGCGCCTCATTCGGTCTCGACCGAGCCGCTTGCTTCGCCCAGGCCGGCTTCGATCAGGTCTGCCAGTGCGCGGACGGCCGCCTCCGCGTCCTCACCGGTGGCCTCGAGCCGGACCCGGCTCCCTCGTCCGCAGCCAAGCCCAAGCACCGCCAGCAGGCTCTTGCCGGACGCCGATCGGTCGGGGTCGGACGAGAGATTGGTGACCCGCACTTCGGCGGCATAGCCGGTCGCGGCGCGCACAAAGGTTGCTGCCGGCCGCGCGTGCAGGCCCGATGGATTGCGGATGGTCAGGATTGCTTCGGCCACACTCGCCTCAAGCCGGTCGCCGTGCCGTCGTGGCGGCCAGCCGATCCAGGATGGCCTGCGCGGTTGGTTCGTCGGTCACCAGCGAGTCGATCAGCCCGGTGCGACACGCGCCGATGATGCCGCCGACCTTGTGCGGTCCCGCCGCGATGGCAATCACGCGGGCGGCGCGGCGCAGCGCCTCAGCCGGAATCGCGATCGTCCGATCGGTCCACGGGTCCGCGACCAGCCGCCCGTCGATGTCGAACAGATGACCGACCAGGTCGCCAACCACCCGGTGTTCCACCAGCCGGCCCCGTTCGTCGCCGGAGAGGCGATCCATGACCGTGGTATAGCCAGGATCCGCAGTCGGGTCGCCACTGATGCCGACGATCGCGAGCGACAGGCGACCCCAGAACTCGGTGGTGGCCATGATCGCACTTTCGCGCATCAGAGCTTCGCGCAGCTCCGCCGAATCGAGTCGGCCGGGCGCATGGAGCAGGACATGGCGCGCGCCAAGCCGCTCGGCTGCTCGCCGGGTCACCTCGTTGATATCGAGATGCGGCGTCGAAGGATCCCATCCGCCCACCAATGGCACCAGCGTGAGGTGGCTGCGTCGCGCCTGCGGAAACGCGTCGACCATGGCAGCAACCGTGTAACCGCCCGCAATCCCGAGCACCCCCGCCTCGGGGATCGCGTCCTCTACCCATGCCGCCGCCGCTACGGCACACAGCCGTGCCGCCGCCGCGGGCGACTCACTGCGCCCAGGAGTGACGTGCGCATCCTCGATTCGCAGCGCGGCCGCCACGCGGTCGGCAGTCCCGGAGAGTTGCTGCGCGGCGGGCTGGACGCTGATGTGGACCATCCCGGTGTCGCGGGCCTGGGCAAGCAGGCGCGAGATCTTCGAGACGGAGTAGCCGGTCAGCTCGGCGATGGCCGATTGGCTCTGGTCGCGCAGGTAGTACAGCTCAGCGACCAGGCGAATCATCTCCTCGTCGGCGGTGGTGGTTCGCAGCTCCGGGCTGACCATCGGCGTTCAGCTGCCTCTCGATGGGGTGCGCGCAGGAAATTCCTTGACACTCGCCGAGCGGCGGGAGTATACAGACGCCACCCTGCAAAACTCATTCGCAAGTTTTTGCACGAACGGTATTGTGCCCAATCCGGGCCCGCCACGGAAGGGGTAGCGTGAGGCAGTTCGACGTTGTGGTTGCCTCGCACGGGGGATTGGCAGGCGCCATGCTCGAAGCCGCGGGGATGATCTGCGGGGCCCAGGACGGCGCCCGTGCGGTTGACCTGCGTTCCGAGGATTCACCCGAGTCCTTCGCCGAGCGCCTCGCCGCCGCCGTCGACCCGACGCGCGACACCCTGATCCTGACCGACCTGTTCGGCGGCACGCCCAACAATGTTGCCGCCGCCTACTCCCGCGATGGCGCCGTGCGCTGCATCTCGGGGGCAAACCTGGGACTCCTGATCGAGGCGCTGACCGCCGCGGAGCCGCTCGGCGACGCACTGGTCGAACGCCTCGTGAATGCCGGGCGCGAGTCCGTGGTGGACGTCTCGTCGCGGCTGGTGACCAAGCACTGACGGATCGGCTGCACAGCGCCGGGCGCTGACGGAGGCGCGACCCGGCGACAGACGAGGATGGAGAGGGAGGCTGCATGGGACTGCGCCTCGTGCGCGTCGACGATAGGCTCATCCACGGGCAGATCGTCGCCATCTGGCTGAAGGCGCTGGGCGCCGCGCGGATCGTCATCGTCGACGACCGGACCGCCCGGGACGACTTCCTGCGGGAAGTGATCGAACTGGCCGCCCCACGTGGCGTGCCGGTCGAGATCCACGATCTGGCCAACGGCATCGAACGGGTCCGGCGCGCGGCGAGCGACCCGGAGCCGATCTTCGTGCTGGTTCGGTCCCCGCTGGTCGCGCTCAGCCTCCGCCAGGCCGGCATCGAATTCGGGGTGCTCAACGTGGGCGGGATCGGTGCCGGACCCGGACGCAAGGTGCTGTTCCGCAACATTTCGGCCTCCCCCGAAGAGTTGGAGGCGATGCGCCAACTCGAGAAGATGGGCACCGCGGTCGAGCTCCGCATCGTGCAGAACGACCGCCCCGTTGCCTTCGCATCGGTCGACAAATAGTCGGAGGGTTGATGAGGTGCTAACGAGGTGCGCGTCATGGAACGCGTGAACTACTCGCGCCGAATGCGCTTGGTGGCGCTCGCCATCAGCGCCGGGTCGCTGGTGGCGATGCTCGCTGTCGGACCCGCCCTGGGCGCCGATGGCGAGAACCCCACCGCCGGCCTGTTCCAGGCGATCCTGGTCGGCTTGGGTTACTACCTTTCGAACAGCCCATGGCTTGCCGGCCAGGGCGGTTTCTTCGGCCTGTACCGGCCCCTGGTGGCCGGCTTCCTGGTCGGCATCATCTTCGGGCAGCCCGTCGAGGGCGCTCAGATCGGTGCCGCGATCAACATCCTGTACCTGGGCTTCATCTCGGCCGGTGGCTCGATCCCGGCCGACCCGTCGGTGGCGGGCTGGGTCGGCACCGCGCTGGCTCTCGCCGGCGGCCTTGACGCCCAGTCGGCGATTGCGCTCGGCGTGGCGGTTGGCCTGCTGGGGACCTTCGTCTTCTTCACCCGGATGAGCGTCGATGCGGTCTTCGCCCACTGGGCTGATGAGCGCGCCGAGGCGGGCGACATCAGCGGGGTAGCCAGGATGAACTGGTTACCACCCCAGGTCTTTCTGTTCGTGATCAGCTTCTTCCCGGCGACCCTCGCGGTCTACCTGGGAGCCCCGGTCGTGTCGGACGCCATCGCCTGGCTGCAGACCAACCTGCCGTGGTTCCTCAAGGGACTGCAGATCGCAGGCGGCATGCTGCCGGCCATCGGCCTGGCGCTGAACATGCGGTTCATCTTCCGCGGCCCGGTGGTCGCGTACTTCTTCATCGGCTACATCCTGTCGGTGGCGGCCGCCGGCGGCGTGAATATCGTCGCCATCGGGATCATCGGCGTCGCGCTCGCGTTCCTGCACGTCACCTTCGTCGGGAATCGCGGCATGCAGCAGTCGGGAGGGATGTGAGATGGGCGACATGGATTCGGGCGTCAAGCTCGAGCGCAGCGACGTCGTTCGCTCCTTCTGGCTGTGGACCTTCTTCAGCCATGCGAACTACAACTACGAGCGGTTGCAGGGGACGGCCTTCGCCCATGCGATGACGCCGATCATTCGCAGGCTGTACAAGGACCCGGAGCAGATCAAGGCAGCGCTGAAGCGACACCTGGTCTTCTTCAATACCGAGCCCAACGTGGGCGGCGTGATCCACGGCGCCGTGATCGCCATGGAGGAGCAGCGCGCCAACGGGGCGGAGATCGACGATGACGCCATCAACTCGGTCAAGTCGGGCCTGATGGGCCCGCTGGCCGGGGTGGGTGACACCATCAGCCAGGGCACCATCACCCCCATCCTGCTGTCGATCGGCATCAGCATGGCGGCGGCGGGGAACATCCTCGGCCCGATCCTGTATTTCGTGCTTGAGATCGGGATCATGTTGTCGATGGCCTACTTCTTCTGGATGCAGGGCTACGATCGCGGCCGGGATGGGGTCACCAGCCTGCTGCGTTCCGGGCTGCTGGACAAGGTGGTCACCGGGGCCAGCGTGCTGGGGAACATGGTGCTCGGCGCCCTGACCTACCAGTTCGTGCACGTCTTCGTGACGTTCACGGTCACGATCGACCAGTCCAACTTTGAGCTGTACAAGCTGCTCAACAGCATCCTGCCGGGGCTCTTGCCGCTGGCCTTCATCGTGCTCACCTGGTGGCTGGTCACCGCGCGGCGGGTCTCTCCGATCCTGCTGCTGGGGATCTACCTGGTGGTGGCCATGGTTGGCGCCTATCCGATCTTCGGCGAGGTCGCCTGCCCCTCGATCCTGAACCCGTTCTTCCAGCCCGACTACTGCGTGCCGGCTCCGCCGGCCGTATAGCCGGTTGAGCGGCCTCCTCCCCACCGATGGCCCGGGCGAACCGCCCGGGCCATCGGGCATCCGCCGCTGGCGACTGGGCCGGGGCGAGACCTGGGCCCTGGTCACCGCGCTGGCCTACACCGCCACGAACCTGTTCCTGCGCGCCGCGGCGGTGCATATCGATCCGTGGCTCGGATCGCTCCTGCGCCAGGTGCCGGTCTTTGCCTTCGCCTGGGGGGCGGTGGCCATCACCCGCAGCGGTGAGGTGTGGCCCGCCTCCCCGCGCTTCCTTGGCTGGCGCTTTGCGCTGGCGCTGGTCGGCGGCGGCACGATCAGCTTCGTATTCGGCAACTTCCTGTACTTCGGTGCTCTGGCCGACGGCGGGCTGGGGATCACCGCTTCGGGCGCGCAGGCCGGGATCATCCTCACCGCGCTCGTGGCGGGGCTGCTGGTGCTCGGCGAGCGGCCCGGCCGGACGGTGCAGGCCGGGGCCGGGGTCCTTGTCGGCGGGCTCGTGCTGATCGCGCTGGCCGGTGGCGCGGCCACCGACGCCTGGCTCAGCGGCCTGGCCTTCGCGCTGGGTGCCGGCGCCTGCTACGCCCTTTCCAACGTGCTGACCCGGATGGTGCAGCGCACCCGCCCGACCGTCTTCGCCGCGCTGGCCGGGACCAGCCTCGGCGGCCTGGGGCCGTTGCTGGTGATCGCACTGCTGCGGGGCGGCGGCAACCCGCTGGCCGGGGCCGATCCAGGCCAGGTCGGGGTGGTGCTGGTGGCCGGATGCTTCAATGCGCTGGCCCTGTTCGGGATCGTCCAGTCACTTCGCCACACCACGGTCGCCATCTCGAGCAGCATTCAGAGCTCGGCGGTGGTCTTCTCGTACATCGTGGCGGTGACGCTCTTCTCCGAGAGCAGCGCCCCGCTGATGGTGGCCGGGGTGGTGGTCGTGGCCGCCGGGATCGTGGTCTCCCAGCTGGGGCGGGCTACTCCCCCAGCGGACCCAGTGGGGTCGTGAAGCGCACGAAAAAGCCGTCGGGGTCCGCCACCCGGAAGTCGCGCGCGCCCCACGGCCGGTCGACCGGCGGCTTGACCACCGCGCCGTCGATCCCCTGGGCGATGCCATACAGCGCGTCGAGGTCGTCGACGTCGACCGAGACCTCGACCCCCAGCCCGCGCGCGTCGTCACGTTCGAAGCCCGGCCCGAAATAATGGGGATGGTCGCGCGCGTACGCGTCGGCCTGCAGCGCGATCCGCGACCCGCCGCGGTCGAGCATGGCCCAGCCCTCCCAGCGCTGCAGCAGCCGGAAGCCCAGCCGCTCGTACCAGGCGATGCTGCGGTCAAGGTCGCGCACCCAGAACTCGACGCGGGTCAGCAGCCGGTGCTCGCCCGGATCGGCTGCGTCGGTGGTCAGCGGGGAGCCTCTACCCGGGTGAAGACATTCTTGGCCTGCATGTACTTCTCCATGCCGACCCCACCCATCCCTGATTGCTTGTACCCCTGCGACGGCGCCTCGAGAACGCCGGGGCTGAACCATTGGTTGACGTACACCTGGCCGGCCTTCAGGCCGCGAGCCAGGTATGCGGCGCGATCCAGGTCGGCGGTAAAGAGGCCGCTGGCCAGGCCGTAGGGGGTGTCGTTGGCGATCGCCAGCGCCTCCTCCAGCGTGTCGAAGGCCTGGAGCGCGACCACCGGCCCGAAGATCTCCTCGCGCATGATCCGGCAGCCCGGATCGACGTCGGCGAAGACGGTCGGCGGCACGTAGGTGGAGAGGCTTCGCTCGGGATCGGTGTACGGCGCGCCGCCGGTCACGGTCCGCCCCTCCCCCTTGCCGATCTCGATGTAGCTCCACACCTTCTCGGCGTGCCCGCGGCTGATGAGCGGGCCGAGCTCGGTCTCGGCGTCGAGCGGATCGCCGACCCGCATCGCCGCCCCGGCCGCGGCCAGGCGCTCGACGAACTCGTCGTAGATCGGTCGCTGGACCAGGATCCGCGACCCGCAGACGCAGATCTGGCCGGTGTTGCCGAACGCGCCGAGCTTGCTCCAGAAGACGGCGCGCTCCAGGTCGGCGTCGTCGCACACGATGTTGGGGTTCTTGCCGCCCAGCTCGAGGCTGATCCGCTTCACCTGCGAGGCAGCCAGCTCCAGGATCCGAGAGCCTGCCTCGACGCCGCCGGTGAAGCTCACCAGGTCGACTCCGGGGTGGGTGACCAGCGCCTCGCCGACCACGCTCCCGGGGCCAGCCACGACGCTGATGGTGCCCGGAGGCATGTCGAGGTCAGCCATCAGCTCGGCGAGACGAAGGAACGAGAGGGAGGCCATCTGGGCCGGCTTCATGATCGCGGCGTTGCCGGCGGCCAGGATGGCGGCCATCCGCTGCACCCCGGTCCACAGCGGGCCGTTCCAGGGCAGGATCTCGGCCACCACGCCGATCGGCTCCAGGAACTCGTGGTGGATCACGCCGGCATCGGGCATGGCGGCGGCTCGGCTGCTGATCGAGCGGGCACGCCCTGCGAAGTAGCGCAGCGCGTCAAGGCTGATGCTGATGTCGCTGTAGTGGACGCTGCCGATCGGTTTCCCGGCATCCACCGATTCGAGGAAGGCCAGCTCGTCGGCATGCTCCTCGATCACCACCGCGATCCGTTCCAGCAGCAGCGCGCGCTGTCGGCCAGTGGTGCGGCTCCAATCGCCATCGGCGGCCGCCCGGGCGCCACGCACCGCGGTGTCGACGTCAACCGGCCCGGCAAGGGAGAGGCGGGCGATGGCTCGGTCGTCGCGGGGTGAGATGGCTTCGAAGGTCGCCCCGTCGGCCGCGGGGACCAGGGCGCCGCCGATCAGCAGCCGATACGGGTCGGGGCTGATCCAGGCCCAGCGCGGGTCGTCCGCCCAGCGGCCGACGCGTGGCGGTGCGGCGGCGACCATCAGGCCACTCCCGCCGGGGTCGCGATCCGGGTCAGCGCCTGGTCGACGCTCTCGCCGCCGTGGATCACGGCCGCGATGGCGGCGGTCATGGCGCCGGGGTTTGGATCGGTCCAGATGTTGGTCCCGAACGCGACGCCCGCGGCGCCTGCGACCACCACCGCGTCGTACACCACCTGCAGCACGTCGCGGGCCGAGTTCATCTTCGGCCCGCCCAGGACCACGACCGGCACGCCGGCGTTGGCGATGACCGCGCGCATGGATTCGGGGTCGCCGGTGTAGAAGGTCTTGATCATGTCCGCCCCCATCTCGACCCCGATTCGCGCGCCGGCCGCGATCTTGTCGGGGGTGTGCATCTCCTGCGCGCCGAACCCACCCGGGATCGTCTCGGCGATGAACGGCAGGCCGTAGCGGGCGCACATCGCCCCCAGCGCCCCGGCCTCGTTCACCGAGTTCCCCTCGCCGAACGGGTAGACCATGACCTTCAGCGCGTCCGCCCCCACCGCCAGCGCACGCTCGACGACGTGTTCGAGCAGGGGCGGCTGGGTGGGCACGCTGGCAATCAGCGCCGCCCCCCCGATCTGCTCGGCATACAGGGTCGCCGAGCCGAGCGGGACCAGGAAGGCATCGGCCCCGTTGGCCACGGCGGTGGCGCAGGTTTCGCCGTAGCGCGCCAGGGCGGGTACCGGGGCGGACATGAAGCTGGTGTGGTCCATGGCCACGATGAACAGGCGCCCGTCGGCCGACAGCAGTCGGCGCATCCGTCGCTTCATGGCGGGCAATCTCCTTCGTGCGTCAGGCAGTGACGATGATGCGGTAGGTCCCCGGCTCGATCGATGCGTCCAGGGCGGCGCGCAGCTCGCCCAACGGGAAACTGCGCTGAATCAATGGTCGAAGATCCACCTGGCCGAGCCCGATCAGACGGGCGGCGACGTGGAAATCGAGCTGCTCGGACGAGAGTGAGCCGATCACGCCCGTCTCTCGGTTGTGCATCAGGTTGGGGTCGATCTCGAGCGGGGTCATCGGATGGGCCGACGCGAAGAGCACCAGCCGGCCCCGATCCGAGAGCATTGCCATCGCCTGCTCGTTGGCCTTCCCCGAGCCGAAGGCGGTAATGACGTGCTCCGCGCCGCGCCCCCCGGTGAGCTCTTTGACTCGTGCCACGGGGTCTTCGCGCGCGGCGTCGATGGTCAGGTCGGCGCCCATCTGGCGGGCCTTGGCCAGCCGATCGGAGTCGATCTCGGACACGATCACCCGCGCGCCGTGTTTCTTGAGGGCGACCACGTTCATGAGACCCATCACCCCGGCACCGATCACGACCACGTCATCGGCCACGCCGACCCCCTCCAGCCGGACCGCGTGCAGTGCGCAGGAGAGCGGCTCAGCCAGGCAGGCCTCCTCGAAGGAGACGGCCGGGTCCACCTGGTACAGTCCGCTCGCGGGGTGGGTCTTGTACTCGGCGAAGCCGCCGGGGCCCCAGGCATCGCCATAGCGGGGCGCGCCGGCGTAATGCTGCGCACAGGCCCGATCCCGGCCGGTGCGGCACCAATGGCACTGTCCGCAAGCCGACGAGCCGATGGCCACGTGGTCGCCGATCGCGAACTCGCCGCTTACGCCGGGGCCGATCTCGACCACCTCGCCGGCCATCTCGTGGCCGCCAACGAAGGGGAACTTGTTGGCCTGCTGCCCGGAGTAGCTGCGCTGCTCCCAGGTGCAGATCGCGGTCGCCCGGATCCGGACCAGGACGTCGTTGACGCCGGGGCGCGGGATCGGCACCTCGCGGATCTCGATCGCGCCCGGGGCGGTCATGACCCCGATCCGCATCAGGCCGTCCAACTGCGCGGCCTCACTCATGGGGGCCTCACGCGCGGCCACCACCGACTCCGGCATGCGGGTCACCTCTGCGCAGGCGGCGTGGCTGGCCGCCCCTCGTCTGGTTGTCGCAAAAACTTGCTGCAACTATTCTACGGAGCGGAGGCACCCTCGTCTATGCCCAACTCTGAGCGCGACACGTATCGCCGGCCGGCCGCTGCCGGGCGGGTTGCTCGAACCATCGAGGCGTTGCGAGCCAACCAGATCGACGCCGAGCTGGTGGCGGATGCGGCCGCGGCCCGGCTCCGCGTCCTGGAGCTGATCCCCGAGGGAGCGGAGGTCCTGCTGGCGACCTCGCGCACCCTCGAGAAGATCGGGCTGATCGCTGACCTCGAGGAGAGTGGTCGCTACCGGGCGGTCCGCCCCGCCTACCTCAAGCTCGACCGCAAGGCCGATGCGGTCCAGATCCGCAAGATGCGCTCCTCTCCCGAGTACGTCGTCGGCAGCGTCCACGCCGTGACCGAGGCTGGCCAGGTGGTGATCGCCTCGCAGACCGGCTCACAGCTCGCCCCGTACGTCTATGGCGCGGGCAAGGTGATCTGGGTGGTCGGCACCCAGAAGCTGGTCCGCGACCTCGACCAAGCGACGCGACGCGTGTACGACTACGCCCTGCCGCTCGAGGAGGCGCGCTCTCGGCTGGCCTACCAGATGGGCAGCGGCGTGAACAAGCTGCTGGTCGTTAACCGTGAGTTGCGGGCCGGCCGGACAACATTGATCTTCGTGCCAGAACGCCTCGGCTTCTAGTCGCCGGACGTTGGAGCACGACGAAGCCAGCGGTAGATGACGTAGACGGTGCCCGCCACCACGACCGCGTAGATCACGTACTCGAACGGACGGACGGCCTCGTACAGGCTGCGGTAGTTCTCACCGAGCAGGTAGCCGCCCAGCAGCAGCGCGGCGTTCCACGGCAATGAGCCGAGCGCCGAGAAGAAGACGAATCGGCCGACGGGCATCCTGGCCACGCCCGCCGGGTAGTTGATCAGCGCCCGCAGCAGCGGCACCAGCCGGGCGAAGAAGACGGCCCGATCGCCGTAGCGCGCGAACCAGGCGTCGGCCCGGTCGAGGTCATCGGGGCGAATGTGGACCAAGCGCCCATACCGATCCAGCAGCGGCCGGCCGCCCCAGGCCCCGATCAGGTAGCCCGCGAGCGAGCCCGCCACCGCACCGATGGTGGCCACGCCCAGCGCGATCACCCAGTTCCAGCCCATTCCGGTCAGCGGCTCGAGGACCGATGGGTCGGCGGCCGACTGGCTCACCTTCCAGCCGGCCATCGGCACGATCAGCTCGGAGGGGATGATCGGGATGAAGGTCTCGAGCGCGATCGCGATCCCGACTCCCAGGTAACCGATCCCGTCATACAGCGACAGGAAGAAGGGGAGCAGGGTGCGGTCGATGAACTCCAGCATCGGCTAGCCCGGCCGGGGGCTGTCGACGGCCAGGACGTGGACCGCCACGATGACCGCCACCAGGGAGGCGCCGGCCATCCAGCCGCCCAGCACGTCGATCGGGTAGTGCGCGCCCAGGTAGATCCGGACCAGGCTGATGGCCCCGATGAGGGCCACCGCGCCCAGGTAGGCCAGCACGCCTGCGCGCCGATCACCGGCGGTGCGCGCGATGCAGTACGCGGTCAGGCCGTACAGCGCGGTGGCGCGCAGGGCATGCCCGGCCGGGAAGTCGGCGATGTCGTCCAGGCCCAGCCCGTTGATGTTGAACATGGCGCGCACCAGCGTGTCGAGGCTGATCGGCTCGATGGAGGTGAAGAACTTCAGGGCCCACTCGATCGGGAAGCAGAGCACCCCGAAGGCCATCACCAGCGACAGGTCGCGCCGGCCGCGCGACAGGGCGAAGAGACCGACCGCGGCGAATCCGAGCGCCACCCACCAGCCCGAGCCCATGGCGCTGATCCCGAGCAGCAACGAGTGGATCGGCGGCAGCGTGCCCTGGATCCAGTCGTTGATGGCGGGCACCACGTTGGCCATCAGCCACTCCTCGGGGTCGGTTCGAATCGTGGTGCGCTTGAAGGTCACCAGCCAGAAGAGGCTGGGCAGCGCGATCAGCGCCAGCAGGAAGGCGGCGGCGGGGCTGGGCACCGGTCCGCGGCCGGATGTTGACCCGCGGGCCGGGTCCGGCAGGCGTCGCACGGGCCGTAGTATAGGGTCGCCTCTGCGCCGGACCGGACCGGCACGGATCGAAAGGAGTCCGCCACGACACCCTCGGCCCCCGCCGATTCGCTGGTGCTCGCCGGCCGCGGCCTGACCGTCGAAGCGGTCGAGGAGGTCGCCCGCCTCGGACGCTCGGTGACCCTCGACCCGGCTGCTGCCGAGCGGATGCGCGCCACGCGCGCCGTGGTCGAGCGCCTGCTGGCGGAGGGCCGCACGGTGTACGGGGTGAACACCGGCTTCGGTGACCTGGCCGATGTGCGGATCGAGCCCGCACAGACCGCCGAGCTGCAGCGCAACCTGGTCCGCTCACACGCCGGCGGAGTGGGAGCGCCGCTTCCCGAGGAGGTGGTGCGGGCCATGCTCCTGCTGCGGGCCAATGCGCTGGCGGTCGGCCTGTCCGGGGTGCGACCGGAGCTCGCCGTGCTGCTGTGCGACCTGCTCAACGCCGGGGTCCACCCGGTCATCCCGTCACGCGGCAGCGTGGGCGCCAGCGGCGACCTCGCGCCGCTGGCCCACATGGCCGCGGTCCTGATCGGCGAGGGCGAGGCATTGGTCGGTGGTGCCGGCCCGTTCCCGGGAGGCGAGGCACTCGCCCAGGCCGGCCTGACGCCGCTCGCGCTGGAGGCCAAGGAGGGGCTCGCCCTGCTCAACGGCACCCAGCTGATGGGCGCGCTTGGCACCCTCGCCCTCGCCGACGCGCGCCGGCTGACCGGCAGCGCCAACGTGGTCGGGGCGATGAGCCTCGAGGCGATGCTGGGCACCGCGGCCGCCTTCGACGAGGCGCTGATCGGTGCGCGGCCGCATCCCGGCCAGGTTGCGGTTGCCGCCCATCTGCGGGCGCTGCTGGCCGGCAGCGCCATCGGGGCATCGCACGCCGCCAGCCCGCACAAGATCCAGGACCCGTACAGCCTGCGCTGCATGCCGCAGGTCCATGGCGCGGTGCGGGACACGTTCGACCACCTCGAGCGGGTTCTGACGGTGGAGATCAACTCCGCGACCGACAACCCGCTCGTCTTCCCCGACGGCCGGGTGGTCTCCGGCGGGAACTTCCACGGGGAGCCGCTGGCGCTGGCCATGGAGGCGGCCAAGACCGCCGTGATCGAGCTGGCCACCATCTCCGAGCGGCGCACCGCGCGCCTGCTCGATGCACACCTGTCCGGCCTGCCGCCCTTCCTGTCCGATGCGCCGGGGCTGCGCTCGGGGCTGATGATGGTCCAGTACACCGCCGCGGCGCTGGTCAACGAGCTGCAGGTGCTGGCCCATCCCGCCGCGGTCGACACCATCCCGACCAGCGCCAACCAGGAGGATCACGTCAGCATGGGCGCCACCACCGCGCTGCACCTGCGCACCGCGGTGGAGCACGCCGAGACGGTGCTGGCCATCGAGGCGCTGTGCGCGGCCCAGGGACTGGATTACCGCGCTCCGCTGCTCGCCGGCGCGGGCGTGGCCCGGGCGCACGCGGCGTTGCGGGCCCGGGTGTCGCACCTGGGCGAGGACCGACCGCCGGCCCCCGACATCGGTCTGGTGGTGGACCTGGTCCACACCGGCGCGCTGCTTGCCGCCGCCGACGGGGGATGAGCCGTGACGGGCGATGGCCTGACCTTCAGCCTGATCGACGCTGATTCCTTCGCCGCCATACCGGCCCCCGGGCGAGTGGGCGCGCGCTGCCAGACCTGCGACTACTGGGAGCGCCTCGACGGCACCCGAGACGCGGCCGACACGCCCACCCGCCGCGACCTGAAGCTTTCGCGCCTGCTGGCCGGCACCCGCCTGGCCGGCGCGTACGGGATCCTGGCCTGGCGGACCTCGGCTGGCAGCAACCGGACGGCCGTCGGCTGGGCCCAGTTCGGCCCGATCTCGGCCTATCCCCGAGCCCTGTCCATTCGGGACCGATACCCCACGCTCCCCGACTCCCCTGCCCCGTGGGTCATCACCTGCCTCCAGGTCCCGGCCGACCTTTCGGACCGCGACGCAGTCGCCGGAGCACTCCTCGAGGCAGCGTGCGAGGAGCTCGATCGGCGCGGCATCACCGCGGTGGAGGCATACCCCGAGGGCGTGGCGGATGCCTGGCTCCCGTCGGCCGGGCCGGCGGCCATGTACGCGACCGGTGGCTTCATGCTGGCGGCCGGCGACCATCGCTACCCGGTCTGGCGCCGTGAACTGAGGGGCGGTGGTGCCGAGGTTGGGTTTGGCGACCTCCTGGCGCGGGTTCGCCCGGTGGACGAGGGCGAGGGCTGGCCGCTGCCACTCCCCAAGGGACCGAGCGAGGACGACCTCTTCCGGCTGCCGCCCAAGCCCTCCCGCCCCAACCCGTTCGGCGACGACTGAACCGATGCTCGAAGCCGGGCTCTGGGGACTCGCCGCGGCCTCGTCGCTGGTGGTCGGCGCGGGGGCTGGACTCGCACTCCACCTGCCACGGCGCCTGGTGGCCTTGGGAATCGGCTTCGGAGCCGGGGCATTGGTCAGCGCCATGGCCTTCGACCTGACCGCCGAGGCATTCGCGACCGGGGGTGCCGTTCCGTTGGTGATTGGCCTGGCGGCCGGGTCGCTCACCTTCTTCGCCGGCAACCAGTTGATTCATCGGCGGGGAGGGGGGCGGCGAGGTCAGCGGGTACGCCACGCCAGGGAGGAGACCGGCCCGGCGATCGTGCTCGGCGCCGTGCTGGACGGGATCCCCGAATCGGTGGTGCTGGGCTCGACCCTGCTGGGTGGTGGCACGTTCGGAATCGCCTTCTTTGCGGCGGTGCTCATCTCCAACGTGCCGGAGGCGTTCACGGCGGCGGTCGACCTGCGCCGCGAGGGGCATCGGCCGGCCTGGATCCTGCGGCTGTGGGTGGGCGTGGCGCTCGTCTCCGGGCTGGCGGCCGCCATCGGCTACTGGGCGCTCGAGGGCATGACCCCCGGCGCGATCCCGATCATCCAGGCCTTCGCCGCGGGTGCGATCCTGACCATGCTGGTCGACACCATGATCCCCGAGGCCTACGGTGACGGGGGCGACGTGGCCGGCATCGCCACCGTGCTGGGCTTCGCCGCGGCGTTCCTGATCTCAGCGGCGAATTAGAGGTACCACAGGTCGCCCTCGAACTCGAAGCCGAGCGCCTCCTGGCCCCACTCGTCGCGCTTGTCGATCAGCCATGCCAGGAACTCCTTGCGCTTGCGCTCGAAGTCGTCCGCGTCGCCGAACCCGGTCAGGACCGCCACCTCCTCGGCCACGATCTCGCCATCGAGGCTGCGGTAGCGTCCGATGCCCATCGTCTCGCGGCAGCCACCGAAGAGCGACACGAGTAGGGCGGCCGTCTCGGTACGACGGGCGGCGAACTCCTCGGCGCCGATCACCCGGTCCCCCTGGGTGGACGGCACGTACACCACGCATTCCAGCGGGAGGTGGGTGATCCCCTTCGGCAGCCGATCGAACGGCAGGGCGGAGGTCCACTCCTCGTCGACGACGAAGGCCGCCACGGTGCGCGTCCGGCGTTTCCTGGCAGGCATCGGCGTCGCCCTTCCGCCGCTCAGGCCGCGGCTCGGCCGAGCAGCTCGACCCCCAGGCTGGCCATCCACCAGGCGATGGCCAGGGCCATCCCACCGCTCAGGATCCAGGTCAGCGCCCCCGGGGCAAGCATGTAGGCTGCGGTGGTGCCCAGCGCAAGGGCCAGCGTGGCGACCACGCTCCAGCCGATGCTCGCCGATAGTGCGTGCGAGCCGAGCGAGACCACGGCCAGTGCCACCATCCAGCCCAGCAATGGCACGAGCCCGATGCCTCCGCTGACGAACGAGCCCTGCAACGTGATGACGCCGATCACCAGCAGCAGCTGGCCGACGCCGATCACCAGGAGTCCCGCGACGCCCACCACGCTCGCGATCCGGAACCAGTCGCCCGCCTGATCGCGCACCACCAGGCTGAGGACCAGCGCCGGCGGGATGAGGAGCAGCGCGTTCAGCGTGATGAAGACGTCGTTGATCGGACCCCAGAAGTCGCCCGCGCCACCGAAGAAGAGGGCGAGCGCAATCCCCGAGATGACCAGCGCGCCCACCGCCCCGAAGGCCGAATAGCCCGCCAGGCGCAGGACGCCGCTCATATCGGTCCCGACTTCCACGCCGCAAGGATATCGGGTCGCGGCGAGGCGGCCGTATCATCGGTCCGTGACCACGACCGCCCCGAAGTCCGGCCCGCGCACCGTGCGCGCACCGCGGGGCACGCAGCTCTCCTGCAAGGGCTGGGGCCAGGAAGCGGCGCTGCGGATGCTGATGAACAACCTCGACCCCGACGTGGCCGAGGACCCCGACCACCTGATCGTGTACGGCGGCACCGGGCGGGCGGCGCGATCGTGGGAGGCGTTCGACGCGATCGTGCGCGAGTTGCGCCGCCTTGAGAACGACGAGACTTTGCTGGTCCAGAGCGGCAAGCCGGTGGGTGTCTTCCGCACCACGCCCGATGCGCCGCGGGTCCTGATCGCCAATGCGCTCCTGGTCCCCCACTGGGCCACCTGGGAGAAGTTCCGCGAGCTCGAGCGCGCCGGGCTGACGATGTACGGCCAGATGACCGCTGGGTCGTGGATCTACATCGCCACCCAGGGAATCATCCAGGGCACCTACGAGACCTTCGCCGAGGCCGCGCGCCAGACGTTCGGGGGCTCCCTGAAGGGGACGGTGACGCTCACGGCCGGCCTCGGGGGGATGGGCGGCGCGCAACCGCTGGCGGTCACCATGAACCAGGGGGTCTGCCTGGCGATCGAGGTCGACCCGGCGCGGGCCGAGCGACGGCGCGCGGTCGGCTACGTCGACGAGATATCAGATGACCTGAACACTGCGCTGGCGCGGGTGGATGCCTGGCGCGCGGCCGGCGAGGCGCGCTCCATCGCGCTGATCGGCAACGCCGCGGAGGTCGAGCCCGCGCTGGTCCGTCGTGGCTGGCACCCCGACGTCGTCACCGACCAGACCAGCGCCCACGACCCGCTGGGTGGCTACATCCCGGGCGGCATGCCCCTGACCGACGCGCTCGCCCTGCGCGAGCGCGACCCAGACGATTACGTCCGCCGCTCGATGGCCTCCATCGCCGATCACGTGCGGGCGATGCTGGCCTTCCAGCGGTCCGGATCGGTCGTCTTCGACTACGGCAACAACATCCGCAATTTCGCGCGCGACGCCGGCGTGGCCGATGCCTTCGACTTCCCCGGCTTCGTGCCGGCCTTCATCCGACCCCTCTTCTGCGAGGGGAAGGGGCCCTTCCGCTGGGCCGCCCTGTCGGGCGACCCGAACGACATCCTCAAGACCGATGCGGCCCTGGCCGAGCTCTTCCCGGAGGATGCATCCCTGCACCGATGGCTGCGCCTGGCCGAGGAGAAGGTCCCGTTCCAGGGGCTGCCGGCGCGGATCTGCTGGCTCGGCTACGGAGAGCGAGCGAAGGCCGGGCTGCGCATCAACGACATGGTGCGGTCGGGGGAGCTGGCCGCGCCGATCGTGATCGGGCGCGACCACCTGGACGCCGGCAGCGTGGCCAGCCCGTACCGCGAGACGGAGGGGATGCTCGACGGATCCGACGCGATCGCCGACTGGCCGGTGCTCAACGCCCTGCTCAACACCGCGGCGGGCGCGACCTGGGTCAGCGTCCACCACGGCGGGGGCGTGGGGATCGGCTACTCGATGCACGCCGGGATGGTCATCGTCGCCGACGGGACCGATGCCGCGGCTGCCCGCCTCGAACGGGTGCTGACCGCCGATCCCGGAATGGGCGTGATCCGGCATGCCGACGCTGGCTATGATCGGGCGATCGAGGTCGCACGGGAGCGTGGGGTTCGAATCCCGATGCGAGACATCGGATAGGAGCCGGCCACCGGTCCCTGCTCCGCCGGCGGGCGGTGAGGCCGGAGCGCAGCCGGTGCCAGCGATTGCCAACCCCGCGACGCCGGCCCACCGATTCGCCGGGGTCATCGATTGCTGTCCTTCTGGCTACCGGTTGTGGCCACGCCTGGGTCGAACAGCCCGCCGCCCGGAACGAACACCGCGCACGTCGAGCCGGACCCCGCGTCTCGCTCGTCGTCGTGCGGCGTGACCTCGACCATGCCCAGGCTGGAGTCAGCCCACGCCCGCCCAATGTACGCCTCGAATGACTCCGTGCAGTCGACCTCGGAGACCGATGGCGGGAAGGTGGCGAACACCTCGTAGGTATGCGTCGCCGCGCAGTCGGCCAAGATGGCGCGCCGAGCACCAAACCAGAGGACGTGACGGTCGCCGGCAGAGATCGTGCCCTGCAAGAAGGCATCACCGGCATCGTCGAAGCAGGCGCCCACCGGCAAGGAGGCCAGCGCCACCGTGTCGCCGTACTCGGCCACCGCGGGCTGCTCCCGGGGTTCGAAAGTGTGCAGGAAGCCGTCGAGCAGCGCGCGGTCGTGGGCCTCGTCGCCCTCCGGAGAGATCACCGCCACCACCCAGACGCGGCCGGATTCCTCGAAGGTGGCCAGCAGCAGGTGCGCCATCCCGCAGTCCCCCACCGACAGGTTCGAGTCGAATAGCCGGCCGTCGGCGTTGGCAACGACGATCGATTCGGTCTCTTCGACGCTGCCGCCGGCGCTCTCGAGCTGCCGGGCGATCTCGCTGAACCAGGCGTCGCCGCTGACGGCTGGTTCAGGGTCGTATTTGACGGTGGCGATCCGGTTGCAGAAGTTCACGGTTCGGGACGAGTCGCGAAACCGGTCCGTGTCTATGTCATCTTCCTCGACCGCCCACGCCTGGGGGTGCGCAATCGCGTAGGGGAAGCGGGCGGATTCGTGGCTGGCCCACACGTCCGTCGGACGCTCGATGGTGGGCGCTGGGCCCAGGCTGATCGAGAACTCCTCGGACAGGTGACCGCCGACCGGGCCGCCCCCAGTGTCCTGGAGGAACACCGCCGACACTCGCATTACCACCGGCGCCCCCGCCCCCGTCACATACAGGTCAACGGTAGCCTCGACGTCGCTCGCCCGCGTAGCGATGCCCAGCAGCGCGCCAAGGTCGGCAGTGGCCGGGTTTGCCGGCACCAGGTGGTGGAGCGCCTGCCCATCGAGGGTTTCGACGCCCCGATCGACCATGGGTGGGAGGCCCCGCAGCAGATCCGGAAGCATCGTCCTGATCTCGCCGGTCTGGACCACCCACGGCCCATCGTCCTTCTTTGCGTAATTGACGCCGTTGACCTGGATCACCTCGATGACCCGGGAGGCATCGCCGACAACGAGCTGTGCGATCGAATGTACGCGCGTGCCCGCGAACGACAGGTCGTAGGACCACGTAGCGGTGGAGTCGCCCAGCGTGACCTCTTGTCTTCCTGCTGCCGTGCCGGCGAACTCGCTGCTCGTGACGATGGCCTCGAAGGCGACAACCACGTCGAGCGGGGTCGCGGCCGGCGTCGGCTCGGGCGATGGACTCACGCTCGGCGAGGGTGAGGACGAGGCGCAGGCGACGAGCAGCATCGCCAGCAGTGCGGGTGGGATGACGTGGACGGAGCCGCGGGCGTTGGTAGTCATGGGTCCATCCTGCAACCGCCCGTCTGCGGTCCGACTGCGGGGCTACTGCGGTAAGACTGCGGTCGGACGGGACGGGACGGTGTTCGTGGCGGTCGAGACTGATGGCGCGGCTGACCATGATTGTGCGGTCGAGGTCGCGGCCGTCACGCTTAGGCTCACCGGCTCGCAGCCGAACACGGGTCGCTGACGCTTCTGGGGCGGTTCTTGGCCAAACGATCGCCCCAGGGAACGTTAAGACCAGATCCCGGTGTAGATCGGGCTCCGATCACGCCTGCGCCTCGCTCTCGGAACACGGATCGCGGCCGGTCGATCGCTGGGCCGGTGGGATTGTTGGCCTAGCGTTCCCCCGGCGACCGTTTGGCCGACAAGGCGCGCGGCCACGGCCTCACGCCAGCAGGTCGGGGGTCAGCGCCGCCACCGAGGCGACCCCGGATAGCGCCAGCGCGTCAGACAGCTCGCCGCTGATGAGGTCCAGGATCCGCCCGACGCCGGCCTCGCCGTCGACCGCCAGGCCCCACAGCACCGGGCGCCCGATGCCCACGGCCGTGGCGCCCAGCGCCAGGGCGATCAGCGCATCGGTGCCGCGTCGGACGCCCCCGTCGAGCAGGACCGGCACGCGCCCCGCCACCGCTTCCACGATGGGCGGCAGCGCATCAAGGCTGGCGATCGCGCCGTCGAGCTGGCGACCACCGTGGTTGCTGACGCCGATCCCGGCCGCCCCGTGCTCGATGGCGAGGCGCGCGTCGCCGGGATGCAGCACGCCCTTGACGATGACCGGCACGCCGAAGCCGGCCAGCCACTCCAGGTCGTCCCAGGTCAGCCGGTCGACGAAGGCAACCGATGCCGCCTCGGCCAGGGGCAGCCCGGCGGCGGCCGCGATGTTGGGCACCGCCACGCCCGGCGGCAGGCTGAAGCCGACCCGCATGTCCCGCTCCCGCCGCCCCAGTCGCTGCAGGTCCACGGTCAGGACCAGCGCCTCGTAGCCGTGCTCGATCGCACGCTCGATCAGCGCCCGCCGCGCTCCCGGATCGGCCAGCAGGTAGACCTGGAACCAGCGCGGGCCGCCGACCGCAGCCACCTCCGCCAGGTCGGTAGAGGCCGAGGTGGAGAGGGTGAAGGTCACCCCGCGCGCCGCCGCTGCGCGGGCGGTGGCCAGCTCGCCATCGGGGTGCGCCATGCGCTGCAGCGCGGTGGGGCAGATCCAGATCGGCGTCTCCCAGCGCCGACCCAACACGCTGACCGTGGTATCGACGCGGGCGGTGTCGGTCATGACGCGTGGCACGATCCGGCGCCGCCCGAAGGCCGCCCGGTTGTCGTTGAGCGTGCGCTCGTCCATCGCCCCGCCGGAGTAGTAGGCCAGCGGTCCGGCCGCCAGGTGACCGGCGGCGGCGCGCTCGTAGTCGAACACGTTGACCAGCGAGGGATCGGCGACCGGCGGCGCCTCGAACCCGGCCCTGGGCGCTGGCCCGAAGCCCGGCAACGGCGCGCGCGGCGGTTCCCTCATGGTTGGTTGCCTCCCACTGTCAGGTGAGCGTAGCCCAACGCTGTCCGGGGTGGCCAGCGCGTAGCATCGCCCCCCAGATGGCCCCCTTCGACCCCGAGGCTCCCCTCCCCGGCGCGCCCGACCCGTGGCGGCCGTCATCGATGCCCACTCCGCGATCGGGCCCGCCGTTCGTGATGACCGACATGATCTCGGCCGAACCGGCGCTCGGCGCGCGCATCGTCGACCGGCTGCGAGCCGACCCCTCCCTCCACGCGGTTGCCGGTCGCGTGCTGCGAGCCGGCGTGGACGGCGCGCCGATCCTGGCAACCGGGTGTGGCACGAG
>Ga0209341_10000711_pt1 | contig 34065 bp, 27 predicted proteins | sample RifCSP13_2_FD_184020 | JGI IMG/M metagenome (GOLD analysis project Ga0209341, IMG submission 184020) | Soil microbial communities from Rifle, Colorado - Rifle CSP2_sed 13_2 (SPAdes) (version 2) | ecosystem: Environmental > Terrestrial > Deep subsurface > Rock core/Sediment | place: Rifle... | reverse complement strand
GAGGTCTGTCCCTTTGACGCCATCTCCATGTACACCGGCATGTACGAACTGGGCGGGTTCAGTCGAACCAGTCTCGTCTACGACATGGAGACGATGCACGCCGACGGCTTCTATCCCACCATTATGAGTCCCCGCTCCCCGGCAGGAGCAGGGGTGAAGGCGCCGCCTCCCGCAGGCGCTGGAAAGCAGGCGCGCAAGGCCTAACACCCGCCGAGGGGGATGGGGTGACGGAAGTCTTCTTCTTTGCCCTAGCGGTCTTTACCGTGGCTGCCGCGCTGCTGGTGGTCTTGGCGCGAAATATCGTCCACTCCGCCGTCGCCCTGATCTTTTCTTTTTGCGGCGTGGCCGGGATCTACGTCCTTCTGGATGCCGAGTTCTTAGCCGCCGTCCAGGTCCTCATCTATGTCGGCGGGATCACCATCCTCCTCCTGTTTGCCATCATGCTCACCACCCGGATCGCCTCTGGCGCCGAGGTCTTTAACGAGCAGGTCGGGGCGAGTGCCGTGGTCGCAGTGGGGACTACGGCCATTCTCATCTACGCCTCCCTCGTGGGCATCCAGATCTCTGGCCAAGCGCCGGCCACTCGGGAGACCACGTCTACCCTTGGGCGGCTCCTCCTCACGACCCATGTCCTTCCCTTTGAGGTGGCCTCCGTGCTGCTGCTCGCCGCGATGGTTGGGGCGATTATCCTGGCCCGGCGGGAAGGAGAGTAGTGGAATGATCCCTCTGTCTTACTATCTCACCCTGGGGGCTCTCCTCTTCGGGGTAGGGATGTTTGGTGCCCTCACCCGACGCAATGCGATTGCCATCCTGATGGCGGTTGAGCTGATGCTGAACGGGGTCAACGTGAACTTCATTGCCCTGTCCCGGTATCTGCCCAACTCGACCCTGGACGGCCAGGTCTTTGCCATCTTCGTCATCACCGTGGCTGCAGCCGAGGCGGCGGTGGGACTGGCCATCGTCCTTGGACTCTATCGCAACTTCAAGACCGTGAACGTCGATGAGATCAACCTGATGAAATGGTAACCGAGAGGTCCAAAGTCCAACGTCGAGGGTCGACCGAATGGTAGCCGCGATCTCTTGCAGTGAGACCGTGGACTTTGGACATTGGACGATAGATCCATGATGGAATACATCTGGTTAGTACCAGCCTTCCCCCTGGTGGGGGTCGTGATCAACGGGCTGTTCGGCCGGAGCTATCTCCGGGAACGGGCCCACCTCGTGGCGGTCCCGGCCGCCGGCCTCTCGTTTCTCGTGGCCCTGCTGATCGCGCTAGAGGTCGTGGCCGGCCGCACCCTCGACCTGCACCTCTACCCGTGGATCGTGGCCGGGCATTTCCAGGTGCCGATCGGGTTCCTGGTCGATCCCCTCGCCACGGTGATGATGCTCACGGTGACCTTCGTGGGCCTCCTCATCCACATCTATTCCATCGGGTACATGCACGGCGATCCGGGCTATCCCCGCTTCTTCGCCTACCTGAACCTCTTCATGTTCTCCATGCTGATCCTCGTCCTGGCCAATAACTATCTCTTCATGTTCCTGGGCTGGGAGGGGGTGGGGCTCTGCTCGTATCTGTTGATCGGATTCTGGTATGAAAAAAAGGCGGCGACTGATGCGGGGAACAAGGCCTTCCTCGTCAACCGCGTGGGGGACGCCGGCTTCCTCCTCGGGCTCTTCCTGCTCTGGACCACCTGCGGCACGCTGGAGTACGGCGCGATCTTCGCGCAGACGGCGACGCTCCAGGCCTCGCTCACCGCCCCGGCCGTCGGGGGGGTCTCCCTCGTCACCTGGATCACGCTCCTGCTCTTCATCGGGGCCATGGGGAAGAGTGCCCAGCTCCCGCTCTACGTCTGGCTCCCGGACGCCATGGAGGGCCCGACCCCGGTCTCCGCCTTGATCCACGCGGCCACCATGGTGACCGCCGGGGTGTACATGGTCGCCCGCTCGAGTCCCCTCTACAGCCTCGCCCCCCCCACCTTGGAGCTCGTGGCCACCATCGGGGCGCTCACCGCCCTCTTCGCCGCCACCATCGCCTGCGTCCAGACCGACATCAAGCGGGTCATCGCCTACTCGACCATCTCCCAGCTCGGCTACATGTTCCTCGGGGCCGGCGTGGGAGCCTACGCGAGCGGCATCTTCCACCTCGCCACCCACGCCTTCTTCAAGGCGCTCCTCTTTCTCGGGGCGGGCGCGGTCATCCATGCGCTCCACGGGGAGCAGGACCTCCAGCGGATGGGGGGGCTCCGGCGCCCGCTCAAGCTCACAGCGTACACCTTCCTCATCGGCGCAGCCGCCAATGCCGGGGTCTTCCCCCTGGCCGGGTTCTGGTCCAAGGACGAGATCCTCTTCGCCGCCTTCACCACCGGCCACTACGGCCTCTGGGCGCTCGGGCTCGTCGGGGCCTTCCTCACCGCCTTCTACATGACCCGGCTCTACTGCCTCACCTTCGAAGGCCCCTTCCGCGGCGACCCCGCCCCCGCCCGGCACCTCCATGACGCCCCCCCCAGCATGGCGCTCCCCCTGCTCGGGCTGGCCCTCGGCTCCGTCGTGGTCGGGGGGCTCCTGGGCTATCCGCCCGAGCACGGCCTCGTCCATCAGTTCCTCGCCCCGAGCCTGGCCGCAGCGCCCGAGGCCGCCGGGCACGCCTCCGCCGGGCTCCTCGCCGGCCTCTCCCTCGGCGTGGCCGGGGCCGGGATCGGGGCCGGCACCCTCCTCTACCTGCGCTGGCGCGACGTGCCGGAGCTGCTCGCGGCGCGGTTTCAGCGGGCCTATCGGCTCCTGTGGCACCAGTATTATGTGGATGAGGTGTACTGGGACTGGATCGCGAGCCCGCTCATGCGCTTTTCTACGTTTCTGTGGCGTGGGTTCGACGTGACGATTGTGGATGGCGCCGTGGACGGGGTGGCGCGGCTGCTGGAACTCGGGAGTTGGAGGGTGCGGCGGCTGCAGACGGGGGTGGTGTTCAACTATGTTCTCTCGATCCTCGCCGGGGCAGTTCTCTTGCTCGGTTATCTCGTGCTGGGGAGATAAGCGGTGTTCCTATCGACCGTGATCACGATGCTCGGCGCCGCTCGGACACTCGGCCTTCCGGGGGGGACGGTGAGCGCGAGCGCGCCGGCGCTCGACTGGGGAGGGGCCATGCCTTTCCTGCTCCTCACGGGGACGGCGCTGGGGACGCTCGCGCTGGATCTCGTCGTCGGCGGTCGGGGGCGCTTCTGGCTTACTGCTACGGGACTCGGGGGACTCGTGATCACAGGGCTCACCCTGGTGCGGGGGTTCGGCGCACCGGAGGCGGTGGTGGGCGGGATGCTTGTCCTCGACGACTTCGCGCGATTCTTCCACGTGGTCTTCCTGTGCATCGCCGCCCTCACCATCCTGGTTGCCGTCGAGTACGTCGAGCAGACGGGAATTCCCCGGGGGGAATTCTACGCGATGATCCTCTTCGCGGTCCTGGGTATGATGGTGATGGCGTCTGCCGCGGATCTCATCATGGTCTTCCTGGGTCTCGAGGCGCTGTCCATACCTCTCTACATCCTGGCCGGTTTCTTGCGTCGGCAGGTGGGCTCGAACGAGTCGGCCCTGAAATATCTGCTCTTGGGCGCCTTTGCCTCGGCCTTTCTCCTCTACGGCATTGCGCTGCTCTACGGCGCCGCGGGTTCGACGCGACTCGCCAGCATCGCGGCCCATCTGGGCGACAGGGGGGCGTGGGACAATCCGCTCGTCTATTTGGGGGTCGGACTGCTCCTGGTGGGACTCGCGTTCAAGGTGGCCGCCGTCCCTTTCCACATGTGGCTCCCCGACGTCTACGAGGGGGCACCGACGCCGATCACGGCTTTCATGATCGCGGGGACGAAGGCGGCCGCCTTTGCCACGCTCCTCCGGGCGCTGGGAACGGCGCTCCTGCCGCTCCCGCCCGAATGGACGGCGCCGCTGTGGGTGCTCGCCGTGCTCACGATGGGCGTGGGCAATATCGCGGCGCTCACCCAGCAGAGCATCAAGCGGATGCTCGCGTACAGCTCGATCGGGCATGCCGGGTATCTCCTGGTGGCGGTCGTGGCCGGCACGAGCCGCGGCTTTTCCGGCATCCTGTTTTACCTCGTCGTCTACGCCTTCATGAATCTGGGGGCCTTCGCCGTGATCATTGCGGTCGCCGCGCCCGGCGAGGAGCGGCCCGCCCTGTCCTCGGTCGCCGGCCTTGCGTCCCGCCATCCCGTATTGGCCTTCTGCATGGCGATCTTCATGTTTTCGCTGGCCGGCATTCCGCCCACCGGGGGTTTCGTGGGGAAGCTGTACATCTTCAGCGCAGCGATGGAGGCGAATTACGTGGGCCTCGCGCTGCTCGCGGTCCTGTGCAGCGTGATTGCTGTCTTCTTTTACCTGCGGGTCGTGGTGGTGATGTACATGGAGGAGCCGCGGGAAGGGATGCCGAGTCCGGCGCTCTCGCCCGGGATCCTCTTCACGTTGGTCCTGGCGATGGCGGTGATTCTGCAGACGGGGATTCTGCCGGGCACGGTGTGGGAGGTAGCGGTCCGGGCCGTCGAGCGGTTCCTGGGGTAGAGGGAGTCAGCCAATGAAGTCGCAGCGGTTGGCGCGGCACCGGATCCCGGAGCGGGCCATCACGCGCCTCAGCATCTATCTCAGATGCTTGGAGGAGCTGCTCGCCGATGGGACTCTTGCCGTCTCTTCCCAGCAGTTGGCGAATCGCTTCGGGTTGAACTCTGCCCAGGTCCGCAAGGACTTGGCCTATTTCGGCCAGTTCGGGGTTCGGGGGCTCGGCTACTATACGGGGGAGCTCAAGGGAAACCTCGAGCGGATCCTGGGGCTCACTCAGCAGTGGGAGGTGGCGTTAGTGGGTCTCGGAAACCTGGGTTCGGCCCTCCTGAATTACCGAGGCTTTCAGCAGCGGGGATTTCGCCTCGCAGCGGCCTTTGATAATGATGCCGGCAAGGTCGGGATGCGTATCGGCCGGGTCCCGGTGTTTGACGTCGAGAGGATCGTCCCCATCCTCAAGCGTCGCCGGATAAAGATGGCTGTCATCGCCGTCCCCGCGGCCGCGGCCCAGGCGGTGACGGATCAGCTGGTGGCTGCGGGGGTGAATGCCATCCTGAATTTCGCCCCCACCCAGCTCTCCGTTCCGAAGAGGGTCAAGGTGCAGAATGTGGACCTCTCGGTCATGCTCAAGACCCTGAGCTTTTATACGACCCGGTCTGCCCGAGCCTCGTAGGCGCTAGCAGGCTAGCACGCTAGAAAGCTAGGAGGCTAGGATGCTAGTACGCATACCAGCCGCGGCTGCGCCGCTAGTCGAGCCCGTATTCTCGCCAGCGCTTATCCACCAGCGTCTTAGTCGGTTCATCCATGACGATCTCGTCGGGCCAGTCGCGGGTGAAGCCTTCCGAGGGCCACTTCCGGGTCCCATCCACTCCCATCTTGGACCCGTAGAGCGGGAGGCGGCTGGCATGGTCCAGCGTCTCCACCGGCCCCAGGACGAACTGGATGTCCCGCTCGGGGTCGATGTGGTTCAGCACCTTCCAGGTGACCTCCGAGAGGTTCCGGACGTTCACGTCCCGATCCACCACCACGATCACCTTGGTGAACATGGCCTGTCCCGTCCCCCAGATGGCGTGCATCACCTTTCGGGCGTGACCCGGGTACTGCTTATCGATGGCCACGATCATCAGATTATGGAAGACCCCCTCAAAGGGCATGTGGAAGTCCACCACCTCGGGGAGCTGTTTCTTCATCAAGGGGAGGAAGAGGCGTTCGATCGCCGCCCCCATGAAGCAGTCCTCCTGGACCGGCTTGCCCACGATGATGGTCTGGTAGATGGGACTCCGCCGGTGGGTGATACAGGTCAGGTGGAAGACCGGAAACTGGTCCGCGAGTGAATAAAAGCCGGTGTGATCGCCGAACGGCCCTTCGACGCGCAGCTCCTCCGGATCCACGTATCCCTCGAGGACGATCTCGGCGGTGGCCGGGACCTCCATGTCGATGGTTTCGCACCTCACCAGCTCGACCGGGGCCTTGCGGAGGAATCCGGCCGCGATCAGTTCGTCCACCCCCTCGGGGAGGGGCAACGTGGCAGCAAAGGTGGTGGCGGGGTCACAGCCGAGCGCGACCGCCACCTCGATCCGCTTTCCGAGTCGTTTGTATTTCCGGTAGTGGGCCGCCCCCCCCTTGTGGGTATGCCAGTGCATGGCGGTGGTCTTGTCGTCAAAGACCTGCATCCGGTAGGTCCCGACGTTGCGGATGCCGGTCTCCGGGTCCTTGGTGAAGACGAGAGGAAAGGTAATATACCGACCCCCATCCTGCGGCCAGCACTGGATGATGGGAAAGATGTCGAGGCGGGCATGCTCCCGGATGATGACCTCCTTGCAGGGGCCGTCCTTGACCCGTTTCGGAAAGGCGCTGGCGAGGTCCTTCAATTTCGGGAGGAGCCGGATCTTGTCAAGGAGGCTTTCCGGCGTCTTTACCTCCAAGAGTTCCGTGAGCACGTCACCCAGCTCTTCGAGGGTCTTGACCCCAAGGGCGAGGTTCATCCGCCGCTCGGTGCCAAAGGTGTTGATCAGGAGCGGAAAGCTCGACCCCTTCACGCGTTCAAAGAGCAGGGCAGGACCGCCTGCCTTCGTGACTCGGTCGGTGATCTCGGCGATCTCGAGGATCGGATCGACGGGTGCCGTGATCCGCCTGAGTTCCCCTTCCTGCTCGAGGACCTTGAGGAACTCCCGAAGATCCCGATACGACATGGGTTCTTCCTCCTGCTGGCGAGATGCCTCGTTGACCCTAAGAATGGCCGGGCGGCGCGAGATGACTATACCCGCGGAGGGCAAGGGGGACAAGGGAATTTTCAGTCTTGTTCATCCGAGACGCAGCGGGATGCTAGCGTGACACGCCCCGGATTGCTGCGGGCACTGAGGCTCCTGGCGAGGTGGGTTGCTTCGGGCACAGGGGTCCAGCAAATGGGAACGTGCTATTGCACGCTGACCCAATCGATGCTCCATCAGCCAGTGCGGCTTCAGGCCTTGAAGGTCCACAGAATACGAGTCTTCCGACTCGCCAAGGAACACCTCGCTTTCGATGAGGCAATTCCCGATTTCTCCACCCGGTTTCCTATTCACGCAGCCCGGGAAAATCCCTACCGCGCTAGATAAGTTTCAGCCCCGCTTCGAGCGGGGCTGTCGCTCTCCCGCCGGCACCATCTCCTCGACGCGCCTCCTGATCTCCTGTGCTGCCTTCTTCGGCGGGTAAAGCTGCAAGAGCGCGTGAATCGTCCGCTGGAGCAGCCAGACGAGTGCCGCTTCGTCGCGTTCTTGGAGCTTCAGGTCAATGAAGTCCGAGACTGCTTGACGCAGGACGCCTTCTTTATTCCGCACTCCCCTCCTCCACTCGCCCAGCCTCACATCGCCCCGGCCGCTTGCTGGGCCGCCTTGCCGGCGTTGACGGGAATCTGCCAGTCAAGACCGAGCAAGTAGCATGCCGGAAAACAGGCCGGTGCTGGCAAGATCCCCACCTGTTTCCCGGTGCCGCCTATCATGTGGTACTGGCGGAAGCACACCTGTGCAGGGCCCACATGGCCCCAACCCTGCTGTCCAAACGGCGCGGGGAAAGGTTCTGCCAAGTCGTCCGAAAAGAGGACTCTTTCGGACAGTATGTACGAATAGGAGCCAGCCTCCTCCTCCCACCGGACCTGAGATCGAAGCCCTTCAGGCGCTCGAATTCGCTTGATAAAGCTGCCACTTGGCCGATTGCCTTCTACTAAGGGCCAGTCCTGGCATGCTCTTTGATCCTTCTGAGGTTGAGGCGGTCAAAAGAGCAGCGGAAGCCTCTCAGTGTCCGGAAGGATTGAGGCCTCCGCCGCCAGGAGGTTCTTGGGATGGCCAGAAAGTCAACGGTTTCCAGCAGGCAACACGTTATTGCCTTCGCCGCGATGCTGGGGCTGCTGGTCGGTGGCATCGCGAAGACTGAGGCCGCGTCTTACACGTTCCCGAAGATTGCCGACAGCACCGGTCCCTTTAGCAGTTTTGGCCCTGCTGCTGTGAACGACAGGGGTGTGGTTGCCTTCTGGGCTAGGCTCGATTCGGGACTCGAAGGTATGTTCACGGGGGAGGGTACCGGTACGACGACCATCGCCGACACCGACAGCACCGGTCCCATCAGCTTCTTCTTCATCAATTCCCCCCCCTCCCTGAACAATAGTGGCGTCCTCGCTTTCAGGGCCTTCCTCCGTGGGGTCGGGACCGCCATCGTCAGAACTGACGGGATCACGACCACGACCATCCCCGAGCAGGGCACAGGCGTTCGGTCTCCCGGGAATCCCTCCGTCAACGACGACGGCGCGGTGGCCTTCCTCGGTTTCGACGGCACCGGCAGCGGCATCTTCACGAGCGACGGGACCACGACCACGCCCATTGCCCATACGCCCAACCCCTTTACGAGCTTCCGCGATAACCCCTCCCTCAGCGACCGAGGTGTGGTGGCCTTTCTTGCTTCCGATGCGGCGGGGAGCGGGATCTTTCGGAGGGACGGGACGACGAACACGATGATTGCTCACACGAGCGGCCCGACCTGCAGCCTCGGATTATTCCCATCCCTCAACAACGAAGGCGCCGTCGCCTTCTGGGCCAGGCTGGATCCATGCGACCCCGACATCTTTGTAAACGGCATCTTTGTGGGCAACGGGACCACGACCACGACGATCGCCGACAGTAGTGGTCCGTCCTGGCCTTTGGAGACAGCCCCTCCATCAATGACAAAGGTGCGGTGGCCTTCTGGGCCACCCTGGATGATGGCGGCCACGGCATCTTTACTGGGCCGGATCCGGGCGCGCACAAGGTGATCGCCAAGGGCGACGCCCTCGATGGATCCACTGTAACGTTCCTTACCTTTGGCCGCGAGGGGCTGAACAATGCCGGCGCGGTGGCCTTTGTTGCCACCCTCGCGGATGGGACGCGAGGCGTCTACCGCGCCGATCCGGTCCCGTCCGAAGATCCGGTCCCCTCCGAGATCCGGGTGTCCGTCGACATCAAACCCGGAGGCAACCCGAACACCATCAACCCGAAGAGCAAGGGGAAAATCCCGGTGGCCATCCTGTCAAGTCCTACGTTTGACGCTCCGGCGCAGGTGAATCAGAGTACGTTGACCTTTGGGCGCACTGGAGATGAGTCAAGCCTCGCGTTCTGCAATCCGAACGGAGAGGATGTGAACGGGGACACGCTTCTGGACCTGGTCTGCCATTTCTATACGCAGACTGCGGCATTCCAGGAGGGGGATACCCAGAGCATCCTGAAGGGGAAAACTGTTGGTGGCACACCCCTCACCGGGACTGATTCGGTTCGTATCGTGCCGTGACGTTCGGGTACGGTCGCGCTCGGCCTACGGTGGCGCACTACGGGATGCTCTGCCACGCCGCGGGTGTTAATAGACACCCACTACCGCGTCCTCCTCGAGACCCCCACTCCAACTTCTCGGTCGCCTCTGGCACTCAGCGGGGTCTACACCCAGGACCTACCATGAACATATTGTGTCTGTTCGCCTTCGGGAAATGTCCTTGACCCCCTCCGGGGTGGACCGTATACTGAGGGTTCAATCTCACCGCGTGGAGGGGCAGTGACCAATCCAGCACGCCATGACGAGGCCGGAGTGTCTGTGCTCACCGGCACGCGGGCGGACCGATTTGCGGCTGCCCTGGATGGGTTCTTCAACACCGTCCAGCTGGCCGGGCTTCTCACCGGCGAGCGGGACGGGACGGGGGAGCGGCAGCAGCTCTTGCGGCTGCTCCGGGACTTCGTGGAGGGCGAGCGGCAAGGCATTTTGAAGGAGCACCGCCAAGGCGCGCGCGGCATCGAGGTGGTCAAAGAGCTGACAGACCTCGCGGACGTAGTAATCAAGGAGCTCTACCGGCGGAGCGAAGAGGTCTGCCGCGAGGGATCTCAGGTCAATCTCCCCTGTGCCCTGGTGGCCCTGGGGGGGTATGGGCGTCGCGAGCTGAATCCCGCCTCGGACGTCGATCTCATGTTTCTCCACACGTCCCCCATCCACCGGTCGGTCTATACCCTCATTCATTTCCTGATCCCGCTCCTCTGGGATGTCGGCTTTAACGTCGGCCATAGCGTCCGCTCCCTCCAGGACTGTGCCCGGATGGCGGCGGAGGACCTGAGCTCCCACACCTCGATGCTCGAGGCCCGTCTGCTAGCCGGGGACAAGGGCCTCTTCGATCAGATGGAGACCGTCCTTCGCGGGGGCCACAAGCGGAAGAGGGGAGCGGCCTATATCAAGGCCAAGCTCCAGGAGCGGGCTGCGCGCTACGCGAAGCACGGCGACTCGGTGTACATGCAGGAGCCTCACGTCAAGGAGGGGGCGGGGGGTCTTCGGGACGTGCATACGGCCCTCTGGATTGGCCGGGTCCGTCACCCGGTGAGCCGGCTCGAGGATCTGGGGGACGCGGGCCTCCTGAGCCAGGAGGAGCTTCACCAATTGCGTCACGCGGTCGACTTTCTCCACCGGATTCGCAACGAACTGCATTATCTCTCGAGCCGAAAGAACGACCTGCTCTTGTTTCATCTCCAGGAGCCGGCGGCGGCGCACCTGGGTTTCGGGGACGATCGCGCGGTCCTGGGGGTCGAGCGGTGCATGCAGCACTACTATCTCCAGGCGCGAACTATCCACCATCTCTCAGAGCGGGTCATCGAGCGCTGCACCCAACCGCAGGCCTCGAAGGAGAGCCTGATGACAAGGCTGAGGGCGAGGGACTTAGGAGACGGCCTGACCGAGATCAATCGCGAGATCCACATCCTTCCCCGGAACCGGCGTCTCTTTGAGGATGACCCGATCCGCCTTCTCAAGATCTTCTGGTATGCGCTCCAGACCGGCTATCCCTTGAGTTCTGGGGCCCAGCAGGTCATCCGGGAACATCTGCACCTGATTGATGACCGGTTCCGCCAGTCCAGCCGGGCCCTCAATTTCTTCTTGGTCATCCTTCGGGAGCGGAAAGGGGTTGCCGCCGCGCTCCGGCTCATGCACGAGCTCGGGGTGCTCGGGGCCTACATCCCGGAGTTTGCCGAGATCACCTGTCTCGTGCAGTACGATCTCTACCACAAATACACCGTAGATGTGCACACCTTGTTGGCGCTGGAGCACATGGAGTCTCTCGATCAGAACCCCGCCCATTACGCGGAAGAATTCCGGGCGATCGTTGCCGAGATGAAGCGGCCGGAACTCCTCAAGCTGGGCGTTCTCTTCCACGACATTGGGAAAGGCGAGGGGCGGGGGCATGAGGCACGGGGGGCGGAGATGACCCAGCGGATCCTGACCCGGATGGGCCTCCCCGACGCCGACGTGGCCGAGGTCCGCGTCCTGGTCGAGCATCACCTCGCCATGGCCCACATCTCCCAACGCCGCGACCTGGATGACGAGGCGATGCTCGTCGAGTTTGCCCGAACGGTCCGGGACATCGAACGGCTCAAGATGCTCTACCTCCTCACCTATCTGGACATCCGGGCCGTGGCCCCCGAGGTGTGGACCGAGTGGAAGGGCACCCTTCTCTGGGAGCTCTACATCCGGACGCACACCCTCCTCACCCGCGGTATTCCCGAGGGGGTGGACGAGCTGGCCAAGGCGGCCGAGATCAAGGAGCGCCTCTCGAAAGAGCTGCGCGAGGAGTTCCCCCTGCCGGTCATCGAAACCCATCTCGAGCAGGTTCCTGTCCGCTACCTGCTGGGCGTTCCCGCGGCGAAGGTGGCCGTCCACCTGCGCATGGTCGAGCGGATCGCAGCCGGCGAGGAGGCGGCACTGCAGTGGACCCCGTACCCCCTCGTGGGCCACTCCGAGGTGACCGTCTGCGCGTTCGGTCGGCCGGGGCGTTTTGCCCAGATTGTTGGGACCCTCACGGCGAACCGGATGAACATCCTGGGGGCCCAGATCTTTACCCGTCGGGATGGGCTGGTGCTGCGGACGTTCCAGGTGGACGACGGCAAGGGGGCGGCCATCACCGATGCGGCGGTCTGGCGGAACTTCCAGGCCGACCTCGACCGCGTGCTCGCCGGTCAGGTGGATGTCGGCCAGCTCATCCTGAACAGGCAGCGCGAGATCTTGAGCCGGCCCGCCCGGAAAGGTGGAACCCCTCCCCTCACCCGGGTGGAGTTCGACAACTACGTGTCCGAGACGCACACGGTGATCGACGTGCGGACCCACGACCGCCTAGGCCTGCTCTACATCATCTCCAAGGTCCTCCTGGACCTGGGCCTCGATCTCAGCCTGGCCAAGATCACCACCGAGGTTGAACAGGTCGTGGATGTGTTCTACGTCACCGAGCGGGAGGGGGGCAAGGTGCGCAATCAGCGTCGGCTGGATGAGATTCGCGAGCGATTGGAGGGGGCCATCGCTCAAGGTCTCCTGGACGAATCCCGGGGTCACGGTTGACCGCCCATCTCGTCCCCTCTCCATTGCCTCTATGTCCGTGACAGGCAAAAGTACGGTCTGTATCTTGTTGGGGTATCCGGTGGCCCACAGCGCCTCGCCCCGCATGCAGAACGCCGCCTTCGACGCCCTGGGCCTCGACTGGGTCTATATCCCGTGGGCGGTCCGCCCCGAGGTCTTTCCGAAGGCCCTCGACGCCTTACGCGAGATCGAGAATTTCGGCGGGGCGAACGTGACCATTCCGCATAAAGAGGCAGCGTTTGCGGCGCTCAATGAGCTGAGTCCGGAGGCGCTTCACATCGGGGCGGTGAATACCATTGTGCCTCGGGGAAGGATCCTCGTCGGGCACAATACGGATGGCGAGGGGTTTGTCACCTCTCTCCGGGAGGAGGCCGGGGAAGAGCCTGCCGGAAAGCGGGTGGGTCTCATCGGGGCGGGGGGGGGAGCCAAGGCGGTGGCGTATGCCCTCGCGCGGGCCCAGGCGGCAGAGCTCGCCATCTTCAGTCGCAGTCAGGACCGGGCCCGATCCTTGGTCAGCCACCTCCGGCGATTGTTTGGAAATCTTGAGGTTTTGGCATTGGGTTTGCAAGACATTGAGCCGGATAGATTGAGGCGGATAGACGTTCTTATCAACACAACGCCAGTGGGGATGGAACTCTCGGACCCGCCCTTATTTAATTATGGGATGCTGCCGGAGAGCCTATTGGTTTGCGATCTGATCTACCGGCCCCTAGAAACCCCCCTCCTGGCCTCGGCCCGATCTCGGGGGTGCCGAGTTCTGAACGGTGCCGGTATGCTTCTGCATCAAGGGGCGCAGGCCTTTGAGCTCTGGACCGGGCAGAAGGCCCCGGTTCCCGTCATGCGGGAGGCCCTGGCCCGGGGGGAGGGGGCTTGACAGCCTCCCGAATCGGGCCGGTATAATGACCTTCCTCTCAGTGGCTGTGCCTGCAAGGAAGTGGAGGGTGTCATGACCGTAGGGTCGAGTCGCTTGGGCGAGATGTTGGTCAAGTCTAAGCTGATTACCGAGGATCAGCTCAAGAAGGCCCTGGGCCAGCAGTCGACGGCCGGAGGGCGGCTGGGGAGCAATCTGGTCAAACTGGGCTTCCTCACCGAGGAAGATATTACGAGCTTTCTGAGCAAGCAGTACGGCGTGCCCTCCATCAACCTTGCGCACTTCGAGATTGACCAGAGCGTGATCAAGCTGGTCCCGGCCGAGATCGCGCAAAAACACATGGTCATCCCCATCAACCGAAAGGGGAGTGTCCTGACGGTGGCCATGGCCGATCCCAGCAATATCTTCGCCATCGACGACATCAAGTTCTTGTCCGGCTTCAAGGTGGAGCCGGTCGTCGCGGCCGAGACCTCGATCAAGAATGCCATTAACAAGCACTATGACTCGGCCGGATTGGTGAAAGATATCCTCCAGGGCTACGACGACCGGGAAGTGGCGACGGTCGAGGAGGGGGACGAGGGGCCGGACGTCGGCGACCTGCAGCGGGCGACCGAGGATGCCCCGGTGGTCAAGCTGGTGAACCTGATCCTGAGCGACGCCATCAAGAAGGGGGCCTCGGACATCCACATCGAGCCGTACGAGAAATCCTTCCGGGTCCGGTACCGCATCGACGGCGTCCTCTACGACACCATGCAGCCTCCGATGAAGCTCCGAGCCGCCATCATCTCGCGCGCCAAGATCATGGCCCAGCTCGACATCGCCGAGCGGCGTCTCCCCCAGGACGGCCGTATCAAGATCCGGATGGGGCAGAAGGAGATCGACTTCCGCGTCTCCACCCTCCCGACGATTTTCGGCGAGAAGGTGGTCATGCGTCTCCTGGACAAATCCAATCTCCAGTTGGATATGAGCGCGCTGGGCTTTGACCCCCAGGCGCTCCAGCTATTCGAGAAGGCCATTCTGGCGCCGCACGGCATGGTCCTGGTGACGGGGCCGACCGGGAGCGGGAAGACGACGACCCTGTATTCGGGCCTGCACCGGTTGAACACCGTCGAAACCAACATCATGACCGCGGAGGATCCGGTGGAGTATAACCTGGCCGGGGTCAACCAGGTCCAAATGAAGGCAGAGATCGGATTGAACTTCGCGGCTGCCCTTCGCGCCTTCCTCCGGCAGGACCCGGACATCATCATGGTGGGAGAGATCCGGGACTACGAAACGGCGGAGATCGCCATCAAGGCGGCCCTGACGGGGCACCTGGTCCTCTCCACCCTGCACACCAACGACGCCCCCTCGACCGTGAGCCGGCTCATCAACATGGGGGTGGAGCCGTTCCTGGTGGCGGCCTCAACCAACATGATCCTGGCCCAGCGGCTCGCCCGAAAGATCTGCAACAGTTGCAAGGAAGAGATTACGGTGCCTCGCCAGGCCCTGGTCGACGTGGGCTTCGCACCCGATGAGGCCAAGGGGCTTTCCTGCTACCAGGGAAAGGGATGCATGGAGTGTAACGATACCGGCTACCGGGGACGCGTCGCCCTGTACGAGGTCATGGCGATCACCGAGGATATCAAGGACGCCATCCTGCAGGGCGCCTCGGTCAATGAGATGAAGGAGCTCGGCCGGAAGCACGGGATGAAAACGCTTCGAGAGGCAGGCCTGCAGAAGATCCGAGAAGGGATGACGACCATCCCCGAGATCATGCGGGTGAGCAGCCATAACTAAACTAAACGCAGAGTGCGTTTAGTTTGGAGCAATGGAGCAGTGGAACAATAGAGTGATTTTGGAGGCGAAATGCTCCATTGCGGTCCAATAGTCTATTGCTCGATTGTCACTATACGGGAGGGTTCATGACGAATCTGGATCAGATGCTTAAGGAACTGGTGGCCAAAGGGGGGTCGGACCTGCACATCACCACCGGCATTCCGCCCATGGTCCGTCTCAACGGCCAACTGAAACCGCTGGGGAATACCCCGCTCACGCCGGCCATGACCAAGCAGCTCGCGTACAGCATCCTCACCGATGTCCAGAAGCAGAAGTTTGAGGAGCAGAAAGAACTCGACTTCTCCTTCGGTGTGAGGGGGCTTGGCCGGTTCCGGTCCAACGTCTTTCTCCAGCGGGGGGCCGTGGCCGTTGCCATCAGGACGATTCCGTACAAGATCTACACCTTCCAAGAGCTGGGGCTGCCCAGGGTGGTGGAGGACCTGTGCAACCGGCCCTCGGGGCTTATCCTGGTCACCGGGCCGACCGGTTCGGGGAAATCCACGACGCTGACGACCATGGTCGACAAGGTCAACAGCGAGCGCTCTGAACACATCGTGACGATCGAGGATCCCATCGAGTTCGTCCACACGCACAAGAAGTGTGTCGTGAATCAGCGGGAGGTCCACGCGGATACCGACTCCTTTTCCAATGCGCTCCGGGCGTGCCTCCGCGAGGATCCGGACAAGGTTCTGATCGGAGAGATGCGGGATCTCGAGACGATCGAGGCGGCCCTCACGATTGCCGAGACCGGGCATCTGACCTTTGCGACCCTGCACACCAATTCGGCGGTGCAGACGATCAACCGAATCATCGATGTCTTTCCGGCCCATCAACAGGCGCAGATTCGCGCGCAGCTCTCCTTCGTCCTGGAGGGGGTGCTCTGTCAGGCCCTGCTCCCAAGGGCGGATGGGCAGGGGCGGGCACTGGTCTTGGAGGTGATGATCCCCAACCCCGCCATCCGGAATCTGGTCCGGGAAGACAAGGTCCATCAGATCTATTCGGTGATGCAGGCGGGGCAGGAGAAATCGGGGATGCAGACGATGAACCAATCACTCCTGGAGCACTTCCTGAAGCGCACGATCAGCAGAGAGGTGGCCCTCGGGGCTTCCCAGAACCACGAAGAGCTCCAGCAGATGATGCAACGAGCCCAGTCCCCGGGCACCGCGACCGGAGGGAAGGTGGTCGCGGCCGGGGGGAGCCAATGGGGGAGGAAATAGAGCATGCCAGTCTTTGCCTATAGCGGGAGGACCCGCACGGGACAGACCATCAACGGTGAGATGGAGGCCCCCAACCGCGAGGCGGTGGTGGCCCAGCTCAGGCGGCAGCAGGTCATGGCGACGGCGGTGACGCCCAAGGCGCGGGACATAGAGTTGAAGATCCCCGGCTTCGGGGCAAAAATCGGTGATCGGGACCTGGCCGTCGTCACGCGGCAGCTTGCCACGATGATCGACGCCGGACTCCCCTTGGTCCAGTGTCTGGACATCCTGGCCCAGCAACAGGAAAAGAAAATCTTTCAAAAAGCCCTGCACGATATCCGGATGGCGGTGGAGGGGGGGGCCACCTTCTCCGCCTCCCTCAAGCGGCATCCGAAGATCTTCAGCACCCTGTACACGAACATGGTGGAGGCGGGGGAAGCGGGCGGAATCCTCGACACGATCCTGAACCGCCTGGCGGCCTATATCGAGAAGGCCATGGCATTGAAGAAGCGGATCAAGACCGCCATGTTCTACCCGTCGACCATCGTCGCGGTGGCGGTCGTCGTGGTCATCTTCCTCCTGATCTATGTCATCCCCACCTTCGAGCAGTTGTTTGAGGGGTTCGGGGCCACCCTGCCCCTCCCCACGGTGATTGTCTTGGAGGCGAGCCGGATCGTCCGTGCCTATATCCTCGTCCTGCTTGCGGGGCTCGTGGCGGCCGTGGTGGGACTCAGGTTCTACTACCGGACCCCCGGGGGGAAAATGGCCATCGACAGGCTTCTGCTGAGGCTGCCCGTCTTTGGCCCTTTGATCCGCAAGGTGGCGGTGGCCAAGTTCACGCGGACCCTAGGGACCTTGGTCTCAAGCGGCGTGTCCATCCTGGAAGGGCTGGACATCACGGCGCGGACCGCGGGGAACAAGGTGGTAGAGGAAGCCGTCCTGAAGGCGCGGACGACCATTGCCCAGGGGAAGACTATCGCCGAGCCCCTGCAGGCCTCGGGGGTCTTTCCGGTCATGGTGGTGCAGATGATCGCCGTGGGAGAGCAGACCGGCGCCCTGGATCGCATGTTGAACAAGATCGCCGACTTCTACGATGAAGAGGTGGATGTGGCAGTGGCCGGTCTTACCTCTCTCCTGGAACCCCTCCTCGTCATCTTCCTCGGGGTGATCATCGGGGGCGTGGTCATCGCCATGTATCTCCCCATCTTCAAGCTCATCAGCGTGGTGGGAAATAAATAGCCGACTGGAGACCGGAGACGGGCTTTCGATTCTCTTGTGTCCGGTCTCCAGTCTTTGATCTCCTGTCTCTAGCCTGGGGAAGGCCGATGGCGGAGGGCAAGGACGAAGGGGCCGGCAGGACGGGCTGGGAGAAGCGGCTGAAATGGGTGATCGCCATCCGCCTGCTGGTGGCGATTCTCTTCCTCGGGTCCGCGGCCATCATTCAATTGGAAGAAAAGCCCCCCTACCCGACGGGTCCTCTCTTTTTCCTGTTGGGCCTGACGTTTGCCCTGAGTTGTCTCTACACGATTATCTTGCCGCGGATCAGGCGCCTGGAGGAGTTTGCCGGTGGCCAGTTCGCTGCCGACCTGGTCCTGAGCACCGGGTTGGTCCATTACACCGGAGGGGTTGAGAGCCCCCTGACCTTTATCTACATCTTTCCCATCTTTGGGAGCGGGACACTGTTGGGGCGGCAAGGGGCCCTGGCGATGTCCTCGATCGGCAGTATCCTCTTCGGGCTCCTGATCGATCTGGAGTATTACCGGATCATACCCCCCGTGGGCGAGGCCGTGAGCGCCTACCTCTCCCCGAGTTTCGTTTTGTTCCGGGTCTTCATCAACATCGTCGCCTTTTTCCTGGTAGCGCTGTTGAGCAGCCATCTCGCCGAGCGGCTCCGCGAGGCAGGAAGGCAACTCGAGGTCGAGCGGACCGATCTCCGGAACCTCAAGACCCTCTATCGAGACATGATCGCCAACATCCCGAGCGGGATCATGACCCTCGATCTCGAGGGGCGCATCATCGCCTTCAATGCCACAGCCGAGCGCATCACCGGACTCAATGCGAACGACGTGATCGGCTTCTCGTACGCTCAGGTGGGCCTGGCGGAATTCCCGGGCCTCACGATCTTTGCCATCCGCGACAAGGGTCGAGTCCCCGCCGAGGCCTTCGAGGCCCCCTTCCCCCGCAAGGACGGAACGGTTATCCCTATCGGCGTGACCTATTCCTCGCTCCGGGACGGGGAGGAGCGGCTCCTCGGGGTCGTCGCCATCTTTCAGGACCTCACCGAGCGCAAGCAGATGGAAGAACAGCTCCGCCGCGCGGATCGGTTGGCAGCGGTGGGGCAGTTAGCGGCCAGCATTGCCCATGAGGTCCGGAACCCCTTGGCGGCCATCAGCGGCTCGATCCAGATCCTCCACGAGGAGCTGGAGAACCAGGGCCAGGAGCGGCTTTTGGGGGTGATCCTTCGGGAGGCGGATCGCCTGAAGTTGATCACCGGCCAGTTTCTCGAGCAGGTGCGGTTGCCAGAGACGCCGTGGAGGGGATGCGACCTGGTGGCCTGTCTGGAAGAGACACTGTTCCTGCTCCAGCAGAGCGAGGAGTGCCACCATGGTATCCATGTCGGCTTCGAAAAGACGGTGGAGGCCCTGCCGGTTCACGCCGATCGGGACCGGTTAAAGCAGGTCTTCTGGAACATTGGACTCAACGCCCTGCAGGCTATGCCGCGGGGTGGGACCCTCTCCGTCGTCGTCGGGGCAGAGGGGGAGTTCGGGGCTGTCGAGTTCCGTGACACCGGCGACGGGATCCCCACCGAGCACCTCTCCAAGATCTTTGAGCCGTTCTATACCACCAAGAGGAGGGGGACCGGCCTCGGGCTGACCATCGCCAAGGGTCTGGTGACCGATCTCGGCGGACAGATCGAGGTGAGGGGCGCGCCTGGCGAAGGGGCGACATTCCGCATCCTCCTGCCGCAGACCATAAACCGCAGACCCCAGACACTGGACTGGAGACACCAGATCACAGAAGATGGCCGGCAGAATGCAGACGACGGACTGCACACCGGAGACGGGGGTGGAGCGGATGTAATGTCTGAGGTCCGAGGTCTGAAGTCTGAGGACTAGGCTACGATGTCCCATCGAATATTGATTGTCGATGATGAAGCGGGCATGCGAGAGTTCCTGAGCATCCTCCTAGAGCGGGAGGGTTTTCAGGTGGAGTGCGCGCAGGACGGCGACGAGGCCCTCCGGGCGGTCCAGCAGGCTCCCTTCGATCTGATCGTCTCTGACCTGAGAATGCCGACGCTTGACGGCGTCCGGCTGTTGGAAGGCCTTCACAAACTTCAGCCCGAGATCCCCGTCATCCTCATCACGGCGTACGCCTCGGCCGACTCCGCCATCGAGGCGATGAAGCTCGGGGCGTACGACTACCTCACCAAGCCCTTTCGGGTGGAAGAGATCAAAGCCGTCATCGCCAGAGCCTTGGAGGCCAAGGCCTCCCGGACGCCAGGGGTCTTTCCCTGGTCAGGCGAGTCCTCTCCCCAGCCGGTCGAGGGGCTCATCGGCCGGAGCCCCAGGATGATTGAGCTCTACAAGCTGATCAGCAAGGTGGCGACGGTCTCCGGGACGGTCTTGATTACGGGAGAGAGCGGCACCGGGAAAGAGCTGGTGGCCCGCACCATCCACAAGAACAGCGAGCGCGAGACGAAGCCGTTTCTCGCCATCAGTTGCGGGGCGATCCCGGAGTCGCTTCTGGAGAGCGAGCTGTTTGGTCACATGAAAGGGGCCTTTACCGGCGCCGTGACCGCCAAGGAGGGTCTGTTTGAAGTGGCAGATGGGGGGACGGTCTTTCTGGATGAGATCGGCGAGACGAGTCCCGCGATTCAGGTCAAGCTGCTTCGGATCCTTCAGGAGCGCGTCTTTCGGCGGGTGGGGGGGACCGAGGATATCGAGGTCGACGTGCGGGTCATCGCCGCCACCCACCAGGATCTCCAAGAACTGATCCACAAGGAGCGGTTCCGGGAGGACCTCTACTACCGACTCAATGTTATCCCCGTCCACCTCCCTCCCCTCCGAGAGCGTCGGGAAGACATTCCTCTCCTGGCCATGAACTTCCTCGCCAAGTACAGCGAGGAGAACAAGCGACCTATCCAGGGGATCGCCCCCGAGGCCATGGAGCTCCTCTTGCGCTACCATTGGCCAGGAAATGTCCGCGAGCTCGAGAATGCCATCGAGCGCGCCGTGGCCTTGGGGACTACGGCCGTTTTGACCCCGGACTGCCTTCCCGACCCGGTCAGGGACCCGAGACCGGAGACCAGAGACCAGGGACCCGAGACCGGAGACCAAAGACTCCAGTCTCACGTCTCCAGTCTCCAGTCTCCGAGCTCTGGTCTCAAGTCTCCCGTCGATTTGGATGCCGTCGTGTCCCGGGTCGAGCGGGATCTGATCTTGGATGCGCTCAGGCAGGCTGGGGGCGTGCAGAAACGGGCGGCCCAAATCCTGGGGTTGAGCTTTGAATCGTTCCGCTACCGCATGAAGAAGCACGGCATCGAGCCGGGGAACAGGACATCAGACCACAAACCCCAGACCGCAGACTCCACGACAGAATTCGAAGAGCCTTCAGAGACAAAGGACGAGTGAGGGTCGAATCCCCAACCTTTGAATCGTAGATCGCACGGCGCAACCGGCAGACGAACGATGCTAGTCTTACAGAACGGGTATCACGGTCTGAATCTGTGGTCTCGCGTCTGCTCTGTGGTCTGGAGTCTCAGGTCTGAGGTCAGAGGGTGATGGTGAAATTCAACGCCTGGTGGTGAGATTCCCCACCTTTTTCCAGTCTTTTCCAGTGTAATAGAGAGGGGAAGGGGGAGGGGGATCGCACATGGAATCCTTTGGTATCAATAACTTACATGGGTCAAGGCCGATAGTGTGCCTTTTGGCACAAGCCCTGCACCGATTATCACACACCAAGGAATCCTTTAACTCACCAGAGAGTCCTTTAACTCACCAAGGAGGTAAGAGTCGATGTTGAAGTGGATGAGGAAACAGTTGAACCAGGCCCAGAAGGGCTTCACCTTGATCGAGCTCCTGATTGTCGTGGCCATTATCGGGATCCTGGCCGCCATCGCCATCCCGAACCTGATCACGGCCCAGCGGCGGGCGCGCTACTCGCGTTCAGCGGGGGACACGAAGTCCATCCTCACCCAGGCCATGGTCCTGACCAGCGACAATAACGTCCTAGCAGGAACCGTTTGTGGTGGTCTTGCGAATCTGCCGCAGTGCCTCTGGACCCCGGCCCTCCAGGGTGCCCCTGCCACCCCAACTGTCTACATGGCTAAGGTGCTTGATCCCTGGGCGCCGGCAGGCGTGAACTACAATTTCAACCAGGTAGCAGGAACTGGATGTGCCGCAATCGGGCCAGGCTGTGTGTCGTATGCGGCCTGGACCATGGGTTCTGACGGGGTAGTTGGTGCATGGACGGGGGTAGTCGGCACGCTACCAGCCGCCGACGATCTTGGCAACTCGACAGAGCTCGGATGCGCGTTCGGGCCTACCGTCGGCATCGCCAACCCGTGCTAAGCGTCTGAAGTCGGTCTGAAAAGTTCAACGACAAGGCCCCGCCTACCCGGCGGGGCCTTTGATTTAGGTGGGATTATGGAGAGCCGCTTCAGACAGGATCAAACGGGCTTCACCCTGATCGAGCTGCTGATCGTCGTGGCCATCATTGGGATTGCCTTCGGAGGGCTGAGGGCGGTTTTCAACGCCGAGTGGTGAGATCCCCCATTTCTTACGGGGGGATTGGGGAGGAAGGGTGAATAGAGAGATTATGCTGAGTCATTTGATTTCAATGAGTTAGCGGGATAATCTTCGTTGGTGACCTCCTTGGCACGCAGCCTGCAGTCCTCCATGAACAGAAAAGAAACCCTAACTCACCAAGGAGGTAAGAGTCGATGTTGAAGTGGATGAGGAAACAGTTGAACCAGGCCCAGAAGGGCTTCACCTTGATCGAGCTCCTGATTGTCGTGGCCATTATCGGGATCCTGGCCGCCATCGCCATCCCGAACCTGATCACGGCCCAGCGGCGGGCGCGCTACTCGCGTTCAGCGGGGGACACGAAGTCCATCCTCACCCAGGCCATGGTCCTGACCAGCGACAATAACGTCCTAGCAGGAACCGTTTGTGGTGGTCTTGCGAATCTGCCGCAGTGCCTCTGGACCCCGGCCCTCCAGGGTGCCCCTGCCACCCCAACTGTCTACATGGCTAAGGTGCTTGATCCCTGGGCGCCGGCAGGCGTGAACTACAATTTCAACCAGGTAGCAGGAACTGGATGTGCCGCAATCGGGCCAGGCTGTGTGTCGTATGCGGCCTGGACCATGGGTTCTGACGGGGTAGTTGGTGCATGGACGGGGGTAGTCGGCACGCTACCAGCCGCCGACGATCTTGGCAACTCGACAGAGCTCGGATGCGCGTTCGGGCCTACCGTCGGCATCGCCAACCCGTGCTAAGCGTCTGAAGTGGCTCTGAAAGCTTGAACCGCAAAAGGCCCCGCCCCTTCGGCGGGGCCTTTTCCTCTTGGGGGGAACATGGCGAGCTGCTTCAAACAGGATGAGAAGGGCTTCACCCTGATCGAGCTGCTGATCGTCGTGGCCATCGTCGGGATGCTTGCCGCCATCGCCGTCCCGAACATGATGTCGGGCCAGCAGAGGGCTCGTTATTCTCGCTCGGCGGGCGATACCAGGCAGATCGTCACCCAGGCCCAGGTCCTGATGAGCGACAGTAGTCAAGTGGTGAACGCCGCGTGCAAGAACCCAATGCCCGGGTGTCTCTGGGACGGCAGCGCTCCCAACGGGACCGTATACATGGCCAAGGTCACCGACCCCTGGGCGCCTCCCGGCACGACCTACCGTTGGAATCAGGCGCCCGGACTTGGTTGTGGGGCGGCTACCCCAGGCTGCGTGGTGTATTCTGCGTGGACCATCGGTGCTGACGGGGCACCCGGTGTTTGGGATGGGATCGCGGCACTCGGGGGGGACGACCTCGGGAACTCCACACTGCTCGGGTGCGCCTTTGGCCCTGGGCTTCCGACCACAAGCCCGTGCTAGCGATCTCGGTCAGGTTTTACCCGGCTGAATAGAGGCGCGGTCCGAATGGTAGCACTCTGTGGGGCGGCATTTGAAACGGAACCAGAGGGGCTTCACGCTGATCGAGCTGCTGATCGTCGTGGCCATCGTCGGGCTGCTGGCGGCCATCGCCATTGTCAATCTGATCTCGGCCCAGCGGCGGGCCCGGTATTCGCGGGCGGCGGGCGATACCCGCGAGATCGTCACCCAGGCCCTCGTCGTGACCAGCGATTACAACCAAACTCCCGTCACCCAGTTGGGGCTGGTGATGCCTCAGGCCCTCTGGACCACGCCAACTCCCGGGGGTGGTCTTCCCCGGCTGCCACTCTACATGGCGCCCGCGACCGATCCTTGGGCGCCAGGGGGCGTGACCTATCAGTTTGCCGAGGTGGCTCCCCCTGGCGGTGGTGTCATCGAGTCGGGCAACGTCGTCTTCACGGCACACACGATCGGTTCTAACAGCGCCAATGATAGCGGGCCCGTGTGGAATGGCCAGGCCCCTCCGGCCGACGATGATCTTGGAAACTCGACATTGATCGGATGCAGCTTCGGGCCGAACATCGGTATCGCTAACCCCTGTTAGTATCTCTCCCGGCGAGTGCGCGGCGTGACCTGTTCGACGGACGGGTTGTTTTCGATTGGCAGGCCAGGCCTTGCGAGTTCCTCGGCGCTGTGCTATATGCCTCCATAAAGGTCCAATTCTTGCAAGGGCCCTGACGGGACGCCGGGTAACGTCTGCAGGAGGTCTCCATGGTGGTTCTGAAGACCGAAGGCCTGACGAAAGAGTACCGCACCGGCTTCTGGAGAACGCGCGTCCGGGTCCTCCACGACCTCAACCTGGCGGTCCATCAGGGGGAGGTCTTTGGTTATCTCGGCCCGAACGGCGCCGGAAAGACGACCACCCTCAAACTCCTCATGGGCCTGATCTACCCCACCGCCGGTCGCGCCTCGATTCTGGGCCGGGACGTCCAGGACGTCGCGGTCAAGGCTCAAGTCGGTTTTCTCCCGGAGAATCCGTATTTCTACGACTACCTCACCGGTCGGGAGTTTCTCCACTTCTACGGGCAGCTCTTTGGCATCCCGTACCGTGACAGGCGGCAGCGGATCGAGGAGCTGCTCCAAGCTGTTGGTCTCTCGAAGGCCGCCGAGCTTCAGCTGCGCAAGTACTCCAAGGGGATGCTTCAGCGCATCGGGCTCGCCCAGGCCCTGATCAACGATCCCCAGGTGATTGTCCTGGACGAGCCCACCTCCGGGCTCGACCCGGTGGGCCGCAAGGAGGTGCGGGACCTGATCTTGGACCTCAAGCGGAGAGGAAAGAGCATCTTCTTCAGCACCCACATCGTCCCGGATGTCGAGATGATCTGCGACCGGGTGGGGATCATCGTGGCCGGGCGGCTGGTCCGCGTGGGAACCTTAGAGGAGCTCTTGGGAAGCGAAGTGGAGGGGATCGAGATCACCGCATCGGGGTTCGATGAGGCTGTGGGCAGCCAGATCGCCCAGTGGAGTGTTCGGCCGCCCGTCCAGCACGGCGACACAGTGTTCTTTGCCGTCAGGACGGAAAAGGAGGCTTCTCAGGTCATGGAGTTTCTCCTTGGGCGCGGGGCCTCGGTCCACGCCGTCCACCCCAAGCGGCGGACGCTGGAAGATCTCTTCCTCCAGGAGGTCGCCAAGACGTGAGCGCTTCAAGGTCTGAAGTCTGCGGTCCGTGGTCTGTTATCTGATGTCCAAGATCTCGGCCATCACCCTGAATACCTTCAAAGAGGCGGTCCGGGACCGGATCCTCTATGCTATCCTCGCCTTTGCCATCGCCATGATCGGCAGCACCTTCATTCTGGCGACGATCGGCGTCGGGAGCGGGCCGAAGATCATTCGCGATATCGGGCTGGGGTTCATCTCCATCTTCGGAACGCTCATTGCCGTCTTCATCGGGATCGGTCTGGTCCATAAGGAAATCGACCGGCGGACCATCTACACCATCGTATCCAAGCCGATCCACCGTTTTCAGTTCATCCTCGGAAAGTATCTCGGCCTGATCCTCACCCTCTTTGTCAACGTCACGATCATGACGTGGGCGTTGATGGGCCTCATCTTCATCGGTGAAGGCTTCTGGGATTTCCGCCTGCTTGCCGCGAGCGGCATGATACTTCTGGAGCTCATGGTGGTCACGGGCATCGCCGTGCTCTTCTCAGCTTTCTCCACCCCCGCCCTCAGCGCCATCTTCACCCTGTCCTTCTTCGCCATCGGACGCCTCCTGGACGATCTCCGGCTGTTCGGCGAGCACTACGCCGGGCCGGTTGGACGGGCGGTGATTCGGACATTCTACTACCTCCTGCCGAATCTGGGGCGGTTCAACGTCAGCGCCGAGGTGGTCCATGGGGTCCCCCTGGGGGAAGTGGTTTCTGGGATGACGATCCTCTACGGATCGCTGTACGTGGTCGCCCTCCTGGCGCTGACGAGCCTGATCTTTCAGAATCGGGATTTTCGATGAAGATGAAGAAGATCAGCGTCCTCTGGGCGAGCCTCTTCTCGCTGGCCCTGGTGGGGTCGGTTCTTGCGGCGCGAGGGCTCGAGGGCAGAGGGGGCGTGGGCCGCATCGCGGACGACTCCCTCTACCTCCCGTCAGCGACCTTTCTGCGATACGCCTCCCTCGGGTACCGGACGGTGCTGGCGGACCTTATGTGGATCCGGGCGACCCAGTATTTCGGCGGTCAGCTGGAGGTTCGGAAGGCGGCTCCGGAGAAGCATAGGTTCCTGTACCCGCTGCTGGATCTGACCGTCTCGCTCGATCCCCACTTCATTGGCGCCTATCGGTTCGGCGGGCTGCTGCTCACGGTGGTGAAGAGGTATGAACAGGCCGTCGCGTTTTACGAGAAGGGCTACGCCGCCAATCCCGGTGATTGGGAGAATCCGCATGATCTCGGGCGCCTGTACTATCTCGAGTTGAAGGACAATGAAAAGGCCCTGCACTGGTGGAAGATTGCCAACGATCTCCCGGGGCGTCCGGATTACATACCGCGCTTTGTTCCACTCCTCTACCTGGAGACCGGCCAGCGCGAGATCGCGGTCGAGCTCTGGCTCGAGATGTACCGGTCCACTGATAACGAATGGCTCCGGGGTGTGATCCGGGGGCGCCTTGAGAAGTTGGGCGTCGAGATCCAGTGAGGGAACGGCTGCCTTGCTGCGCAAAGATGCTGATGGAGAAAGCACATGCAATCGACGAAGAGCGAACTAGCACCTTCTGAGATCCGTCGAGTTCATCTGGCGCTTCTCGTCTGCTTCTTCCTTTCGGGGGCGACGGGCCTCGTTTACGAGGTGGTCTGGACTCGGATGGCTGGCCTTGTCTTCGGCAACACGGTCTATGCCGTGACGACCGTCCTTGCCGCCTTTTTTGGCGGATTGGCCCTGGGAAGCTACCTGCTGGGTCCTGTTGCTGATCGCGCCAGGAGGCACGTTCATCTCTATGGCCTCATGGAGATAGGGATCGGGCTGTATTGCCTGTGCACCCCGTTGCTCTTCCGAGGAGTGGAAAAGATCTATCTCGCCTCCTATCAAATGGGCCGCGAAAACCTGCTGCTGTTCACCCTCTTCCAGTTCGGTCTCGTGTTTCTCATCCTGGTGGCCCCCACGACCCTCATGGGTGGCACCCTGCCGGTCCTGAGCCGATACTTTGTGCGCAGGGAAGCAGAAATTGGCTACGGCGTGGGTGGGATCTATGCCCTGAATACCGCCGGCGCCGTGGTGGGGACGATCGGCGCCGGTTTCGTTCTCCTCCCGGTTATGGGAGTAGGTGACACGATTTGGTTCACCGCCACCCTCAACCTGGGCATTGGGCTGCTCTGCGTGGCGTTTTCGCGACGTCTGCCGGCCCTTCAGGCAGAGGGCGTGGCTCAAGAGGTTGGACGTCTCCCGGAAGCCAGGGATGACCAGCGGGTCCTCGTGGGCAGGCTGCATCTTCGGCCGACCGTGCTGGTCGCCCTGATGTTCGGCATTGCGGGTGGTGCGTCCATGATCTATGAGATCGCCTGGACGCGGGCCCTGTCCCTGGTGCTGGGCAGCTCTGTCTACGCCTTTACCACCATGCTGGCCACCTTTCTGATTGGCCTGGCCGGCGGCAGCTATGCCTTCTCCCGTCTCTTTCGCGACAAGGAGGAGTTGCGCCCCAACTCGTTCGGCTGGCTCGAGATCTTCATCGGGTTCTCTTCGCTGTTGACCATCCCCTTCTTCGATCGGCTGCCGGATCTCTTTTTGCGGATGGCGGGGCTGGTCAACTTTTCCTTTGGAGGGCTCCAGGTCATCCAGTTTGTGGTGAGTTTTTTCGTCATGATCATCCCTACCCTGTTGATCGGCGCGACCTTCCCCTGTGTGGTCAAGATCTGCACACGGCACGTCCAGCACCTCGGTGGCAACATCGGCACCCTGTACGCCATCAATACCTTTGGATCGATCCTCGGATCCTTCCTGGGGGGCTTCTTCTTCATCCCGTGGATGGGTGCGCAGAACGCCTTGACCCTTGCAGCCTTTCTCAATCTCGTGATCGGGGGGATCCTCGTCTCCCTGACATGGATGGAGGCGCGAGCCTGGCGAGCCAGTGCCGGAGCGGCGATGGCCTGCGTTGCCATCATCCTGGCCTTCCTGATCCCTCGGTGGGATCCCCATCTCATGGCAAGCGGGGTCGCCGTCTACGGGCAAAGGTACCTCACGAGCGGACCGAACCTCGGGCTCGATGAGCTCGCCAAAGCCGATGACCTCCTCTTTTTCAAGGAAGGCCTCAATGCGACTATTTCTGTCCATCAAAAGGGCAGGGGGCGATTTCTGAAGACGAATGGGAAAACCGACGCCAGCAATAACCTGGACATGCATACCCAGTTGATGTCCGGTCATATCCCGCTCTTCCTTACTTCAGGATCGAAGAAGGTCCTGATCATCGGCATGGGGAGTGGGGTGACCGCGGGGGCGGTAGCCAGACACCCGGTGGAGCAGATCGACGTCGTCGAAATTGAGCCGGCAGTGGTTGAGGCGGCGGCCTTCTTTGAAAAGGAAAATCGCAGCGTCCTCCAGGATCCTCGCCTCAAGGTGGTCATCGCCGATGGGCGGAATTTCCTGCTGAGCACGCCCGCCACGTATGACGTCATCATCTCCGAGCCCTCCAATCCCTGGATCAGCGGCATCGGCAATCTCTTCACCCTTGAATTCTACCAGGCGGCCAGGGCCAGACTGGCTCCCGACGGGGTGATCTGCCAGTGGATCCAGATCTATAATATCCTGCCGCAAGACCTCAAGATGGTGATCAGGACATTTCGGACTGTATTTCCCCACACCACCATCTGGCAGACCCTCGGCGGGGACTTCCTCCTCATGGGAACGATGAAGCCTCTCGTGGTGGATCTTGCGCATTGGCGAGAGGCTGCAGCCCTTCCCGGGCTCATGGAGGATCTCAGGTCTTTAGGCTTCGATTCCGCGGAGGCGGTCTTGGCAGATTTCGTCTTGGGGGAGCAGGATGCTGCCCTTTTCAGTCAGAATGCGGCGCTGAACAGCGACGATCTTCCCTTCCTCGAATTTTCAGCCCCGACGAGCCTGTACCTCGAGACCGTTCGGCTGAATCAAAGCCTCGCCCGAAGTTATCGGCGACAAGAACTCCCTCCCATCGCGGGGGGTGCACCGGGGATGCTGAGTTCCGCCGAGTTCCGGTTCCACCTCGCCAAGGCGGTGTGGGGCAAGAGGGATACGGAAGAGGCCCTTCGCCATGTGAATCTGGCCCTGGTGCACAGTCCGCATCATCTCCCCTCGCTTATCCTCCGGGCAGAGCTATGGCAGCAAGAGAAGCTGCCACTTCGTGCGGTGGCAGACCTCGAGACGGCCCTGAAGGTGGACCCGCGTCATCCCCGGGCCCTCTTCAGGATGGCGATCCTCCACCATCAGCAGCGCCTTCCCAAACAGGCGGAAGAGTATGCGCGGAAGGCCATCGCGGCCCAGGAGCATCTGGCCGACGCCCATTTCCTCCTCGGACAGCTTCTCATGGCGCGGGGACAGGCAGAGGAGGCGAGACGCGCCTACCAGAAGGCGGCAGACCTCCGTCCAGATGCCCCGACCACCTTCGCCCGTCTGGGAGAGGCCCTAATGGCGGTCGATGCCGTCCCCCAGGCCATTGAGGCATACCGCAGGGCCCTTGGCCTCGCCCCCGAGGGTGCCGAGCTGCATCTCTCCCTCGCGCAGGCGCTGGATCGGGGTGGAGAGCAGGAGGAAGCTTTTCGTCACTACGGGGAGGCCATCCGGCATAACCCCCGTCTTGCGGCTGCCTACGTTGGCCGTGCCAAGTATCATGTGCGTCACCAAGAGCATCGGCGGGCCTTCGACGAACTTGCGCAAGGGGCGAGGAGGAACCCGGACGATCTCTCCCTCTTGCGGTATCTCGATGAGGTCATAGCCGAGGTCAAGTAGCGAGGATCCTCAGGATCGCAAGCCGTGAATAATCCCTTGGGCGTCGCGGTCAGCTTCGTGTTGGGACTCATCGTGGGGAGTTTTGGCAATGTCTGCATCCATCGACTCCCCCAGGGTGAGAGCGTCGTTATCCCCGGCTCCCGATGTCCCAATTGTCGGACGGCGATTAAGGCATATGACAATATCCCCGTTCTCAGCTTCCTTCTCCTCAAGGGGCAGTGCCGGAGCTGCGGACACCGGATCTCTTGGCAGTACCCGGTCGTCGAGCTCCTCACCGGCTCTCTCTTTGCGGTGACCGTCCTCCGATTCGGCCTCACGTGGCATACAGGCATCCTGTGGGCTTTTGTCGCGGCGCTGGTAATTGTCACCTTTATCGACCTCGAGCATCAGATCGTCCCCGACGTCATTACCCTTCCCGGGATCGCCATCGGCCTCACCTGGAGCGTCTTGGCCTGGTTCTTGATCAGGGGGGATGGGATCCCCGCGGCTTTCTCCCCGCCGACCCCCCTTGAGGCGCTCGGGGGCACTCTCGTCGGTGGGGGCATCCTGTATCTCGTGGCGGTCCTGAGTCGGGGGGGGATGGGGGGCGGGGACATCAAGCTCACCGCGATGGTGGGCGCCCTGCTGGGGTGGCGCGCGGCGCTCCTCACCATCTTCCTCGGGACGCTCACGGGATCGGTCATCGCCCTCTTCCTGCTCGCCTCGGGGAGGAAGGGTCGTAAGGACCCTATGCCCTTCGGGCCCTTTCTGGCCCTGGGGGCGATCCTGGCCCTCTATTGGGGGGACGATCTCATCGCAGGGTACGTTCGTCTGGTGCGATGGCGTCTGTAGGCGCCTGCGAGCGTTCCAGCAGTCAAGGGCTGACAGCTGATAGCTGGAGCGGAAGCGGAATGCGGGCAGTCGTTCAACGGGTGCGCCGGGCTGCGGTGAACGTCGGCGAACGGGCCGTGGCCCAGATCGGCCCTGGCCTCATCATCTTTGTTGGGGTGGGCAGGGATGATGGAGAAGGCGAAGTCGGCTGGATGGCAGAGAAGATCGCTCACCTGCGGGTCTTTGAAGATGTTGAGGGGCGTATGGATCGCTCCCTGCTAGAGGTCGGCGGGGAGGCCTTGGTGGTCTCCCAGTTTACCCTGTACGGCGATGTCCGAAAGGGTAGGCGTCCCGATTTCACGGCAGCGGCCAGACCGGCAGAGGCGGAACCGATGTACCAGCGGTTTGTCCGGGATCTGCGCGGACGGGGGGTGCCGGTTCAGTCGGGGGTCTTTGGGGCGCGGATGCTGGTCGAGCTGGAGAACGATGGTCCGGTCACCCTTCTCCTGGAAACCCCAGACCGCAGATACCAGAGTCTTTCAGGGCCGAGGACTGAGGACTGATGGGTAACCTGCACACCTTCCTTGATGAGTTCTTGAACGCCATGACGGTAGAGCGGGGAGTTGCGGACAACACCCGGGCGGCTTACTCGCGCGATCTTGGAAGATATCTGGTCTTCCTGGAGAAGCAGGGGCTCTCGTCCCCCGGTGACGTGTCTCTTGCGCATCTCCAGGCTTTCCTCGCGGGGCTGCGGGCCTCCGGTCTCGCCCCCCGCTCCGTCGCCAGGGCGATCTCGGCTCTGAGAAGCTTCCATCGGTTCCTGGCCGCCGAGGGGTACGTCCGCAGTGACCCCACGTCCCTGCTTCGGCTTCCCCGAGTGTCCCGGCCACTCCCGAATGTCCTCTCCACCGACGAGGTCGAGCGGTTGCTCAAGACCCCCGATGTCTCAAAACCACGAGGGCTCAGGGATAAGGCGATGCTCGAGCTTGTGTACGCGACCGGCTTACGGGTTTCGGAACTCCTCTCCGCCCCCCTGACCGCCTTGGACCCGACGGTCGGCTTCATCCGTTGCCTGGGCAAGGGAGCCAAGGAGCGGATCGTCCCCGTGGGATCTTCCGCGCTCCAGTGGCTAAAGGAGTATCTCACCCGGGGCCGGCCATCCCTCGCTGCCGAGCGAGAGACCCCCTTTCTCTTTCTGGGGCGAGACGGCCGGCGCCTGACCCGCCAGGCCTTCTGGAAGAGTATCCGATCATACGCAGGAAAGGCCGGGGTCCTCAAACGAATCACCCCCCATACGCTGCGCCACTCCTTTGCCACACACCTGCTCGAACGCGGTGCGGACCTGCGTTCCGTGCAACTGATGCTCGGTCACGCCGACATCTCGACCACGCAGATCTACACCCACGTCAGTCGGGCCCGTCTCCGCGAGATCCATGAACGGTTCCACCCCCGCTCCTGATCCCGATCCCCAACAGCGAACACCCAACACCCATCACCCAATGCCCGGCACTCACCACCCATCACCGTCCGCCTTGACCCACCTCCGGTGACGTGCTATAAGGAGACGGGCTACCAGAGGGGGCAGTGATGGCGAGACCGCCACACCCCGGCGGAGCGTCTGGTAGGGAGGGTCATGGTCGGGCCTGATCCCAGGCAAGGCATCACCGTCCGTCGAGGCGGTGATGCCTTGTTTCTTTGGGGCAGGTCCATTGTCGCCTGGGAGGGAGAGGAGTGAGGACCCGATCGCGCGATCATGCCACCGCCGCTTCCTATCAGGGGGTTGCCCTGCTCGCCGATCCTCTCTATCGGTACATTCATTTCACCGTACCGATGAAGGGGAGAGAGGGGGAGCAGACGGAGAGGGACCTGATCGACAACCCCTGGATGCAGCGTCTCCGCATGATCCATCAGCTCCAGGGGGCGTGGTGGGTCTATCCGGCGGCGGAGCATAGCCGTTTTCAGCATGTCCTGGGCGTGATGCATCTGGCTGGCCGGTTTGGCGAGCAGCTTTACGCGAGCCTGAAAGCAGTTTTCCCACGGGCCTGTCCCTCCCGGGAGTATGTCCGCGAACTGCTCCGTGTGACCGGACTGCTCCACGACATCGGCCACGGACCCTTCGGTCACTTCTTCGACGAGAACTTTCTGAGCAAGTACGATCTCGACCATGAGAGGCTCGGTCAGGCCATCATCGTGAAGAAGTTGGGCAGGATCATCCGCGGAATCCGACGGAGCCCGGTGGGTCCTCTTGAGAAGGGTGAGTCGTTAGATCCGCACCATGTGGCCTTCCTCATCCGCAAGCCCAAGCCCCGCGAGGCCGTCCGGGCGCCGGAGTGGCTCGCGTTCCTCCAGCCGGTCTTCTCCGGCATCTACAGTGCCGACAACATGGATTACATCCAGCGAGATGCCTATATGACCGGCTTCTCCCTGGACATGGTCGACGTGGAGCGCCTCCTCTTCTACAGCTTTTTCACCGACAAAGGGCTGACGCTGCACCGCGCAGGGTCCTCCAGCCTGGTCCGCTTCGTCAACGCCCGGGTTGCCATGTATTCCGACGTCTACTACCACCGGACCAACCGTGCCATGGACCTGCACATGAAAGAGATCTTTCCCGAAACCATGGCGCTCCTCTTCCCCTGGAATCCTCTTGAGGTGCTGGACCGCTATCTGGAGCTGACCGACTGGGCCCTCCTGCAAGAGGTGATGAAGTGGTCTCGATCAAAAGACCCCAGAAAGCGGGCCCTCGGTCGCGAATGGCGGAAGATTCTGAACCGAAGGGTGAAGTGGAAGATGGCCTACGACCGGGTGCTCTCCATCGAGGAGTACGAGCAGGCGGTGCGCTTTCAGAGCGCTGAGGAGCTCGAACGGGCCATCCGCAAAAATCTCCACGAGCGTCTGCGGCATATTCCGTTCCGCGTGGATCTGGCTGCCCAGGACACACGGCCCGTGAATCCCCTGGCTGAAGGGAGCAAGCGGATTCATATCTTCAACCCCTCCACCGGCGAGGCGTCCCCTTCGCCCCTGCGCGACCTGTTCAAGAACATCCCCCCCAAGGTGGCCCACTGCCGGGTGTTCGCCCTGAGCCACGCCCATGACCGGCAGCTCTCGACCGCCACGGAGAAGGCATTAAATGTCGGGGGCGAGGAGTTCGTCTCGACCAACATCTAAGCGGTCCCGCCGCCCCTGGCGGTCATCGGTGTGCGGTGAATCGCTGAACGGGCGGCACTCTTATTGCACGGGTAAGAGGGCATGAAGTTTCAAAACCGCCGCACGCAAGTCGTTCGCTGGTTTCGGATCACCCTCGTCCTCGTGGTCGTCGCAGGCTGCTCCCACAAGCCGGAGGATCTGACGGCGGACGTCGCACAGCTCATCGATGAGGCGGGCGCCGATGT
>Ga0209341_10000710_pt1 | contig 34103 bp, 29 predicted proteins | sample RifCSP13_2_FD_184020 | JGI IMG/M metagenome (GOLD analysis project Ga0209341, IMG submission 184020) | Soil microbial communities from Rifle, Colorado - Rifle CSP2_sed 13_2 (SPAdes) (version 2) | ecosystem: Environmental > Terrestrial > Deep subsurface > Rock core/Sediment | place: Rifle... | reverse complement strand
GTGGAGCCGAGCCCCGTGGCCGGTGTCTTTACGACCAACCGGGTCAGGGCGGCGCCGGTTCTCCTGTGCCAGCGCCGGTTGGAGCGGGGGAGCCGCCTCTGCGCCGTCGTGATCAACAGCGGCAATGCCAATGCCTGCACCGGCGCGCAGGGACTCACGGATGCCGAGACGATGGCCACGCTCACCGCCAGCGCGCTCGGGTGTCCGGCGGAGGAGACGTTCGTCTGCTCCACGGGGGTGATCGGCGTGCGCCTGCCGATGGATCGGGTGGCATGGGGCATCCGCGAGGCAGCGGCTCGGCTGCGCGAGGACGGGGGGCCCGAAGCCGCCCAGGCGATCTTGACGACCGACACGGTCTCCAAGGAAGTGGCGGTCGGGGTGGAGGTGGCCGGGCGTCGCATCCACGTCGGCGGCATGGCGAAGGGGGCGGGAATGATCGCCCCCCGGATGGCCACCATGCTGGCCTTCGTCGCGACCGACGCGGTCGTCGCGGCCTCCGACCTTCAGGGGCTGCTCGCGGAAGCGGTCGATCGCTCTTTCAACTGTATTACGGTGGACGGCGACACGAGCACGAACGACACCGTGCTCTGCTTCGCGACCGGCAGGGCCGGTGGGGACCGCCTGACTCCCCGGGCCCCGGGATGGCCGGCCCTTCGGGCCGCCGTGTTCCACGTGACCGAGACTCTGGCCAAGAAGATCGTGGCCGACGGCGAGGGGGCGACCAAGTGCGTGGCGGTTCAGGTCATCGGGGCCTCCTCGTCGGAGGCGGCGCGCCGAATCGCTTTCCGCGTCGCGAATTCGCCGCTCGTCAAGACGACGTTTTTCGCTCAGGACTGCAATTGGGGACGGATCATGGCGGCGGTCGGGTCCGCCGGCGAGGAGGTCAACCCCGACCGGATCGATATCCGCGTGGGGGACGTGCCCGTCGTCTCCAGCGGGGTCGGCGTCGGGGCAGCAGCCGAGGAGGCGGCCCACAAGATTATGGCGCTGCGCGAGTATGCGGTCCGGATCGACCTCCATCTGGGGGCGGGGGAGGCGGTGATCTGGACCACCGACTTGAGCTACGAGTACGTGCGGGCGAACGTCGCCTACCGCAGCTAGTCAGGGCCAGGTGAATGGTGGTCAGTGGTTAGTGATTGGTGAAAAAGGGGGTGGCCCGATATCGGGGGGATTCACCAATCACCAGCCACCAGCCACGAGTCACTGGCACTTACGGGCGGCTTGTCATATGGTCGCCGGATGTGATATGAGAAAGTGGGTCGCCAGAGCCCAAAATACACACGCCTTCGGATCTCCCGGCTGGTGTTCGCCACCGGCGAAATGCTCGGGAGAGGTGATGAAGGCGGAGGATGAACCGATGACGGGGAGGAATCCATGCCAGAGGTAACGATGAAGGAGCTGCTCGAGGCGGGAGTACACTTCGGGCACCAAACCAAGCGGTGGAACCCGAAGATGAAGAAGTTTCTCTTTGGCGAGCGAAACGGCATTTACATCATCGACCTCCAACAAACCATCGAGAGATTCAAGGACGCGTCCGGGTTCGTCCGCGGTGTGGCCGAGAACGGAGGGGGCGTTCTCTTTGTCGGTACCAAGCGCCAGGCGGCGGAGACCGTCAAGGAAGATGCGGAACGCTGCGGGATGTTCTATGTGAATCACCGGTGGCTCGGCGGGACGCTGACCAACTTCCAGACGATCCGGAAGAGCATCAACAGGCTCAAACAGCTGGAACAGATGGAGAAGGACGGCAGCTTGGAGGGTCTTCCCAAGAAGGAGGCGCTGCATCTCACCCGCGAGATCGTCAAGTTGAATCGGACGCTCGTGGGGATCAAGGACATGGAGCGCCTTCCGGGGGCCGTGGTCGTTGTCGATACCAAGCGGGAACGGATCGCCGTCCGGGAAGCCGTGCGCCTCGGGATTCCGGTGGTGGCCGTGGTGGATACCAACTGCGATCCCGACGAGATCGATTACCCGATCCCGGGAAATGACGACGCCATCCGGGCCATCAAGCTGATGATCGCGCGCGTGGCCGACGCGGTGCTCGAGGGGCGCGGGCCGGCCGACAAGGGCCTGGAAGCGGAGATGCTGGAAAAGGCGGCGCAGGATGAGGACGCCGAGGAAGAGGCGCCCGTCGGCGAGGCGGAGGAACGTCAGGCCCTGTAAGGCGTCGATGCGACGATTCGCAGACCACGACGCGGTGATCCCCGGGAATGTACCGGGGGGGGGACTTCCAACCGCGGACGCGGTCATGAGGGACACGGCATGGAGATTGCGGCTGCACAGGTAAAGGAGCTTCGTGCCAGGACCGGGGCGGGCGTGATGGAGTGCAAGTCCGCCCTGGCAGAGGCGCAGGGAGATCTCGAGCGGGCGGTGACCGTCCTCCGGGAGCGTGGAATGGCGCGCGCCGACCGCAAGGCGGGGCGCGCGGCGAGCGAAGGGCTCATCGTCGCGTACGTCCATCCCGGCGGCCGGATCGGGGTGCTGCTGGAGCTGAACTGCGAGACCGACTTCGTGGCGCGGACGGAGCAGTTCCAGGCGTTGGCCAAGGATTTGGCGATGCACGTGGCGGCCTTGAATCCGCTCTACGTGCGACGGGAGGAGATTCCCGAGCCGGTCATCGCCGAGGAGCGGCGGGTCCTCCACGTCCAGAGTGCGGGCAGCGGGAAGCCGCCCGCGGTCGTCGAGCGGATCATTCAGGGCCGCCTCGAGAAATTCTTCGTTGAGACCTGCCTGATGGAGCAGCCCTTTGTGAAGGACCCGGAGCGGACCGTCGCACAGGTCATCAAAGAAGGGGTGAGCACGATCGGGGAGAACATCGTGGTGCGCCGCTTCGCGCGGTACCAGTTGGGAGAGACGTCCGACATCGGTTAACGCATGGAGGCGTTCATGGTTCATCGTTCACAGTTCACCGCGTGAGGGATCCGTCTTGGCCCTGAGCCCTGAACCGTGAACCGTGAACCCTGAACCTGGTCGGTGCGATGGAGCTGAAGTACAAACGAATCGTCCTCAAAGTGAGCGGCGAAGCCTTGGCGGGAGAGCTGGGGTACGGGATCAGCCCCGACGTGGTCCAGTTTGTCGCCGGGGAGATCGAAGGCATCCACGCCCTCGGGGTGCAGGTCGCCGTCGTCGTGGGGGGCGGAAACATCTTCCGCGGATTGGCCGCTGCGGCGGCGGGGATGGAGCGCGCGACCGCCGACTACATGGGGATGTTGGCGACGGTCCTCAACGGCCTGGCGCTCCAGGACGCGTTGGAGAAGCGACGGGTCAACACACGCGTGCAGTCCGCCATTGAGATGCGGGAGGTCGCGGAGCCCTTCATTCGCCGTCGGGCGATCCGCCATCTGGAGAAGGGTCGCGTGGTCATCTTCGTGGGCGGGACCGGCAATCCGTACTTCTCCACGGACACGGCGGCGGCGCTCCGGGCCATCGAGATCGGGGCGGAGGTGGTCTTCAAGGCGACGAAGGTGGACGGGGTCTATACGGCGGACCCGCTGAAGGACGCCACGGCCCAGAAATTCGAGGAGCTGAGTTATATCGACGTCCTGAGCCGGGAGCTCAAGGTCATGGATTCCACGGCCATCTCCCTGTGTATGGACAACCGATTTCCCATCGTGGTCTTCAACCTCCTCGAGCATGGACGGCTGAAAGGGCTCGTGTTGGGGGAGCGCGTGGGGACCATCGTCAAAGGACGCTAGGCCATGGTGAAGGACGTGCGGGATCGGGCCGAGGCGGCGATGAAGAAGGCCGTGGACGCGATGACGCGCGAGTTTGCAAGCGTCCGGACCGGGCGCGCTTCCACGGCTCTCCTCCAGGGGATCACGGTGGAGTGCTATGGGGCGGTGTCGCCGCTGCAGCAGGTGGCCACGGTCGCCACGCCCGAGACCCGTCTCATCACCATTCAGCCGTGGGATCAGAGCCTGGTCCCCGCCATCGAAAAGGCGATCTTGAAATCGGATCTGGGGATCACCCCGTCGAGCGACGGCCGGGCTATCCGGATCACGATCCCGCCCCTGACCGAGGAGCGGCGGAAGGAGCTGGTCCGCGTGGTGCGCCGTATGGCGGAAGAGGGGCGCGTCGCCATCCGGAACGTCCGTCGCGACGCCAACGATAAGCTGAAGGCGCTCGAGAAACAGAAGAAGATCACCGAAGACGATCTCAAGAAGGGCGTCGAGACGGTCCAGAAGCTCACCGACAAGTCCATCAAGGAGATCGACACGGCCTTGGCGAACAAGGAGAAGGAGATCCTTGAGTTCTGAGGGGTGTCCTCGAACGGCCAGGCGTGGCTCTTGAGCGCATTCATCCCTCCTCCTGTCGTCTGCCTCTCGTTTACTCCGTTCGACCCACATCGCAGCGCCTCCCGGAATGCCCGGTGGACAACGACGTCGCGCAGGGGGAGAGACCAGTGCATGGCACCCGGCTCCTGAGCGCCCTGATCCTCCTCCCCCTCTTCATTCTCCTGGTCCTCTATGGAGGCGAAGCAGGGTTTGCCCTCCTGGCGATGGTCGTGGTGGCGATCGGGCTGTGGGAGTTCACCCGGCTGACGGATCAGTCGACCGGTGCCTCGCGGCTCTTCGCCGTGGCCGGCGGCGTCGGGTTGATCGCTGCCACCGCTTGGGGAGGTGCGGCCTGGTTCGGCCTTGGCGTGCTTTTGCTGATGCTCGTGGAGCTGGGCCGCCTCGTCGTTGGAGGAGGAGCAATGGAAGCCAACCTGCGGCGAGCCGCCGTGGCGTTTCTCGGCGTCGTGTATGTCGCGGGTCCGCTGGCCGTGGCGGTCCTCTTGAGGGGGATGCCGGGAGGGGAGCGCTATGTTCTCCTCGTCTGCGGCATCGTCTGGGTCGGCGATACGGCGGCCTTTTACGTCGGCTCGAGTCTGGGACGGCACCCGCTGGCCCCGCGGGTGAGCCCCCGGAAATCTGTGGAAGGGGGCGTGGCGGGCTTGACCGGGAGCATAGTCGCGGCCGCCGCACTGGCGAGAGCCCTGGGGGTGCCCGCGGCGTTCGGGCCGAGCCTCGGTGTAGGAGCCGTGGTGGGGACGGCGGGACAGATGGGGGATCTGGTCGAATCCCTCATGAAGCGGTCCTTCCAGGTCAAGGACACCGGTCGTCTCATCCCCGGTCACGGCGGAATGTTGGACAGGATCGATAGCCTCCTCTTCGCCATTCCCGTCTTCTATCTGTGGGTGCGGCTCGGGTGGATCTAAAGTAAACGCACAAGAGTGCGTTTACTTTAGAGCAATGGAGCAATGGAGCAATGGACAAAGGAGCGATCTTGGGCGCAAGAAGCTCCATTGCGGTCTAATGTTCTATTGGTCGATCGTCACAAGATGAAATGCATTTGTATTAGTTTTTATCGATAAATAGATCACGGGATCAAGGGACGAAGGGACCAAGGGTTCAAGGGAAGGCGGGATGAAGGAAGTCGGAGAGAAGGAGGCATGCGGCTGGAAGCGGATGCTTCCCCGCGCAGCGCTGGCCGCCCTGAGCGGTGTGCTCCTCGCTCTGAGTTATCCCACGTTTCACCTCGCCCTCCTCGCTTTCGGAGCGCTCGTCCCTCTCCTCGTGGCCGTGGAGGGACTCCGCGCCAGGCCTGCCATCGCGCTGGGAATCATTACCGGCGTCGTCTTCTCCCTGTTGAGCCTTCCCTGGCTCGTCCACACGATGGTCACGTACGGCGGGCTTCCCATCCCCGTGAGCGTCCTCCTGCTGCTGGCCCTCTCGCTCTACCTGGGTCTCTATGTCGGCGTCTTCGCGTTCGGGGTGAGCCGGCTCGCTCCGGACAAGGCGCTCGGGTATGTCGTCGGGGCCGCGGGGCTCTGGGTGGGCCTCGAGTATCTGCGGACCTTCCTTGTGACCGGTTTCCCGTGGAATCTTTTCGGCTACACCCAGTACCGGAACCTCCCCGCCATCCAGATCGCGGCGCTCACGGGTGTGTACGGGATCTCGTTCCTCCTGGTCCTCGCCAATGCCGCACTGGCATGCGCGGTCCTCCATTTTCGACGAGGCAGTTCGCGCCCCTTCCGGCCTCTCGTCGGCGTAGGGCTGGTCCTTCTCGGGGTGGTCCTGTTCGGCATGGAACGCCTCCGGTCGGTCGACACCGGGCCGGGAGCGATTCGGGTCGCCATCGTCCAAGGAAATATCGAGCAGGGGATGAAGTGGAATCCGGGGTCCGTCGACCGGACGTTGGCCGTCTACCGCCGTCTCAGCGAACAGGACAGGGGTAGAGCGGATCTCATCGTCTGGCCGGAGAGCGCAGTGCCGTTCTTTCTCCGGGAAGGGGGACCATTGACGGACAAGGTCCGTGGGGTCGCCACGACGACGCGGGCGTACCTCCTCGTCGGCAGCCCGGACCGGGACGAGGGCCGCGCGCCGCGCTATTACAACAGCGCCTTCCTGATCGCGCCGACGGGGATGATCGTGCAGAAGTATGATAAGATGCATCTCGTCCCCTTCGGGGAATACATCCCCCTGTCGTCGGTCCTCTTCTTTGTCCACAAGATGGCCGCCGGGATCGGGGATTTCAGCGCGGGGCGCAGCTTCACCGTGTTCGAGCTTCCCCGAGGCCGCTTCGGCGTCCTCATCTGCTTTGAGGCCATTTTTCCCGATCAGGTCCGTCGGTACATCCTGGCCGGGGCCGACTTTCTGGTCAACATCACGAACGATGCCTGGTTCGGGCAATCCGCGGCGCCCTATCAGCACCTGAGCATGGCGGCCATGCGGGCCGTGGAGAACGGCGTGTATGTGGTGCGGGCGGCGAACACGGGAATCTCGGCGCTGGTCACACCGACGGGCCGCATCGTGCAGGCCTCCGACCTCTTCGTCGAGGCAGTGCTTTCCGTGGAGGTCGGTCGCGGATCGGGGCGGACCGTGTACACGCGGTACGGGGACTTCTTCGCCTGGGCGTGTGGGGGGATCAGCCTCTTCGTCCTGGCCCCGTGGAGGAGAAGACGCAGCGAAAGGAGCCAACCATGACGATCGAACTCGGCAAGCGGCTCGAGGCGGCAGCGGCGAAGCTGGATAACCTCCGGGCCTATCTTTGACTTGCCCGCCAAGGAACAGCGGGTCGGCGAGCTCGAGCGCACCGCGCAGGACCCGGACTTCTGGAAGGAGCCGGAGCGCGCCCAGCGGCTGCTGAAGGAACTCGGAGACTTGAAGGAGCAGCTGGCGGGCCACGCCACGCTCCGGCGTGAGCTGGAGGATATACGGACGCTTCACGAGCTGGCCCGGGAGGCGGGGGACAACGAGATCCTGGGGGAGGTGGAGCAGACGGTCAGGACCCTCGAGCAGCGGATCGGGGATCTGGAGTTCCGCGTCGTCCTGTCGGGCCCGCACGACCGTGGCAACGCTATCCTCTCGATCAACGCGGGGGCGGGCGGGACCGAGTCCCAGGACTGGGCCCAGATGCTCTTGCGGATGTACGTGCGCTGGTGCGAGGACAGGGGTTTCAAGACGCAGGTCCTCGATCTGCAGCCGGGGGAAGAGGCGGGGATCAAGGGGGCCGTGGTCTCGGTCACGGGTCCCTACGCGTACGGGTATCTCAAGGCCGAGGTGGGGGTCCACCGCCTCGTGCGCATTTCGCCGTTCGACGCCAGTCGCCGCCGCCACACCTCTTTTGCCTCGGTGGCGGTGCTGCCGGAGGTCGAGGAGGTCGAGGTCGTGATCAACGAGAAGGATCTGAGGATCGAGACCTTCCGGGCAAGCGGGCATGGGGGGCAGCATGTCAACGTGACCGACTCGGCCGTTCGGATCACCCACGTTCCGACGGGGATCGTCGTCTCGTGTCAGAACGAGCGGTCCCAGCACAAGAACAAAGCCCTGGCCATGAAGGTGCTCCGATCACGGTTGTACGAGGTCTACCGGGAGCGACAGGAGAAGGAAATGCAGGCGTTGGCCGGCGAGAAGAAAGAGATCGCCTGGGGGTCACAGATCCGATCGTACACCCTCGCCCCGTACCAGCTCGTGAAGGACCATCGGACCGGCCTGGAGACGGGGAACGTGGCGGCGGTGCTCGACGGCGCCATCGACCAGTTCGTGAACGCCTATCTCTTTCAGGCATCGCGCCGCGTTTCACCTTGACAGATCTGAATGCTCTCTTTTACCCTCCGGAGAGACATCGGCGGATGGGAGTCGCGATGGACGAAGACAATCCCCTGATCCGGGAACGGCGCGCGAAGCTCGGGGAGCTGCGGCGGATCGGGATCGATCCGTACGGCGCGCGGTGGGAGGTCACCGCCCTGGCCGGGGGGCTCCAGGAGCAGCATCGCGACGCCCCCGCCGCGGCTCTGGAGTCTCAGCGGATCGGGGTCAGTCTGGCCGGCCGGCTGATCGCCCTGCGCGACCACGGCCGGACGACGTTCGCCCATCTGAGGGACCGGACGGGCCAGATCCAGATCTACGTGCGCGAGGACACGCTTGGCCAGGAGGCCTACCGTCTGCTGAAGTGGATGGACATCGGGGATGTGCTCGGCGTCGCCGGTCGCCTCTTTCGGACCCGGACCGGCGAGCTCACCGTTGCGGTCGAGGAGTTCCGCCTTCTGGCCAAGGCCCTGCGGCCGCTGCCGGAGAAGTGGCACGGCCTCGTGGATGTGGAGACGCGGCACCGCCAGCGCTATCTCGATCTGCTGGCGAACCCCGAGGTCGTGACCGTCTTCCAGCGCCGCTCGCAGCTCATCCGCGAGATGCGTCAGTTCTTCGACCAGCGGGGATTTCTCGAGGTCGAAACCCCCATGATGCAGCCCGTGGCGGGTGGGGCCGCGGCGCGACCCTTTATCACGCACCACAACGCCCTCGGCATCGATCTGTACCTGCGCATCGCCCCCGAACTCTACCTGAAGCGGCTCCTCGTGGGGGGGCTCGACCGGGTGTATGAAATCAACCGTAGCTTCCGGAACGAGGGGGTCGACACGCGGCACAATCCGGAATTCACCATGCTGGAGTTTTACCAGGCGTATGCCGATTATCAGGACCTCATGGTCCTGACGGAGGAGCTCGTTCCGCGGCTCGCCCGCACGCTCCTCGGGGCGGAGGAGCTGACCTACCAGGGCGTGCGGATCACGCTGTCGCCCCCATGGCCACGGCTGCCGGTGCTGGACGCATTGAAAAAGGTCGCCGGCATCCCGGACGAGGATCTCACCGATGCCGGGCGGCTGCGCGCGGCCGCCGTCCGGCGCGACATTCCGGTGCAACCGGGATGGGGATGGGGGAAGCTGCTCGACGAGCTCATCAAGCACCTGGTGGAGCCCCACCTGGTGCAGCCGACGTTCCTCCTCGACTTTCCCCTCGAGTTGTGCCCCCTGGCGACGCGGAAGTCGGCCGACCCCCGACTGGCCGAGCGATTCGAGCTGTTCGTCGCGGGGATGGAGGTTGCAAACGCCTACACGGAGCTCAACGACCCGGACGAGCAGCGGCGGCGGTTCGAGGATCAGCTCCGGGCGCGGGAGCGGGGAGACGAGGAGGCGCACCGGATGGATGAGGACTTCGTCCGCGCCCTGGAGTATGGCATGCCCCCGGCGGCCGGGGAGGGGATCGGCATCGACCGCCTGGTGATGCTCTTCACGGACCTGCCGTCCATCCGGGACGTCATCCTCTTTCCGCAGCTCCGCCCCAGGGAGCGCGGCCAGGGTCGGGCAGGAGACCAGGATGTCGTATGAGATCCTGATCGGGCTTCGATACCTGAAGTCGAAACGACGGCAGGCGGTGATCTCCCTGATCACCCTGATTTCGAGCGGCGGCGTCGCGCTCGGGGTGACGGCCCTGATCGTGGTCCTCTCGGTCATGAGCGGCTTCGAACGGGACCTTCGCACCAAGATCCTCGGGACCACGGCGCACGTGGTCCTGCTGCGCTTCGGCGACGAAGGGGTAACGGAGGTCGAGCGGCTGCTCACGCGGATTACGCCGATCGCGCACGTGGTCGGGGCCGCGCCGTTCACCCTGCACCAGGTGATGCTCACCTCCCGGCACGGGGTGATGGGTGCGGTGCTGCGCGGCATTGATCCCGAGCGAGAGGGACGGGTCACCGATCTGGCACGGAACATGAAACGCGGGACCCTCGAGGACCTCCGGCGGACCGAGGATGGGATCATCCTGGGGAAGTCGTTGGCGGCCACGCTGGGGGTGAGCGTGGGGGACCCCGTGAATGTGGTGTCGCCGGTCGGGGGCGGGATGACCCCCCTGGGCATGGCCCCCCGGGTCAAGCAGTTTACGGCGGTCGGTATATTCGATGCCGGGATGTACGAGTACGATGCGGGCCTGGCGTATATCCCGATCCCGGCCGCCCAGGCCTTCTTTCGCATGGGGAAAGCGGTGACGGGGGTGGAGATCAAACTCGGCGACATCTACCGGGCACCGGATGTGGCCGGCCAGCTGCAGCAGGAGCTGGGATTTCCCTTCTACACCCGGACCTGGATGGAGATGCACAAGAACCTCTTCTCCGCCTTGAAGGTCGAGAAGACGGTCATGTTCGTCATCCTGGTGATGATCGTGCTGGTCGCCGCCTTCGGGATCGTCAGCACCCTCACGATGGTCGTGATGGAAAAGACCCGGGAGATCGCCATCCTGAAGTCGATGGGGGCTACGGCGGCAGGCATCATGACGATCTTCATGGTGGAGGGGATCGTGATCGGGACGACGGGGACGGTGCTCGGAGTGCTGGGGGGGCTCGTCGTCACGGTCAATCTCGACAGTATCGTGAGCTTCGTCGAACGCCTCTTCGGGATCACCGCCTTTCCCGGCGACGTCTATTTCCTGGATAAATTGCCGCACCAGGTGAACGTGCCCGATGTCGTTGCGGTCGTCGTCGTCAGCCTGGTCATCAGCTTTCTCGCCACCCTCTATCCCTCCTGGCAGGCGTCGCGCCTGCACCCGGTCGAGGCGCTCAGATATGAGTGACTTCGTCGAGGTCCGCCAGCTGCACAAATCCTTCCGGATGGGGGGCGAGGAGCTCCGGATCCTGAAGGGTGTCACGCTCACGGTCCGCCGGGGCGAGTTCCTCGCCATTGTGGGCCCCTCAGGCGTGGGCAAGAGCACCCTCCTCCACGTTGTCGGAGGGCTGGACCGTCCCACGGCGGGTGGGGTATACTATGACGGCGTCGAGATCTCCGGGCTGCCCGAGGGGAAGCTGGCGGCGTTCCGGAACCGGACGGTGGGCTTTGTCTTCCAATTCCACCATCTGCTTCCGGAGTTCTCTGCCCTGGAGAATGCCATGATGCCGGCGCTGATCGGGCGGCATCGTCGGGAGGAAGCCGCGGAGAAGGCCCGAGGCCTCCTGCAGCGGGTCGGGCTGGCCGATCGCCTCACCCATCGACCGGGGGAGCTGTCGGGGGGAGAACAGCAACGGGTGGCCATCGCGCGGGCCCTGCTCCTCTCCCCCCGCGTCCTGCTGGCGGATGAGCCGACCGGGAATCTGGACGCGAAGACCGGCGATTCGATCTTCGACCTGCTTCGGGAGCTCAATCGGGAGCAGGGCCTTACGGTGATCCTGGTCACGCACAATGAGTGGCTCGCCGGGCAGACCGATCGGATACTGCGGATAGCCGACGGGCAGCTCTGGGAGACGGCGGGGGCGGCGCACGGCGGCAAGAGACCCGGCGGGGTCCCCCCGGGGGCGTGACGGGCGCCCCTGGAAACGGTCTTGTCTCCCGCCGAAAATCTGCTATAGTAGGGGGCAACGGTGAGAAGACATGAAGGGGATGGGTATGTTTGAGCGCTTTACCGAACGGGCACGCAAGGTCATCATCCTGGCCCGAGAAGAGGCGATCCGGCTCGGCCATAACTTCGTCGGGACGGAGCATCTGCTGCTGGGTCTCGTCCGGGAGGGCGATGGCCTGGCCATGGCCATCCTGAAGAAGCTCAATGTCAACCTCGCGGTGCTGAAGGGGGAGGTCGAGAAGATCGTCTCCGTCGGCACGCAGGTCGCCCCCGCCGGTGAGGTTCCCTTCACGCCCCAGGCCAAGAAGGTCCTCGAATACGCCATCTCCGAAGCCCGGTCGATGGGGCATAATTACATCGGGACCGAGCACCTCCTCCTCGGGCTGGTGCGCGAGGGGGAGGGGATCGCGTCGTTGGTGCTCCGGGATTCCGGCGTGACGGTGGCGGCCGCCAAGGCACAGGCCCAGGACCTGTTGGGCGAGCAGGCGACCAAGGCAGGGGGCACCGGCCGGACGCCCGCGCTGGACGAGTTCGGGGTCGATCTCACCGGGATGGCGCGTCAGGGGAAGCTCGACCCGGTCATCGGCCGCGAGGCGGAGATCGAGCGGGTCATCCAGATCCTCTCCCGGCGCACGAAGAACAATCCGGTGCTCATTGGCGAGGCCGGCGTCGGCAAGACCGCCATCGTGGAGGGCTTGGCGCAGCGCATTGTGGCCTCCGATGTCCCGGAAACGCTCCTCCGCAAGCGCGTCGTGCAGCTCGACCTCCCCGGGATGGTGGCGGGGACGAAGTATCGGGGGCAGTTCGAGGAGCGCCTCAAGGCGGTCATCAAAGAGATCCAGCAGTCGGGAAACGCCATCCTCTTCATTGACGAGCTTCATACCCTGGTCGGCGCGGGGGCAGCCGAGGGGGCGATCGATGCCTCCAACATGCTGAAGCCGGCCCTGGCCCGGGGCGAGATCCAGGTGATCGGCGCCACCACCATGGACGAGTACCGGAAATACGTCGAAAAGGATCGGGCGCTCGAGCGGCGGTTCCAAACGATCTTCGTCGGCCAGCCCAGCGTGGAGGAGACCATCAAAATCCTCCGGGAGATCAAGGATCGCTATGAAGCCCATCACTCGGCGATCATCACCGACGAGGCGGTGCTCGCCGCCGCCCGGCTTTCCCAGCGGTACATTGCCGACCGCTTCCTGCCGGACAAGGCGATCGATGTCATGGATGAAGCGGGTTCGCGTGCCCGGCTGAAATCCCTGATGCTTCCCGAGGAGCTCCGCGGCCTGGAGAATGACGTGGAGCGCCTGCGCCAGCAGAAAGAGGATGCCATCAGGACGCAGGCGTTTGAGGTGGCGGCCCGGCTGAGAGATCAAGAACGGAAACTTCGAGCAGAACTTGAAGAAAGAAGGAATAAATGGAAGGAATTTAAGGCAAAAGAAAAGATAATGGTGACCGATGAGGACATCGCCTACATCGTGTCAAAGTGGACCGGCATTCCACTGTATCAGATCGAAGAAGCCGAATCGCAGAAGCTCCTCCGGATGGAAGAGGACCTGAGCAAGCGCGTGGTGGGCCAGGAGGAGGCCATTCGGGCGGTGACACGCGCGATTCGGCGTTCCCGGTCAGGCCTCAAGAATCCGCGCCGGCCGGTGGGGTCCTTCATCTTCCTGGGACCGACCGGTGTCGGGAAGACGGAGCTCGCGAAGGCCCTGGCGGAGTTTCTCTTCGGGACCGAGGATGCCATCGTCCGGGTGGACATGTCGGAGTACATGGAACGCTTCGCGATCTCGCGGCTCATCGGGGCCCCGCCGGGCTACATTGGCTATGACGATAGCGGGCAGCTCACCGAGCGCGTGCGGCGTCGTCCCTTCTCCATCGTCCTCTTGGACGAGATCGAGAAGGCCCACCCCGAAGTCTTCAATCTTCTCCTCCAGATCTTCGAGGATGGCCACCTGACGGATAGCTACGGTCGCCAGGTGGACTTCAAGAATACGATCCTCATCATGACGAGCAATATCGGGGCCCGGCAGATCGGTCTCCACGTGCCCATGGGCTTTACCCACGGGAGCGAGGCGCAATCGTACGCCAAGATGAAGGAGACGGTCCTCGGAGAGCTGAAGAAGACCTTCAACCCCGAGTTCATGAACCGGATCGATGAGGTGATCGTCTTCCACCCCCTCGCGAAAGAGCATATGCGCAAGATCGTCGACCTGATGCTTGCCCGACTGCAGTCCCAACTCAGCGAGAAGCGGATCACCCTGCAGATTGCCGATGAGGCCAAGGAGTTCGTCATCGAAAAGGGGTTCGATCCGCAGTTCGGAGCGCGGCCCCTCCGCCGAGCGGTCCAGCGCTATGTGGAAGACCTGCTGGCCGAAGAGATGCTGCGGGGACGCTTCTCCGAGGGGAGTACGGTGCGGGTGACGGCGGGGGTCGATGCCCTGATGGCGGAGGAGGTTACGAATCTCCTCGGTCAGACCAACTGAGTGATCCCATTCCTGTCAGGCGGGTCCGGACGGACCCGATTTTCATTTTACTTTTCCCTCCCATGGTGATATAAGGCAGCCGCTGTTTAGCACGGCCGAGGGTCCATTTCCATCTTTCAGGAAAGGTTGCCCATAGATGGAGCGACCCCTGCGGACGGCTTTCCTGTTGCTTTCCGCCTTCCTCTTACTCCTCCGGTGTCCCTCCCTTACCTGGAGTCAGCAGACGGCCGTCATTAAAGAGGTCAACATCCGCGGAAACCGCAAAGTCGAGTTGGATGCCATCCGCCAACGCATCGAGACCCGCGTGGGGGATCCATTTTCCCCCGAGAAGATTCGCGGGGATGTTGAGCGCCTGTTCAAGATGGGTTTTTTCGATGATGTCATGGTGGAAGCAGAAGAATTGGAGGGCGGGCTCCGTCTGATCTATGTCATCACTGAAAAGCCCTCCATTCGGTCCATTCTGATTCGCGGTGTGTCGGCGTTGGAGGACAAGGACGTTCGAGACCGGGTGGACGTCGCGGCGGGAACGGTCTTCGAGGCCCAGGCGCTCGGCCGGAATGCGGACAAGATCCGCGCCTTCTACGAGGAGGAGGGGTTTTACACGGTCCAGGTGACGGGGAAATTCGAAAAGGTCTCCGACCGGGAGGTGGATCTTATCTTTGAGATCGATGAAGGGGGCAAATTCTACGTCCGAAACATCTCCTTCGTGGGAAACAAGGGGTTGAGCGCCGGAACGATCCGCGGAGTGATGGCCACCAAGGAACGGTTTTTCATTCCGTTTCTCCGTTCCGGCGTGCTGAAACGGACCGACCTCGATCAGGACGTGGAGCGGGTCAAAGCGCTCTATCTTGACCGCGGGTACCTGCAGGTCAAGGTAGCGGAGCCGGAGATCCGTACCGACAAAGAGGCCAAGCGTCTCGACATCGTGATGCAGATTGAGGAGGGACCCCGGTTCCGCACCGGCACGGTCCAGGTGACGGGGAGCACCATCTTCCCCCCGGAAGAGCTTGTGACGAGCCTCCGGCTGCCAAAGGAACAGTACTTCGGTCGCGATGTCCTGCGGCGGGACTTGTTGACCTTGACGGAGAAGTATTCCGAGCTGGGCTATGTGTTTGCGGACGTCATTCCGGTCACCCGGGTCCGTTCAGATGAGACGATCGTCGACGTGACCTTCGAGATCACCGAAGGGGTGAAGACGTTTGTGGAACGGATTGAAATTCGGGGGAATACGAAGACTAGGGACAAGGTGATTCGGAGGCACGTGGAGTTGGCCGAGGGAGAAGTGTATAACGGCAAACTCCTTCAGGAGGCCCGGGCGGCCCTCCGGCGTCTCGGATACTTCGAAGGGGTGGATGTCAAGAGTGCGCAGGGATCTGCCCCCGATCGGCTCGTGCTGGAGATCGATGTGAAGGAGCGTCCAACCGGACGATTGGGCGTCGGCGGGGGCTTCAGCACCTCCGGCGGAGCCATCGGATCCGTCTTCCTGGCGGAGGAAAACCTCTTTGGGCTCGGCAAGCGAATCCGCCTCTCCGCGACCCTGGGAACGATTACGACCCTCCTCAATCTCCGGTACGACGATCCCTTCTTTCTCGACTCCGAATATTCATTCAGCTTGAGTCTCTTCGACCGGACGTCCGACTTCAACGAGTTCGAAGAGCAGCGGCGCGGCGGCGAAATCGGATTCGGGCGTCGAATATTCAAGTATAATCATATCAGCCTGAGCTACCTCTATGAATCGGTGAGGATTGAGGACGTCGATCCGACCACCTCGATCGCCATTCGGGAGGAACAGGGGACGTCCACGACCAGTTCGGTCAACCTGGGGCTGAGCCGGGACACCCGCGACGATCCCAGCAAGCCGACGCGGGGGTACCGCGTCAGCCTGAATAACGAGCTGGCGGGCGGGCCGTTGGGCGCGGATAATGAATTTTACAAATTCATCCTTGATGCCCGCTATCACTTTCCCATCCTGGCGGATCAGGAGATTATCGCGATGTTCCGGACGCGGGGGGGGCTGGTGGAGCCTTATGGGGACAGCAACCGGGTGCCCCTTCAGGAGCGGTTTTTCCTGGGAGGCCCCAACGCCTTTCGGGGTAGTGGCTTTCGAAAGTTGAGCCCTCGAGATCCGGTGACGGGTGACCGGATCGGGGGGAACCGGTTCGGGCTCTTCACCACGGAGGTGGGATTCCCCGTCTTCAAGGAGATCGTCGATCTCCGGGGGGCCATTTTCTTCGATGCGGCGCAGGTCGTGGCCCAGGACGACACGATCGATTTCGACCCGGAGTACGCCTTCGGGGTCGGCCTGGGCCTGGTGACCCCTTTTGGCCCGGTCCGGATCGATCTCGGGTACAATCCCGATCCACGCGCGGACGATGAGACCTTCCTGATCCATTTCAACATTGGAAGGGTATTCTAAACCCCGTTGAGGAGGTGGCGGACGACCATGAATCGAGGACGTGCGAAAAGAGTTCTCCAGATAGTGTTGGTCGTTGCGCTGAGCGCGATGGGTGTCGGCTCGGCGGCTGCCCAGGCGGCCAAGATCGGCCTGGTTGATCTCCAGAAGGTGTTGGTGGATTCCAAAAAAGGCAAGGGGATCCTGTCCAAACTGCAAGGGGACAAGGACGCGAAGCAGAAGGACGTCGAGGCCCAGGAAAAGAAGATCCGCCAAATGGACGCGGATCTGGAGAAGCAGCGCACGGTCTTGAGCGAATCTGCAAGGACGGAGCGAGAGCGGGCGCTCCGAAAGGCGAAGACCGATTTGCGCCGGACGGTGGACGACCTGAATCGCGAATTCGCCGACCGGGAGCGCGATCTGCGGGAGCGCCTGATTCGCGATGTGACGGCGGTGGTCCGCGCGTACGGCCAGAAGAACGGCTACGTGCTGATCATGGAGGTGCGTGCTGGCGGCGTCATGTTCGGCAGCGACCAGGCCGACCTGACCAAGGAGATCACCGCCGCCTACGATTCCAGTCCCGGTTCGGAAAAGAAATAGGCATCTCCGGATTGTGCGGACGCGCACCGGGGGTTCCATGCCGGGGACCCCATATTTTCTTGCCTCGTGCCCTTCTTCGTGGTAAGAAGATTCAATTCAAGGCGGCGAATCCCGGTGGGTTTCGGAGACGTGGTGCGCCGTGCAGACGGGGTACGGTCGGGAGCCAGGGCGATGGGCGAGTACGTGATGGATGTTCTCGAAATTCAGAGGCATATCCCGCACCGCTTTCCTTTCCTCTTGGTCGACCGGATCCTTGAGTTGGAGAAGGGTCACCGGATCGTGGGGATCAAGAACGTGACCATGAACGAGCCGTTCTTCGCCGGTCACTTCCCGGAGCGCCCGATCATGCCGGGGGTCCTCTTGATCGAGGGGATGGCCCAGGTCGGAGGGATTCTGTGGAGCGCGACGATCGATCCCCCCCCGGAGAAGGCGCCGCGGTACTTTTATTTCGCTGCCATCGATAAGGTCAAGTTCCGGCGTCCCGTGTATCCCGGCGATCAGATCCGGTATGAGCTGCAGATCCTGCATCTGAAGAGTCGGCTCTGCAAGATGCGGGGTCATGCCTATGTCGACGGCCAACTGGTGGTGGAGGCGGAACTGCTGTCGATGCTCGTGGAGCACGAGGAGTGAGTCGGCCGGCTGGGAAAAGGCGAGGCCGTGGAACCGCGTCCGGAGGGGACGTCCCAGTCGCCCTCCATCCGACGGCGATCATCTCCCCGTCCGCCGCGATCGGACCCGGGGTGACCGTCGGTCCCTACGCGGTCATCGGGGACCATGTGAGCATCGGGGAAGGGAGCAGCGTCGGGTCCCACGTGATCATTGACGGATGGACGGAGGTCGGCCGGGGGTGCCGGATCTTCTCCCATGCCGTTCTCGGCACCGAGCCACAGGATCTGAAATTTCAGGGTGAGAAGAGCAGCCTGGTGATCGGCGATCACGCCGTCATCCGGGAGTTCTCGACCATCCATCGCGGGACCGCGGGGGGCGGCGGCAAGACGGTGATCGGGAATCACGCCCTGATCATGGCGTCCACGCATGTGGCTCATGACTGCATCCTGGGCGATGGAGCCATCCTCGCGACTGGTGCCGGACTGGGTGGTCATGTCGTCATCGAGGAATCTGCGGTGATCGGAGGCCTCGTCGGCGTGCACCAGTTTTGCCGCATCGGGAAGTATGCCCTCGTCGGGGGCTGCTCGGCCGTGAGGCAGGACGTCGTTCCTTTTTCCAAGGTCTCCGGGGACGGTCCGAAGCTGTACGGGCTCAACGCCGTCGGTCTTCGCCGTCACAACTACCCTGAGGAGACGATCCGCAGTTTGCGCAAGGCCTACCGACTCCTCTTCCAGTCCGGGCTCAACACCTCCCAGGCCGTCGCGCGCATCCAGGAGGAGATCTGGGACTGCGTGGAGGTGCAACACCTGGTCCAGTTCATCAAGACCTCGGAACGGGGCGTGGCCCGATGAGAGGCTCCGCACGATCGGGGCCCGAGGTATCGTCTCCGTCCCGACGGCCTGTTGACCGGTGACTCCGAACAGCTGAGCAGGTGGGTCATGTCTTGGATCGGGATTATTGCAGGCTCCGGTCCCCTGCCCGTTTTGGCCGCGCGTGAGGCCAAGGCGGCCGGGAGGATGGTGACCGTGGTCGCCATCCGCGAAGAGGCGGACCCTGCGGTCGAGGCGGTGGCGGATCGGCTCCACTGGGTCGGCGTCGGCCAGTTGGGGGCGCTCATCCGGTCGCTGAAGCGCGATGGGGTGCGCGAGGCCATCATGGTCGGTAAGGTGAGGATGAGTCACCTCTTCAGCCAGGTCCGCCCGGATGTCCGGGGGGCGCTGGTCTATCTCCGGCTGAAGGACCGCCGGGGCGATTCCATCATGGAAGCGGTCGCCGAGGAGCTTGAGCGCGCGGGGATCACCCTCCTCGAGTGTACCCGGTTTTTGACTGGAGTCCTGGTCGAAAAGGGGGTGCTGTCCCGGCGGGCGCCGGCAGAGAGGGAATGGGAGGACATCCGGTTTGGTCGGGAGGTCGCACGCGCCCTGGCGCACGTGAAGGTCGGGCAGACGGTGGTGGTGAAGCATGGCGCCGTCCTCGCGGTCGAAGCGGTCGAGGGGACCGATGCCGCGGTGCGGCGTGGAGGGGAGCTCGGACGGGAAGGGGTGGTCGTCGTCAAGGTATGCCGGCCCCAGCACGATTTTCGGTTCGATGTCCCCGTCATCGGCCCGACGACCATTGCGGTGCTGCGCGAGGTGCGAGGGACGGCGCTGGCGGTCGAAGCAAACCGTACCCTGCTGTTGGATCGCGGGCAGGCGCTGGCCCTTGCGGACGAGGCGGGGATCGCCGTCGTCGCCGACTGACGCCATCGGCCTCCGGCCAACGGCCGGTTACTAGTCAATCGTGAATGGTCAATTGTGAAATTGTAAACGGCGTGCTCTCAACCATTGACTATTGACCAATGACTATTGACGATGTGCCGCGCACAGTGAACGCTGAACCATGAACCCTGAACGGACAATACGGGTGGGAGTGGTAGGCGTAGGGCATGTGGGCCAGCATCACGCCCGGATCTACCACGACCTTCCAGGGGTGGAGTGTGCTGGCATCGCGGACAGTGATCCTGTCCGTCTGCAGGAGATATGCGAACCGCTGGGGGTCCCCGGGGTTCGCGACTACCGGGAGCTTCTTGGCCGGGTGGACGCCGTGAGCGTCGCCGTCCCCACGTGTCTCCACGCCTCGATTGTGCGCGATTTCCTCGAGGGCGGGGTGGATGTTCTTGTCGAGAAGCCCCTGGCGGAGACGGTGGAAGAAGCGGAGACGCTTACCGAACTGTCCCGGCGGCGGGCGCGGATTCTTCAGGTCGGCCATGTCGAGCGCTTTAATGGGGGGGTCCGCGCGCTCCACCGGATCGTCCAGGCACCCGCCTTCATCGAATGCCATCGCCTCAGCCCTTTCCCGCAGCGCGGCACGGACGTGGATGTGATCCTTGATCTCATGATCCACGACATCGACATCATCCTGAGCCTGGTCAAGTCCCCGGTGATCGAAGTGCATGCGGTCGGGGTACCGGTGCTCACGGATCGGGTGGACATCGCCAACGCGAGGATCCGTTTCGCCTCCGGGTGCGTGGCAAACGTGACCGCGAGCAGGGTCAGTGCCGAGCGCGTCCGAAAGATCCGCGTCTTCCAGCCGGACACCTACATCTCCCTGGACTACGCCAGTCAAGAACTCACGCTCTACCGTCGGCTGCCGGCTGACCGTGCTGCGCCTTCCCCCCAGCTTGCCCGGATCGTCAAGGAAGAGGTGGCGGTGGAGAAAGAGGAACCCCTCCGCCTCGAGATCGCAAGCTTCGTGAGTGCCGTCCGGCACCGGACGCGGCCGGAGGTCTCCGGAGCAGAGGCGGTAGAAGCGCTCCGGCTCGCCTCCCAAATCCTCGCCAAGCTCTAGTCGATGTTCACGTTTCAACGTTCAACGTGCGAAGTCGCCGGAGCTGCAGTGCGGACTGGGTCCGTTGCACCTTGGGCGGTGAACGTTGAACGATGAATAAGAAGATCTTCATCGTGGCGGGGGAGGCGTCCGGGGACCTGCATGGTGCCGATCTCGCGCGGGCGCTGCGCACCCTCGACCCGGAGGTGACCCTGATAGGCATGGGAGGGGAGCAGATGCGCCAGGCGGGCGTGACGCTCATCGTCGATGCGCGCGAATTGGCCGTCGTCGGGGTGACCGAGGTGCTGTCGCGTCTCACGGCACTCCTGCGCGCCTTCGGGCGGCTCCGGACTTCACTCAAGGCGGAGGCTCCCGGCCTGCTCGTTCTGATCGACTTTCCCGATTTCAACTTTTGGCTGGCACGAGCCGCCCGACGGCTGGGAATCGCCGTGCTGTATTACATCGGCCCCCAGGTCTGGGCGTGGCGTCGAGGGCGGCTCCGGACGCTGAAGCGGTTGGTCGAGAAGATGCTCGTCCTCTTCCCGTTCGAGGAAGCGGTGTACCGGGAGGCCGGCATCCCGGTCGCGTGCGTGGGGCACCCCATGCTGGACCGGCTGCGGGACGTGCCGACGAAAGAGGAGGCGCGCCGACTGCTCGGCCACAGCGGCTCGGAGGTGATCGTGGGCTTGTTGCCCGGGAGCCGGGAGGGTGAGGTGAGACACCACCTCCCGGTCCTGAAGCAGGCCGTGGATCAGATGGGGACGGTGGAGCCCCGGATCCGGTTCCTCGTGGCCGTGGCCGACACCCTCCCTCCGGGTTTGGTGGAGACGCTCCTGCATGGGAGCGGGACGGCAATCCGCCTGGTCCGAGGACAGACATACCAGGTCATGCGGGCGGCGGACCTCGTGATTACCGCCTCGGGGACGGCGACCCTCGAAGCAGGCCTGCTCGGGACGCCCATGGTCATCGTATACCGGGTCTCACTGCTCACCTGGTGGGCGGGGAAGCTCCTGGTGGATGTCCCGTCCATCGGGATGGTAAACTTAGTGGTCGGCAGGCGGGTGGTCCCCGAGCTCCTCCAGTGGGAATTCACGCCAAACCGGGTGGCGGAAACTGCGCTCGGGCTCGTGCGTGACCCGGCTGCCCTCGATCGGATCCGCCGGGATCTGCGCGAGGTGCGGGGGAGGCTTGGGGAGGAGGGCGCGTCCCGTCGCGCCGCACAGGAGATCCTGACGATGGTCTACGAGCGGGGGGCCGGGAGTTCACGGTGAGGCGAGGGTGGAAGCGAGTCCGAACGCATCCGGTCGTCCTGGCCGCGCTCACGCAACTTGCGGTGCTGTTCCTCCGCGGGCTCTACCGATCGCTCAGAGTCGCCTATGTGGGCCGCGAAGTCCTCGACCGGCTCATCGAGACCGAGGGGCGGCGGGTGATGGCGGCCTTCTGGCACGGGCGACTCCTGATGATGCCCTTTACCTATCCTCGAGCTCAGTGGGCGATCATGGTCAGTCGGCACCCGGATGGGGAATATCTCAGTCGGGTGGCCGCGCGGTGGGGTATTCACAGTGTGCGCGGCTCGGCCGGTCGAGGCGGGCCCTGGGCCCTGCTCGGCATGGTGCGCGCCTCACGGCGCGGGTATCATCTGGCGGTGACCCCCGACGGTCCTCTCGGCCCGAGAGAACAGGTGAAGCCCGGAGTGATCGCGCTTGCCCGCCTGGCGGGAACCCCGATCGTTCCGATGGCCTTTGCAGCGTCGCAGGGGAAGATCATCGGCAGTTGGGACCGATTCCTGATTCCCTATCCCTTCGCGCGGGCGGTGTTCGTCTACGGAGAGCCGGTTGCGGTCCCTCCAGGCGCCGGGCCCGAGGAGGTGGAGAAGGCGCGCGCCATCCTGGAGGAGCGCCTTCGGCACGTCACGGCGCTCGCCGATGCGTACTTCAAAAAACAGCAGTCAGCCATCGAAGAGAAGTGTCCAAGGGATCAAGGGATCAAGGGGACTGACGGCTGACAGTAGATGGCGGTGATGAGAACGCTGTACAACATCGGGCTCTTCCTTGCGTTACTCCCGCACCTGCCCCGCGTTCTCCGACGCGCCGGCCGCACGGAGCCGTTCGGTCTCGGCCTCGCGGAGCGGCTCGGGCGGTACCCGGAGACCGTCACCGGTCGGCTGCATGGGAAGCATCCGCTTTGGCTGCATGCGGTGTCGGTCGGCGAGGCGGTGGTGGCGAGTATCCTGGTTTCCCGGCTTTTCTCCCGGCGGTCCGGACTGCCGCTGCTCGTCTCGACCGTGACCGCAACGGGGCGCACAGTGGCTGCAGAGCGGATCCCCCAAGCGGAAGGCCACGTCTACTTCCCCCTGGACTTCCCGAGGTTCGTCGACCGGGCGCTCACGGCCGTGGCCCCGCGGCTCGTCCTCCTCACCGAGGGCGAGATTTGGCCTAATTTCCTCGACGCCTGCCATCGCCGGGGCATTCCGGTCCTCCTCATCAACGGCCGCGTCTCGCAGCGATCGTTCCGCCGGTGCCAGCTCGTCAAGCCGATGTATCGACGGGTGCTCGCGCGGGTCGGCCTCTTCTGTATGCAGGGGGAGGCCGACGCCGGGCGGATCATTGCGTTGGGCGCCGCGCCCGACCGGGTCGTTGTGACCGGCAACATCAAGTATGACGACGAGACGACGACCGATCAGTTTCCCGCCCGTCTCGCAGCGCTTGCCCGGGTCCTTAACGGCCGACCGGTCTGGGTGGCAGGCAGCACCCACCGGGGGGAAGAGCACCCCATCCTCGTCGCGTTTCAGGAGGTGAAAAAGGCCGCCCCGGAGTCGGTGTTGGTCCTGGCACCCCGCCACCCGGAGCGGGTCCCCGAGGTGGAGGGGCTGCTGAAGGAGGCGCGCCTTCCGTACGTCCGCCGCAGCGCACTCGGCGAGCCCCCGGGGGATCTCCCGTCGGTCATCCTGGTTGATACCATGGGAGAGCTGGGGCACCTCTACGCCCTGGCCTCGGTCACCTTCGTTGGGGGCAGCCTGGTCCCGGCGGGAGGTCACAACATCCTGGAGCCCGCCCGCTACCGGCGACCTATCCTCTTCGGGCCCTACATGGACAATTTTGCCGAGGTCGCAGAGGCCTTCCTCGGGGAGGGAAATCCCCATCAGGTACGTGATGCCTCTGAGCTGGCTGCGCGCGTCCTCGAGCTCCTCCGTAATCGCGGTGCGGCGGATCGGATGGGCGAGGCCGCCTATCGGGTCCTGACCCGGAACCGCGGGGCCGCGGATCGGACCGTCACCTTGATCGAGCGCTATCTGTGAACCCGACCCTCCATCGGCACTACCAGCGGTGGATCGCCGGTTCCGGACCCTGGGGAGGGCCGGTGCGCGCCCTCCTGCGCGCGACCTCCTGGCTCTACCGACTGGCCGTCCTGGGACGCCTCGCGCTGTACCGGGTCGGCCTGCTGGGCCGGACGCGGCTGTCCGTCCCGGTCATCAGCGTCGGAAATCTCACCACCGGCGGTACCGGCAAGACCCCCCTCGTGATCCTCCTCGCGGAGGAGCTGAAGGGCCGCGGCGTCCGTGTCGCGGTGGTGACACGGGGCTACAGGGCAAAGTGGGCGGGCAGGATCCTGGTCGTGTCCGATGGCGACGCGGTTCAGGCGGGCTACCCCGAGGCCGGGGACGAGGCACTGCTGCTGGCACGGAAGCTGCCGGGGGTCCCCGTCCTGATGGCGAGGAATCGCGCCGCGGGAGGGCGCGAGGCGATTCGCCGGTTCGGGGCCCAGGCGATCCTGCTCGATGACGGCTTTCAGCACCTGAGGGTCGAGCGTGACTTGAATATCGTTCTGCTCGACCGGGCGAATCCATTGGGGTACGGGTATCTGCTTCCGCGGGGCCTCCTCCGGGAGCCGCTCGGGGCGCTGCGGCGTGCGGATCTCGTCGTGGTCACGGGGACCCGCGCCCCCGAGGACTCCTGGCGCCTCCCGCTCCGCCTTCGCGAGGTCCGGTCGTCGCCTCTCCTGCACGCGGTCTATACGCCCACGGTCTTGACTGAAGTGAAGACTGGAGAGGCCGTGACGGAGGCGGGCCTCCGCGATCAGGCGGTTGTCGCCTTCTCCGGGATCGCGAACCCGCTCGGCTTCGAGCGGACCCTTCGGTCCCTCGGAATCATCCCCAAGGACCATCTTCGGTACCCGGACCATTACCCCTACGATGCCTCGGACCTTGGCACGATCGCCCGCTGCATGGCGGAGGCCGGGGCAACGGTGGCCGTGACGACCGATAAGGATGCGGTGCGACTGCAGGGGCACGACCTTCCGTTTACCGTTGTGGCGGTCGGCATCAAGCTGAGCCTCGTTGGGGGCCGCACCGAACTCAAGCGGATCTTGGACGCGCTCTTTCCATAGAGGGTGGGGTGAAGCGGCGACACCCGTGGGTCGATCTGGTGAGTGCGGGGCTGGTCATCGGGGTGGGACGTGCCGTGGCATACCTGCCCCTGCGCATCGCGTATCCGATCGGCCAGGCCTTGGGCCGCCTGGCCTTTGTTCTCGACCGCCGCCACCGTCGAGTGGCCTGCGACAATCTCCGGCTGGCTTTTGGGCAGGGGGTGACGCCGGCGGAGATCACGGCGATGGCGCGGTCCCATTTCCGGTCGCTGGGGCGAACTTTTGTGGATTTCTGTCGCATGGTCCGGATGAGCCCGGAGCACTTACGGGAGGTCATCGAATTCGAAGGATTGGAGGTCCTGGACGGGCCGAGGGCCAAGGGGCAGGGCGTCCTGTATGTCACGGGGCACTTCGGGCCGTGGGAGTACCTTCCAGCCGTCTCGACCCATTTCGACAATGAGCCCCTGGCCGTCGTCGCCCGTCCCCTGGACAACCCCTATCTCGACCGGTTCGTGAATGCTCTGCGCCGCCGGTGGGGAAGCCGGGTCGTGGATAAGCGCGCGGCGCTGCCGGACGTCATGGATATCCTGCGGAGTGGCGGGAAGGTTGGGATCCTGATCGATCAGCATGTGTCGCGTCGGGAGGGGATCTTTGTCGATTTCTTCGGCCATCCGGCCTGCACGACCCCGGCCCCCGCGTTGATCGCGCTCAGAAGCGGAGCAGCCGTGATTCCCGTTGTGGTGCTCCGAGTGGCGAGGGGCAGATTGCGCATCCTTTTTGGCAAAGAGGTCAGTCCCCCCCGCACCGGCCAGGTCAAAGAGGATATCGCGGTCATGACGGCCGGCATGACGGCTGCGCTGGAGGAGCTGATCCGCCGCTGTCCAGAGCAGTGGCTGTGGGTTCATCGGCGGTGGAAGTATGTTAAGACGGGGACGAAGGGACCAAGGGACGAAGGGTTGAAGGGACCAAGAGACCAAGAGACCAAGGGATGAAGATCGCTGAGTGCGGAGAGCAGGAAGCGTGCGCGAAATGAAAGTCATCACGCGCAAGGGTGTCGATCCGGGCGACGTCCGGCGAATCCTCATTCGCGGGGTCAACTGGGTCGGTGATGCGGTGATGACGACGCCCGCCATCGCCGGTATCCGAAAGACCTTTCCGAGGGCGACGATCACCCTGTTGGTCAAGCCCTGGGTGGCGGGTGTCTTTGCCGGGAACCCGCACATCGACGAGATCCTTCTCTACGATTCGACCGGCCGCCATCGGGGTCTGGCGGGGTTGATCCGTATGACGCAAGAGCTTCGAGGGCACCGGTTCGACCTGGCCATTCTGCTGCAAAACGCCTTCGAGGCGGCCCTGCTGGCGTCCCTGGCCCGGATCCCGCACCGGATCGGCTACGGGACGCAGGGCAGGGGCCTCCTCCTGACCACGGCGGTCTTCTGCGATCGATCGACACGGAGACTGCACCATGTGGACTACTATCAAGCCCTCCTGGGCGCCCTCGGGTGGGTCCAGGGAGAGCGCGAGCCTCGGGTGTATCCGAGCGTCGAGGCGGAATCGCGGGCAATACTACTCCTCCAGGAGGAGGGAGTGGGGGAGGAGGACGGTCTGATTGCTTTTAATCCCGGCTCGACGTACGGCTCGGCGAAGCGCTGGCCGGCGGACCGGTATGCAGCCTTGGCCGATCGCCTGATTGAGCATCTGGCCGTCCGGGTCCTGCTCACCGGGGCGCCGTCCGACGCGGAAGTGGCGCAGACCGTTCGATCCTTGGTCCGTCGCTCCGACCGGATCATCGACCTCACCGGGCGGACGGACATTCCGCTGCTCGCGGCAGTCCTCGCGCGTTGCGCCGTCTTCGTCACCAATGATACCGGGGCGATGCACGTGGGGGCGGCCGTCGGGACCCCCGTCGTGGCGATCTTCGGCCCGACGGATGCGAAGACCACGTCCCCCGTCGGCCGCCACGTGCTGCTCAGACACGAGGTTCCGTGCAGTCCCTGCCTGCTCCGAGAATGTCCCATCGACCACCGCTGCATGACCGGCATCTGGGTTGATGATGTTTTCTCTTATGTTATAGCTACTTGCAGTTCTACTGGTAAAGTTTCACATTAGGTAATGACGCGCCATGACAAGAGGCTGTCCGGCGGTTTTTCTGGACCGGGACGGAACCATTAATGAGGACAGGGGCTATCTGGCCGACCCCGCCGAGGTCCGATTGCTGCCAGGCGTCGGAGAAGGGCTGCGCCTCCTCCAGGCCGGAGGATTTCGTCTGGTGGTGGTAAGCAATCAATCGGGAGTCGCCCGCGGGATTCTGACGGAGGCAGCGCTCGCAGAGATCCACATGAGGCTCGAGGCGCTCCTGGAAGAAGAGGGTGTCACGCTGACCGCGACGTACTACTGCCCGCACCACCCGGAGGGCCATCCGCCGTATCGGGAGGCGTGCCATTGCCGAAAACCTCAGGGGGGATTGGTCGAGCGCGCGGCCCGCGAACACGGAATTGATCTGCGTCGCTCCTACGTCGTCGGCGACCAAGACGTCGATATGGAACTGGCCCGACAGGTGGGGGCGTCTGCGGTTCTCGTCCTGACGGGGCAGGGACAGCGCACCCTCGCTTTGGAGCAGGTTCAGTCGGACCATGTGGCTGCCACCCTGGCGGATGCGGCTCGCTGGATTCTCGGGAGAGGAGGGCCGTGAGCCGCGACTCGCTCCGCGGCCTGTGGGAGGACGAGCCTCCCGGGTTCACAGTTCACGGTTCGGGAAGAGACGAGCGATTATCCGATACGTTTTACCATGAACGATGAACTCTGAACCGTGAACGAGGTCCGTGATGATTCGGCGACCGGCCGTGGCAGACGTGTTTTACCCTGCCAGCGACACCGCGCTCCGCGCGCAGATTGAAGGTTTGCTGCCGCGAACGGAGGCACAGACCGAGGCGATCGCGGTCGTGGTGCCCCATGCCGGCTACCTGTACTCTGGTGCGGTAGCGGGATCGGTGTACGCCCGCCTCAATGGTCCACAGACCTGTGTCATCCTCGGCCCGAATCACAGCGGCCTGGGGGCGGGAGCGGCCATCATGACGTCGGGGACGTGGGAGACGCCCCTCGGCGAAGTTCCCGTCGATGCCGGCCTCGCCCGCGCCATCCTGGAGCGGTCCCGGGTGCTGGAGGAGGACGAACGGGCCCATCGCAAAGAACATTCGGTCGAGGCCCAGCTTCCATTCCTCCAGGTACTCTTCCCCGGTGTGCCGTTTGTCCCTCTCTGCCTGATGAGTCATGAATACGGCGCGTGCCGCGACGTCGGGCTGGCCGTCGCGGAGGCGATCCGGGCGTCCGGGAAACGGGTCCTGCTCATCGCCAGCACCGACATGAGCCATTACATCTCCCGGGACCTGGCCGAGCGCAAGGACCGAATGGCGATCGAAGCGATGGTGGCTCTGGACCCCGAGCGGCTGCACGGCACCGTCCTGCGAGAGCGGATCAGCATGTGCGGCTTTCACCCGACCACCGCGGTGCTCATCGCGGCCAAGGCGCTGGGGGCCAGCCGGGCCGAGCTGGTTCGCTACGCCACCTCCGGCGACGTGACCAAGGATGACTCCTCCGTCGTCGGCTACGCCGGCCTGATTGTGCGGTAGCCGCAGGTCCCCCCGGGTCGACGCTGGTTGAGTGTGGGGTTACAGAGGGGCCGAATGCGGTGCTCATGGCGAGTGTTGGCCGGGCTCCTTCTATTCGTCATGGCGGCCACCGGTGAACCTGCTGCACAGAACAAAGAACTGCCGCTCTTCGACGCGCACATCCATTACAGCCAGGGCGACTGGGACACGCTGAGCCCGGAGCAGGCGCTGGCCATCCTGGAGGGGGCCGGCGTGCGGCGGGCGCTCGTGTCGAGCACGCCCGACGACGGGACACTCACGCTCTACCAGGCGGATCCCAAGCGGATTATCCCCTTCCTGAGGCCCTACCGGACGCGCGGCGACATGGCGGGCTGGCACAGCGATCCCGCGGTGCAGGCCAATGTGGAGGGGCGGCTCGCGCGGGGAATCTATAAAGGGATCGGCGAGTTTCACCTGACGGCTGCGGACGCCGATAAGCCGGTGGTCAAACGCTTCGCCGAGCTGGCGGCACAGCAGCAGCTTTTTTTCCACGCCCACGTTGACGCAGTCGCCCTCGAGAAGCTCCTCACGGTGTATCCCGAGGTGAGAATCCTCTGGGCCCATGCCGGGATGTCCTCGCCGGTCAGCGAGGTCCGTCGAATCGTGGAACGCTTCCCGAGGGTCTGGGTGGAGCTGTCCATGCGCTTCGATGTCGCCCCGGGTGGTGTCCTGAATCCCGAGTGGCGCACCCTCTTCCTCCGTCATCCGGACCGGTTCATGGTGGGGACAGACACGTGGGCGACTTCGCGGTGGCATTCGCTGCGTGACGAGGCAATGGCGACCCGTGCCTGGCTGGGGCAGCTTCCCCGGGAGGTGGCGGAGCAGATCGCCTATCGAAACGGCGAACGCCTCTTCGGCGGCTCATAGCCTGACCGGCCCCAATCCCTCCGAAATGCGCCCAAACAAGCCTGCCAATTCGTCCTAAGACAAAATGGCCCTGTAATTTTGGCCCCTTGTCAGAGTGGCGGGTATTTGGGATTTTCGCGCCTCTCGATCGTTTTTAAAAAAGTCATATATGTCCTTTATAATCAAAGAGTTATCTGGATATCACTTGCTTGGCACAGTCCCTGCTTCAACATTATCTCAGCCCCGACATCTAAGGGGTTGTAACCCGAAGGTGAAGTGGAGAGACTGGCCATGAATCAGCACCGAGTAGAGCATGTGATGCGTGAACCCCTCAAGGAGCAGCGCGGAGTCGTCCTTCTGATGGCCCTACTGGTGATGGCGGTCCTCGTCGTTCAGGGACTCGCCTTCCTGGCGATGGCCACCACTGAGGATACGATCTCGAGTAACTATCGAAACCACACCCAGACCTTTTACGGAGCCGAGGCCGGCCTGGAGTCGGGGCTCGTCAGCCTGCGAAACCTCCTCGCCGGGACCCCGACTCCGACGGATGTCCAGCTCGTGGGGCTCCAGCCCCAGCCGCTGACCACTGCCCAGTACACCTTCAGCGCGTTCCAGGTGCGGCGGGTGCGGCCGACGCCCTACGCCACCACGATCGCGTCCGGCTCGTACGCCGGCCTCGTCGCCCAGACGACAGACTACGAGATCACGGCCGAGGTGACCGGCCCCCGCGGGAGCCGGACCCGGCTCATCCAGGTCATCCAGTACCTTGAGATCCCCCTCTTCCAGTTCGGGGTGTTCTACGGGCGGGGGGTGGACCTCGAGATCGCCCCCGGGCCCCCCATGACCTTCAACGGCCGGGTCCACGCCAACAGCAACCTCTTTGCCATCAATAACACCGCCAAGTTCGACTCCGTTGTGACGACGGTGGGAGAAGTCTACCGGTACCTGAAACGGGACCCCAGCGACCGGGGCACGAATCCCCAGCTCAAGGATGGAAGCGGGGTGTACCAGAGCCTCAACTTCGACCACGAGTACAACCAGAACTTTGCCGCCCAGTGGGCCGCGGCGGACTGGCGGACGGCCGCCCTCAACACCTACAACGGCCTCCTGCGGGACAGCTCCATGGGGGTCCAGGAGATCATCCCGCCGATCCCCGACCTCTTCTACGACCCGGCCAATCCGGACGTGGTGTCCCATCAGTTGATCGAGAAGGGGACCGGCTCGGACTCGGCCGCGATGCAGGCGTCCAAGCTGTATTATCAAGCCGACCTGAAGATCACGACTGATGCGGCCGGCGTGACGGCCGGTAAGGATAAGGACAACAACCCCGTGGACCTGACGGGGTGCAACCTGACCACCAAGAGTTTCTACGACAAGCGTGAGGACGCGACGATGACCGTCACCCAGGTGGACGTCGCAGCCTTGCAGGCCTGCGGCAAGACCCCGGCCAACGGGATCCTCTACGTGTCCCGCGACGGCGCCAAGAAGGGGGTCCGCCTTGTCAACGGCACGCAGCTGCCGACGGGGGGCTTCACCGTCGTCTCCGAGAACCCGGTGTATGTCCAGGGGAACTACAACACCGTGAACAAGGTCCCGGCCGCCGTGTTAGCCGACGCCATCACGGTCCTCTCCAATAACTGGGGGCCGAATAACTCGGACAACAAGGGGAATCAGGTGACGACGAATCGGCCTGCCACGAGCACCACGGTCAACGCCGCCTTCGCCCTGGGCCCGAGCGCCGAGTCCGCGGTGGGGCAAGGCAACGGCCAGCTCGAGAACGTCGTCCGCTTCCTCGAGAACTGGAACGGCAAGAACTTCACTTACAACGGCTCCCTCATCGCGCTCTGGCACAGCCTGAACGCCGACGGTGACTGGCGCTGCTGCGGGGACTCGGGAACCAACTATTACAACCCCCCCAACCGGATTTGGGGGTACGACCCCCTCTTCAACACCAGCATTCCACCTGGGACACCCCGCGGCATCCTCACAATGCGGGGCCGGTGGGTGGAAGCATAGAAAGCTGATGTCGGACTGACCCGCGGCCCAGGCCGCGGGTCAGTCCGTGCAAGCCCACCAGACGTTTGGTACCCTCCTCGCCCACGACCACTCCATGACGGCCGCGTGATCCTGAACCGTGCGTGAGCGCAGCAGTCCTCTTGCCACGTTCCGGAGCATACGCTAATCTTGTGGGAGATTTTGGCCGCTCGATCGGCTGAGGCTCTTGGCGGATGCGGGCGATGGAGGGTGACGGGGAGACCGGAGGGAGGTGCCGAACGTGCTGCGCAAGCTGAGCAACATTCTCGTCGGTTGTCTGGTCGCCGTGTCGGCTCAGACCGTGTGGGCCGGGGGGTCCAACTACTCGATCACGCCGGGCGCACAGAAGGCAATCGAAGGCAAGATCTCGGAATGGCCGGTGCCCACGCCCCGGTTTGCGCGTGATCCTGCGCCTGCCGGCGACGGCAATATCTACATCGCGGTGATGTCCGGGAACAAGATCGCGCGCTTCGACCCGCGCTCCCAGCATTTCACCGAGTGGAATCTTCCACCGGGGGCGCAGCCGCACGGCCTGCTCGTAGATGGAAAAGGCCAGGTCTGGTACACCGGGAACGGCAACGGAACCATCGGCCGCCTGGACCCGGCAACGGGCAAGGTGGTCGAACACAAGGCGCCATCGGGTGGGGACCCGCACACCCTCGTGATCGACGGGCAGGGGGTGATCTGGTTCACGGTCCAGCGCGGGAACCGGATCGGGCGATTGGACACGCGCACCGGAACCATCACCGAGTATCACACCGTCGGTCGCCCCTATGGCATTGCCCTCGACCAGGCCGGCATTGTCTGGTTCTGCCAGATGGCCACCGGGAAGCTGGGACGGCTCGATCCGAAGACGGGCGCAATCGGCGAACTCGTTCTGGACCCCGACTCGCAGCCGCGTCGCATGGCTACTGCCCCGGACGGGTCGCTCTGGGTGACCCTGTACGGCAAAGGGACGGTCATTCGAGTGGATCCGCGCGCGGCCAGGGTGATCAAGGAATACCCGTTGCCGGCGGGGCCCAGCGGGGGGCCCTATGCGGTAACGGTGGACGGAGCGGGCATGGTGTGGGCGAACGAGATCCATACCGACACCGTCGTGCGTTTGGACCCGAAGACGGAGCACATCCGGGTGTTCACCCTTCCCTCCAAGGATGTCGGCATCCGCAAGATGATCGTGGACGCCCAGGGACGCCTCTGGTACATGGGCAGCCACAACGGCCGCCTCGGCGTCATCGAGTAGGCAGCCTGCCCGATGGGATACGCACGTGAGCGGCTGGTAGCGGTGGACGCCGTCCTCAGGGCCTGCCGGCTCTGCGCGGCGGTGCGGGCCGGTCTCGTCCCCGAAGAGACCGTCCCGAAGGGGGATCAGTCCCCGGTGACGGTCGCCGACTTCGGTGCCCAGGCCGTCATCAGCCTGGACCTCCTCGATGCCTTTCCGCAGGACGCGATAGTGGCAGAGGAGGATGCCACGTATCTGCGGACACCCGGCGGGGCGGACCTGAGGGCGAGGGTTGCGCACCACGTCACCGCCGTCGTCCCCGGCCTGACCGACGCACAGATCCTGGCCGCCATCGACCGATGCGCGGGGCGCGGCGGACCGAGCGGGCGCCACTGGGCCCTCGATCCTATCGACGGCACCAAGGGATTCCTGCGTGGCGAGCAATATGCCGTCGCCCTGGCGCTGATCGAAGACGGCACGGTCGTCCTCGGGGTCCTCGGCTGCCCGAACCTGCCGGTGGATGGCAGGCGCCCGGGTGGGCCCTGCGGCTGCCTCTTCATTGCGGTCCAGGGCGAGGGGGCGGCCATGCGGCGGATCGGCGACCCGACGGAACGGAAGATCACGGTGAACGATGTGACGGATCCGGCCGTGGCGTCCTTCTGTGAGTCCGTCGAAGACGCCCACTCCTCGCACGTGAACGCCGCACGCGTCGCGGCGGTCCTTGGGATGACCGCGCCGCCGTGTCGCATTGACAGCCAGTGCAAGTACGGGCTCCTCGCCCGCGGTGACGTCTCGATCTACCTCCGGCTGCCGACGCAGCCCGGCTATCAGGAAAAGATCTGGGATCACGCCGCGGGGTGCATCCTGGTGGAGGAAGCGGGCGGGCAGGTCAGCGACGACCGGGGGAAGCCGCTCGATTTCGCCCACGGCCTGGTCTTCGGTCAGGCCGCCGGGATCGTCGCCACGAACGGCGCACTCCACCCGCAGGTCATCGCTGCTGTGCGACGGGTTCTCGACGCCGACGGGCGTTAGCGATGGTCGCGGGGATTCGGGGATTCCGCGGCAGGGGAGGGCTTCGCCGGGGGAGGCATCGACCGCTCGGTGGAGCCACCGGCATCCGCCGGTGCGCGCCGGCGGCTGCGCCGTTGGGCGATCCATTTTCCGATCAGGATGACTGCCAGGGTGAACGCGGCCTCAACGAGTCGCCTGATCACCCAGTGCTCCATGCCCAGGAGCAGGGCGACCTTCTTATCATTGACGACCATGTGTCCCGCAGTCCACCCTAGAACGCCCGCCCCGACGTACACCAGCCCGGGGTAAAGGTCCATCAGGCGGGCAATCCAGCCGGCGCAGAACATGATAATGGGGATGCTGAGGCCCAGCCCGAAGAGGATAAGGCCGAAATCCCCGCCAGAGGCCCCACCGATCGCCAGGATATTGTCGGTGCTCATGATGAAATCGGCGACG